>Ga0123333_10006624_pt1 | contig 10121 bp, 5 predicted proteins | sample BioC12SIPDNA_3_FD_89957 | JGI IMG/M metagenome (GOLD analysis project Ga0123333, IMG submission 89957) | Anaerobic biogas reactor microbial communites from Washington, USA - Biogas_R2_B C12 SIP DNA | ecosystem: Engineered > Bioreactor > Anaerobic > Unclassified | place: Washington, USA...
CGTGGGATCCTGTACCGGGTCAGGCCGACGTCATGAGTCAGGAAGACGTCGCAGTCCTGAGACGTAGCATATGCCTGGTGCACGTTATCGGTCTTTTGCCCGATCATCCTTGAATCATCGTAGTTGTTGCTCATGCTGAAACAGAGCCGGCCCACACTCTCGTCGGGGAACATGATCTCAACATTCCAGCGATTGAGGTTGGCAATGACTGAGATTACGAAACCTTCCCCCAGACTATTATCCATGGCCTTGAAGAGTGTCTCACCCAACACGGTGATCGAGGTGACCAGCTGGAACCCATCGTGGTTGGATGCGTGATCGAGGATACCCTTACAGCGAGAATCCTCATAGGCCGAGATCAGGATGTCGGTATCTAAAAAAGCAAGTTTCCGGGATTGATTCATTAGATTGAGCCCAGGCGGCGCATCTTCTCATCGAACTGGTCGCGACTCACCGCATACGTGATCACACCCTTGCAGTTGACGCGGCCCCCATAGGGGAGCATCCCCTTCTCGTAATGCTGACCAATCACCGACGCGGGGTCAAACTCGGGTTGTGCCATCTGCTCATCTCCTGACATCCAGATATGTTAGTATCCGGATTCAAAAGATATACCTTTTGTTATCCCCTCTGCTGCACCCGGCCTGTACCGCCCTCCCGGATCAACGGCAGAAGACTCGCTCTCTACCACGGCGGCAATATGGGGCTCGAGATACCGTGCATCACGGTCACTCATCCCGCACCACCCCGGAGCCCTTCCCCATCGATCACCACTTCCACGCCCGCACTTGAGGCACCCCTTAGAGCAGGGAAACGGCAGAGGGACGGTAACGGGATCATAACCTCCGCTGATCGCCCGCCACCCCCCTGCCGGCCACGACCCGATCGTGTACACGCTCTACACTCTCCCGGCGGAGGAGATCGCGGTCGTGGATGGGCCGGCGTTTTGGGCCGCTCGAATCCGCTGGCGGTTTTTAGCGTGCAACGAGGGATGGGCAGCAGAAAATTATAGATGCACTGCGATGGGATCGTAACACCCCTCCAGGACATAGTTAGACGAACCCTACGCCTTAAGTTTGAAGGGATCGTTAATGGGCTCGCCTGTATCCGCAACGGTTATCTAAAAACAAATAACCTGCCTCTGATATCTGATATCTCTTCATATATCCTTTTTCGAATTGGCTCACGAGCATCGCCACCTGCACTGGTGTCACCGGCAGCCTCACTGTGCACAATGCCGGCTCAATAAGCGCACTCCTCTCGCGCCAATGTTGCTTCATACTGACGCTCAGAGAATACTGCGACTTTTAAACCCCGATACAGGTAATCCCCCTGCTCCGGGGAAAACTTCAGGATTGCATAATTGCCGGCCTGAGCACCTGATCGAATGGATTATATAAAGCCAGATGTAATGTCCCGGATAGATCCATGGACCGATTGATCAGAACCATCGTGCTCGAGCACAAAAACAAGCGCATCCATCTCACCGATATAGAGAGCGCTCTTAAAGAGCGCGGAATCAACCTCTTCGCCGACCCATCGAAGCAGCACAAATTCATCGAAGCGGTCGACACCTTCATCGCACGCGGCATCCTGGAGCCCCTGAAAAGCGCACGACCGCTCCAGCAGTATGGCCGGCTCCCCGATAAATATACCATCCACCGGGACGTGATCGCCGGTGCCGGCGCTTCCCTCTCGCCGGAGCACCGGAACGAACTCTTCTCCCTCTCCCCGCCGATCGGCATCGACTACTATGCAACCCATGGCGACCGCTATCGCAGAGATCGCGACCATATCCTGAGGATCAACGACCTCATTCTTCGGCGCGAGGAGTGCGCGGTTCTGACCGTCAACGAACGCTCGTACGAACTCTTCGGCGACGAGAAAGCGATCGCTGCACCTGCCGACGCATCGGTCGACGGCGCTCAGATCCTCAAGAATCTGCGCCTCACCCTCGAGGACATCCGGGCCAGGCAGGTCTTTGAACCGTTCTTCTGGATCGAGAAGGGTTTCTCGGACCTGCAGGGGAAGGCGGAGCGAACCGTCCTGATCGTCGAGAACAAGGACACCTTCTGGACGTTGCAGCAGGCAATGACGGACGGCGTGCTCGCCGGCATTCACCTGGTCATCTACGGGGAGGGGAATGCAATCCTGAAGAAGTTTGAGTACATCGAGGCGGTCGGCGGTGTGCCGAATGACCGCTACCGCTACTTCGGCGATATCGACAGCGAAGGGATCTCCATCTACAACCGGCTCCGTGCACGCTACCCGGAGTACGACATCCGGCCGGCTACCCCCCTCTACACCATCATCCTGCAGAAGGCCGGCCCCACAGGAGCACGTCCCCTGCGGCGACCGCAGCGGGCCGGCCTCCTCCCCCCTTTCATCGACTTCTTCGATGCAAAGACCAAAGATGCGATCCGGCAGATCGTCACAGCAGAGTGCTACCTCCCGCAGGAGGTTCTCAACGCCGCCGATCTATTGAGGCTTGCAGATGACGGACTCACTTCGGCGTTTTAAAGAGATCAACGAGCGGATGGAGCACCTTAAATGCTTCTATCCATTTTTTAAAGCCTATACATCTCGCCCCGTGAAGAAGCAGGATTACGATGCCCCCTACCTCGCTCTGGACGTGCTGACCCTGCTCATCGAGAAGGGCCGGCTCCGGAACCGTGTTCTCAAGTCCGATGAGATCCGGGCGCACATCGAAGAGACGATGAAAGCGATTCATCCCGACCGCGAGTTCGACTGCCGAGAAGTGACGCGGATCGTGCTCGATTTCCTTGAAACAAATACCGATGGAGATCTCTACTGCTTCCAGTACCAGGATCCGGTCAGGAGAAGACCCGTGAACCACTACGTTCACCTGGTCGAGTATGATGTGAGCGAGGACGGCTACCGGATCACCGATGAAGGACTCGAGTTCATGATCAGCATCAAGGAGCTCCCCGAAGAGTCCAGGATCACGGTTGCTCTCATTCTCTTTAAGAAACAGATCGAGAGCGGCTCGTTTAGAAACGCTCTGGAGACGGTGCGAAACCTCAACCTCGAAGTGCTCCGTAAGAAAGGAAAAAAGCAGGCGCTGCTCGACAGGATGAGGTATGGCGACCCCGATGTGGCCGAAGGTTTCGTCGCCTATACGCAGGAGGTGATCTCTCAACTCAAGGAAGAGCAGGAACTCTTCACCCAGGTCCAGGCGACGCTCCGCGACCTTTCGAAGGACCAGGAGAGGATTGCACACTCTCCTGAGCTGTTTGGAAAGGAGGAAGATTTTATCGCCATCCAGGAGCTTGCGACCGAACTTGAGTACGGATATAGCCTCCACAACACCCTCTTGAAAGACTATACCGGCCTCCCATCCGAGTACGAGTGGATCTGCCAGGTCCGCATGAAATCGCTCTTTGACCGGAGGTACCAGTTCCAGAAAGCGCTGGAGAATCATATCCGTGCGAACGTACCGAACAAGGTGCATATCGTGGAGATGCACCCTCTGCTCCTCCCGAACGTCACCCGGACATTCGGTCTCTGCTCGATCTTTGACCCGCAGAGAATCGTCGGGAGAAGGATGGAGCTCAGAGAAGTAAAGACGAGCGAGGAGTGGGGCGAGAGGATATCCGTCGAAAAGGTTGTAGAGGGACGTCAACGTGAGAATTTCGGTTCCTATGCGCAGATTCTGGTTAACGTGCTGGCGGAGAGAGGAACGATGGATCTGCCGGCTTACCTGGACATGATCCGCACACGCCTGGGAGACGAAGGAGTAGACCACATCGACCTGATTCCCTTCCTGGTCGAGCTGAATAACGGCACCCAGAACGGCGAGGCATACGAGACCACCTTTGACCTTCGTACGGCGCAAGGTCCGAATGAACCTGCAGTGGATGCCCTGCTCTCTGCCGCAGCCGAAGGCGGAGGTGAGTGCCGCCGGATCCGGGTGATCTCCCGGCCCGAGCGGCGGGTGTTGATCGGGGAGGAAGAGGATGTGTATATCTCGTATCTTACGTTTATCGGGGAATGACTGAATGAAGTTTGACCGGGAGAACCTTGGAACCGCCCTGGAGATGCTCCACTGCATGCTGGCGGAAGGCTCGATTGCACGCAAAGATCATCCAAAAGAGTTCCTGCGCTACGACCAGGAGGCTGAGGTGAGGGAGGCGCTGGAGTTCTGCGCGGAGAAGCACAACCTGCTTATCTGCAGGTACAACGATGCCCTGTACCTGAGCCCCGGCGTACAAAACCGGGTCTTTGGCCTCTCAAACGCCGAGATCCGGAGCAGCCTCGGGAGAGGGTTCAACAACCCCGAGATGTACACTGTCTTTTTTATCATACACGTTCTTATCACCGCGTTCTACCACGAGTCCGCGTACGATGCCTACGTGGAGAAGGTGGCGAAGGCAAACCTCCTGGCAGCCGTCGAGAAGAAGATTGCAGCCATGGGGGCGCTTCAAGACCTTGAGAAGGCAAGCGAGGAGTACCAGTTCAACTTCAAGGTCATCTACGATCTGTGGAGCAGCCTCCCGGCGGTGGAGTTCAAGAAAGATGATCCGGACGAGAAGAAACAGTGGGGTGTCAGCTCAAAGATTACCCTGATCAACGAAACGATCGCCTTCCTGGAGAAAAACCAGTTGGCCAGGGAGCATGACGATGCCGTCTACCTCACCCCACGCTGCAAGGCGATCATCCGCGAGGTCTACAGCAATCGCGAGGTGCAGGATGCCATCACGCTCTTCATCGATGGGCTTGGCCACCAGGAGGTGGGCGAAGATGCCTAAACTGCGGTCGGTGCGGGTGGTAAACGCCCAGTTCAACGAGGGAAGGGGGTTATATCAGGACTTTCGCATGCCGTTCTATGGCCGTAACGCCACCTACGAGCTGGGCAACGGCATGGGGAAATCAGTCCTCTTAATGCTCATCCTCCAATGCGTCCTCCCGAACGCAGCTCCCGACCCGAATAAACCCTTCAAATATATGTTCGTCGGAGGCGATCGCAACCGTACGACCCATGTTCTGGCTGAATGGGAACTGGATGAGGTCGTAGGCGGGAAAAAGTATCTCCTGACGGGGTTTTGTGCAAAGCGGAAGTCCGATCAGGAAGACGAAGGCGAGAGCGACGAGATCAAGTATTTCTCCTACCTCCACCTCTATAGCGAACCAAACGATCTCGACATCGAGATGATTCCCCTCTGCAGGGAAGAGGGAGCGGACTTCTTTACCCTGGATTTTACCGAAACCCGAAAGATGCTCCGGGAAAAAGCAAAGGCGGGATATGATGTCTGGATAGCCGAAACCCGGCAACAGTACCTGGAGCGGCTCAGGGGTTACTATCTCATCGAATCGGAATGGGAACTCATCAAACTCATCAACCGGCAGGAGAGTTACCTCAAGACCCACTTTCACAACTTCCGGGATTCACGGGCATTCGTCGAAGACCTGCTGATCAAGCTGATAGACCGATGCCTCCAGGACAGGCGGCGGCTCAAATTTCACGATGAAGATGAAGATCCGGGTGGGGGGGCGCTTGCCAGCGCATTGTATCAGGTCCAGGAGAAACTCGGGCAACTGCAGGAGGAGCAGGCACGCCTGCACGAGTACGAGCGCCTCCAGGGCGAGATCGCTACCCTCCAGACCGCAAACGATCACCTTCTCAGGTCGTATCGGGTCTACGATGAGGCAAAGCAGGGAGCCGCATCGCAGCATATTGCGTACGTTGCGGCAATAGTTCAAAAAGAGGAGGAGAACCGGCAGATCCAGGAGCAAATTCTCGGAAAGCAAGCGACTTATGAGAATGTGCGTTTAGAAATCGAAAAAACTGAACTTAAACTCAAGAATGTACTCCTGAATCTCTCCGGGCTGAGGCTCAAACGGGCAGAGGCGGAGAAGGTGGGGCATGAACAAACAGCCGATGCGATGAAACATCGGGCAAATTTTGCCCGTGCGGTGAACAGGTACCTCTCGATCAAGGAGCGTCAGGCCGAGATCCGGGAGCGAGAGGAGATCGTGCGGAAGATGGAGGAGGAGCACCAGGAACTCTTCGCCCGGCTTCGCCCCCTGGGAAAGACCCTCCACACCCTGGTTGCAGCAGAGAAAGAGCGGGTCGGCGAGGCTCTTTTGACGGGACAGAACCGGGCGAAGGAAACCAGTACCGAGATCATGCGCCTCCAGCAGAACCTCGGAGGCATCAAGAAGGAGGCGGAGGGTATCGTGAGGCGGATCGCCGAGCTCAAGCGGCAGTCAGTCGAACTGGAGTGCCGGGAGAAAGAACTCGTGCAACAGCATGAGCGATGCCCGAAAATCTCCTCCTGGTTCTCCCGCCCCGACCAGATCGAGGCCACTGTAAAACGGATCGCTGACGAAGGAGAGACCCGCCGCAGGCTCTCAGAGGAGGTCAGCGAGATGGAGCGGCGGATCTCCATGAATCAGGCGCTTGAACCGGAACTGGAAAAGGGGATGACTGAACTGAATCGGTCAATCGAAACCCTCCAGCGGGAGATAGCCGATTTTACGGCCGAGAAGAGTTCGGCACTGCAGATCGCCGATATCCATGAACTGGACGATATCGAATCCTGCGCCGCACATCTCAAAGACAGGATGAAACAGTTGCGTGATACGCTGGCCGGCTACAGGAGCCGCCGTGACATCCTTATCCAGGATCTGGAGAGTGCGGAGAAATATGGTGTCGCCTTGAGCAGAGAGTACCTGGATGCCCTCGGGAGATTACAGGAAAAGTACCCTGCTGCGATATGCGGCGCCGAACATCTGAAAAATCTCTCCGAGGACGAGCGGAGGGAGTGCCTGATCAATGCACCCTGGCTTCCGAAGGCAGCCCTCCTCCTCAAAAGGGATTTCGAGGCGGTTGTCCGCAATCCGATGACCCTTCCGGCACAGGTCCAGGACGCTGCAATCGTCATCACCAGCATCGACCATCTCCGGGAGAGAAGACCGCTCTCACTGGGAGATGTCTACATCTCTTCCCGGACGCCTGAACAGTCACTCGCCGCGCTCGCCAGCGACCGCGCAGCTGAACACCTCAGAAAAGAGATCAGAACAGTCAACGAAGAGGTAGAGAGGACCGATGAGGCGTTAGAGGGGATAACCCGTGATTCTGAGATCCTTCGCCGCTTCATCGACCGATATCCGCCGGGGTTTGAGCAGGGGAAGGCGGCCAATCTCCAGGGACATCTGCAGCGGAAGAACGAGAGTGCGGCAAGGCTTGCAGCACTGCAAAACCAGCTTAAAGAGGATCGCTCCGCCCTTCCCCGGATCCGTGCTGGCCTGATGGAGCAGGAGAAGAGAATCAGTCGCTTCGAGAAGAAGCTTGAGCTGCTCGCCGCTCTCGCCAGAGTCACAGAGGAGAAAGAAAAGACCTATAACGGTCTGCAACAGGAACAACAGAACGTCGAAGAGATTACGGCGTCGCAACGGCAGACCGAGGCGGCGATCGGCCGGTGCGAATCTGAATCCCGGAGACTGGAGGAGATCAACAACCAGATGCGGGAACGCCTCCGGAAGGTTGAGCAGGAGATCGCTGAGTACGAGCCGTATGCAAGCGAGGATAGTGCAATCCTGCCGGATGCGGACATCGACCGCCTCCGAAACGAGTACCGGGGTGCCCGGCAGGTGGTCGATAGAGTTGTACGGGACCGGGAGATTTACGAAAGAGAGAATGCCCGTGACAGGAAGCAGATTGAGAACGACCGAAACGACATTGGGAGTTACCGGATTTCCATCGAGGAGATCGAGGCAGAGGATCCGCAAGGATCTTATTCTTCCGAATATATCCAGGAGCTGGATCGGAGTTTTGCGGATGCCGAACGCCTCCTCAAGGAAGCTGCCGGCCGGTATGAGGGCGTGCGTGGTGATCATCACCTTCTTTCCCTGGAGATGGAGAAAGCGGAGAGGGAGTTTGCTGCCCATGCCCCGGAGGCATATATCCGGAATCCCGATCTCATCGAGCTGGAGCCTCTGAAGATCGATCGAAAGAGATTGGAGGCGGAGAGTCTCACCCACAAGGCAGAACTTGCACACCTCGATAGCATGCACCGGGAGGGTGGAAAAGTGCTTGAGGGCCTCGTTGCCGAACGCAACGGCTATGAACTGCTTGACAGCGCTCACCATTTTATTCGCGAACGTGCCGTCCCGGCATTGGAACTTATAGGCTACCGCTCCATCCAGGAGGAACTTGCAGCTGCCGTCCAGAACACGGCGAAGCAAAAAGGACGTTTCAGTACCGCAAAGGACCAATTCTTCCGGAATATCGATGGCATCAACGTCGCTCACTACCTCATCGAGACAGTCGAGGGGAAGATCCGCATAGCGGAGAGTGCGGGCGAGGCGGCCTCCATACAACAGAATCTGGAGCGATATGCTGCCACAGTCGCTGAACGGATTGAAATGGTGCGGGTGCAGGTGGAGGGACTTCTTAAGGTCGAGACGAAGATCGTTGATCAGGCCCTTGGGATGGCGATACGCTATCGGGACCACCTCGTCATGATCCCCGGACTCTCGAAGATCGAGATCGATGGTAATCCTCGTGATATGCTACGGATCAACTTTGAGGAGTGCACCTATCGCGATGAGGTGGCTCGAGGTGAGATGCACCACTATATTCAGGATCTTACAGCTCATATCCAGGCCGGCGCTCTCACCCGGGAAGAGCTTGAGAAGGCGCTTGCACCAGGCCAACTGGTAGGCAGAGTGATGGATATGAATAAGATCCGCGTAAAGTTACGCAAGATCGATATCGGAACCTACCCATTCCAGCTCTGGGAGAAGATCAAGGCCTCTGAGGGGCAGGAGAATACAATGCATATCATCCTTCTGGTTGTTCTCATATCGACAATCAGAGCGATTGTCGTTGGCAGGGCTGATAGAGATACCGCCAAGGTGCTCTTTGTCGACAATCCCTTCGGCTCTACCGGTTCCTATTACCTCTGGGAAAAGGTCTGGTCGATTCTGGAGCGCAATAATGTCCAGATGATATGCTCGGGCCATAAGATCGATGCGAAGGTGCGTGAATTCTTCCCGATCTCTTATATCCTCACAGATGAGCTCTCGGCCGGCGGCCGGATGAGAATTGGTATCAGATTTGTGGGGGCCGGCAAAGATCTTGACCGCCTGGAGCGGCAGAGGAGAGGGGAGATCCTTGCATGGATGGAGGAGTAAGGGTGCCGGACAAAGCAAGTCCCTCCCCAGGCCCTCTTTTCAGTCCTCCTATCCTCTCGGGCACCTTCACAATCACCGCCCACGACCCGCCGGCCTGCGATGAGAGATATGGCGCTGCCGGCCACAAAGACCCCCTCTCCGGTTCATGTAATCGGGAGGCTTTGACAACATTCATGTCGTACCCGGGAGGCGCGGGGCCTCTGGCGGTGCGGTATCTGTTTTCTCAAAGGCGGACAGGGAAACGGGGTAAACGACCAGTCTACGCCCGACCGGGCCCAAGGCTCCAGGGGATCACACGCTCATAGCTGCCGGATCTTCTCTCACTCCATCCCCGGCAGCGCGCCTGAAATCCCCCACTTTCACTTTCACCCCGCACGGCGCGGGCTCATATGCTTCCGCTCCCTGATCGCATATGTATGAGGCAGAAAGACATCCTTCGCTACGACCAGACCCTCTTTCGCGATCCCGAGGTCTTCAACCCCACGTTCGTCCCCGAGCACCTTCACCACCGCGATGCCCAGGTCAGGGAACTTGCCTTCTTCGTCAGGCCCGCCCTCCGGGGCGGCAGCCCGCGAAACGCCATCTTCCGCGGCCCCCCGGGGACCGGGAAGACCACCACGGCCCGTCATATCTTTGCCATGATCGCCGAGGAGACCAGGCAGGTTCTCCCCGCTTACGTCAACTGCCGGCAAAACCAGTCGTCGGCGGCGGTCTACCGGTGCATATTCGAGGAGATCTTCGGCTACGCGCCGCCGGCGACCGGACGGCACCTCGACGACATCAGGGCGGGGATCGTCGCCCGCCTCAAGGAGAAGAATGCATGCCTCCTCGTCTGCCTCGACGATGCCAACTACCTCATCACCGCAGGGACCTACAACCTCCTCCTCTACCAGCTCCTCCGGCTCTATGAGGGGTGGGACGGCGTCCGGTGCGCCGGGGTCTTTGCGGTCACGAGCGATCTC
>Ga0123333_10006627_pt1 | contig 10120 bp, 7 predicted proteins | sample BioC12SIPDNA_3_FD_89957 | JGI IMG/M metagenome (GOLD analysis project Ga0123333, IMG submission 89957) | Anaerobic biogas reactor microbial communites from Washington, USA - Biogas_R2_B C12 SIP DNA | ecosystem: Engineered > Bioreactor > Anaerobic > Unclassified | place: Washington, USA...
CATCCCCAGAACATCATTCCCATTCATCGATCCATCACTCCTCTTCTGAGCCGTGAGGCTTCTGCGGCGGTGTGTCGTCATCCAGCGCCGTGGTTCCATTCAGGCGCGTATCCTTGCCCAACCCCTGATCGGCGTCGGTCAGCGGCAGCGCGGTGTCAACGTCGAGGTGATCCTCGTCCAGCCGCATCGAGTCCGGCATTTTGCCGACAAACGCGTCGACGCCAAGCTGCGACCGCACGCCTACCCGCCCCTGCGGCTCGACGATTCTCAGGGAAAAGGTGGTGTGCGCCGGTTTTTCGCGCTCGATCACGTCGCGCAGCCGCTGCACGGTTTTTTCGGTCCACGCGGCGCGGCGCTCTACCTCGACCGTGAAGTGGTGAACCGCGTCCTCAAACAGCGGCGCGCCGATCTCGTCCGCCGCGATTAGGTGCGACTCGTCCAGGATTGCGGTCGTGTCGGTGACCGCGCCCTGCGGCTGGGCGGGCGCGACCTGCGTCTGAAAGCCCAGCGCCGAGGGCGGGCTTAAGCTCCAGATGTGCGCCATCGCCGCCGGCTCGACAATGCGGACCGGCGCGTCGTCGACATAAAGCGCGATCAACGCGCGCAAGCCTTCGACCGTACCCCGCTGCTGGTAGAGCGCGAACAGCCGCGCCACCGTGTCGCGCCGCCTGGCCTCCGTCCATGACTCGTCCAACTCGAACGCCAGCCAGTCCGCCAGCCAGTCCAGCCAGGAATGGCCGGGGTCGTCGTCTGGGGCAGCGAACGGATCAAAATGGGCGGGCAGTGAATCGATGCTGGCCTCGCGCTCGGCGAAGGCGCTTTCCAACAGCGCCAGCAGCCTGTGCAAAAACGGATCGTCCCCGCTCTCGCGCCGGTAGATCGCGGGCAGGTAGTCCAGCCAACTGGCCCGATCGTAGGTCAGGCGTATCTGGTGCAGGCGCGGCGTGGTTTTGGTGTCGCCTTGCAGCGTTCCCGCCAGCCAGAGATAACGGGCGGGCTCGTTCAACGCCAGCGCGTCGAGCGCGTTCTGAGGAACCGCCCGCCACTGCCCGACCGGCGTCAGCAGATCGGTATTCACTGCGGCGGGAAAAGCGGGCGGGTCGGGGTCGTTGCGGGTAGTGGTGTACCACTGCACAGCAGCAGCGGCAGGCAGCGGATCGGCCATCGCCGTCAACTGGTGCCAGCGCGTCGGTTTGTCCCCGGCTTCGAACGGCCCCGCCACAAACTGGCCGCGCCCGGTGAAGGGACTCGCCGCGCCTGGCGCAAGCTCCAGCGCGCCATCGCCCGCGATCACGAGGTCGGTGAGGTCGAAGGCCGACCACAGGTTGGCGTCGTTCAGGTACAGGTAGCCTGGTTGGTTCGCCACAGCGCTCTACTCCTCAACCCCCATCCAGACCACCGACCAGTTCGCTTCCTCGTTGACGATGCGCGTCAGCTCGCCCGGGTTTTCCCACAACTCGCCGGGGTTGATCTCGACATCGGTTTCGAACTCGGTCGGGATCTTGAGCGGCAGCGCCAGCGTCAGATGCACGCTGTCTGGCCCCATGCCGTTGACCTCCAGCAGCCGCTCCGGCGTGAGCCCGGTGCGGGCACCGATGTCGTTGACCGTGGCCGTGAAATGCTCGGCGCGCAGCGTGAAGAAGCGGACTTGGGGAAACAAACCGTCCAGCACCAGGACCTGCACCGACTTCCCGACGAAGAGATCCGCGCCGTTGAGCGTGACCAGCGTGGCCGACGGGTACAGCGAAATCACACCCTCGATGCGCTGAAGCTCGTCGAACACGCGCGCCAGATCGCCCAGCGTCACGAAGTAATTCACGAACCGGCCCACACGCACGAGTCGAATCGTCGGCAGGAACATCCGGATCACGAAGTTCAGCGGCGTGGGGTGGGTCACGTGGGTGAGCCCGTCCAGAATGACCGTCTGCTCCGTCCCGTCCTCGTCCTCCCAGCGGATGATCCGCTCGCCCATCACGTGCGCCTGGTAATTGGGCGTGTTGCGGAAGCCTACCGTGTTGGTCGGCACCGTCGCCTCGATGCCGAGCGGGTTGGCCTGGCTGGGGAAAAGTTCCCACTCCAGGTCATTACGGCTGGCCAGGCCGGAGGCGACATACGGTTGTGGGGCGGGCAGCGCTTCGCGGCGCACCTTGTCCGAGATCGGGCCCGCCAGCTTGCAGCCCTTGATCTCGACGCTGGCGATCACCACGTCCAGCCCGACACGATAGGTCGGCAGGTTGGGGTCTTTCCACTCGATCACGGGCACCTCGTCGTAGCGTACCGCGCCCCGCGCCCCACAGCTTCCGTCCCGAAGTTGGGCCTTCAGATCAGCGTCTTCGGGATACGACACGGTCAGGAAGTAGGTCTTGGCGCTGCCACTGCCATCGTGCGCGACGGCGGGCACCGTCAGCGTGACCGTCTCCGAGAGAATGATCTCGCGGCCCTGATTGTCTATCGCAAAGCCCGGCTCGATCCGCGCGAGACTCTCGCCCTCGGCGTAGACGTTCAGCCCGCCGATAATGCCCCAGCCGTGCAGGCTCTTGTTGTGCTCCCAGCGCATCTGCTGGTGATACTGCGTCAGCGCGTTGAGGTCGTCGGCGGTCAGGCGCTGCTGTGCAAAGAAGCCGGGCCTTTTAAGGGTTTGATCGTTGGCTGGCATGGCTGTCCTCGTCAGTCGATCACGATAGTCGGGATGTTGATAAAAAAGATCGGCGTAGCGACCAGGGTGGGCGCGGCGTTGACGGGCTGGATGCCCGTCCAGAGCAGCTTGAGCGGGAGGCTCCCCAGGTCCAGAAACAGATCGTGGGTCTCGGCGACCCGGTTCCGCTGGCTGTTCATGACGTAAAAGCGAAGCGTCAGGCTGAAGCCCAGCGCGCTGGCGGACGCGATCGAGACTACCGGGCCCGCGATGAAGCGAAGCTGCGCAAGTTTGGCCGCGTCATCCTCGAACAGGTCGTACAGGGGATGGTTGAGCAGTTGCACGAAATAGTGCACCGAGGCGGTGAACCCGGCGTCGCTGGCGCCGATCCACTGCACCCAGGCCCGCTGTTCCGGCACGTAATCCACGCTCTGCTCGACCTGCCCGGTGGCGATGTACGGCCGCACCAGGGCGCGCGCGATGCGCCGCGTGCTGTAGTCGCTGCGGATGCTGTAGTCTTCGGCGTCGACCGAGGGCACGCGCACGCGCGCGATCGGCACCTCGTCGCCAAGGCGAATCTCCGGCGCGAGCGGCGGTGCGGTCTCGTCTTCGCCGAACAGGCCCGCGTCGTACCAGCGAAAGACGGGCTGCTCGGCCTCGGTGCGCGCCGGTTGGAAGTAGCAGTCAGCCGGGCCGATGCTCGCGTCAAATGCGACGCACAGGTCGAGGTAGTGGACCAGCCTGCTCCCGGTCGGGCGCGGCGCGGGCAGATCGAGCGCCTCGGTCCGCGTCGACAGGATCGTGCGCCCGTACCGGTCGTAAGCCATGCCCGCGCTGACACGCACCACCGGCTGCCCGTTTTCGGCGCTCACCCAGGCGTCCAGCCCGCGCGCCACGCCCCAGGTGTTGTGCACGCTGGTGACATGCAGCGCGCGCAGTTGATCTTCGTGGGCACTGATGCCCTGCAGATCGTCGGCGCGCAGCAGCCGCCGTTGGTGAAACTGGATACGCTGCAATGGCGTGTTATTCATCGCCACTCCTTTTGGGAAGTCATCAGTTGACAGCTGGCGGTTTTCAGATGCCCTTCAGCCGCCCGAGCTGACTCCTGAAGCCTGTTTGCTGGCGCACCCTGAACGGCGCGCTCCTCGAACAATCGTTTTTCCCAACCGCGTACGCCCCTACTTGATCTCAATCGCATGCTCGCCCGGCACTGCCAGCGCCAGCGGATGCACGCAGATGTTGCTGCACCCTTCCGGGTTGCCATCGGCGAACAGCTCCAGCGCCAGCACGTGATCCACCCCGCTGACGTTGTCGATTACCTGTAAGATCTCGGCGCGGTAGACGTCGCGCCCGAACGGATACCCGGCTCCCGCCGGGCCACCGTGCAGCGGGTGCAGGAAGTCGTCGATCGCCAGCACGATGTCGCGCTGGATGCGCTCGCTGAACGCGGTCGATTTGGCGCGCACCGTAGCCACCACGCGCACCTCGATATACTCCGGCCCGGTGACGACCAGCCGCGTGCCGATCACGCGCCGCCGGTGCAGGCTGCGGCGCACCGTCTCGAGCAGGCCGCGCGTCGGCACGGGACGATCGGGCGGGTATTCGGGAAGGACGATCACGCTGACTGTGCCCGGCGCGGACAGGGCCGGGTACTGCGGATGCACGCCGGGCACGACTCGCGCCCGCCCGACACGCGTTCCCGGCACGTCGAGCGCCAGACGCTCGTAGTCGAGCACGGTCACGGCCCGCGCCGGACGCGTCAGGTCCAGCACACGGCCGCGATCCTGCTGGTCGAGCGTGTCGCAGTCCGCCTGCTCGCAGAAGTCCACCAGCCGTTCGTGCGCCCACAGCGCCTGCGCCGCGCGGCCGATCGCCTGCGACAGCGTCTCCGGCGCGGCGCCCAGTATCCCCGGCGTCACCTGCTCGATCGCGTCCAGTTGGGCGGCGATCGTCGCGGGCGCTGCCGGGAGAAGCGCCGCATTGACCTCGTCATCCGCTCCGTCGAGCTTCCACACACGTCCCTCGCCCAGGTTGCCCGCCGATCCCTGCGTCGTTTCGTAGCGCGCCATCACCAGCGCGCCGCGCGGCGGCACCCGGCCATGCTCGCCATCGCCAAAGCGCAACAGACCGCTGTCGGCGTCGAGCGCGAAGTGGCGATCCACCCGCTGGCTCGCGTCGAGATCGGGCTGCTGAGCCCACTCGTGGAAGCCGTCCGCCTCCAGCGTCCAGACCCGGACCGCGCCCCCGGTGATGAACGGTCTCTCCAGTTGGAACGCTTGCTCCGGGTAGCCGCTGCTTGTGCCCAGCGCGGCAAGATCGAGCAGGATCGAGCCGGGATCGGTGGCGGTGGCGGGCGTATGGGCCAGCACCAACACGTCGGGAATGCCGGAGTCGCCGCCCACTTCGAGCGAGGTGAGCGCGAGCCGGTCCTCGTGCAGGCCGGTCGAAAAGCGCAGCGTCTGTCGCTGGCCGACGGTGGGGCTGTCGGCGGGCGCGGCGCCGGGCGCGATCGTCCACAGCGCGCGGTGCGGCCGGGTCTGCCGGGCCAGCGCGGCGTTCAGCCAGACGCCGTAGAGCAGCGGCAGAGCGTCCGGACTCCCCGTGAGCAAGCGACAGCGCAGATAAACCGCCGCGCCGGGAATCGCGCCGATTTCGACCGGCTGCATGGCGGCGGGCAGCGTCACCGTCACTAGGCCGGACAGCGACAGCCCAAACGTCTGGTCGTCCACTTGCCCGCTGTTTTTGTCCAGCGCCTGCCATTCGGTCCCGTCGAAGTACTCCCAGGCGGTGCGCACGCTGTGATGCTCCGGCAGGGTGTCGGGCGGCGGTTCGGCGGGCAGCGTGACTAGCGTGCCATCGGGCAGACATTCCTGGCGCGGCGGCGGGGCACAAAACGCCTGTTCCTCCAGAATGCGCAGCCGTTCGCGCCAGTCGCGCTCGAAATTGCCCAGCGCCAGCCACAGGGCGACCGGCTGGCCGACTGGAAACGGCTGGTCGAACTGGAGATAGAGCGCCGGGTGCGCCCCGTCGATCACTTCCGGGCGCTCGCCCAGGGCCGGGAAGACCAGCCCGTCCGCGTGCTGGCGCGTCCGGTCGGTGAACTCGGCCCCGTCGAATACCTGAATCCCGGCCAGGCTGACGTCCGCCACATGCAGATCGGCCAACGTGCGGAACGGGACGCCGCCCGGGTCAGCGGCAAACGTGGTCCCGCAGGGCAGCGGCGGGAGCATCTCGCCCGCCCGCGCGCGCAGCGCCAGCACGAGCAGCGCCGGGTGCGCGGGGCCCGGCGAGAAACCCAGCAGCTTAAGGAACTTGCGGCGGTGCGCGTCGGGCACGCGGTTGGCGCGGTAGATCTCCTGTTCCACCAGCCACGCCAGCAGCTCCATGATGGTGATGCCCGGATCGTGAACATTGTGATCGGTCCACTCCGGCGCGTAGCGTGGAATCAACGCCCGGCCCTCGCCCACGAGGTCGTCAAAACGGCGGTTGTCGAGCTGCGGCAGTAGCAGCGGCATGGTTTACCTCGTCACCAAACGAACATCGATCTTGCCCGCGCACACGATGCGCCCCGGCGGCACGGCGACTTCCTCGCCCTGGGGCACATCCTCGAGCAGCAAGTAAAGCGACTCCACGAAGTCCACCTCGGCGATGCCTTCCAGCGCCGCCGCCACATCCGACAGATAGACGCTGCGCCCGAAAGGGAAGCCGGCGCCGTCAGGACCACCGGTCAGTGGGTGCAGAAATGCCTGCACCTGCCCCAGCACCAGCTCGAACACGCGCCCGGCCTGGAAGACGTCGCGCGGCGCGACCGTCACCTCGACATCGACTGGCAGGTAGTCCGGCCCGACCACGCTCAGCCGCCCGGCCGCCGTGACCGGCATGCGCCGCTGCAAGTAGCGCTTCACGCGCTGTCGCAGCTCAAACGACGGCTGCGGGCGCGGGTCGGTGCTCTGCTGGATGATCACCAGCCGCACCCAGCCCTTGGCGGGGAAGCCCGCCGAATCGACGTTCGGCAGCGCGCGCGCGACCGCCACATCCGGCGAAGCCTGGATCGCCAGCGTTTCGTAATCTCGCAGGCTGATCGCCTGGAGCCGGTGGCGCAGCACGTGCGATCCGCGCGCGTGCACCGTCTCGATCAGTTCTCCAGCGGCGCCCCCGGCGGCGGGCCAGATATTGCGTGCCCCGCGCACGCCCGGTACCGCGCCCAACACCTGCGAGATCGTCCCGGCGGCGACATTGCCCTCACGCCCGCCGCCGTAGCGGTAGCGCCGCGCGAGGATGTTGTTCCGGCCGCTGGGCGGGATCATGCCGTGCACGTCGTCGCCAAACAGCAGGCGGCCGCTGGCGTTGTCGAGCACGTAGTGGCGATCGGTCGGTTTGGAGAAGTAGAGCTGGGCCTGCGGCAGCCAGCGCACGAAGACCTTGTCGACGCGCCCGGTAGCGCGGTTGATCTCGGTGCGGATGGCGTCGGCGGGATGGCCGGTCTGTTCCAGCTCCTCGCGCAAGATCGGCAGCTCGACCTCGGCCCGCCCGCCTTCCAGCTCGAGTACCTCGATCACGTGGTCGTCCAGGATCGGCGTCTGGCGCAGGAAAAAGACCTGGTTCTTCTGCCCGTTGCTGTGCCCGATGACCTCATTTTGAACCGTGCTGACCTGCGAGGCCCAAACCGCGTTCGGGAACACGCCGTTGATGGACGGCTCCGGCGGATCGCCATCGTGCTGCAAGTGCGCGCGCAGCCATAAGCGCGGCGTGCCGAAGCGCGGCAGCAGCGCTTTGCCGATCGAGGCCTGCTCGTACTCACCCTCCAGCGGCGTCTTGAGCGTGAGCAGGCTGCGCGAAATGCCGACCAGCGTATTCAGCTCGCCTTCGTCGTCCTTGCGGATATACAGTTGATCCCCCAGCCGGAAGCGGGTCGCCTGCCGGGCGTCCATCAGCTCGACGGTCGTGCCGCTGGCTCGCACGACCAGCGCGGTCTCCGGAAGGGGGACGCCGGGCCAGACGAACTGCAGCATGCCCGCCATGCTCAGGTGCGCCGTGTCATCGATCACTGTCAGCGGTAGCCAGTTCACACCGTCTGAATACTCCCACAACAGGCGCGGGTTCTCGACGGTGGACTCCACGATGTCGAAGAAGATGCCCAGCAGATCGGGCGGCAGCGCGCCCTCAAAGCCGAAATACACCGTCGGCGTGCGGTCCATGACGACCGAAAACGGCTCGAAGCCGCGCCCGTGCCAGCGCGAATCGTCGGTGCGATCCTGCCACTGAAAATCGTTGGTCGAGAAACACCACTCGGCGTGGTCGAACTCGGACGCGTACTCGTAGCCGAGCTTGAAGGCGTCCAGCACCACCGGGCGCGGGTTGACGATCGGGATGGTGTTGGTGTTGCCCGCTTCGTCGGTCCAGGTCACCTTGCTGAAGACGTTGAAGCTGCCGCTGGCGATGCGCGCCCGCACCCAGTAGGCTTCCGTCCCGCCAATGTCCAGCAGTTCCATCGTCTCCGGCACGCTGAAGGTGAAATAGCCCTGGCGGGTGCCGCTGGTCAGCCGGAAGTTGCTGGCGTTGTTGTTAAGGCGATCCGGCACGTCCTGCCAGTGCGACCCGTCCCAGTATTCCCACGCCAGACTGACCGTATCGGTGGAGGCGTGCGGATCGCTGGCTTCGCTGTCGGCTTTTTCCTGCGGCGTAAGCGCGCGGTCGACCCAGACATAAACGGTGGCGTGGGGCTTGGTGAAGATCTCCTCGCTGGTGAAGTAAAACGCGCTGCCCGCATGCGTCTGCTGACCGAACGGGAAAAACGTCTTGCTCAGGTCCACTTCGACGCCGTTGGCCAGCGCGGAATCGGCGTCCAGGGGCTGGGGCTGGCTCGCGGGTGGGTCGGCGTAATGGGTGATGACTGTCCGCACGCGAATGGTATCGATCACCGGCAGGCTGCGGCGTGGGTCGGGCGGCAGCGTCTCGGTCGGGCGGGCGCGAATCCAGAAGGCTTCGATATGGTTGACCACCGTGGGCTTATTCTCGCCGCACTTCGCCACCAGCCGGATGATCCCGCTGCGGCGCAGACCGTCGGTGCCGTCGACGCTGTCGGTTGTCTGCGGATCGTCCTGCGGCTCGACGAACGGCGCAAACGCGCGCCATGCTTCGCCGTCCCAGTACTCCCACAGCAGCGGCACAGGCTGGTCGGCGGGGCGGGCAAGCTGGACCCGCAGCTCGATAGTCGAGTCGCCGGACAGGGCGAAGTGCGTGTTGTGCGCCAGATAGAGCGCGTGGGGTGTCGGCTGGAGCCTCTGGAACAGCACGAAAGGCTGCCCGCCGATCACATCGCTGGTGTGGTTGGCGTAGGCGTCCTGCCCCGGCACGATCGCGACGACCTCGGCCAGCCGCGCCGACGTCAGCCCGAGGGTGGTCTCCGTCTCGAAGGTCAGTGGGTCGGCCATGCCAGGCACCGACGCGCCCAGTTGCAGTCCCTGCGGCGCGCGGCTGTTACCCGTGTCGTCCTGCATCTCGAACACGACCGGCGCGCGCGCCGCCTGATCAGGGATCAGGCTCAGGCCGAGCATGTCGAGCAGCGCCAGCCGGTTTTTGTGGGGCGCGCGGTTGATGCGTTCCGCCAGGATTTGCAGATAGCGCGCGTAAATACGCAGCAGCGCGTCGCCCGCGGTCCCTTCCGGCACCTGCCAGCCGGGCGCGAACGCCGGCAGCCGCGCGCGCAGCAGCCTGAGGAAGAACTCGGCCTGGGCCGTTTCGAGGGTCGGTGGCGTCATGGCCGGTCCCCTTCGATCAAATAGAACGGGTAGACGACGTTGTAAAAGGTGTTGGTCAGCCGGATGCGGTAGCTGACTTCAATTTGCAGCAGGCCCTGCTCCGGGACGGGCGTCACCGCGACGCGGATCGAGTCGATGCGCGGCTCCCAGGTGATCAGGGACTCGGTCACGCGCTGTTTGACGAGCGCGATGGTCGCGGTGTTGATCGGCTCAAACAGAAAATCGTTCAGGCCCGCGCCGAAGTCCGGCCGCATCACGCGCTCGCCGCGCGACGTGCCCAGGATGATCTTCACCGCCTGCTCGATATCCGCTTCGTAGGCGACCATCTGCACCTGACCTTCGCCATCGAGAGTCACCGGGAACGCCCAGCCGCGCCCCAAAAATGTCTTGTCGACCATGCTCGCCCGCCTCCTAACCGATCAGCACCGTGATCGCGCCCGCCACAATCGGAGCGCCGCAGCCCGACATATCGCCCAGACGCAGCGCCGGGCGCCCGCCGATCAGCACCGAGGTGCTGCCGCTGGGGAAGGGCGACGGCGGATGCGGGCCGGCCGTGGGCGGCATCGCGCAGGCGTGCATATCGCCCACCACCGCCGCTGGCATGCCGCCGATCAACACGGTCGGCACGCCGGGCCCGGTGACGGTCCCAGGATGTCCGGTTGGATCACCCACTCGGGCCGCTGGCATTCCCATGGTTTGCGCTCCTTTCTCTCGCTCAACATGG
>Ga0123333_10006630_pt1 | contig 10115 bp, 11 predicted proteins | sample BioC12SIPDNA_3_FD_89957 | JGI IMG/M metagenome (GOLD analysis project Ga0123333, IMG submission 89957) | Anaerobic biogas reactor microbial communites from Washington, USA - Biogas_R2_B C12 SIP DNA | ecosystem: Engineered > Bioreactor > Anaerobic > Unclassified | place: Washington, USA...
GTGGTTGCGAGTTTGCAGCGTGTCCCGGTGTGCTGGCTTCGTTTGTACCCTCCTTGGCGGCCGCCCGGGCCGTGAGACGTGCGCTTGTCTCGCTCACTCCCTTCTCACCCGCTCGAACGCGCTCAGGAGGCAGCCATGTCGTTCGCAAAGGGGTACGTATTTCTCTTCGCGGCCTGTGTTCTGGCAGTGGCAATCCTCTCGTCTGGCGTCTGCTCGGCAACCCCCGCCCTGGCCCAGCCGGCAGCTCAAGAGGGCGCACAGCTCCAGAAGACCATTCCCTATTCCGGACAGCTCCAGCGGGCCACCGGCCAGCCAGTGGCCGATGGCGCATACGAGTTCATCTTTGGTCTTTACGACACCGCCGAAGGCGGAAGCCTGCTCTGGTCAGAGATGCAGTCAGGGATTGCCGTCCAGGCCGGCGAATTCGCCGCGCACCTCGGCAGCGTGGTTGCCCTGCCCAACACGATCACCGATCGCAAGGAGATCTGGCTGGCGATCAGCGTGCGCGGTCCCGGCGAGGCGGTATTCACCTCACTTGCCCCGCGGCAGCTTCTTCCGACCGTTAACCAGGTCAGTATCGACGCGTTAAGCTGTCCGCACAGCCACTTCACGGATCTGTGGGCGGGCTCAAACTCGTCGTGGGGGCTCGCGCTGGTGAATGACGGCGTTGGCGATGGCCTGCGCGTCTATAGCCAAGCCACCGCGTCGAACTATGCCGCCGTCTACGCCTCTAACACTGCGACTACTGGCTCCGGAACCGGCGTGTGGGCCTACAGCCAGATGGGCGCCGGGATACGCGGCGCCAGCGCCTCCGGCCACGGGGTAGAAGGCTTCAGCGACTCCAACTTCCAGCATGCTGGGTGGTTCGAGTCCGCAAACTATGCCGCGGCCTATTTGAAGGCCGTCAAGGCAGAACAGTACTACGCCGCTGTGATTGATAGGCACCTTCATGTTCTCGGCTTCTGCACCGGGTGCGCGGTCGTCTACGTCGGCATGAACAGCGGCGGTCTCGTCGTTGCATCCGGCGACCTGGTGGCCGCGGCGGGGGTGGAAGTGGATTCCTCGACCGGTCAACCGGTGATGCAGGTGCGCCGCGCGGTCGATGCAGGGGATGCGGTCATCGGTGTTGCGCTCGGCCCTGCCGCCGGGCCATCGGAAGACAGTGCGCTGATCCAGCCCAAAACTCCGGGCAAGGCGGGCAGCGACGCAGTTGCCCCCGGGGAATATCTTCACATCATGGTCAGCGGCCTGGCCCAGGTGCGGGTTGCCGGCAGCCAGGTCGCGATCGGCCAACACCTGATCGCGAGCGCGAACGGAGCGGTCGCTTCAGCCGATAGCTTGACGAGCGTGGCCCGCGTGCTGAGCCCGCCCGATGCGAACGGGCTTGCCTGGGCCATGGTCACCGCCCGGTAAGGAGGCAGCCATGAAACGGGCACTAGTGGTGATCTCGCTCACCGTCCTGCTGCTCCTGGCAGTCTCGCTGGCGTCCTTCCAGCTTTCTGCCGGCGAGAGCCGTGGTCAGGGTATTTCTGGCATGACAGGTGAAGATTACGTGCTGAACCTGCGACCCGAAGACGGCGGAGACATACCGGCGGGTGAGTCCCAACCCCTCATGTCGGGCGGCAGTTACCACCTGCTGGCGCCTGCGGTGGACTCGGGCAGCGGATGCTGCTGCAAGTGCTACCTGCCAGTGCTTCACCAACCTTGATTTTTTGCCTTTGACGACGAGCAAGCCGGCCGGCAGTGGAAGTTGCGGCTGCCGGCATACTTGTGCATGTCGGTAGCCGCAACTTCAGTCGCCAGGCGGGGCGCATGCCGCACCATGCCTATGCCCCGCTCAACGTCCAGCGGATGTGTTTCGGTTTTGGGGCAGTGGAGCATCCTGAACGCGTTGAAGGGTGCTCCACTACCCTAAAACGCTCCGCAGGCGCGCTTCGACGCGCTCAGCATGCCTGCTCCGCTTATCGCGCCACCAAGTTTAAATGCACGCATGCGTCAAGATCTCTCAGGTCGCTTGTTTTGCATTTCACAAGGCCGGTGTTATAGTAGTTTGGCTGGGCCTTCCAGGTTTTGCCAAAACTTTGAAGGTCCGGCGACCTGGTCGCTGATTAGCAGAAGCAGGAGCGCAACAGTGTCCTTGCACCACCGCCAAACCTGACCCACCACCCGGATCGCCGGCCGGCGATCACGGGGTGAGCCACATACGTGGGACGGCGGCGGTGACGCCCCGCCCTGATCTGGCCTGGCATCTCCCGCCTGGGCCGTCGCCCGCGTATGTGAGCGACGGCCTTTTGTTGTCCATTTCGGAGTGCACGTCCTGACCGTGTGCGCTCCGTGGAAACATTTCCAGGAGGGAGAACATGTCCGATCGTCTCACCCGGTTCTTTGCCTCGCGTTGGGGCATCATCCTCGCAGGCGCCATCATCGGCGTCCTGGCCCCGCTTTTGCAGAAACTGGGCAATCCCCCCAACATGGGGATCTGCGTCGCCTGCTTCGAGCGCGACATCGCGGGTGCGCTGGGCCTGCACCGCGCCGCCGCCGTCCAGTACATCCGTCCCGAAGTCATCGGTTTCGTGCTGGGCGCCATGATCGCGGCCTATGCCTTTCGGGAGTTTCGCGCTCGCGCGGGCTCTGCGCCCATCGTCCGTTTCGTACTGGGCATGTTTGCTATGATCGGCGCATTGGCGTTCCTGGGCTGCCCCTGGCGCGCGACCTTGCGCCTGGCCGGCGGCGACCTGAACGCCATCCTCGGCCTGGCGGGCCTGGCAGTGGGCATCGCCATCGGCGTGCAGTTTCTCAAGGCCGGCTACAACCTGGGCCGCGCCCAAAAGACCCATGCTGCGGTAGGCTGGATCATGCCCTTGATCATGGTCGGCCTGCTGCTCCTGCTGCTCTTTGCCCCGTCCTTCAGCAAGGACGGGCCGATCTTCTTCAGCCAGAGCGGCCCCGGATCCCTGCACGCGCCGCTGCTGATCTCGCTGGCCGCGGGGTTGCTCATCGGCTTCCTGGCCCAGCGCACGCGCTTCTGCACCATGGGCGCGATCCGGGACGTGATCCTGATGCGTGACTTCCATCTGATCACGGGGCTCCTGACGCTGCTGGTGGTCGCGTTCGTCATGAATCTCATCCTGGGGCAGGTGCGCTTCGGTCTTGCTGGCCAGCCGGTGGCCCACAGCAGCCACCTGTGGAATTTCCTGGGCATGACGTTGTCGGGCCTGGCCTTTGCGTTGGCGGGTGGCTGTCCGGGTCGCCAGCTCTTCCTTTCCGGAGAAGGAGATGGGGATGCGGCCGTGTTCGTGCTGGGCATGATCGCCGGCGCGGGCTTCGCCCACAACTTTGCGCTGGCGGGAAGCCCTGATTCGGTTGTCGAAGGTGTGGCTAAGGTGGGCGGCCTCACGCCTTTCGGCATGGGCGCAGTGATCTTGGGCCTCGTGGTCTGCCTGGCCATCGGCCTGACCATGCGCGAGCGAGCTGCATAGGGGGTGTGATATGATGACAGTTGATGCCCGGGGGTTGTCGTGCCCGCAGCCAGTCATATTGGCCCGCAAGGCGATCGAAGCCGGCCAATTTCCAATCGAAGTGCTGGTAGAGACGGTTACCTCCCGCGAGAATGTGCGGCGCATGGCCGAGAAGGCCGGCTGCAAGGTCGCTGCCGTACAAGTGGGCGATGAATTCAAGCTGACCATCACGAAATGATCTACTTCGACAACGCCGCGACCTCGTGGCCCAAGCCACCCTGCGTGGCAGAGGCGATGACGCATTACATGTCCGAGATAGGCGCGAGCCCCGGCCGCTCGGGCCATCGTCTCGCCATTGAGGCGGCACGGGTCGTCTACGGCGCCCGCGAGGCTGTGGCAGAGCTGTTCCATGCGCCCGATCCCTTGCGTGTGGTCTTCGGCGCCAACGTCACCGAGGCGCTCAACCTGGCGCTGAACGGGCTCCTCAGGCCGGGCGATCACGTGGTCACCGGCAGCCTGGAGCACAACTCCGTCATGCGCCCCCTGCGCGCCCTGGAGCGGGCAGGGGTTGGGGTAACGGTCGTCCCTTGTTCGAAAACGGGCGAGCTGGACCCCCGCGACCTGGAGGCCGCGATCCGGCCGAACACGCGACTGATCGTGCTTAACCACGCATCCAACGTCGTCGGGACGCTGCTGCCGGTGCCGGAGGCGGGAGCGATCGCGCGGCGCCATGGCATTTTGCTCCTGGTGGATGCCGCACAGACAGCAGGGGCCTATCCCATCGACATGCAGGCCGCTGGGATCGACCTGCTGGCGTTCACCGGTCATAAGTCGCTTTACGGGCCCATGGGCACCGGCGGGCTGATTTTCGGCCCTCGCGTCGACGCAAGCCACCTGCAGCCGATCAAGCGCGGCGGCACGGGCAGCCACTCGGAGCACGAAGAGCAGCCTGCATTCCTGCCTGACCTGTTCGAAAGCGGAACTCCCAACGCAGTCGGGCTGGCCGGGTTGGGCGCCAGCACGCGCTGGATCATGGCGCAGGGCGTTGAGCAGATTCGGGCGCATGAGGCAGCCCTGGTCGGGCAGTTGCTGGCCGGTCTGGCAGCCATTCCGGGCATCACCGTCTACGGCACCGGCAACGCGCGACTCCAGACCGCCACGGTGTCGTTCAACATTGCCGGGCTCGAGCCATCGGAGGTCGGGCTTCGCCTGGATGATGAGTACGGGATCATGTGCCGCGTCGGGCTCCACTGCTCGCCGGCCGCGCACCGCACGCTGGGCACCTTCCCCGGTGGAGCGATTCGCCTCGGGCTGGGTGCGTTCAACACGGCAGCGGAAGTGGCGGCTGCTGTGGCTGCGGTGGCCGAAATGGCGGCCGCCGCAATGGAGGCGTGATGGCCGGGGAAAGCTATGCGGTGATCCTGGTCTATTCGACCAGTCACGCCATGCGCCTCGAGAAGCTGCTGGCGGAACGGGGAATCGTCTGCAAGATGATTCCCGTTCCGCGCCACATCAGCTCCGATTGCGGGGTCTGTATACGGGTGATGCGCGACGATAGGGCGGCCGTCCGGGAAGTGGTGGCGGCTTCCGGCATCGAGATCCAGGGCATCGCGGACGCTTAGTGAAATATTGAGAACCGGCGCCGAGTCGCTGCTCGGTGCGGGAAAGGTGGTGAGCTTGTGACGCGCGATCAAGTCCGCCTCACAGCGCTGACGACGGCCGCCGGCTGAGCGGCCAAGATGGGCCCCGAGGCCCTGGCGCACGTGCTGCGCCCCCTGCAAGGACTGTTCCAGCCAGATAGATTCCCCGCGCTCCTGGTCGGCCTCCAGGTGAGCGATGATGCCGCGGTCTACAAGATTACCGGTGACGTGGCGGTCATCCAGACGCTGGACTTCTTTACGCCCGTGGTCGATGATCCTTACGATTACGGCGCGATCGCCGCGGCCAACGCCATGAGCGATGTCTACGCAATGGGCGGTGAGGTCGCGTTGGCGCTCAACATCTGCGGCTTTCCGCCCAAGCTGCCCGAGGAAATCATCGCGGAGATCCTGCGCGGGGGCGCCGAGAAGGTTCTGGAGGCCGGTGGGGCCTTGGCCGGCGGCCACACGGTGGATGATAACGAGCCCAAGTACGGGCTGGCAGTCATGGGGCTGGTGCATCCGGACCGCATCCTGACCAAGGGAGGCGCGCAGCCCGGCGATATCCTGGCGCTCACCAAGGCGCTGGGCGTAGGCATCATCACGACGGCTGCCAAGGGGGACGCGGCCGACCCCGCGCACCTGCCCCCCGCGATTGCCAGCATGAAGCGGCTTAACCGCGAGGCGGCGCGGTTGGCCCAGCAGGTGGGCGTCCACGCCTGCACCGATATAACCGGCTTCGCGCTGCTCGGCCATGCCTGTGAGATGGCCGAACGCAGCGGAGCCCGGCTGCGCTTCCACTTCGCCCGGCTGCCATTCCTGGACGGCGCAATCCGCTACGCAGATGAATGGCTCTTTCCCGCCGGCACATGTCGCAACGAGGGATGTTTCGGCGCACACGTCGTCTTTGCACCCGAAATCCCGGACGAGATGCGCCAGCTTCTTTACACGCCGGAGACATCGGGCGGCTTGCTCCTTGCCGTGTCGCCCGAAAAGGCGGATGCGCTGGCGGCTGCGTTCGCCGCGGCCGGCGAGCCCCTGTGGATCGTGGGCGATGTGCTCGAAGGAGAGGGCGTCGAGGTAGTCTCGACCTAGCGCCAACAGTGCGGATGTTTGGAGATACAAAGGACCACCAGGAATTCGATCCCCTGGTGGTCCTTCTTTCTCAAGCTTCGAGGTTCTTGCGCGGAGCATTCCTGTCGGCGATTTGTGAATGTCAGTCTTGAAACGCTTGACGCGTTCATAAAGTTATATTATGCTATAACAATCCTGTGGGTGTGACATTCGATGAGCATACTCGACCGTCTTTCGATTCATTCGGACTCTGACATGCCCCTGGCACACCAGTTAGCCGGACAACTGCTGTGGCTCATCGCCAGTGGAAAACTGCCCGCAGGTGAACGCCTACCGCCGGTCCGCCGTCTGGCGGACCGCCTGGGCATCAACCTGCATACCGTGCGCGCCGCCTACCGTAAACTGGAAGACGATGGCCTGGTTGTCATACGGCGGGGCCGTGGCACGCATGTGCTCCCGTTCGACGGCCGCCAGTTGGCACAGATCGCTGCAACTCTTCGCACCGATACCGTGGGCATCATCATCCCCAGTATGGCAAACCCGTTTTATCACGCGCTCCTGCAAGGAGTGGAGGAAGTGGCCACCGCAGCCGGAACGCTTTTATTCGTGTGCAACACGCATGATGACCCCGGTATGGCCGCACGGTACTATGCCCAGATGGCGTCCAAGCAGGTAGACGGCATCATCATCGCCTCCCACAATACTGCCGAGCTGGTCCACGCGCCAGGGGATGAGCCGGGTGGCGGCGAACCGCTGCTGCCTACGGTCACGGTCGACTGGCCTGGGTGCAGTGGCCCGTCCGTGCTGTTGGACTTGGAAGATGCCGGCTACCAGGGAACCCGGCACCTGCTGGCGCATGGGCATCGCCGTGTGGGCCTGCTCACGGTGGACACGGAGGCTGCAAATGTTGGACTCGTGAATATGGGGTACCGCCGTGCTTTGGGCGACCTCAGAATTGAAGCCGATACGGCCCTGATCGCTGCAGCGCCGGGCTTTGACATGGCTTCAGGGCAGGCCAGTTTGCGGCAGCTCCTTGGGCTGGCCCAGCCGCCGACGGCTGTCTTCGCGATTGCCGATACGCTGGCGCTGGGTGCATTGGCCGAAATCAAGATCGCCGGGCTCCGCGTGCCGGGCGATCTTGCCCTGGCCGGCTTCAATGACATCCCTACGGCTGCCCTGGTCGATCCCCCCTTGACGTCGGTGGCTGCGCCAGTGCGCGAGATGGGGGCCCAGGCCATGCGCATGCTGCAGGAGCAGATTTCCGGCCGGCCGCTCGCACAGATGCATGTCGTGTTACCTGTCGCCCTGATGGTTCGAGCCAGCTGCGGGCCGCATGTTTGAAGTAAGCCGGCTGCGGAGCATGGGATAGTTCCGCAGGCGCGGCCCTCTCCACCACTCTGGAAAGGGGTTGAAACCATGAACCGTCTCTCTGTTGTCCGGGCCATCGGTTTCACGGTGGCCGCCCTCCTGCTTTCCGCCTGCGCGACGCCTCCGGCGCCGGTCGCCCCTCCGGCAACCGCTACGGTCGCTCCGCCCAACCCAACGCTGCCTCCGCCCACCGCCACGCCGCTGCCCACGGCTTCGCTACATCCCTTTGAAGGACTGGCTGAGTGGGACGTGGTCGTGATCGGCGATTCTTCGCTCTGGGGGGTGGCCGAGCCCTATGCGAAGCTCATCGAGCAGGACCGCAAGATCAAGGTGAACCTGCATGATGACTGGCAGGGCGGACTGAGCATCCGTAGCATCCTCAAGGCTCTGCAAGGCGACTTCGAACACTCTTCCAAGCGCGAGAAGTGGCCTCAGCTTATCCGCGATGCCGAGGTGCTGGTGCTGTTCGGTAATCCCCAGGAATCCCTGGACGCAGAATTGGCCGGCGCCGGTTGGGCATGCATCGACAGTCGCGATCCGGGGGAGGTGACTTTCACAACGGAGGGATTCGCGCCTTATAAGGCGGACCTGGTCGAGGTATACGATGAGATCGCCAGGCTGCGCGAGGGCCGGCCTTTGATCCTCCGGGCGACCGGCATCTATCTCCCCACGATCAGTGTATGGCGGGATAAGGGAATCGAAGGCGAGTGCGGCGCGTTCTGGGAGGGCATCACTGCCGCAGCCAGGCAGGCGGCGGAGGAACGCGGAGTTCAGTTCGTTGACACCTACGCCGCGTTCAACGGCCCCGATCACGACCAGGACCCCAGGACCCAAGGCCATATGAAGGATGATGGCGAACATCTGAGTGAGGCCGGGGCGCAGTTTTACGCCAAGCTGCTGCAGCAATCGGGGTACGACGCCTGGGTCGCCCAACAGCCATAGCGGGGCGCATCATCTGCGAATCGGGAGATGATTCGAGCGACCGGGTTGGAAGGCGTGTTCAGAAATAGCATGGACGGCTCCCGGAAGTTCCAGGAGCCGTCCTCATTGCGGCGTTGCTAGTCAGGTATCGCTTGATGGGTACGCGGCTTAGCTTCTCCAGCCACGTCCTGACCAGCCCGGCCGGCCGCTTGCATCGCGCAGGGTGACGCTCGTCGCGTTGTCCAGGTTCGTCACCTTCCCGATCTTGAACTCGCCGTCCTCGTCGAAGCCGTCGACCGCCACTGCGTTGCCCAACTGGAGGCTGAAGCCCTGCTCCAGGGCAAAGCTCAGGGGACGTCCTTCGAACGTGACGATCTCACCCGCAGCGGTTTCGATCTCGATCAGGTCGTTGGCCGCGCTGACCACAGTTCCCTCGACCGTGCGCCACTCGTCGGGCTGCACGTCTGCCTCTGGAACTCCGCTCAACCTGCCTGCGCCCTGCCCCAGCGGCGCCTGGTTCACTGCGGCGCCCTGCGCCCAGCGGCCGCCGCGGCCGAGTGTCTCTGTCGTCGCAGCTTCCTGCGACCAGCGGCCGCCCTGGCCGTTGACCTCGTTCGCCGTTCCAGCGCGTTGGCCGTAGTTCTGCACGCCAGCATCCGCCATCGCGGTCTCCGTCGTCCGGCCTCGGCGCTCGATCTCGCCAGCGCCTTCGCCGCTCACTGCATTGGTCCTATTCACAGCGCCCAGGATCAACACGGCCACCAGGCCGGTCAACAGAGCGCCCATTGCGATCTTCTTCAACATGTTCGTGTTCCTTTCATGAGATAGTTGTCTGATTGGTGTTTGTTCGTTGTCTGGGGAGCGTCCTTACGCCCCCACGTGTTCCGCTGCAACCCCTTCGGCGGGCTTCAGGCCCGTCTTGAGCGAGGGCAGCACCTTGGCAGTCACCTTGGTCACCCAGCGCCAGTGAATGGCGAAGTGGATGACTGCGGCGATGATCATCGCTACGCCGGACCAGGTGTGGATCAGATCCCAGGTCGTCCGGCTGAAGATGAAGAGGGGATCCGCTGCCCGACCGGTCCCGGCGAACATGAAGTAGACCCCCGTAACTGCGGCCACCAGGAAGCCGATGGCCACGGCTGCGTCGATAGCGACGTTGAAGATGCCGTGCCGGTTCATGCGCACGCCCTTGCCCGCGATCGACTTGACCATGCGCTTTGCCATTCCTTTCACCCAGTTCCAGTGGATGGCAAAGTGGACGATCACTGCCACGATCATCACCACGCTGAACCAGGTGTGCAGGTTATCCCAGGTGTGACGGTCGAACAGGATCGTGACACCGTACATCGGATTGCGCCCACCCTGATACCCGCCCGAGGGCAGGAACAGGAAGTAGATGCCGGTGATGGCGGCGACCACCGCGCCGGTGAAAACCGCGGCGTCGATCAGCCAGTTGTTGCGTGTTTGTTTCGAAACAGACCCTTTTGTCATATCGCTCTCCCAAGATCGATGGGTTGTGGTTTGTCGAACCTGCCAGGGTCACGTTGATGCCCTGAACTGTCCTCAGATTAGTGGATGCGTGTGAAGGCGATATGCCGGAGTTTTGAAGAAGTTGTGTAGATTTGAACAAACGGGGAAAGGACACGAGCGCCATGCA
>Ga0123333_10006634_pt1 | contig 10109 bp, 6 predicted proteins | sample BioC12SIPDNA_3_FD_89957 | JGI IMG/M metagenome (GOLD analysis project Ga0123333, IMG submission 89957) | Anaerobic biogas reactor microbial communites from Washington, USA - Biogas_R2_B C12 SIP DNA | ecosystem: Engineered > Bioreactor > Anaerobic > Unclassified | place: Washington, USA...
AATCGAAGCCATAGCACTCGTTTGGCTGAAGGCCAAACTCACCTACGGCATGGTCTCCCATGTGTAAATATGGCCTTCGGCCAAACACCACGCCACCGTGGACGGAAACAAATCACCGCGGACAGGCTCGCTGCACCGCTGCTGCCTCAAGCCGGCCCGCTGGGCAAATTGGCCTGGATCCACTCGAAGTAGTCGCGCATCTTCAGCTTGCTGGCGGCGGCCGTGTCAAGATAGTAGATCGCCCGCTCGTGGAACTGCAGCACACTGGCCGTACACATGCTGGTCACCGGGCCCTCGATCGCGTCCGCGATGACTGACGCCTTCCCCTCGCCGCTGGCCAGCAGGATGACCTTCTTCGCCTCCAGGATCGTGCCGACCCCCATCGTGATCGCGTAGGTCGGTACGTTCTCTCCCGCCTCGAAGAAACGGGAGTTGTCCTTGATCGTCTGACGCGTGAGGGTCTTGATGCGGGTCCGAGAACTGAGCGAACTGGTCGGTTCGTTGAAGCCGATGTGTCCGTCGGAACCGATCCCCAATACCTGCAGGTCAATGCCGCCGCATTCGTCGATCATCCGCTCGTAGGACTCGCAGAACATCTCGTGGTCGTCGGTAGTGGCGGACGGGAGGTGGGTGTTCTGCGGCGCGATGTTGATGTGGTCGAAGAGGTTCTCCTGCATGAAGTACCGGTAACTCTGGGGATGGTTCGGCTTCAGGCCGACGTACTCGTCGAGATTGAACGTCGTAACATGCGAGAAGTCGAGCCCCTCTTCCTTGTGCATCCGGATGAGCTCTTTATACAGTCCCAGAGGAGTGCTTCCCGTGGCCAACCCGAGCACGGCATTGGGTTTCGCGTTGAGCGTCTTGGCAACCATCGCAGCCGCGGCTTTGCTCAGCTCTTCATAGGTATTGCTGATAATGACTTCCATCGACCACACCTCTCCAGGCAGCAGTATGTCTTCACACCGTAGAAACAACCCGTGCCCAAACAGAACACCACGGCGGTCCGACTGTCAAGCCCCCAGCGTCCCGTCTGTTCCGTGTGGTACGGCCTCCTCTCTACTTTCTCCTCTCTTGCACCCTACGGGCTGGAGTCAGAGTATCTTATCTGTTTCCGGTTTCCGATCGTCTGTTTCGGATCGGGTGGTATCGCGGCATCCCTTTGTGAAACGCCTTCGGCGTATCGTGCGTAATTGGCATACGGAACCCCAGGGTGCGCCGCGAAACGCGGCGACCCTGGGCTGCGGAGTGTAACCGCTTCGCGGTAAAGAACAGCGAACAAACAGACAACCGGGACAAGGCGCCGTACCTTGGAAATGAGCCGCGTGCTGATGCGTCAGCTTCTCGTCCAGAGTACGGGCCACCATCTTACCCGCCCTTCTCAAGCAAGCCAGTCTGCCTGTCCAGTGGGGCGTGTGGCACGTTCTATGCCACACGGCCGCTCCTTCGGTCACCTGCGGCAATATGCTGGGCGAGCCCGAGAACTGGAGAACTGGAACAGTCAAGAACACCCGTTGCCCTAAATCGGCGTCGGTGGTACAAACCGCCTGACCATTCCAGGACGTCGTCAGTGCGTCTCGATCGATGTATGTCAGGGAGGACAAGTCGATGAGTGCGGATCGCGATCAGCAGCCGGATACGGAGACGCTCAGTTCGTTTGAGCAACTCCGCCTTGCCCGGCAGATCATCGAGCAGGAGAGCAAATCACTGTTGCTGGTCGCCGACCGGCTGGACAGCCAGTTCTGCCGGGCCGTCAATTACCTGTACAACTGTCGCGGCAGTGTGATCGTCTGTGGCATGGGCAAGGCCGGGCTGGTGGGCCAGAAGATCATGGCCACGCTCGGTTCAACCGGCACGCGGAGCCACTTTCTGCATCCCGCCGAGGCGGTCCACGGCGATCTGGGCCGGGTGCATCCCGACGACGTCATGCTGATGCTGTCGCAGAGCGGGGAGACCGAAGAGATCGTCCGCATCCTCCCGTCGCTCAAGGAACTGGGGGTCGCCATCGTGGCCATCACCGCCCAGGCCGAGAGCACGCTGGGCCAGGCCGCGACGGTCGTGGTCGAACTGGGCACGCTCGACGAGGCCTGTTCGCTCGGCCTGGCCCCCAGCACCAGCACGACGGTGATGCTGGCACTGGGCGATGCGCTGGCGCTGGTGACCAGCCGCATGCGGAAATTCGCCCGAGAGGACTTCGCCCGTTCCCATCCTGCCGGCAGCCTCGGACGCAAGCTCAGCAAGGTCGAACATCACCTCCGCCCGCTGGCCAAGTGCCGCGTCGCACTTGCCAACAAGACCGTCCGCCAGGTCTTCGTGGATCTGAGTGTCCCCGGACGACGGACCGGCGCGATCATGCTGATCGACGACGAAGGTAAGCTCTGCGGCATCTTCACCGACAGCGACCTGGCGCGGTTGTTCGAGCATCGACAGGAATGCGCGCTGGACCAGCCGATCCGCGAGGTCATGACCGCACAGCCCTTGAGTGTCCGCGCGGGCACCAAGATGATCGACGCCGTGACGGTCCTGGCCCAGCGGAAGATCAGCGAGTTGCCGGTGGTCGATACCGCCGGCCGGCCGGTCGGCCTGATCGATGTCACCGATGTTGTCGGCATGTTTCCCGAAATCGAAGAACACCGCCAGAACACCGCGCCGAGAACGGAGCTGCCAGCCGCGAGCGTACCACGCGCTGCCGCCTGATCGCCGGCTGCACTGCATGCGGCGTCCCTGCCCCGGCTACTGTCGGTCCTCGTGCTGCAGCGACTGCTGCAGCTCGGCGAACAGCGGCTTGAGCTGGGGATACAGCGCCTGGTAGATGTGGAAGCCCCGATCGTAACGCTGCGCGAGATCCGGATCGGCCGCCTGCTGACCTGTCACGCGGACCGTCTGCGCCGCATGCGCCAGGCTGTCAAACAACCCCACCCCGACTCCCGCCGCAAAGGCCGCCCCCAGTGACGTAGCGTCCGCGGAACAGGTCGAGAGCGTCTGGACGGGGATGCGGCAGACGTTCGCCAGCAGTTGCTGCCACGACAGAGATCGGCCGCCACCTCCGATCAGCCGCAGCGCCGGCACGGCGAACGATTCGCGCATGACCTCCAGCACACTCCGCAGCGCGAACGACACACCCTCCACGGTAGCCCGCAGCAGATGCGCACGCCCGTGCATGGACGAGAGCCCGAAGAACACGCCGCGCGAGTCAGAGTCGAAGATCGGGGAACGCTCCCCCTCCAGATACGGCAAGAAGATCAGGCCTTCGCTGCCCGCCGGCACCTCGGCCAGCAAGGCATCAAATCCCTCGAAGCTGCTCTCGCCCAGCACGTCCATGGCCCATTCCACCGAGCGGCCCGCCGCCTGGACCGTGCCGAACACCCCGTTCTGCTCTCCATCGAGAGCCAGCAAGTTGAACAGTCGTTGCTGCCCGTCGATCAGCGGCTCGCCCGTTGTGGCCGCGATCCAGGCAGTGGTACCCAGGCAGCAATAGGTCGTTCCAGGATTCACCGCCCCGGCGCCGGCCGAGGCGCACGCGCCGTCTCCGCCACCGGCGACGACCGGGACGCCTGACGGCAGATCCAGCGCCTGCGCCGCCGCGCGCGTCAAGGTGCCGACCACGTCGGTGGACCGATGGAGCGTGGGGAACTTCCCCCGCTCGATCCCCAGCTCGGCCAGCATATCCGCCGCATACGATCTGGCTCGGATGTCCAGCCACTGGGCATGGGAAGCGTCCGAGTAGTCTGTCGCATCGCAGTTGCCCGTCATGCAGCTGACGACATAGTCCTTGGCTTGCAGGAAGCGGGCCGTCCGGCGGTAGATATCCGGCTCATGCTGCTGGACCCAGAGGACCTTGCACAGGCTGGAGCGCGGCTCGAGGATATTGCCGGTGAGCTCGTACAGGCCCCGCGGACCGAGACGGTCGCCCACCATGGCACAGGGTCCGGCCGCGCGGCAGTCGGAGTGGATCAGCGAGGGGCGCAGCGCCCGCCCTGCGGTGTCCACCGGCACGCATCCCAGCATGTGGCCGCTGACCCCCATCGCGGCGATGCGTCCGCGCAGGTCCGCGTGCCGCGCGATGAGCGTACGCGTGTTGCGGCACACGCCGTCCCACCAGTCGCTCGGCTGCTGTTCGGCCCAGCCCAGGCGCGGGAAGTGGGTCCGATGCGGGGTCGTTTCCGAGGCCACCACTCCGCCGTCCTCCGGCCGGACCAGCGTGCTCTTGGTGCCGCTGGTGCCAATATCATGCGCCAGGATGAGCGGATCCCGCATCACGGCTCCCCTTCACGACGGCAGCGCCTGCCAGGTCAGCGTGATCAGATGCTCCGCCATGTCGTCCGCCTGCTCGGCCCAGATCTCGCGCAGCGCGGCGTCGACCTCCTGCCGCGTGCGGGGCGGGGTGTCGCTGAGGCACGACAGCGCGGCGGCAGCGCCAGTGGCCATGTGCCGCGGCTCGATACCTTGCGACAGCGCCAGACGCATCGTCCCGAACAGCCGGTCGTCGTAGCCCAGCTTGCGGCGGGCGTCACGGGTCACGCGCGAGATCAGGTCGTTCAGGTTGGGATTGATCATCCGCTCGATCAGGTCCTCCGCATAGGCGCGATAGCCGTCGGCGGTGAACAGCGGATCTCCCAGCTGCTGGTATTTCCGCACCAGCGCTGCGCCCGATTCGTCGAGGAAGGCCGCCCGTGCGACGGCCAGGATGTCGGGCTGGCCGGCCACCTCAGCCATGGTGGTCACGCCGCGCAGCCGCGCCAGGTATCCGATCAGCGCATGGATCGCGTTGTGGCCATAGAGCTTGGCTTCTTCGAACGGCAGCAGGTCATCCTTCTCTACAAACACCTCGATACCGCGCTGGCATCCGGGCAGGGTGATGCGCGACACCAGGATGTGGTTGAACCGCTCCACCAGCACCGCCCGCGGCGTGGCGGGCGTCAGCGGCGCGAGGCCGAGCCGGCGGATCGTGTCGGCGTCGGTGATCACGCCGCTCATCTTGCCGATGACCGTGTTGAGCACCTGCACCCGGTCCAGCGCCGCGGCCGGGAGCCGTTCCTGCAGACGCTCCGTCAGGATCTCCGCGGCATGGTTATGGTTTTCCGCCGCATAGATGATCCCCGGCCCGGCCGGGTCGCGCTGCCGGATGCCGTCGGCCAGCAGTTGCACAACGCTCGTCGCGTCCCCCAGGTCATAGAACCGCACACTCGGCAGCGCCGTGGCCAGCTCGTCCGCAGCGGCAATCGCCGCCACCAGCTCCTCGCGGTCGGCATGCTCCGCCGGGTCGCCCAGGCGCACCCCCTCGACCACCACCTGCTCAATGCGGTCCGGATGCGCGATATTGATCGCATAGCGCCCGCCGGCCTCGCGCACGGCGCGCACGAGTGTGGCGTCGACCTCCGCGATCACATAGCGGTCGAAATTGCCCGAGCAATACGCTTCGTAAAGAAACAGTGCGCTCTGGATCGGCCCGAAGCCGACCCCGAAAAAAGTCTTACCACGGCGCGGCACTTAGCCCTTCCCTCCTGCAACGCGCAACAGTTCCCGCTCAGCTTCGCGAGTCCATTTGCCGTTGTCGAGTTTCTCGGCCACTGTCGGCCAGCGTTGAGGCAGCTCGGCCAGCGGCACGAGACCCAGCTCATGCAACATCGGATAGACGATAATCTTGCCGGCCAGGGTGCGATGCTCCACGGCCGCGATCCCCTCGGTGGCCCCCGCCATGCCGCAGATCGCGTCCACCGACGTGTTCGTATCGAGCTGGTCGGACTCGACCTTCCGCAGCACGCTGCGCATGTCCTCGATCGTGGAACCGCTGGTGCCGAACATGAAACACCGCTTCTCGATGTAGGCATCCAGGTCCAGATCGTGCCTGGTGGGCGCCGGGATGCCGGCGAAGATGTTGATGATCGCGCCGGTATCCGCCCGCTCGATCGCGTCGACGATGAGCGATCCGACGGGGGCCATCAACGCGAAGTAAGTGCACGTCTCGTCGAATGGCTCGCGCTGCGTATTCACCAGACGCAGCGCCACCCCGTTCGCCTGCGCCAGTGGCTCGGCCTTGCGCCGCAGCGACTCCAGCCGCCGATCGTCCAGGTCGGTGCCGATCAGACGCAGGCCAGTGCACCCCGCGCAGAGGTTGCGGATCACATGCATCTCGCCCATCGGCCCACCAGCTCCCACCACCAGGATCCGATCGTGGTCGCGAATCTCCCCCGTGGCTGGAATGTTCCGGTACGACTCGGACGCGTCCTTGCCGAACGTGCCGATCCAGCGCGTCATGCCATAGTGCAGACGCCCAACGCCGACCGACACATGCTGGCCGATCCGCTGGCCCCCCAGCACGATGTTCATGATCCCGCCGGCGGCCAGCTTGTCGTTCAGGACATCGAGCGTCGCCTTGTCGGACCCAAAGTAGATGATGTCGTCGAACGACTCGTCCGGCAGTTCGGCCACCTGGTCAGGCGCACAGGTCTGGAGGTGGGCCGGGGCACCTTCAGGCGCATAGCCGTCGGTCACACCGCGCGCCTCGCGCCCGCTGTCCACGACCACCAGCAGCCGGCCACCAGCCTTGACCCGCTGGCGTTCGCGCGTGGCATACGACGCTTCGACGCACGCCCACGGCTCGACCAGCGCTACAGCCGAGGCGCTTTTGTCCTCGCCGGCCGGAATCAGGAACCGGTCGCCATCGGGGGCCACGACCACGCGTTCGTCGAGCACCGTGTATTCCTGCAAGCCCCCTTCGAAGTTGTAACCAAACGCGGCGTTGGAGCCGCCGGCGGTGGGAAACTGGCGGTAGTCCGCCTGCACCAGGCAACGCTGGCCGACCTGGTGATGCTTCACCTGCTCCCCCACGGCAACCACCCGGCACACGACTTCGTGTCCCGGCACGGTGGGCCGAGTGCCCGGCTGGTAGGACTGCATCTCCCCCAGCACCGCCGGCACGATGCCCCCGACAATCTCGGTCTTCCGCGCGTGCTGGTCGAACTGTTTGAGCAGCTTCAAGTCCGAGAAACACAAGCCGACCGCCTCGATCTTGGCCAGGATCTCGTGGGCACCGGGCACCGGCACGGGCTTGGCCGTGTTGAGCTTCAACTCGCTCGGGCCAACAAGTTGGACAGCGTGCTGGGTTTGGGGAACGGTTGCGGCCATGTCGTGGGCACTCCGTGTTGCAGACCGCGGATCGCCCGGTCCAGCAACGGGCAGGTCCGTGAGATCGCGGGGTCCGTAAGATCGCGAGGTCTAAGAGTAAGAGATCGTATGGTGCAGCAGATGACGGCGTGGTTCCTTCGCCGTCAACTCAACATAATCTGGCCCCCCGTCACCGGCAAGGCCTGACCTGTCTCGTACTGCTGCTCCACCAGATAGTATATCGCCTTCATCACATCGGCGGTCGTACAGCCGCGGCCGAACGGCACTTTCGCCTCGTACGCGCGCCGCACATCCTCCGTCGTCTTCGCCCCGGGCACCTTGTCCGCGCGCAGGTACTGCACGAACAGGCCATCGTGCGGGTCGGACCACAGCGGGCCGTCGAAGAAATTGCCCGGGCAGATGGCATTCACTTTGATCCCGTCCGTGACGAGTTCCAGCGCAAACGACTGGGTCAGCCCAACGCCGCCGAACTTGCTGCCGGCGTACGCCGCGTTGCGGCTCGAGCCGGCCAGCCCCGACTTCGAATTGATCTGGATGATGTCGCTCAGGTAGGCTGGATTCGCCCGGTGCTGCGTGGCCAGGATCGGCGCGGCCTGCTGCACGCACAGGAAATACCCCTTGTAGTTCACCTCCGTCACGAAGGCAAAGTCCTTCTCCGGCTGCGTCTTGACCGATTCGGCCTTCAACACGCCCGCGTTGGAGACGAACAGGTCGAACCCGCCGTACGTCCGTACCACGTACTCGATGCACTCCGCAATCGATGCGCTGTCGGTCACGTTGATCCGCCGGCTGATCGCACGGCCGGCGCCGTGCGCCGCACACAGTTCCCGCGCTGCGGCGGCCGCCCCCGATTCGTTGATGTCGGTCAGGACCACATGCGCTCCTTGCGCGGCGAGGCTCTGCGCGATCTCCAGGCCGAACCCCTGCGCGGCCCCCGTCACCAGCGCGATCTTCCCTTTCAGGCGGCCGGCCGCCGCGCCGCTGGCCGCAGCGACTTTCTTGCGGTAGACCTCGAATTCCCAGGTCTCGATGAACAGGCGCTGAGGATCCGTCAGGTAGCTCACACCATGCGGCCCGCCCCCCAGACGCGCCGCGCCGGACATCACCTTGACCGCATCCAGGTACACGTCGCGCACGGTACTGGCCATCTTGTAGTCGTCGCCGGCCGCGAACAGCCCCACCCCCGCCACCAGCACCACCTTGGGTGGCACCCGGGTCTCGCGCGTGTGCCGGTCGATCTCCGCGCGCAGCTGCGCGATCAGCGCCTCTTCGTCCGCTTGCTCGGCCGGGGCAAACCAGAGCGGATAGCTGTTGCAGTACACGATCTGGTCGGGGGTCAGCGGTCCCGCGCAGGCCATCTCCCGGCCGGCCTTGGTTCCCACCAGGCCCAGCGCCACATCCGAATCGTCGAACGTGACCAGCTTCAGCGGCCCCGCCGGGTCGTCGGCCAGCAGCGCGCGCAGCGCGGGCCCGAGCGTCTGCACCAGCCGGCGCGCGCCGTCAGCGCGCGTCGCGGGTCCGTTCGCCTGCGTCTGCCAGCCGTCCCCCAGACGCGCGGCGATCTTCTGCAGGATCTCGTCGGTGTGGGCGCGGATCGCCTCCGGGTCGTCGCCGGCAATGATCACGCCGTGGTTCGCCATCAGGATCGCCTTCGGCAGCGCGCGGCCGGTGCGGGCCTGGTAGTCCTGCAGCGCGCTCCGGAGTGTCTGGGCCAGGATGAACCCCGGGTCGACATACGGGATCCACACGATGTCGTCCCCGAAAATCTCGGCGGCCAGCGCCTGGCCACCAGTGTGACAGGTCAGCGTGTTGACGATCGTCGCGTGGCTGTGCACGACATACCGGGCGGGGACCAGGTGATGCAGCAGCACTTCGACCGACGGGCGCTGCCCCTTCTCCGGCTCACAGCGCGCACCGCTGATCCAGTCCTTGAACTGCGCCTCGCGCGTCTTGGGATCGGCGTCCAGCGTCGCCTCGGCCAACGCGCCGAGCTGCCGCCGATCCATCTTCACGAACCCCTCGCGCGCCATGGTCGCCAACGCCGTCCCGCTCCCCTTCACATACAGGAAGTCGTCGAGCTTGCAGGAGGTGTTGCCGCCGCCGGCCAGCACGATGGACGGATCGGAACCGTAGAAACGCGATAGCTTGACGATGACATCGAGCGGATCGTCGGTGGGCAGGAAGGCGGGCCAGGCGTTCGGAGTACTCATGGTGGTCCCAGTAGTTGTCTCAGGTCATCATACGGAAATCGGCGTCGGGGCCCGGAGCACCTACGCCCCGCGGCAGGCCTCATAGTACCGCTGGATCACCGCCGCGCCGATTCCCGCCACGGCCGCGATACGTTCGTCGGCCGAGGCGTAGTCCGGATTCGGGTTCCCGGCGCCATCCACAAACCCGCACGCGCCGTGCAAGGTGAGGAACTGATGCCCCGCCACCACACAGGCGCCTTCCCAGAAGAGCGTACGCAGCTCCTCCGGCACCTGACCGTCCCGGCAGAACGGGTCCAGCGGAATCAGGTCCAGCGTATTGTGTTCGGTGCCCGCTGTGACCACGAGGCCGGCCGCCCGCATCGCCAGCGCGTACTCGCGCAGCAGCTGGACCGAATTGCGGACCGGCACCCATTCCACTGCGTGGATGTTCCGGGCCCGGATTTCCGCAATCAACTTGTCCGGCGACGCTTCGATCTGCGATATCGGGCTGGCGCCATCCGCCACGGTGGGATAGCAGGGCAGACCTCCGAGTTCCAACACCAGGCGATAGGCGTCGTCGAAGCTGACGAACGTCTCGGCGACGAAGGCCGGCTTGCCCGCCTTCATCAGATGTGCGCGGAGGTCGTTCTGCACGGCCACAAAGTCGTCCGGGTCGCGCGCCTTCGTGGCGGCGCCCAGGATCTTGTTGAGCTGCGGGATCCGCGCGGCCGGCTCCAGCTGCGCGAACAGCGCCTCCTGGAACGCCTGGGAGATGTGCCGCTCCTGCAAATACAC
>Ga0123333_10006635_pt1 | contig 10109 bp, 7 predicted proteins | sample BioC12SIPDNA_3_FD_89957 | JGI IMG/M metagenome (GOLD analysis project Ga0123333, IMG submission 89957) | Anaerobic biogas reactor microbial communites from Washington, USA - Biogas_R2_B C12 SIP DNA | ecosystem: Engineered > Bioreactor > Anaerobic > Unclassified | place: Washington, USA...
AAAGGCGTTCCGCACTGCTTCGTCGAATGCCCCAATGTGGACCAAGTGGCCGCAGCGTTTCAGCAGTTCCTCATCCAGTCCCGACTTCTCCTCAAGGGCGAGATGTATCTGCTCGATTTCTCCATCAGTTAGGATCATGGCGCTTGTCCTCCTGCCGGCTGCGAGACCCACGGATTTGGCCGAAAGGCGCTCTCCACGAGAGCCCGACGCTTGTTCTCACACGACTTCTCTGAGCGAGCCACCGGGGTGGCCCGGAGTCGTTGCGCCGGCACGTTGCCGCGCGCGATCTGCACCCGTGCGAGAGTCGGGAGTTCGGGTTCCTCGACCAGTCTGGCTGGATAGCCGGTTTCGCGCTCGACAAGCGGCAGAAACTCACGGGTGACGGGTTTCAAGGGCAAGCGAGTGAACTCCAAGTGAGAGCTGAATAGGGACGGGAACGAACAGCCGCCCTCGGTTCGAACAGGGCGGCCTTTCAAAGTACAAGCTGTTTGTCAGGGCACCCCTTGCTCTGGCCGGCCCCGGTGGTGGCATCGGTCGACGTCCGAACTGCCGGGGCGTTAGTTTGTCTATCAACGCTAGTGCTCCGGGCAGCAGTATAGCACAGGCGCGCATTGCGTTGCAAAGCGGAAAACTCAACGGGGATGGCAACGAGAACCTGACCAAGCGGGCAGGTTCTCGACGAAAATCACATCAGGGCATCTTTGGGGTGTGCAGCGACGCATATGACATCTTCGTGACAGGTGACACTAGGCCACGTGACGGGCCGGGGAGTACACTACCGGTGGCGTCGCTAGAGGCGGCGCCATTTCGCGTTCGCAAAAAGGCGGCGCCGTTTCGCGTTCGCAAAAAGCGGCGCCATTTCAGTTCTACCATTTCGCGTCATGGACGTGTTGAGCAGGGTTTTGTGTTGACGACTCCTTGGGCAAAGGTGCTGATCGATCTCTGGGAACACCGCGTGCGGACGCTGGTGGTGGCCCTGGCGATCGCCGTGGGCGTGTACGCGGTGGGCGTGGTGCTCAATACCCGCGAGATCCTGGTCCGTGAGTATGAGGTGGATCAGGCCGCGGCACTGATGGCATCAGGGGTGGTGTACACCAGCCGGCCTTTCGAGGATGACCTGGCCGCAAGTGTGGCTCGCCTGCCCCTGGTGGCGGCCGCAGAAGGGCGCAGCGTGGCAACCGGCCGCGTCTTTCGGCCAGATGGCCCGCCGCAAGAGATCGTGCTGATCGCCGTTCCCGACTTCGAGAACATGCTCGTGGATGCCATCGCGCCCCTGGCCGGCCAGTTTCCGCCGGGCCGCAGGGAAGTTGTGGTCGAAGGCGCGTCGCTGTCCAGCCTGGGCGCAGGGATCGGTGCGGAAATCACCGTCGAGATGAGCAACGACGCGGTGCGCACCCTGCGTATCGTGGGCACGGTCCACGATGCCCAGCGCTTCAGCCCGATGCTGGCCGGCTCGGCCACCGCCTATGTCACGCCCGACACCCTGGAGAGCCTGGGCTTCACCGGGATGAACACCGAGCTGCGAATCCGGTCCACCGAGCCCAGCCGGGATGAGGTCCACATTGTTGCCGCGCTGGAGCAGGTCGAAGCCCTCCTCCAAGACACCGGGCGCACCGTCTACGGGCGGCAGATCAACACGGAAAGCGCGGCCGATCCCTTCATCGGCAGCGTGGTGCTGATCCTCAGCGCGTTCGGCGTGGTGATCCTGCTGCTCTCCGGCTTCCTCGTCGTCAATGCCATGTCCGCGCTGATCACCCAACAGGTGCCGCAGATCGGGGTGATGAAGCTGATCGGTGCGCGGCGGGGGCAGATCATGGCCTTGTATCTGACCACGGTGTTGATCTATGGGCTGTTGGCAGTGGCCCTGGCCGTGCCGCTGGCCGCGCTGACCGCGCGCTTGCTGATGAGCGAGCTCGTCGAGCCGCTGCTCAACGTGCAGATCGCCAGTTACAGTGTCGGCCTGCCCTTCCTGCTCATGCAGGCCGCGGTCGGCTTGCTCCTGCCGCTGGCAGCAGGGCTCGCGCCGGTGATCCGCGGCACGCGGGTGACAACCCACCAGGCGCTGAACGACGCCGGGATGAGCGGCGGCGCAACCGGCCGCGGCCTTGCCGAGCGGCTGCTGGCGCGGCTGCAGAGGCTGCGCCGCATCGAGCGGCCCGTGCTCCTGGCGATCCGCAACATGCTGCGGCACAAGGGCCGCCTGGTCCAGACGCTGGTCGTGCTCGTGTTCGGCACCGCGCTCTTTATCTCCGTGTTGAGCGTCCGGGCTTCGGTGAACGCAACGCTGAGCGCGTTCATGCGGTACCACCACTACGATGTCTCGGCGCAGATGGAGCAGGGCGAGCTGATCACGCGGCTCGAGGCCGCGGCACGCGAGGTGCCGCACGTGGAGGCGGTCGAGGTGTGGTCGAGCGGCGGCGCCACCCGCGTGCGCGCGGATGATACCAAGAGCAACCCGTTCCGGGTGATCGCGGTGCCGCCGGAGACGTCGTTCATGGATCCGGAGCTGATCGCGGGGCAATGGCTGACCGGCGCAGGGAGCATTCGCAATGCGGTGGTCGTCAACTCCGACCTGGTGGATGAAGAACGCGGGGTGGACGTGGGCCGTGACATCGTGCTCGATATCGACGGCCGCGAATCCACCTGGCGAGTGGTCGGCATCGTAGGCACGGAGTCGCGCGGCGCGGCAGCCTATGTCACGCGCGACGACTACGCGTACGCGGTCCGGCTTGCCGGACAGGGCAACCGCGTGCAGGTGCGCATCGCGCCTGGCGCGGCCGTGACGCAGGATGAGATGGCGGCCCAACTGCGCGAGCATCTCGACGCGGCCGGGCTCAAGGTCAGCGACACGCAGACCTCGCAGATGACCCAGGCAGAGAACAACCTTCTGTTTACCATCGTCGTCGCTTTTCTCATCTTGATGGCCCTGCTGCTGGCCGCGGTGGGCGGGCTCGGCCTGAGCACGACCATGAGCATCAACATGATGGAGCGGGTGCGCGAAGTCGGGGTGCTGCGGGCCATCGGCGCGTCCAATGCGTCCGTGAGCCGGATCGTGCTGGCCGAGGGGATCGCCATGTCGGTGATCAGCTGGGTGATGGGCGTGGGCCTCTCGATCCTGATCGCTCCCGTTCTCAGCGACCAGCTGGGGCTGGCGCTCATCAAGATCCCATTGCAGTATCGCTATGCGGTCCTGGGCGCCGGAATCTGGTTCTTTATCCTGCTGGGCATTGCGGCGGTCGCCAGCCTGGCGCCCGCGCGCGATGCCGTCCGACTGACAGTTCGGGAAGTGTTGGCCTATGAGTGAGAACGGTGCGTTGATCCGGCTGAAGGATGTCCGCAAGGCGTACAAGATGCCGGCCGGCGATTTCTATGCGTTGAAGGGCATCGACCTGGCCGTTCAGACCGGTGAGTTCCTGGCCGTGCTGGGCAAGTCGGGCGCGGGCAAGTCGACCCTGATCAACATGCTGACCGGCATCGACCGGCCGACATCGGGCGAAATCTGGGTGGGCAAGGACGCGGTCCAGGCCATGAGCGAGGATCAGATCGCGGCCTGGCGCGGCCGCAACGTGGGCGTGGTGTTTCAGTTCTTCCAACTGCTGCCGATGCTGACGTGCGCGCAGAACGTGATGATGCCGATGGACTTCGTGGGGCTGTACGGCGGGCCGCGGGAGCGCCGCGAACGCGCCCTCCACCTGCTCGAGCGGGTGGGCATCGCGGAACACGCGGACAAGCTGCCGTCAGCCGTGTCGGGCGGGCAGCGGCAGCGGGTGGCCATCGCGCGCGCGTTGGCAAATGACCCCATCCTGCTGGCCGCGGACGAACCGACCGGCAACCTGGATTCCAGGACGACGCGGGAGATGTTCGACCTGTTTGGCTCCCTGGTCGACGAGGGGAAGACGATCCTGCTGGTCACGCATGACCGTGACCTGGCAGGCCGCGCGACGAGGCGGGTGCGCATTGCGGATGGCCGGATCGTTGAGACCGGGGCGGTGCATCATGCTTGATGGATCCCTCACCCCCATGATCGACCTGCGCGGGCTGACGAAGATCTACCAGACGCCGGTCGGGCCGTTTCCTGCCCTGCGCGGCATTGACCTGCAGATCCACGCGGGCGAGTTCATCGCGGTCGTCGGCAAATCGGGCAGCGGGAAATCGACGCTGATCAACATGTTCACGGGCATCGACCACCCGACGGACGGCGAGATCCTCGTGGCCGGGACGCGCGTGCGCGAGCTCGATGAGGGCCAGGTGGCCGAGTGGCGCGGGAGGACGATGGGCATCGTGTTCCAGTTCTTCCAGCTGCTGCCCACGCTCACCCTGGCCGAGAACGTCATGCTGCCCATGGACCTGGCGCGGCTCTATACGCCGTCCGAGCGTTACGACCGTGCGTGTCACTTGCTGGAACAGGTGGGACTGGCAGACGACGGGCACAAGTTCCCTGCAGCCGTGTCGGGCGGGCAGCAACAGCGCGCCGCGATTGCTCGTGCGCTGGCAAACGATCCTGCGATCGTCGTCGCGGATGAGCCCACGGGCAATCTCGATTCGCAGGCTGCAGAAGCGATCTTCACGCTGTTCGAGGCGTCGGTGGCTGCAGGCAAGACGATCGTCATGGTGACGCACGATGATGAATTGGCCGAGCGGGCGCCGCGTACGGTAGTCCTCGCCGATGGCCTGATCGTCGATGAGATTGTCAGATAACAGGAGTTGGGATGAAGAAGAATCGTAAGCTGATTACGGCCTTGATCGGCCTGCTCGTGATCGCCGGCCTGGTGGCCGGTGGGGTGGTTGTCTTTGCGCAGGAACGCGCGGAGACGGCAGCTTCTGCGGCCGGCGCGGCGCCCGCGGCGGATCCCGTGCCCGTGGACCGCGCGGTGATCGCCAAGGGAATCGTGGTGCCGGCCGAGCGCGCAGCCCTGAGCATGGCGGCCGGTGGGATCGTTGCCGAGGTCCTGGCCGAGGAAGGGCAGCCGGTGGTCAAGGGCGATGTCATCCTGCGACTGCGGGATGAGCGGCAGCGTGCTGCGCTGGCTGAAGCGGATGCGGCCGTGCTTGCCGCACAGGCGCAGCTTGCCATTGTTCGGGCCGGCGCGCGCGACGAGGAGCTCGCGACCGCGCAGGCCGGCCTGGAGGTCATGCGGGCGCGGCTGGCGCGTCTCGAAGAGGGCAGTCGCGCCGGTGATGTGGCTGCCGCACGGGCGAACCTGCAAGCCAGCCAGGCAGCCCTTGCGCGGCTGAACGAGGGCGCGGACGAAAACCTCCGTGCTGCGGCTGCAGCCGACATGGCGAGTGCGGAGGCCGCCTTGCGGAACGCACAGGCGGCTTATGATCAGATCAAGGAACGCAGCGATGTTGCGATGATGCCGCAGAGCCTGCAGCTCGAACAGGCAACGAACGCCTACAAAGCGGCCCTCGCCCGCTATTCTCAACTCGTGGCTCCTCCGAAAGCGGATCAGGTGGCGCAGGCCACCGCAGCGATCCGGGCCGCGCAGGCGGAGCTGGATCGTGCGGTGGATCCGGCCACGGCCGCGGATCAGGCCGAAGCCCAGGCTGCTGTGCGCCAGGCCGAGGCGCAGCTCCAGTTGCTGCAGGCCGGCGCGCGCCAGGGAGAGATTGCGGCGGCTGAGGCTGCCGTTGCACAGGCGGAGGCCGGGCGGCAGCAGGCCGCGGCTGCACTCGGTGACACCGAGCTGCGTGCTCCTTTCGATGGGCTGCTGGCTGTGTTGCGCGTGCGCACCGGCGAGCAGGTCGTCCCGGGGGCGCCTATCGCGGAGCTAGGCAACGCGGGCGCCTGGCTCGTGGAGACCGATGATCTGAGCGAGCTCGATGTGGTGCGGGTCCGGCCCGGCCAAGAAGTGCGATTGACCTTCGACGCGATCCCGGGCCTCCAATTGCGCGGCGTTGTGGAGCGCATCCAGCCGAAGGGCGAGAAGAAGCTCGGCGACATGACGTATATGGCGGTGGTGCAGATTCAGGAGGGGGATGAGCGGCTGCTGTGGAACATGACTGCGGTGGTTGAGCTGCCGTAGGCCTCGCGCGTCGCAATTGTCGCTCAGCAAGGCGCAGTGTTATGATGGGGTTAGTGCTCCATTTCACCTCACCGGGGAGGCATAGCTGTGCAAATCGACATCCAGACACTTAAGCCGGGCGAACAAAAACCGTTCCCCCAACCGTTAGGATTCGGCCGCTGTTTCGCCGACCGCATGTTCAGCCAGCGGTATACACCCGATAAGGGCTGGCATGATGCCCGTATTGGGCCATACGAGCCGTTCTCCATGGATCCCGCGTCCGCCGTCCTGCACTATGGGCAGGAGATCTTCGAAGGCCTGAAGGCCTACCGCCGGCCCGATGGCAAGATCAACCTGTTCCGGCCCTGGGAGAACGCGGCGCGCTTCAACCGCTCGGCCCACCGTATGGCGATGGCCGAGCTCGATCCTGAGGATCACGTCGAGGCGATTGCGGCGTTGGTGAGCGTCGTGCATGAGGCCGTGCCCTCGCAGCCGGATTCTTCGCTCTACATCCGGCCAACTCTGATCGCCACGGACGTCGGCCTGGGCGTCCATGCGAGCCATAGCTACATGCACTTCATCATCGCCGGCCCTGTGGGTCCCTATTTTGCCACGGGTTTCAACCCCGTCAAGGTCTACGTATCGCGCGACAAGGTGCGTGCGGTGCGGGGCGGCACGGGCGAGGCCAAGGCGGGCGGCAATTATGCGGCGAGCCTCTATGTGGCGGAAGAGGTGAGCAAGCTGGGCTTCCAGCAGGTGCTGTGGCTCGATGCAGTCGAGCGGCGGTACGTGGAGGAAGTCGGCGCGATGAACATAGGATTCGTCTACGATGGCAAGCGCATCGTGACGCCCGCATTATCCGGCAGCATCTTGCCCGGCATCACGCGCGACTCGGTGTTGCGCCTGGCGCCCGACCTGGGCTACGAGGTGAGCGAGGAGCGCCTCGACATAGACCGGGTGCTCGGAGACATCCGCGCAGGCCGGATCACTGAGGCGTTCGGCATCGGGACCGCGGCGGTGATCGCGCCGGTCGGCCAGCTGGGCGACGAGCACCATCTGGATACGATCAACAACAACCAGTCCGGCCCGGTGGCCCGGCATCTGTACGAGGCGCTGACCGGCATCCAGTACGGCCGCGCGGCGGACCCGTATGGGTGGACCATGGTGGTGGAGCCGAGGGGATAGGCACACTGTCTTCGGCCAACGGCCTGGAGCAAAGGGACAGCACAAGAAAGGGCTGCCGATACTTTTCGGGCAGCCCTTTCGCTTTGTTTGAGGAACGGACCGCTCGCGCTCATCTGCCGGCAAAGCGGACCCGGGTCTCTGTGACCACAACATACTGGTCAGATAACCGGTCGCCGTGGCTGATGAGCAACTGTCGCAGCACGTCGATCTTGACCGAGGCGCGTTCGTCATCCAGCCGAAGGAGAATAACGCCCCGGTGTGGTTGGCCCTCACGGTAGATGCGTTCGCCGAAGTCCTTGTCGTTGGTGATGAGTATTCGCTCTTCAGCGCAAGCCCTCTCGACGACGGCGCAGTCGTCGGCGCCGCGGGCGTCTTCGTAAACGGAGAAGACGTCGTGACCTTGCTCCAATAGCCACCGTGCCACCGCAGGGCCTGTGCACTCGTCTACGAGGAAACGCATCAGGCAGTGTCCACCGACAGCGGCATGAAGAGGGTGCTCTGCAGAGATTGGGCCGCGAACAGTAGACAGGCTTGAATGTCGGCGCGCTCGAGGCCCTCATACTCATCCAGGATCTCGGCCTCGGTCGCGCCGTTTGCCAACTGGTTCAGGACGTGCTCCACCGTCAGGCGTGTGCCCCTGATGATGGGCTTGCCGACCATCACCCGCGGGTTGATGACGATGCGATCGATCAGATTTTCGCCCTTCATGGGTCACTACCTCCAGCAGTCATCATACAACGGACCGAAGCGGATGTCTAGCGAAATTCTCGCAAGGTGAGGTCAGGCTGTCCGAAACCCTTCGGGCCTTCGTTAGTTACGCGACCACTTCTCCGACGACTTCCTTCGTAAAGACGATCTTGCCCTGCGCGGCATCCACATCCGCCAGGATCGTGTCGCCCCGCTTGAAACGGCCCTGCAGGAGGTCGAATGCCAGCGGGTCCTGGACGAACTGCTGGATGGCTCGCTTCAGCGGCCGTGCACCGTAGGCCGGATCGTATCCCTTCTCCGTCAGAAACGCTACGGCTGTATCGGTGAGTTCCAGGTTCAGCCCCTGGCCCGCCAGGATCTTGCGCAGCCGCTTGAGCTGCACCAGGATGATCTGCGCCAGGTCCGCGCGCGACAGGCTGTGGAAAACGATGATGTCGTCCACCCGGTTCAGGAATTCCGGCGGGAAGTTCTGGCGCAGTGCGGCCATCGCCGCATCGCGGCGCTGCTCGTCTGTCAGCGCCGGATCGTTGATGAACTGGCTGCCGATGTTCGATGTCATGATCACGACGGTGTTCTTGAAGTCCACCGTGCGGCCGTGGCCGTCGGTCAGGCGGCCGTCGTCGAGCATCTGGAGCAGCGTGTTGAACACCTCGCGGTGCGCCTTTTCGATCTCGTCGAAAAGCACCACGCTGTACGGCTTGCGGCGTACAGCCTCGGTCAGCTGGCCGCCCTCGTCGTAACCCACGTATCCGGGCGGCGCACCGATCAGCCGGCTCACCGTGTGGCGCTCCTGGTACTCCGACATATCGATGCGGATCATCGCGCTCTCATCGTCGAACAGGAACTCGGCCAGCGCACGGGCCAGCTCGGTCTTGCCGACGCCCGTGGGTCCGAGGAAGATGAAACTGCCGATGGGCCGGTTCGGGTCCTGCAGCCCGGCGCGAGCGCGGCGCACTGCCGCAGCTACCGCGGCCAGCGCCACATCTTGGCCGATCACCCGCTCGTGCAGCCGCTCTTCCATCTTGATCAGCTTCTCGATCTCGCCTTCGAGCAGCTTGGACACAGGGATGTGCGTCCAGGTCGCCACGACCTCCGCGACTTCCTCCGCGCCCACTTCTTCCTTGAGGAGCATGCCGCGGCTCTGCATCGCGCCGAGCTCGGCCTCGGCGGCCTTCAGCTGCTGCTCCAGGCCTGCCAGCTTGCCGAACTGCAGCTCGGAAGCCCGCGAATAGTCGTACTGGCGCTGCGCGGTCTCCATCTCGTGGCGCGTCGCCTCGATTTCCTGCTTGATGGTCGCCACGCGCTCGATGACCTGGCGTTCGCCGGTCAGGCGCGCGTCCAGCGTATTGCGCTCCTCGTTCAGGTCGGCCAGCTCGCGCTCCAGGGTGGCGAGCCGCGACTTGGACGCATCATCGCTCTCCTTCTTTAGCGCCTCGCGCTCGATCTCGAGCTGCATGATCCGGCGCTTGATCTCGTCCAGCTCTGCCGGGTCCGATGTGATCTCCATGCGCAGCCGGCTGGCCGCCTCGTCGATCAGGTCGATGGCCTTGTCGGGCAGGAAGCGGTCGGAGATGTAGCGGTGCGACAGGGTCGCAGCCGCAATGACCGCGCCGTCGGTGATGCGCACGTTGTGGTGCACCTCGTAGCGCTCTTTCAGGCCGCGCAGGATCGAGATAGTGTCCTCGACCGAAGGCTCATCGACCAGCACGGGCTGGAAGCGGCGCTCGAGCGCAGGATCCTTCTCGATGTGCTTGCGGTACTCGTCCAGTGTCGTCGCGCCGATCGCGTGCAGCTCCCCGCGCGCGAGCATGGGCTTGAGCATGTTGCTCGCGTCCATGGCGCCCTCGGCAGCGCCCGCGCCGACCACGGTGTGCAGCTCGTCGATGAAGAGGATGGTCTGGCCCGCGCTGTCGGTGATTTCCTTCAGCACGGCCTTGAGCCGCTCCTCGAACTCGCCGCGATACTTGGCGCCCGCCACGAGCGCGCCCATGTCGAGCGCGATGACGCGCTTGTCCTTCAGCCCTTCGGGCACGTCCCCGCGCACGATGCGCTGGCTGAGGCCTTCCACGATGGCGGTCTTGCCCACGCCCGGCTCGCCGATGAGCACCGGGTTGTTCTTGGTGCGGCGGGAGAGCACCTGGATGGTGCGGCGGATCTCCTCCACGCGGCCGATGACCGGGTCGAGCTTGCCCTGGCGCGCGAGGTCGGTCA
>Ga0123333_10006637_pt1 | contig 10107 bp, 13 predicted proteins | sample BioC12SIPDNA_3_FD_89957 | JGI IMG/M metagenome (GOLD analysis project Ga0123333, IMG submission 89957) | Anaerobic biogas reactor microbial communites from Washington, USA - Biogas_R2_B C12 SIP DNA | ecosystem: Engineered > Bioreactor > Anaerobic > Unclassified | place: Washington, USA...
AGTTAAGGTTTTCCATGCTCGTCCGCGGATCTGATGAGCATGTGTTCACCGGAGGGCATGGTGAGGACGTGGAGGAAATGATCTCCACCTGTGAGAGCGGACAGGCTGAGGAGCAGTTCGGCCCGGAAATGTTCCACTCCCTCGTTGAGATGGTCAGGCGCCGTCAAGGAGCCACCTGAGCGCATCGATGCGCCGCCAGATTCCGTACTCCCGCTCGTTGAGAAGATACTGTTCGCCAAGATGGTTCAGTTCGTCTTCAGACATTCCGAGGTTGCGGAGATGGCGGGTGATTTCGGCACGGGCATCAGTGGCGTCGATTATCTCGTACATGGGGGTCGACATGGTGTCCTCCTTCTCGTCCTATTGTGGCAGACGGGGGATCATTCGTCCACGATTCTATCGAACGGGTGTTCCTCTGCTGTCTGGTTCCTCGCCGCCCTCGGACCCCTCTTCGTCGAAGCGCTGGAGCAGGGAGCGGACGTAGTCGCCGGCGCCCTTGCCCTCGTAGGCCTCCACCACTTCATCCACCAACCCAGCCTCGCGGATTTCGCCGTGGTCGATCCACAGGGCGGTGTTGCACAGCTGGGCGAGGAAGTCGTTGGAGTGGGAGGCGAAGACGAGGATGCCGGAGCGTTTGACCAGTTCCTGGAGGCGGACGCGGGCCTTGGCCATGAAGGCGGCGTCGACGGCGCCGATGCCTTCGTCGAGCAGCAGGATCTCGGGTTCGATGGAGGTGACCACGCCGAGGGCGAGGCGGACGCGCATGCCGGTGGAGTAGGTGCGCAGGGGCATGTTGAGGTATTCGCCGAGTTCGGAGAATTCGGCGATCTCGTCGATCTTGGCCGTCATCTGTTTTCGGGTCTGGCCGAGGAAGAGGCCGCGGATGATGATGTTCTCGTAGCCGGAGATCTAGGGGTCCATGCCGACGCCGAGGTCGAAGACGGGGGCGACGCGGCCGCGGATGTGGGCGGAGCCGCGGGTGGGTTCGTAGATGCCGGACAGCAGCCGCAGGAGGGTGGATTTGCCGGCGCCGTTGTGGCCGACGAGGCCGACGCGGTCGCCTTCGCGGAGGTGGAGGTTGATGTCGCGGAGTGCCTCGACGACGACGGTGTTGTCGCTGTTGCGGCCGATGGCGCCGCCGGCGGTGGACAGCAGGGCCTTCTTCATGGAGCGGGACTTGGCGTCGAAGATGGGGAAGTCGACGCAGGCGTTGTAGGTGTCGATGGATACCAAGGCTTTTCTCCTATACCCAGTAGCTGACGCGGAAGCGCCACTGCTTCATGGCCAGCAGGGCGAGGACGAGGCCGACGAGGGTGCAGCCGAGGACGATCCACCAGTGATAGGCGGCGATGGGTTCGCCGATCATGGGGGCGCGGACGATCTCCAGGTAGTGGAACAGGGGGTTGATCTCGGCGAGCAGGGCGCGCTGGGCGATGTCACCGCCCTGTTCCTTGAGGGTCTGGGTGGTCCACACGATGGGGGTGACGTAGAACAGCAGCTGGGTCATGGCCTCGAGCAGCGGGGCGACGTCGCGGTAGCGGGTGGCCACGATGCCGAAGAACATGGTCACCCACACGCCGTTGAGGATGAGCAGGGCCATGCCCGGGATGGCGAGCAGGACCTCCCAGCCCAGGTCGCGGGGGAAGATGAGCATGAGGACGACCCAGATGACCAGGTTGTGGGCGAGGAACAGGGCCTGGCGCCAGACGAGTCGGTAGACGTGCACCGACAGGGCGGAGGGGAGCTGTTTGATCAGTCCCTCGTTGTCGATGAAGATGTCGGCGCCGTCCTTGATGCAGCCGGAGATGAATCCCCACATGATCAGGCCGACGGTGACGTGGGGGAGGAAGTCGGCCAGCGGGATCTGGAAGAGCATGGAGTACAGCAGGCCGAGGGCCAGGGCCATGACGCCGGTGGCGATGGTGATCCACAGCGGGCCGAGCGTGGAGCGTCGGTAGCGCTGTTTGATGTCCTGCCAACCCAGCTGCAGCCACAGCTCGTGCTGCTGGAATCCGCGGACGAGGTCGCGCCATGCCGCGGCGAAGGTCGTGGATCGGGAGGCCGGGACATCGGTGTCGGTGGTCCCGGTCATCCGGGCGATGTCGGCGGCCAGGTCTCGGGTGGGGGATGGTTCCTGCACATCTAACACCCTAACCCCGCGCGGTCGTGGGGCCGGTATTCCGCGGTGGTTCCGCCACCGCCCGTGACCTCCGCAGTTGGCTGAATGGAGGCTGAGAAGACCCAGGCCGAAATCTGGCAGAATCGACCGGATAACTCGCCCTGACATGCACTTTTCTTCATCTCGGGGGTGACGGTGCATCGCCGGGCGAGACGGTGCATACTGGGTTGTCGAAGCAGTCGGTCACAACAGAGGAGGCGCCCAGGATGGTGCTTGATGTCGCGAGCATCCGTGGGCAGTACGCCTCGCTCGGCGGCGGGTGGACCTACCTCAACGCCCATGACTGCCCCCAGGTGCCGGAGCGGGTCGCCGCGGCCATCGCGCGGTCCGTCCGTCTGGCCCCGTGCATGGCGGACGTCGAGTCCCCTTCGGGTCTGCATTCCCGCCCGCGTGCGGCGGGTCGCCTCGAAGGTGGTTCGCTTATCGACGCCGCCCGGGTCGCCGTCGCCGATCTCTGCGGCGCCACCGCGGACCGCGTCGTCCTCGGCCCGAGCCTGCCGGCTCTGTATCAGACCCTGATCCGGTCGATGCGTCCGCTGCTGCGCCACAACTCCTCGATGGTGCTCTCCCGGCTGGACGCCCCGGAACTCAACCATGTCCTCCGGGGTGCCCCGGCGAGGATCACCTGGGCGCAGCCCGACCTGGGGACGGGTCAGTTACCGGCGTCGCAGTACGGGGAGCTGGTGGACGGGTCGACGCGGTTGGTGGCGTTGTCGGCGGCGCAGGGGCGTATCGGCACGGTGGCCCCCGTCGCGGAGATCATCGAGCAGACCCGTTCCCGGTCGCGGGCCTGGGTGCTCGTCGACGCCTCGGCCTACGCCGCCTACCGGCCCCTCGACGTGGATGACTGGGACGCCGACATCGTCGCCGTGGATCTCGCCGCCCTCGGTGGTCCGCAGGTGGCGGCCCTGGTGTTCCGGGACACCTACATGTACAAGCGCATCGATCCGGGTCTGGAGTCCCCGGTCGCCCCGTCGCTGGCCGGTGGCGCCCCCGCGGTGGTGGACCACCTCGCCGCGATGGTGGAGGGGTCCGGTACCCGTCGCACCCGTCTGGTGCACTCCATGGGGCAGCTGCAGACTCACCTGCAGGGCCTGTTCGATGACCTGGTCGACCTGCTGGAGAGCCGCTACACGGTTCACATCCTGGGGGTGTCCGGGGAGGCCGGTGACGGCGGATTCGGCAACCGGATCCCGCGGCTGTCCTTCGGTGTGCGGGGCGTGCCGGCCGAGACGGTCCACCAGCGGCTGCTGGACAACGGACTGGTCACGTCGATGCTGCCCGCCGACCCTGTATTCACCGAGATGGGCGTCGACGAGGTCGGCGGTGCGGTGACCGTGTCGTTGTCGCCGTTCACCACCCGCCACGACATCGAGCAGCTCGCCCGCGTCGTGGCGTCCCTCGCCTAGACTTCCCCGACCTCCAGCACGATCTTGCCGGTGACCTCGCCGGAATCCAGCAGCGCGTGGGCCTTCGCGGCGTCCGCCAGCGGCAGGGTGGTGTGGATGTGGTGGGTGACGCGGCCGTCGTCAAGCAGGGGCCAGACGTTCTCCACGGTGGAACGGACCACCTCCGCCTTGCTCTCGACGGAGCGGGCGCGCAGCGTCGTGCCGCGGACGCTGAGGCGGCGCGGCAGCAGTGCGCCGAGGTTGATCTCGGCCTTCCGGCCGCCCTGCATGCCGATGATGACCAGCTGGCCGTCCACGTTGAGGGATTTGAGGTTCTGCTCGAGGTACTTCGCGCCCATGATGTCGAGGATGACGTCGCACCTGCCCTTGAGCTCCTCGGCGAAATCCTGCTCCTTGTAGTTGATGAGGATGTCCGCCCCCAGCTTCCGGCAGGTCTCGAGCTTCTCCGCCGAGCCAGCCGTCACCGCGACGGTGGCGCCGAGCTGCTTGCACAGCTGGATCGCGAACGTGCCGATGCCGCCCGCACCACCGTGCAGCAGCACCGTCTGCCCCTCGCGCACACCGGCGAGCATGCCCAGGTTCGACCACACGGTGCAGGCGACCTCCACGACCGCGGCCGCCTCCGACAGGGAGTAACCCTCCGGGATGGGCAGGAGCTGGCCCTCCGGGACGGCGACGTACTCGGCGTAGCCACCGCCGGAGAGCAGGCAGGCCACCTCCTCGCCCGTGGTGCGGCCGGTGGTGCCCGGGTCCTCGATGACGCCGGCGCACTCCAGGCCGATGATCTCGGAGGCGCCCTTCGGTGGCGGGTAGTTGCCCTTGGCCTGCAACAGGTCGGCCCGGTTCACGCTGGTCGCATGCACCTTGACCAGGACTTCGCCGTCCCGGAGCTGCGGGGTGTCCACCTCGGTGAGTTCGAGGGAGGAGGGATCGTCGGGATTGGTTACGGTGATTGCCTTCATGTCCTCCCAGGGTAGGGAAATTCCCGGCTGCCCGAGCAGGTCGGGTAAGCTCCCTGGGTGTCGTCGGCTCCGGTCGGCTCCCGTCGACGGCGTGAGGAGACGTGGCAGAGCGGCCGAATGCACTGGTCTTGAAAACCAGCGAGGGTCACACCTCCGCGGGTTCAAATCCCGCCGTCTCCGCTCAGTCCTCCGCCCCCGCACCTCTCGGTGACGGGGGCGGTGGTGTGTCAGGCAGGGTCAGGCAGGGGACGTGTCGAGGAACATCATGAAGAACTCGAACACGCTCGACGTGACGAGCATGTGCTGCAGCCCATCGAGAATGGGCTGCGGGGTGATGCTGGACAGGGTGTTGAGCCACATGGGGTACTCCTTCCTTCCGGTTGGTGACGTGGGTCACCAACCTTAGTGCACCCGGTCAGCCCTGTCGGTCCAACCAGGCGTCGATGCCGCCGGCCAGGCTCACGGGTCCGGTGATGCCACGGGCAGCCAGGGCGGCGACGGCCCGGGCCGAACGGACGCCACCGGCGCAGTAGATGACCACGGGTCGATCGGTGGTCAGTTCCGGCGGGTCCGTTCCTTCCAGGACCTCGCCCAGCGGGCGGTTGACGGCGCCGGGGATACGGAAGTTGGCGTACTCGTCGGGTTCGCGGACGTCGATGAGCACCGCGTCGTCGGGGATGCAGGTGACCTCGGCGACGCTGACCACCATCGGCGCGGCGGTGACCTGGGCCGGCGGGTCCTCGGTACGCAGCCGCTCGACGGTGTCGGCGGAACCGGTGACGGGGATGTACTCCCAGCGGCCGGTCAGGGAGGAGAAGTAACCGAGGGTGCCCAGCAGGGGCTCGCCGATCCCGGTGAGCAGCTTGATGGCCTCCATGGCCATCGCGGAACCGACGATGCCCACCACCGGCCCGAGGACCCCGGCCTGTGCACAGCTGGGCACCTCGCCGGGGGCCGGCGGGGTGGGGAAGAGATCGTCGTAGACGGGGCCGCGACCGGCGTGGAAGACGGTGAGCTGGGCATCGAAACCGAGGATCGAGGCCCACACGTGCGGGATGTCCAGGCGAGCGCAGGCGGCGGAGACGATGTGGCGGGTGTCGAAGTTGTCGGTGCCGTCGAGGACGACATCGGCGCCACGCAGGACGTCGACGGCCGTGTCCCAGGTCAGCCGTTCCGCGACGACGGAGACCTCGATGTCGGGGTTGAGGGCGAGCATCTGCTTCCGGGCGGATTCGGCCTTGGGGGCGCCGATCCGGTCGGTGGTGTGGATGACCTGCCGGTGCAGGTTGGACAGGTCGACGACGTCATCGTCGATGACGGTGACGTGACCGACGCCGGCACCCGCCAGGTAGAGCAGGGCGGGGGAGCCGAGGCCGCCGGCACCGACGACGGCCACGTGGGCGTTGAGCAGCTTCTCCTGGCCGGGGCGACCGAATCCGCCGAGGGTGATCTGGCGGCGGTAGCGGGCGATCTGCTCGGGGGTCAGTGCATCGTCCGGGGTCATTCCAACCCCACCCACTGCTTCGCCCCGTCGGTCAGTTCCTGTTCCTTCCAGATCGGCACCTCGGCCTTCACCCGGTCGGCCAGGGTGGAGCACGCGGCGAAGGCGTCACCGCGGTGGGCGGCGGCGGCCACCACCGCGAAGGCGACCTCTCCGATGGCCAGGTCGCCGGTGCGGTGCGCGGTCCACAGGCGGGTGGTGGGGTGCGCCTGACTCACCGAGGCCGCCACCTCCCCGATCACGGCGTCCGAGGTCGGGTGGGAGGAGTAGGACAGCGTGGCCACGCGCTGGCCGCCGTCGTGGTCACGGACCACACCCTCGAAGGTCACCAGGGCACCCATGGCGTCGGTGAGGGTGTCGCGCCGGGCCTGCGCCAGGAGGGGTTCGAGCGGCTCGTCGGTGATGAACGCGTCGAGGACCACGCCGGTCTGGTCCGCGACGTAGGCGGGATCGGCAGGCGCCCGGTCCGCGGCGTGGTCGTGCCCGGTCCGTGCCCCGGCCAGCTGGTCGAGGAGGTGGGTGAGCAGGGGCTGGAGCACCTCGCAGCCGTCGCGGACACCGCCGGTGGAGCCCGGCAGGGTCATGACGAAGGTGTGTCCGACGATGCCGGCGACCGCGCGGGAGACCACGGCGGTGGGGGTGTGCTCCATGCCGCGGGCGAAGAAGGCGTGGACGATGCCGGGCAGCTCGCTGTCCAGGTGCGGGGTGACGGCGTCGACGGTGCGGTCGTCCGGGGTGACGCCGGTGCCGCCGGAGGTGAGTACCACGTCCGGGCGTTCACCGGTGAGGATGCGGTCGATGGTGGCGGGCATGTCGGCGTCGGGGACGACGAGGGCGTCGGGGGTGGTGAAGCCCAGCTCACGAAGGAAGGAGACGGCGATCGGGCCGGAACGGTCCGTGTACTCTCCGGCGGCCGCGCGGGTGGAGGCGACGATGACGAGTCCGGTGCGGGTCATGGGGATCCGGGTCTCCTTAATCGAACGGGTAGACGGTGACGTGCTGCCCGGCGGGCAGACCGCCGGCGGGGATGCGGATGAGGCAGTCGGCGCCGAGGGCCTGGGCCAGCAGGTGGGAACCCGCGCCGCCGACGGGGGCGGCCTGCCCGCCGGTGTGGCGGCCGCGGAGGAACTGGTCCCGGCCGGGCAGCCCCGGGGCGTCCTCTGCGAGGACGGCCACCACCGGGGCGGGGGCGGTGCCCAGCAGCGGGGCGACGAAGATGCGGAAGCTGACCAGGGTGGACACCGGGTTGCCGGGTAGACAGATGACGGGGATCCCGTGGAACCGGGCCAGTCCCTGCGGCCCGCCGGGCTGCTGGTCCACGTGTCCGAACCAGCCGTCGGAGCCGAGGACCTGCCGGACGACCTCGAACTGGCCGGCGGAGATGCCGCCGGAGGTGATGATGGCCGTCGGGCCCAGGCGTTCGGCCACCGCCGCCAGCTCGGCGGCCAGGCGCGCCGGGTCATCGTCGGTGCGGATGTGGGCGGCGACCTCGATGCCCGCCCGGGCACACAGCGCGGCGAGCATCGGGCCGTTGGAGTCGGGGATCGCGGCGGCTCCGGCGCCGTGTCCGGTGCCGATCTCCGCCCCGCCGGTGCAGATGATCACCCGGTGTCGTTCGACGACGGTGACCTCGGTGATGTCCTGGCCAGCGAGGACGCCGACGGCGACGGGGCTGATCCGGTCGCCGTCGCGCAGCAGCGGATCGCCGGCCCGGATGTCACTGCCGGCGGGCCGGATGTACTGACCCGGCTGCACGGCGGCGGTAATCTCGATCCGCTCACCGGCCCCGGGGAACCGGTCCGGGCGGCAGGCCTCGACGGGCACGACTGCGGCCGTGCCGCGCGGGATCTTCGCCCCCGTCATGATGGGGGCGACCTGTCCGGTGAGACCGTCCGGGTAGAGCTGGTCCGGGTCGGTGCCGGCGGGCAGGGTCTTCCCCACGGTGAACGTCCCCGGGGTGGCGGCGACGTGCGCGTCGCTCAGGGCGTAACCGTCCATCTGGGAGTTGTCGAAGCGCGGCGAATCGACGTCGGCGGTGACGGGGACGGCGAGGGTGCGCCCGGCGGCGTCGGCAAGCGGGACGCGGACCTGCCCGCGGGCGGGAACGGCCCTCGCAATCGCGGCGGTGTGCTCCTCAGGGGTACGCATGAACGCCATGGTAGTGGCATGCTGGGGGCCGTGGAGATCCATTATTTCGCCGCCGCCCGCGCCGCCGCCGGAACCGGGCAGGAGACCGTCGACCCTGCTGCCACTCTCGGCGAGCTTCTCGACGCCCGCGCGGCCCACCACCGCGGCACCACCGACGCCGGCATGACCCTCGGTGAGGTGTTCGAGCGCTGCACCTTCCTCGTCGACGGCCGCAACTGCCCCCGCGAGACCCCGCTGGCCGGCGTGCAGCGCGTCGACGTCCTCCCGCCCTTCGCCGGCGGTTAGCGTCGCAGGCCCACCGAGCCGAGCACGAGATTTATCACCCACGTGGCCACCGCCATGATGAGCGCACCGACCAGCGCCGCGCTGAAACCGTCGACCGCCAGGCCGAGGCCGAGTACGCCAGACAACCACCCCGCCACCATGAGCAGGATCGCGTTGATCACCAGCGCGAACAGCCCCAGCGTGAGCACGGTGACCGGGGCGCCCAGGCCGTGGAGGATCGGGCCGAGGAACGCGTTGACCAGGACGAACACCGCGGCCACGTAGATGAACGCCCAGGGATCGTCCGCCGGGGTGACCGTCACCCCGGGCACGATGCGGGTGACGAAGAACAACGCGATCGCCGTGACCACGATGTTGAGGGCGAAACGGATCAGCCCGGTCACAGCCCCGCCTCCCGCCAGGCGGCGAGCAGCCGGTCGGCCTCGGATGCCGTGGTGACCGTGACGCGCACCCCCTCCGGGAACGCCCGCACCAGCACGCCGTGTTCGGCGAGACGGGCGGCGAGCTCAGCCGGGGTGGCGCCCAGCCGTCCGGTGAGATCCTCGGCCGGCAGCCACACGAAGTTCGCCTGGGAGGGGCGGGTGCCCAGGGCCTCGGCGACCCGGTCCCGCTCGGCCACGGTCTCCTCGGTGCGCTCGAGCAGTTCATCGGCCGCCGCCAATGAGGCCACCGCACCGGCCTGCGCAACCGAACTGACGGCGAAGGGGATGGCCAGTTTGTTCAGTGCGGCGATGATCTCCGGGGCGCCGAACGCGTACCCGACCCGCACCCCGGCCAGCCCGTAGGCCTTGGAGAAGGTCCGCAGGCCCACGACGTTGGGGTGGCGGGTGATCGCCTCGGTGGCCAGGACCGTGTCCTCGGCCCGGTTGTACTCGAAGTAGGCCTCATCCAGACCGACGATGACCTCCTCCGGCACCTGCGCCATGAACGAGTCGAACTCCTCCTGCGAGATCGTGGTGCCCGAGGGGTTGTTCGGGTTGCACAGGAAGATCAACCGGGTGCGGTCGGTGATCGCCGCGGCCATCGCGTCGAGGTCGTGGGCGTCGTCGGCGGTGAGCGGAATCGCCACCGGGGTCGCCCCGACGGCGCGAGCGAAGATGGGGTAGGCCTCGAAGCTGCGCCACGCGAAGATCACCTCATCGCCCGGGGTCGCGGTGATCTGCACCAGCTGCTGGCACAGGGCCGAGGAACCACAGCCGACGGCCACCTGGTCGACGTCGACGTCGAGGTGCTCCGCCAGCGCCGCCCGCAGATCCTCCGCACTCATGTCCGGGTACCGGTTCGCCCCGGCCGCCGCCCGGGACATCGCCTCCACGGCCGCGGCCAGCGGCGGGGTGGTCACCTCGTTGGAGGACAGTTTCAGGCCGTCCGGCTGACGCTGACCGGGGACGTAGGCGGGGATATCGGCGAGATCAGGGCGAATCATGGGCTTGAGTGTATAGCGGTTTGATCGACAGCCCGGGGCCCAGGTAGGATTCGCTGAGGTTCACCAGGCATGCCCTCCGAGGCTGCCGGAGAGTCGGGAGACGTGCCAGAGTGGCCGAATGGGACTCACTGCTAATGAGTTGCCTGCTTAACGGCGGGCCGGAGGTTCGAATCCTCTCGTCTCCGCCGCCGGATCCC
>Ga0123333_10006640_pt1 | contig 10105 bp, 5 predicted proteins | sample BioC12SIPDNA_3_FD_89957 | JGI IMG/M metagenome (GOLD analysis project Ga0123333, IMG submission 89957) | Anaerobic biogas reactor microbial communites from Washington, USA - Biogas_R2_B C12 SIP DNA | ecosystem: Engineered > Bioreactor > Anaerobic > Unclassified | place: Washington, USA...
CGGGACCGCGTCGAGCGGCATTTCGCCAGCGCCGAAGGGTCGATGATCGGCGCCCGCGTCGAGATGCTCGGGCTGCGAGGCGACGGGCGGACCTTTCCCATGGAATCGGCGATGACCGTCAGCCGCATTCACGGGGAGCCGGTTTTTATCTTCTTTCTCCGCGACATCAGCGATCGCAAGCAGTGGGAAATGGAGCTGCGCTCGGCCAAGGAAGCCGCCGAGGCGGCGAGTCAGGCCAAGAGCATCTTTCTTGCCAACATGAGCCACGAAATTCGCACTCCGATGAACGCCATTATCGGAATGTCCGAACTCGTACTCGACACATCCCTTTCGCCTCAACAGCGGGACTATCTCACCATCGTGCGGGAATCGGCGGACTCCTTGCTGTCGGTGATCGACGACGTCCTGGATTTCTCCAAGATCGAGGCGGGCAAGCTCCAACTGGACCACGAGGACTTCCACCTCGCCGAGAGCATCGGCAACACGATGAAGTCCTTGGCCGTGCGCGCCCACAGCCAGGGTTTGGAATTGGCTTATCGCATCGCACCGGACGTCCCCTGCGGCCTGGTCGGCGATGCCGCCCGCCTCCGGCAGGTCGTGACCAATCTGGTCGGCAATGCGATCAAGTTTACCGAGTCGGGCGAGATTGAACTCACGGTCGATTGCCGCGAACGGTCGGAAAACTCCACCTTGCTGCACTTTGCGCTGCGCGACACCGGAATCGGCATCCCCGACGAAAAGCAGGCCTTGATTTTCGAGGCATTCGAACAGGCCGACAACTCCTCGGCCCGCCGACGCGGTGGAACCGGACTCGGTTTGGCCATTGTTTCCCGCCTTGTCGAATACATGAAAGGAAAGGTCTGGATGGAAAGCGAGTTGGGACGCGGCACCACGTTCCATTTCACCGCTCGCTTCCAATTGGCCGACGAACCTGCCGAGGGGGAGGTAACCTTGCCGCCTGCGCTTCGCGAGCTTCGGGTGCTGGTGGTTGACGACAATTTCACGAGTCGCGAGATTATCGAAGGAACCCTGCGCGGCTGGGGGCTGACCACATCCGCGGCGACCTGCGGCGCCGATGCGATCCAGGTGATTGGCGAGGCACGTCGATCGGAGGAGCCATTCGACTTGGTGGTCTGCGATGCGGAGATGCCCGAAATGGATGGATTCACTCTGGCTGAGCGGATCCATGCGTTGGATGGCGATTCGCCGGGCGTAATCATGATGATCACGTGCCTCGACAGCCGCAGCCATGCCGCGCGATGCGACGAGTTGGGGGTTTCCACCTGCGTGTTGAAACCGGTGAGCTGTGCGGAACTCAGGGACGCCATCCTGGTGGCCACCGGCGCTTCGGTCGAGGACAACGGCCGGCAGCCGCCGGCCGCCGAGCGTTCCGGCGGGGTTCGGCCCTTGCGGATCCTTCTCGCCGAAGACAGCCTGGTCAATCAGAAACTGGCTTCCGCATTGCTGGCGAAACACGGCCACACCGTCACCGTGGCGGCAAATGGCCGCGAAGCGCTCGCCTTGTTGCAGGCCCAACCGTTCGATCTGGTGTTCATGGACGTTCAGATGCCAGAGATGGACGGGTTGGAGGCGACGGCGGCGATTCGCACCAGAGAGAAGGCCACCGGCGCGCATCTGCCGATCATCGCGATGACCGCGCACGCCATGAAGGGCGACCGCGAACGTTGCCTGGCTGCCGGCATGGACGAATACATCGCCAAGCCTTTCCGGGCGCAGCACCTTTTTGAAGTGCTCGAATCGGTGCTCGGCAGTTCGCCGGCGCCGGCGGAACCGTCGCAGCCTCCGCTGCCGACGCGGAATCTGCCGGATCGGTCGGAGTTGCTCCGCGCCGTCGGCGGCGATGAGGATCTGCTCAAGACACTCGTCGAGGCCGTTCTTGAAGAAGCGCCCCGCCAGATGGACGCCATTCGACAGGCGTTGGCCGATGGCAACAGCAAGGCCCTGGCCTTGGCGGCGCACACTCTCAAAGGCGCCGTCCGCTATTTCGGCGACAATGCTGTTTTCGAGTACGCCTACCGCCTCGAGGGCCTGGGCAGGCAGGCCGCGCTGGACGATGCCGAGGCAGTTTCGGAAACCCTCGAGAAGGAGCTACGCAAGTTCACCAGCGAGATCCGGCACTTCTACCGGGAATTCCAGGCGGAGAAGAGCGTGATCGGCTGAGTCGTTTCGCAAGCAGCCGCCACGAACTGGCTGATTGTCTACACTACCGCCTGATGACGACGCGCGATCTTGTCGACAAGATGTCGAAGACGTCGTCGATGTCGCGATCTCCAAGGCAAATGGAGCCGTGCGGCTGCGTCCGGCCGACATTCTCCGCGTCGTTCGTGCCGTGAATCCCGACCTTGTCGTCCAGCTTGATCCACCGCTCTCCCAGCGGGTTGCGAGGATCATTGGCGTCGATCACGCCGTCGCGACCGTAGTAGGTGGGATTGACCACCTTGTCGCGGACTTCGTAAGTCCCTTCCAGATCCTCGCGATCCTGCCCCAGCCCGATGGGAAACCGGCCCGCATAGTGGCCCTGGACCATCAGGGTCAGCTCCAGACGGTTCAAGTCAATGACGGCGTCGAACGGGCCGGGCACGGTTTTCAACAACTGCCCTTCTTGGAGTCCCTGCGGATCTTCAATACCATTGATTTTCGCCAGCAATTGCCAGGGAACATCGCAGGAATCGGCGATGGTCTGGAGCGTATCGCCCGGCTTGACAACGTAGGACTCAGCGAACTCATTCGGGCCGCGGGAGTAGATCACCGTGCCGGCGATCTGGTCGAGCAGGACGGTCAACTGGGCCGATTCCGCCTCCGTCAGGCGAGGATCGTTGTACCAGGAAGTCAAGACCCGGTGAACTTCTTCGAGCTTCCCCTGATCCAGTTTGGCTCGCGCGGTCTCGATAAATGCCGTGAACTCCCCGCGGACCTCGTCCGGCGCGGCCGGTTGCGATGCAGCGCCTGCCTGAGGCGGCGCCTGGCCGATCCCTTCCGATGCCGGCATTCCCGTTCCTGTCGGCAATTCGCCCGGGCTGACTCCCGCCACGGTTCCCGATGCATTGGGCCCGGCAGCCGGTGGCTTGGGCATTGGGGAAGTCCCATAGGGTGAGTCTGGACTGTAGGGCGGGGTAACTTGAGCGGCCGTGTCACCGGGGCTTTCTGCGACAAAAGGTGGAGCGGCGCCTCTATCGCCTCCGCGCGGCGGTCCCACTAGCCCCGTTTGAAGATTCGCGGTAGGGTCGAACGGAGGTGCCATCGTCGTACCCGGAAGCTGGACGTCGATCGGCCCTCCCCACCCGTCCGCCACACCCGGAGGTGGTGTGGACTGGTTGTTTTGGTTCAGCGAGACGTACACCCCGTAGGCAACTGCCGCCAGAACAGCGATGATAAACAGGTTCTTGAGCGAATTCATGTTCGTCCTCCTTGACGAAACAACCGCGGGCCGCGCTGCTTATACAATACTGCTGCCGTACTTCAAATAGGGATTAGGTGGTAAACGTGACCAGCTACGAAGAGGTCGAGTGGGACGACGAGCAAGACGACTCCGACGAACTCTCCGAGACGGTATCTTGCCCCGAATGCGGCGACGATATCTACGAAGATGCCGTGCAGTGCCCTGTCTGCGGCGCCTACATCACGCACACCACAAGCCCTTGGGTCGGTCGTCCGGCGTGGTGGATTTGGCTGGCTCTCTTTGGAATTCTGGCAACGCTGGTGGCCCTCGCCGGACTTGGCCCATGGTGAACGCCCCTGGGGCGCCGCAATCATACTGGATTTTCTCCGATGGTTGCTATGCCAAATGGCGCGTTTTTCGGCTGCCGGGCCACCTCAATACGAAGAACCTTGCCCACTGCTTCCTGCAATTGTCCGATACCGGCACATTCCGACCCCCCAGTCTGGGTTATGCGACGAGCGTTTTTCGGTTTCTCCGTCGCGGTCTCTACGTCCTAGGCGGTTCCAAGATCATTGACTTCAGGGGATCGAATTCCGTCTGGCGAATTCACGTCATCAAGAAGCAGGTCTTCTTTTGGGGCTATAGTCTCGTATGGCCTTCACCTATTTCTTTCGCGATTCGCAGACCCTGGAACTGCTTCTCGAGCAGGCCCTGCCCAGTTTGCGTGGACAAGCCTTTATCCGCATCTGGGACGCTGGCTGTGCCCATGGACCGGAGCCGTTCACGCTCGCCATGTTGCTCAGAGAGGTGATGTCCGATTTCGTCTTTCGCAACGTTCGCATCCACGCCAGCGACATCGACACGCAGTTCGGTCCCCAGATCGCCGCGGGCATCTACCCGGAGCAAGAGGTGAAGCGGATCCCCGAGCCGATTCGCCGGCGGTATTTTCGACCTGCCGGAGCGCCGGGCCACGTTCAGGTGGTGGACGAGATTCGCGAAAAAGTGACTTTCGTCCAACACGATCTCCTCTCGCTGAAACCGATCCGCGAGGACTTCAGCGTCGCCGTCTGCAAAAACGTCCTGCTACACTTCGATGAAGCGGAGCGGCGGCGGGTATTCGGCATGTTTCACGAGTCGCTTCGTCCCGGCGGCTTTCTGGCGACCGAGCACACCCAAAAAATGCCGCAACCCCTCCAGGCGTTGTTTGAGCCGCTTGCCAGCTACGCACAGGTCTTCCGGCGGTTGGACGGACCCGAAGCCCGTGCCGTCGCCCACGCCCCGCACTCCTTGCCGCGGGCTTCCACGGTGCCTCAGGGATTGAAACGTTCGCACGCTTGAAGCCGATCGGCCGCTTGGCATTCAAGCGGTTCCCGGATTCCCTTGCAATCTCATCGACGGCTCCGGCATAATGGGGAGCCGGCCCCTTCCTGCGCCCGCTTACTCTTGGCCGGCGAAATCCTGCCCGAGGAGCTGACCAATGCGTCGCACGCCGTCAATTCTGGCGACAACTGCGCTGCTCTGCGCTCTTGGTTTCAGTGTCGCTTCCGCGGAGAACACCGCGAAGCCGTCGCCGCCTATCGAACAGGTTGTCGTTGTCTTCAAGACGCACTTCGACATCGGCTACACCGATCTTGCTCGCAACGTGGTCGACCGTTACCGGACCACGATGATCGACAAAGCCCTCGATGTCTGCGACCACTCCCGGCCGCTTCCGCCGGAGCACCGATTCGTTTGGACCGTGCCCGGCTGGCCGATGGCGCAGATCCTTTGGCCGGGCCAGGCCGCCGACCGCCGCCAGCGGATTGACGCGGCGATCCGCGAAGGCCGTCTCGTCTGGCACGCTTTGCCGGGCAGCCTTCACACCGAGTCACTCGATCTGGAGGATCTCGTGCGGGGATTGCGGTTCTCCGGCGAACTCTCGCGGAGCTTTGGAGTGCCGCCGGCACGCGACGCCAAGATGACCGATGTTCCCTCGCACGTCTGGGCCGTGCCGACCGTTCTGAAGAATGCTGGCGTCGATTTCTTCCACATCGGCTGCAACTCGATCAGCGCATCGCCCGATGTGCCACTGCTGTTCTGGTGGGAAGGGCCGGATGGTTCGCGGTTGTTGACGATGTACGAGGCGAGCGGCTACGGCAGCGGCTTGCGGCCGCCCAAAGGCTGGCCGCATAAGACGTGGCTGGCATTGATCCACACCGGTGACAACCACGGCCCGCCCACGCCGGCGGAGGTCCAGGCGCTATTGGATCAGGCCGCCAAAGAACTGCCCGGCGTCAAGATCCGGATGGGTCGGCTTTCCGACTTTGCCGACGCCATTTTGGCCGAAAAACCCGATTTGCCGATCGTCCGCGGTGACATGCCCGACACCTGGATTCACGGCATCATGGCGATGCCCCAGGAAACGAAGATCGCCAGAAATCTCCGCCCGAAGATCGTCGCCCTGGAATCGCTCAATACGCTCCTGACCTGCTGGGGCGCCGATGTGCCGTCGGCCGCGCCAACCGTTCGCGACGCTTACGAGGGGAGCCTGCTTTACGGGGAACACACCTGGGGCGCGAGCGTGCCGTTGGACAAGCGGCTCTACGGTGATCCTTGGCGCAAAGAACTCCAAGCCGGCAAGTACGCCTGGATGGAAGAATCCTGGCGGGAGCACGGAGCTTACATCCGCCACGCCGAGGAACTCGTCGCTCCCGCTTTGCTGGCAAATCTCGATCGCCTGGCGCGGGCCGTGGCGATCGAAGGTTCTCGCATCGTGGTCTTCAATCCGCTGCCTTGGAGTCGCGACGACATCGTTTCGGCACCGGAATCGGCAGCGATTCCCGCCGCCTTGAAGGATGCGGACAGCGGCGAGCCGGTGGCGGTCGAGAGGGCCGGCGGCAAGCTTCGTTTCATCGCCCGGGGATTGCCACCCCTGGGATACCGCACCTACCTACCCGCGGAAACAACTGCCGGAGACGGCGATCTGGTTGCCGACGCTACGAAAGGCGTCTTGGAGAACAAGCAGTTTCGCGTCCAACTCGATCCGGCGCGAGGCGCGGTGGCGTCGCTGGTCGACAAGCGGACCGGCCGCGATCTGGTCGACAAGGCGTCGAAGTATGGTCTCGGTCAGTACCTCTACGAGCGGTTCGACGAAGACATCAATCAACAGTACCTGAAGGCTTACTGCAAATCCCAACCGAGGTGGGCCGCGCACCTCAGCCGGCTCGACATGCCGCCAGCCAGCCAGACTCCCTATGCGGCGGCGTCGCTGAAGAACTTCAGCGTCGAACTGATCCAGAACGAAGTGTCCGTCACGGCGAGAATGACGGCAACGCCCGATCCGAAAACGCCCCATGCCATCCGACTGGACGTTGTCTTGTATGCCGGCCGCCCATTTGTCGATCTCGAGTGGAGCGTCACGAAGAAGCCGCCGGAGACGTGGCCGGAAGCCGGCTGGCTCTGCCTGCCTTTGGCGGTCCCGCAGCCGACGTTCTCGTTGGGCAGGCTCGCTGCGCCGATCGATCCCGCTCAAGACATCGTTCCCGGCGCGAACCACGACGTATTCTGCCTCAATTCCGGAATGACCGTCGCCGGGTCGGCCGGCGCGGCGGTCGGCATTTGCTCGCCCGACGCGCCACTGGTGAGTCTTGGCCGGCCGGGCATTTTCCGTTATACAAGCCGATGGACGCCGCGCGAACCGGTCGTCTTCGTCAACCTGTTCAACAACGTCTGGGGAACAAACTTTCAGCAGTGGATCGGAGGTTCCTGGTCCGCGCGGGTTCGTTTGTGGTCGGCAACGGCAGGCGATGCGACGTCCGACTTGATCGCGCCCTCCTGGGAAACCCGCAGCCGGGCCGAGGCGGTGCTGTTCGACGGTCCGGCGGGGAATCTCGCCTCGACGCAGGCCGGAGTGCAGTTGTCGCGGCCGGGCATTCTCGTCACGGCCTTGGGTCGCAATCCGAACGGCAAAGGCTTGCTGCTGCGACTGTGGGAACAGTCGGGCCAGACCGGCCCCTGTCGGGTACAATTGCCCGCGGGGCTTCGGGCGGCCGCCGCCCGGCCGTGCGATCTCCGCGGAAGACCAACGGGCGAGCCGATCACGATCGAGGACCGACATCTTGAGATATCCCTGCAACCCTACGCCCCCGTCACTCTACTTCTCGACTGACCTTTGGAGTGCGCACGACTTGCCGTCGCTTTCTATCTTTCCTTCTCTTGGCCCCCAGACAGAGCCTGGGTACGAGGCAGCCTTTCGATGAGCGGCCAAGAGCGGTTCATCCATCGCCTTATCGCCTGGCGGCTGCCGCTGATGTTGTTGGCCGTCGGTCTGGCGACCATCGCCTATCCGGCGGCCGAGCAGCTCCAATTCGATCGCTCGATCGAGAACTTTTTTGCTCCCGGCGATCCCCTGCTAACGCCCTATCGCAAGCTGGAGCGTACCTTTGCCGGCAACGAGACCGTCCTGGCCGTCTATGCCGACGACCATTTGTTCGACCCCGACGGCCGCGCCCTCCGGCGCCTCACGAAGGTCAGCGATGCCTTGGCGGCGGTGCCCGGCGTCCGGGCCACGATCAGCATCGATCAGCCGCTGGGCGACGAAATCCTCCAGCACGGCAATCCGCAGGCGGACCGCTTGCGGAGGCTCTTTGAGGGCTACACGCACAGCGTCCCAGGCGATGTGGCCGGAATCGTCTGCCTGCTGGAACCGAAAGAGACAACCGCCGCCCGCGAAACCACCATCGAGCAACTCCGCCAAACGATCCACCGCCAGCCGGGCGGCATGATCGCCGGCGTGCCGGTGATGATCCACGACGGCTTCCGCTACGTGGAAGCGGACGGGACGCGGTTGGGCTGGACGTCAACGATCCTGCTTGGACTGGTGATCACGCTCAGTTTTCGCAGTATTCGCTGGGTGATCGTACCGATCGCGGTCGTGCAGTGGGCATTGTTGCTCACCCGCGCGACGCTCACCTGGTCCGGCATGCGGTTGAGCATGGTCAGTTCCATGCTCACCGCCATCGTCACCGTCGTCGGCATTGCCACGGTGATCCACATCATCGTCCGCTATCGGGAATCGCGCGAGCGCCAGCAGTCGCCCCGTCGTTCGCTTTTCATCGCCGGGACTATCCTCGCCGCGCCGATTTTCTGGTCCTGCGCGACCGACGCCGCCGGATTCGGTTCGTTGACCATGGCGGCAGTCAACCCGATCCGTGATTTCGGGCTGATGATGTCTTTTGGCGCACTGCTGGTGATGGTGGGGGTCGCGCTGCTGGTTCCATGGCTGGCTTTGACTTGCCGCCCCGATGCCGGCGGCCCGCGGCGCACGTGGGGAGAAGATGCCCTGCAAAGCCAGCTTCATCGCGTCGCCGCTTTCGTGCGGCGCCGGCCGCGAAGCGTGGGGATCGCCGCGGCGATGGCGACGCTAGTCGCTGCAGCCGGCATCTATCGGCTGGATGTCGAGACCGACTTCACGCGCAACTTCCGCGCCACCAGTCCCATTGCCCGCAGCTACGGCTTTATCGAGTCGCGGATGGGAGGAGTCGGCATGTGGGACGTGGTGCTCCCCGCGCCCGAAAAACTCGACTGGGACTTCCTGCTGAGAATCGACCAGCTCGAGTCGAGACTGCGGCGGGAGGTGATCGCGATGGACGCCGGGGGAACGCCTCGGCCTGCGCTGACCTCAGTCGTCAGTCTCGCCGACATGATCGTGGCCGCCGCCCCGCGCGACCTGGCCTTGGCCCGTTCCTCCGTTCTCCGCAACGCCTTGATCAGCGCGGGCTTGCGGCTGTTCGAGAAGAAGATGCCCGCCGTCATCGAGTTTCTCCACGGCGAGGATCCGCAGCGCCCCGGCCAGTTCTGCTTTCGGGTTTTGCTTCGTTCCGAGGAACGCCAATCGTCAGCCCACAAAAAAGCCGTCATTGCGCAAGTGGAAAGAATCAGCCGTGAAGAATTTCCCGCGGACGGTGAAAGCCCCGGCGCGGAAGTCACCGGCATGTATGTGTTGCTTACCTTCCTAATTGACAGCATCATTCGCGACCAGTGGATCACTTTCGCGGTCGCAACCGCCGCGATTGCCGTGATGATGCTCGTGGCGTTTCGCAGCCCGGCGCTGGCGCTGATGGCGCTACTGCCCAACGTGGCGCCGGTGCTGGTGGTGATGGGGCTGATGGGATGGATCGGGTTGAAGATCAACGTGGGCACGGCGATGATCGCCGCCGTCTCGATCGGGCTGTCGATCGACTCGTCCGTCCACTACATCACCGGCTTTCGGCGCGCCCGCCGCGCCGGCGCCACCGCCTCCGCGGCGATCGACTCGGTGCAGCAGAGCGTGGGCCGTGCGGTCGTCTTCGCCACCGTCGCCTTGATCATCGGATTTCTCTCGCTGGTATTGAGCCAATTCATCCCGACGATCTATTTCGGAGTGCTTGTTAGCCTGACGATGCTGGGCGGGCTCCTGGGAAACCTGGCAATCCTGCCTTTGCTGCTCTCGCTCTTGCCGGACTCCCAGCCCGGCAATCCGACGCCCGCCCCGTAGAACTTCCCCAATTTGGAGTGTGTACGCCTCGTCGTCGCTTTCTTTCCATCCTACTTCCGAGCCCCCGATTGCCGAGCCGGTTCCGCGGGTAGTACAATAATATTCTCAGACTGTAAGTGCGGCAGCCCGGGAAAGGGGACTGGCTCCGTCGCAAATGGAGGTTTTCCGCGAGGTTGGAGGTTGCCGCGACG
>Ga0123333_10006644_pt1 | contig 10098 bp, 7 predicted proteins | sample BioC12SIPDNA_3_FD_89957 | JGI IMG/M metagenome (GOLD analysis project Ga0123333, IMG submission 89957) | Anaerobic biogas reactor microbial communites from Washington, USA - Biogas_R2_B C12 SIP DNA | ecosystem: Engineered > Bioreactor > Anaerobic > Unclassified | place: Washington, USA...
AGCCCGGGTTCCACTGGGATCGCTACCATAGCTTCCTCGACGCCATCGTCGAGGTCTTCGGCACCGGGTCGGTGCACCTGATCGTGGGGCTCGGCGACAGCGACGAGGACCTGGTGCGCATGATGCAGGCCGCACGCGACCGGCGCTGTACGGTAGCGCTCTTCGCCTTCACACCGGTGCGTGGCGCACGGCTCGACCTGCCGGCGCCGGACGTCGGACGGTATCGCGCGCTTCAGCTCGCCCGCTATCTGATCGTCAGCGGACGGGCGCGTGTCGAGGCCATGGCGTTCGAGAACGGCAGGCTCACGGCGCTGCACATCGATCCCGCCATCATCGAACGCGCACTCCACTCTGGCCTGCCCTTCCGCACCAGTGGCTGCCCGGACTGTAACCGCCCCCTGTACAACGAGCGGCCCGGCGGCGTGATGTACAACTACGCCGCGCCTCCGAGCGAGCCGGAGCTCGCCTTGGCGCGCCAGGAGCTGGCGCAGTATCTTGCGCTGCCTATGGGGGCCAGAGCCCAAGGATGATCCGAACGGCACGTCCTGAGATCAGCACACGAAAGGACCACGTATGAGCGAGCAATGGCGACTGCTGCGCCACGGCGCGCGAAGCGCTTACGAGAACATGGCGATCGACGAAGCGATCCTGCGCTGCGTCACGGCGCAAACGTCTCCCCCCACCTTGCGCTTCTATCGCTGGCAGCCCTCGGCGGTTTCTATCGGCTACTTTCAGGGAATCGAGCAGGAGGTCGATCTGGAAGCGTGTGCCGCGCGGGGCGTCGACGTAATAAGGCGGCTCACCGGTGGCGGCGCAGTCTATCACGACTACGAGGGCGAGATCACATACTCGCTGGCGATCCCCGACGACTATCCGGGCATCCCGCACAAGATCCTCGACTCCTACGGGATCCTGTGCCAGGGCCTGATCGTGGGGTTGCGGTCATTGGGTATGCCTGCCGAGTTCAAACCGATCAACGACATCATCGTCAACGGAAGGAAGATCTCGGGCAACGCCCAGACGCGGCGGTTCCGCGGCATTCTCCAACACGGCACGCTCCTGTGCGAGGTCGACGCGCCGCTCATGTTCACGCTGCTCAAGGTGCCCAACGAGAAGATACGCGACAAGCTGATCGCCAGTGTCGAGGAGCGCGTGACGTCCATCAAGCGCGAGATGGGCGCAGTCGACCGCGAACGCGTGACCCAGGCTATGATCGACGGATTCGCCGAGGCGCTCGACATCAGGTTCGTGCCGGGCGATCTCAGCGACCACGAGCACGCCCTCGCGCAAACTCTGAGGGAAGAGAACTATGCAACTAACACCTGGAACTATAAGCGCTGATTACAAGGCGCCGGGAGGCAAGCTCCTGCGCGTCAGCCTGACCCTTGCGAGACAGGCCGACCCGCCCGTGATCACATCCCTGCGCCTGACCGGCGACTTCTTTATGCACCCTGAGGACGCCATCCTGGACCTGGAAGAGCGCCTGATTGGCGCGCCCTGGGAGACGGTGTCACTTCGTGAGCGCGTGCAGGCCTTCTTCGACACCGGTGTCCAGGTCATCGGCGCGACGGTCGACGACATCGTGCACGTCGTCCTGGCAGCAAGCTAGAAGGTCTCCATGAGGCTCAAAACCTATCATCCTCACCCCAAGTTCCCACCCATCTCGCTTTCGGGCGGGCAGTGCCAGCTCAACTGCCTGCACTGCAACCGGACCTATCTCCGCAACATGACCCCGGCGCAGACGCCGGAGGACCTTGTCGCGGCCTGCCGTGCGCTGCGTGACGCCGGCGCGATTGGGGCGCTGCTCAGCGGAGGCTCGACCCGCGACGGCAGGATCCTCAACCTCAAGGGGCACATCGAGGCAATCCGCCAGGTGAAAGCGGAGACCGGCCTGATTCTCAACCTGCACCCAGGGCTCATGGCCGAGGCGACGGCCCGCGCGCTCGGCCCTGTCATCGATTTTGCATCGCTAGAGATCCCTAGCGACGCGACGATCCGCGACGTCTTCCGCCTTCAGGCCACGCGCGCCGACTACGTGGCAACCTACGACCGTCTGCGCGAGGCAGGCATGCACGTTGTGCCGCACGTAGCGATCTACAACGGCAGCGAGGACCAGCTGCTGACAGACCTTGCCGCCGCCACAAGACGCCCGCCGCCGGAGACGATTGTCGTCATCGTCTTCTCGCCAACCCGTGACACCCCGATGGCCCAGGCCGCCCCCCCGGCCCCGGAGCTGGTTGGGGAGACGATCAGCCGCATCAAGACGATGTTTCCCGAGGCCGAAATCGCGCTGGGATGTATGCGTCCCAGAAACCGCAACATCCGCACGGCGCTTGAGCTGGCAGCGCTCGACGCAGGGGTTGTCCGGATGGAGCTGCCGTCGCGGGCGACGTTGGACACGGCGCGCGCGCGTGGTTACGCCGTCACGCGTTTCGACGCCTGCTGCGCGCTCCCCGTGGCGTTGGAAGGCCGCGCCCGTCACGCCGAGCCGTTGCACCAACCGCGCCGGCCACAGCACTCAGTGTCCAAATGAGCGCCGGTGTCCCAGCGACACTCCACCTGATCTCCCCGCGTTTGTGCACCATCACGCTACTCCAGCCATCCGAAGGATGCTAGCATTGGCTCGAGCTGAGCGGCGACATTCTCATTGCCCGCCAACCGGTCGGGCCATCCCGTGATATAGTCGGTGAAGACGACGCGCACGTCAGGGCTCGAGGCGCTAAGGAACGGGTTGCTGGGCCGGTAGAAGAGAGAGGGGGGACCTGGCCTATTGTCCAGGCCCTAGCTCGATCGCATGGGACACTGTCAGAGCGGACAGGCCCCACGCCCGCTGTCAGGCGCAGCAGAGAACGGACGCGGGATTAGCTCTCCACGAGACCCTGTTGCAGGGCGAGTGACACGGCTTCAGTGCGGCTGCCGGCATCGAGTTTCCCCAGGATATTGCTGACGTGGAACTTTACCGTCGATTCGCTGATAACCAACTGCTCCGCGATCTCGGCATTGCTGAGCCCCTTGACCATCGCCGCCAGGACGTCGCGCTCGCGACCGGTGAGGTCATAGGTGGGTTTGGGGGGGCGCAGCGTCGCGGTGATCAGCGCCTGAGCCGCCTCGGGCGCTAGCGTGGGCTTTCCAGCGTGCGCGTTGCGGATGGCGGTCGCCAGCTCGGCAACACCGACATCCTTGAGCAGATACCCGATTGCGCCGGCCTCAAGCGCCTGCTTGACGAGGTCATCTTCCTTGTAACTCGTCAACGCGAGCACCTGAACGCCAGGATGCAGTTTGCGAATCGACCGGGTGGCGGCAGCCCCATCCATCGAGGGCATCATGATGTCCATCAGAACCACGTCAGGATGAAGCGTGCCGCACAGCTTCAGGGCCTCCAGCCCATTCCGAGCCTCGCCGACCATCTCGAGGTCCGGAATCGCCATCAGGAACGCCCTCAAGCCGCTGCGCACAATCTCGTGGTCGTCGACCACAAGCACGCGAATAGTAGCCGAGACATCCCCTTCCGCTCTCCGTAAGTCTGATCGTGACATCGCCATCCTCTCTATCCAGGGGGCAGAAGATACATCGATCGCGTAGCACGCCGACCAGCGCAGTTCGCGCATATCGACCGAGCGCACCGGCCGACCACGTCGCCAGATCACGTCGCCAGATCACGTCACCGGATCACGTTGCCAGATCACGTCACCGGATCACGTTGCCAGATCGCGCTGACGGATCATGTCACCAGATCACGCTGCCGGATCACGTTGCCGGGTCACGCCGCCCGCTATCGTCGCCCGATCGGGTCACCCGTATGCTCGTGCCAGCAGCTTCCCAATCAGCCGCGGCTGTGACCAACAACGGATACTGCTCCAGTCATAGTCCCCACCGTGCGCTATGGCCTCAGCCGCCAGCACGCCGCTGCGGATCGCCGGGGCGATCCCCTCACCCATATCCAGAGTGGCCAAGCCGGCGGCATCTCCCACGACGTAAGCGTTGCCAACCCGCCCCTGTGAGACGGCCCCGCGCAGATAGTAAGCGTGACCCTTTGGCCGGTACGCGTAGCCGCGGACCAGGCCAAGCCTGTCCAGCTTCGCCACGAGTGCGTCCCAATGCCGCTTGATGGTATCGCCTCGTGCCTCGAGCGTGACCTGTTTTCCTCCCACGCCGACGTTGACGAAGCCACCGGCCTTGGGCACGTACCAGGCGTAGCCCGGCAGGCCATCTTCGAAGAACCAAAGATGACAGGCGTTCGCCGGCCCCTCCATCGCGTGAGGATAAGCAAACTCCTCCTCCTGCGTGACGATCAGGGAATCGCGCGCCCTGGGGTTGGCGTCCGCGCAGAACGTCCGTGCCACCGGGCACTGTGTTCCCCCGGCACCCACAAGAACGCGGGCGAAGTAGTCCCCATCGACAACGTAACCACCGTCGCGACGCACGACCTGCCGCACCTGGTGCACAGCCACCGGCGCGCCGGCGCGCTTCAGAAGCCAGTCGTCGAACTCGACCCGCCGAACCGCCAGTTGGCTCGCGCGGAGCCTGAGCCGAAAGCCGCGCACCGACAGGGCCAGCGACGTGAGCCGCGTTAGCGGGTGGGGATAGGACTCGGGCGACAGCTCCAGGTCCGCAAAGATCTCTGGCACGACCCAGCCGGCACAGAGCTTCACACGCGGAAACAGCTCACGCTCCAGGATCAGGCAGTCGACCCCGTACCGGCGTAACGCCCAGGCACACGCGGCCCCCGCCGGCCCCCCCCCTACGATGAGCACGTCTGTGCGGATCACGTCAACCGCCGCGCCAGGCGCTAACTGAAGCGGCACACGGGCGCCGGCGTGCCGGGCCGCGTCATCACAACCTGCCAGACCTGCTGGGCACGAGCGCGGAAGCCACCGGCGCTACTGAGCAGATAGTAGCGCCACATCCTGTAGAAGCGCTCGTCGTAGCCCTTCTTGAGCTCGGGCCAGGCAGCCTCGAAGTTCGCGTGCCACGCCATCAGCGTGGGGTCGTAGTGCGGTCCGATGTTGTGCCAATCCTCGACCACGAAGAGACCCTCTATGGCTCTGGACAACTGCGCGATCGAAGGAAGCATACCGTTAGGAAAGATGTATTTGTTGGACCACGCGTTGGCCGTGGTCGTGCTCCAGTTGTGGCCAATGGTATGGAAGAAAGCGATCCCGCCATCGTTCAGGGTCCGGTCGGTCACCTCCATGTAGGTGCGGTAGTTGCGATACCCCACGTGCTCCATCACACCGATCGAGATCACGCGATCGTAGGTCCCGGACACATCGCGATAGTCCTGCAACCGCAGCTCTACAGGGAGCCCCTCACACCGCTGCATCCCGAGCGCGACTTGCTCCTTCGACACGGTAACCCCGAGCACCTGCGCGCCATACTTCTCCGCCGCGTACTTAGCGAAACTCCCCCATCCGCACCCAAGCTCCAGGACCGTCATCCCCGGCTCGAGCCCGATCTTCCGGCAGACCAGATCGAGCTTGGCTTCCTGGGCGTCATCCAGGTTATCGGCGTTTGCCCAGTAGGCGCACGTGTAGTTGAGGCGTTTGTCGAGCATGGCTTCATAAAGATCGTTGCCCAGATCGTAGTGATGCTCGCCCACCTCGAAGGCGCGCGCTCTCGACTGGAGGTTTAACAGCCGCGACTGCAACGCGTGCCACATCAACCGCCAGTTGCCCTTGAGCTTTCTCGGCGCATCGATGAGGAAGATCCGGTGGATGAGTTGGTCGATGGCCTCGCAATCCCACCAACCATCCATATAGGCTTCCCCAAAGCCCAGATCGGCCTCGCGCACGACCCGGTCGTAGAGCCGTGCATCGTGGACCTGCAAGTCCCAGGGATTGCTCCCGTTGATCTCGATGTCGGAGCCCTCCAGGATGCCACGAATGACCGTCTCCGCCGATGATGCCATCATATCCCTCCTCGAATAACTCAGTGTCTCACGAAGAAGAGCCGCCTCACGAACACCGGACCAGGGTTGGCGTGCGAACCCTCTACCTTCAAAGATACACCTCTGTGCAGCGCCTTGTCAAACGCCGGCGATTGGGCGTGGCTTGGTCGCGTCGGGCGGGACTTTTAAGATCCGGCGAACGCTGTACGATCGCTTGGCATTCAGCGGTGCGGAACTTCTCTTCGGGAGTCTCAAGCAGTCAAAGGATGCTGTTATTGTGAAGATGGCCCCAGATACGCGCCAACCAACCAACAAGCGAATCACCGTTGGCGTGATCGGCGACGCCTTAGGTGCCTCATTTCCCAGCCACTTGGGTTTCGTCCACGCCGCCGAAGCCGAGGATGCCAACTTGGTCATCTTCTCGGGCCGCCTGTGGGCGCCTCCCGGTGAGACGGAGCCTGCTCGCAACATCGTTTTCGACTTGGCCGGCCCGGAAAATGTCGACGGGATGTTCATCGATAGCGATCATCTGGGACACTATGCCGGCATCAACAAAATCCGGTCTTACTGCAAACATCGCTGGGCGATCCCGGTCGTCAACAACGGCCCTCGCCTCGCAGGTGTCCCGCACTTCGCCGTCGGGCACTATCAGGGGATGTACAAGGTTGTGTCGCACCTGATTGAAAGCCACCAGCTCACCCGGATTGCGTTCATACGCGGGCCGACGCAGTCAGGTCCTATGAACCAGCGCTTTGAGGGCTACAAGGACGCGCTCCGCGATCACGGCCTGCGTTTCGAGGAGAGGCTAGTTGCGCCCGCAGCATTCATGTCCAGGCTGGAGAAGGAGGGGGTGGACGTCCTAATCGAAGACCGACGGCTGCGCCCGGGCGTGGATTTCGAGGCTGTCGTGGGCACCAATGACGGAATGGCCATTGAGGCGTTGGCCGCGTTGAGGCGGTATGGGGTTGCCCTGCCTGGAGATGTCGCCGTTGCAGGCTTTGATGATGCTTTAGAGGCCCTGGTAACCTCGCCATCTCTGACAACGGCGTATCTGCCCCGTTACGAAATGGGGACATGGGCTGTCAGTACACTGTCCGCGATGCTGAGTGGCGCACCAGTCCCCATGACAGCCTCATTCCCCGCGACTCTGCTGATCAGGGAATCCTGTGGCTGTCAGCCCGCTCCGCTAACAGAAGCTGCTGCGGGCCTTGTGCCACAGGAGGCGCTCGAGACGCCGGTTCGCGCGGCCTTGCTCCGCCGCCGGTCAGAAGTCTGTGACAAGCTCACGCAGATAGGAGCTGCCCTCAAAGGAGTAGGGGCTGACCATAACCTGGATGTACTCTATGACGCCCTCGTCAGCGAGATATGCCAACCAGCTGAAAGGCAGGAAGCGAGCCCCTTCTTGCGGATGCTTTCACGGCTGGTGAAATACCCAACGTGCACGCCAAGGTCCACAGGAGTGTGGCATACCATCATCTCGACCCTACGCTGTCAGGTTCTGCCCTTGGTCGCTGACGAGTCCAGCCAAGCCAAGGCAGCCCGATCAAGACTGGAGGATCTCTGCCAGCAGGCGCGCGTGCTGATCGGTGAGGCCGCCCTCCACGCCCAAATCCAGCACGAGACCGTTGCTTCAGGAGTGAACAGCAAACTTCTGGAGCTTTACGACCAGATGGGAATGGCAGGGAGTGTTGATGAGCTAATGGCGACGCTGGCCGAGCGTCTTCCCAGCTTGGGCGTCCCCAGCTGTTATCTGTCAGCGTTCGCAGAGCCCAGCCATCCGCTCTCCACTGCAAAGCTGCTCCTCGCCTATGACAGATCCGGTCGTATGGCAGTTGAGCCGACCAAGGCAAGCTTCCCTACGCGGCAACTGCTGCCCCACGGTATCATAGACCCACAAGATCGCCATACGCTTATCGTCTATCCGCTATTCGATCACCGGCAGCAGTGGGGATTCGTCCTCTTCGAGCTGGGACCGACCTACGGCCTGCTGTACGAGGCGCTCCGTGAGCATATCAGTAGCGCCCTGAAGCGCATCCAGAGCCAACAGGAAACGGAGCAAGCACGACACGCTGCCGAGGAAGCGAATCGCCTGAAGAGCCGCTTCTTGGCAACCGTCAGTCACGAGCTGAGAACGCCACTCGACATCATCAACAGCTTGAGCGACAGCTTGCTTAGTCAGAACAGCAGCGGTTCGCTGCCCGAGGTTCATCAACACGAACTCGAGGTGATCCATACCACGAGTGAACACCTGAAGCGCATGGTCCTCGATGTGATCGACCTGGGGAGAAGCCAGCTCGGCCAACTGATGCTCGAGCGCGAACCGGTGGACGTAACCGAGCTGCTCGCTGATGTAACCCCCCTGGGAAAGAGGCTCGCGGAGGAAAGGGGCCTCAGTTGGGAAGTGACGCTAGGCGCAGACTTGCCGCCGCTGTGGGGCGACAGGGCGCGCCTGCGCCAGGTCTTGATCAACTTGCTCAGCAATGCATGCAAGTTCACCAGCCAGGGCAGCGTCTCACTGAACGTCAGTGCCGATGCCGCGGCAGTGACATTCACCGTTAGCGACACCGGTCTGGGCATTCCACCCAAGGAACAAGCGACGATTTTCGACGAGTTCAGCCAGTCCGAGCGGACGGCGGCCCGTGGCTATGGAGGTATGGGCCTCGGGCTGGCCATCAGTCGAAATCTGGTCGAACTTCACGGTGGCACACTCGGCGTGCAATCTTCGGGGCTGGAAGGAGCGGGAGCCACGTTTTCATTCACCATTCCTGTGGCATCCGCCGCAAAAACGACCATCCGCGAGACCGTGGACGACAGCGCCTGGGAGGACGCCATCCTCATCGTCTCCGCACAAGATAACCGGGGGTCGCCGCATCCCTTGCTGGACCAGCTGAGAGGTCAGGGGCTTAAGGCTGTAGTACTCTATGACGACGATCCAGCCCACTGCTTTGAGCGGATCAAGGCATCACCACCCCGGGCGATCGTGTTGGATTGCGAGCTTTCCGCGCGCTGGAGCGTTGACCTGGCCACGAGGCTCAAGGGGGGCACTGCTACAAGACTGGTGCCGGTGCTCTTCTACCGTTTACTACCCCGCGACCAAGGCGCTCTGCTCGAGCTTGACTACTGCCCCAAGCCTATCCGATCGGATGAGCTGGCCCAGATACTGAGCCAGCGAGGCCTGTTGAACGGAGAACCGCCAGCATGTCCGCCGACGATCCTTATAGTCGATGACGAGGCGACTGTCTTGGAGCTTCACCGACAGCGCCTGAGGCAGGTCTTGCCCGACTGCCGAGTGATTCTAGCGCAGAACGGGCGTCAGGCGCTGGAGATTATGTCAAGGCAGCAGCCCGATCTGGTGCTTCTAGACCTGCTGATGCCCGAGATGGACGGCTTCGGAGTCCTGGACGCAATGCGAGATCGGGAAACAACCCGCGACATTCCCGTGATCGTGCTCACAGCACAGACACTGTCGGAAGAGATCGTGGAGCGGCTCAACAAGGGTGTGAACGGCATCTTGACCAAGGGCGTCTTCTCCGTCGATGAAACCGTGGCCCAGATCCGCGCAGCCTTGTGCCGCGAGAACGGTCACCGCGCCACAGCCAGACAAGTCGCTGAACGCGCTATGGTGTACCTCCACGAGCATTACGACGAATCGATCTCCCGCGATGACCTGGCGCAGTACACCGGGGTAAGCGCTCGCTACATGACGCAGTGCTTTCGCAGTGAGCTGGGTTTGACGCCAACCGACTACCTTAATCGGTACCGGGTGGAACAGGCGAAGCGCCTACTGCAGGAGGATGTTCACAGCATCACGGATATCGCCCTCGCAGTTGGTTACAATAGCAGTGCTTACTTCAGTCGCGTCTTTCGAAGCGAGGTCGGTATGTCGCCGCGTGAGTTTCGCGACGGAGCACGCTCCGCGAATTTCGCTCCCTGAGTGCAAGTACTTCCTCCTTACGTGAAAGACCTCGCCTTCGCTTTGTGCTAACATTAGGTTAGCCATCACTCTACCACTCTCACTTTCTCCGCCTCATGGTGGCCCACAACCACATTCTGTACCGGAAGGGAGGTGAAGGTCGCTTACCCATGATCCTGCGTTGTCGTGCATCACTCTCGCCCTGGTCTAGAATCTAGTGAGGAGGAGTATAGTGAAACGCTTACTTGCAGCCGTGATAGCTGTGGCGGTTCTCCTGGGGACGTTGGCCTCATGCGCA
>Ga0123333_10006645_pt1 | contig 10097 bp, 6 predicted proteins | sample BioC12SIPDNA_3_FD_89957 | JGI IMG/M metagenome (GOLD analysis project Ga0123333, IMG submission 89957) | Anaerobic biogas reactor microbial communites from Washington, USA - Biogas_R2_B C12 SIP DNA | ecosystem: Engineered > Bioreactor > Anaerobic > Unclassified | place: Washington, USA...
GAAAGCGAAAGAGTAAACGGGTAGAGTAAGAGTTCCGAAGGAAATTGCCATGTCTGCCGACCGCGAGATTCTGCATATCGACATGGATGCCTTTTTCGCTGCGATCGAGCAGCGCGACCATCCCGAGTGGCGGGGCAAGCCTGTCATCGTCGGCGCGCCGCCCGACCGCCGCGGCGTTGTCTCGACCTGCTCCTACGAGGCACGCGTCTTTGGTGTCCACTCGGCCATGCCCTCGCGCGACGCCGGACGCCTCTGTCCCCACGGCATTTTCGTGCCGCCCGACATGGCGCGCTACCAGGCCGTCTCGAAACAGGTCTTCGGGATATTCGAGCGCTTCACCCCTATCATCGAGCCGGTCTCAATCGACGAGGCCTTTCTCGACGTAACCGGCGCGCGGAGTCTCTTCGGCGACGGCATGGCCATCGGGCGCCGCATCCGTGCCGCCATTGCCGACGAGCTGCAACTGACCGCCTCGGTCGGCGTGGCCTGCAACAAGTTCCTGGCCAAGCTCTGCAGCGAGCTGGCCAAGCCGGACGGCATCGCCGAGGCGCCGCGCGAGCGCGAGGCCCTGCTGGCCTTCCTCGCGCCGATGCCGGTGGGACGCCTCTGGGGCGTCGGAAAGGTGCTGCGGGCGGAGCTTGAACGCCACGGCTACCGCACGGTCGGCGACCTGCAGAAGGCCCGGCGCGCGCGCCTCGAGTCGCAGGTGGGCGGTCACGTGGCGGGACACCTGCTGCAACTGGCCTTCGGCGAGGATCCGCGCGAGATCGAGACCGACCGTATCGAGCTGAGCATCTCGCGCGAGCATACCTTCGAGACCGACTGCCGCGACCACGCCGCGCTGTGGGTCACGCTCCGCGATCTCGCGGACGATGTGGGACGGCGCCTGCGCGCCGACGGGCGCTACGCCACCGTCGGACGCCTCAAGCTGCGCTGGTCGGACTTCACCACCATCACCCGCCAGCGCCGCTTCGGCACGCCCTGCTGCGACGACTTCACGCTGCGGGAGATGGCGCTGGAGCTGTTCGAGAATGAGCGGGTCAACCGTCCGGTGCGGCTCATCGGCTTCGGCGTCAGCGGGCTTGTCACGGAGCGCTGCGAGCAGGGCGACCTCTTCGAGGCCGCCGCCGGCGTGCCCTCGCGGCGCGAGCGCCAGGAGGCGCTCAGCGCCACGCTCGACCACCTGCGCGAGACCCTTGGCGAGACGATTATCCGGCGGGGGGAGTAGCGCGCCGCCGCGAGCGGCGGCACGCGGGAGACAGGAGACAGGAGGCGGGAGACAGTGGAGACGCGGGCTCAATAGACGCACGGCATGCCGTGTGTACAGAGGAGGCGAAGGGGAGATGCGTGGACGCGCTACCCGCCGTAAACGGCGGACACAGGACTGGCACGCGGCAGGGACGCCGCGCATGCCGGGCAGAGGCCTGATGCTGATACAAAACGGCTCGTTCGGCCACCCCGCGTGGCGCACTACGTGCGCAAGCGGTTTTGAGTGCGCGGACCTGGCCGCGCTTTCTACCGCGGGACCTGGCCCGCGCAGATGAGGCCACTGCAAAGGCAGCAGGAACGCCAAAGCGCTCTTCTTGAACCGCGCGAGGCTCATGCAGAACCCATGCTCACACGCTAACTTCGCTACGCTCGTCAACGCGGAGCGCATGGAGGCCAAGTGTAAAAAAAAGGCGCCGTGCCGACACGCCAGCATGGTAGGGCGAAGCCGTCCCGGCTAGCCGCACCCGGGGCTCTGCGCTGCCCAGGTGCCCATCTCGCGCGTTGATCATACGACTCAGTCGTATGATCGGAGAGTGTAAAAGGAGAGGTGATACGGCGCGGCGTCCACGCCGCGTGCGGATGGGGCGGCAAACACGCGGCGGGGACGCCGCGTGACGGGGAGACGGAAGAGGCGGCGGAATAGGATCAGTTGCACCCGCACCTTAAACGTAGGGCGCAGCGGGTGGAGACAAGGTGTGGAGACAAGGTGTGGAGACAAGGTGTCGCGCGGAACACACACTTAATCCCCTCACTTAAGCTCACTCTTAATCGGTACGCTTCATCCACCCGCTTACTCCAATTTTTCGATTTTCGCGGTTCCCCTCCCACGCAGCACCATCGAACTCATTCGCGTGAATTAGCGTTCATTCGCGGTTCCCAATCCTCGCGCCTTCGCATAGGCTTTCCCTGTCGCCTTCGACGAAGGCGACAAAGCTACCGACAAGGCTCGCGACAAAGTTGGGGCTGGGGGGACGCGGACTATGGCTTAAGCCCCAGATCCATCTGCCCTGCGATGGTGATCTTGCGGCCTTTTTCGAGGGAGGGATCGGAGGTGTCGTAGAGCACGAACTTGATGTTTGGAAAGCGGCGCGCGAGCTCCTCGCGGATGAAGTCGCCCACCGCCTTGACGTTGGCCGGATCGTCGTCTGAGAAGCCCACGCTGACCGGTGCCCAGTGCTCGCCGGTGGGTGTCCGCTGCAGCACGCGCACAATGTGCTCGATGAAGTCGCGGATGGCGACCTGCTTGCGCGTCTCGGGCGTGATCGGGCCGGTGGTGCCGGCCAGCATGCGGTGGTCGAAGTCGGGCGAGGTCACGGCGTGGTAGCGGTTGAGCGAGAGGTAGCGGCCAAGCTCCTCCTCGTCGCTGCCGAACTGCGTCACGCGGTCGAAGACGGCGCGGTAGCCGCGCAGGTTGGCCATCATCTCGGCCCGTTCCCGGGGTGTGAGGACGAGGTCGATGAAGAGCTCCACGCCGCGCCGCAGCGTCTCGCTGGCATGGCCGCGCGCTGTGACGATGGCGAAGAGGCGTCCCTCGGTGAGGGTGCGCCGGAAGGTGGTGAAGCTGGGGCCGGGTGTCTCCTCGCCATCGAGCACGCGGCGGATGGCCTGCTCGGTATCGGCCAGGAAGCGGCTGCCGCGCGGATCGGGAGTGTCCTGGAACTCATCGAAGGCACGCGGCCACTCGCCGCCCGGCGGCCGGTAGTTGGCGCTGTCGTTGCGGATGACGCTGAAGACCGAGGTGGAGACCGGGTGCGGCGCCCAGGTGCCATCCGGCTGCCGCTTCTCCATGTGGATACGCGTCGGCATGTGCAGGATGTTGTCGTCCCAGTCGAAGATGTAGTACTTGTAGTCGCGCTTGGCGACATTCAGGTTGATGGCCGGCTGCTGCTGGTTCACGTCTGCATTGTGCGGGGGACGGGGGGATTGTTCAAGGAGCAAAGCGTGCCAGGCGCTTCAGCGTCTCCTCTACCAGTTCCTGGCCGCCCTTGGGCGAGACCTGGTTGCAGTAGATGCTGGCGCTGTAGCCGCCGCCCCATACGCCGCGCTCGGTGGCGAGGTAGCCGGCGGTGTCGGTACTGCCGCCCGTGAGCTGGATGACGAAGGTCTGCTCGAACGGGCTGCGCCCCTGGATGCGGTGCATGTAGTCCATGTAGAGCTCGAAGGGGTTGGTCGCGAAGGCGATGTTGCCCAGGCGCGCCACGTGCAGCTCGACGGGGCAGGTGGGCTGTGTCTTCTGCTCCCCGGCACGCGCCAGAATCCGCCGGCAGCGGTTGCGGCGCGCGACCAGCACGGAGTTGTGGCGCAACTGCTCCTCCGGTGTGCCGTCGCTCTTGAACGGCTCGGCCTCCAGCGCCTCAAGCTCGCGCGTCTCGTTGGCGAGCTCCTCGTCGGTGATCATGCGGCGGCTGAGGCCGATCACCGCGACCTCGTGCCGGATCGGGAGCGCGGCGTGGATCTCGCGCCGCGCCCATCCGAGCACCTCGTCGAAGGCGGCGCAGATGCGCTCGGCGATGTCGCGGCGCTGCAGCAGGTCGACCGGGGTATCCTTTCCGGCGCCGTACTTGAGCGCGAAGCGCCGCTGCTGGGCGGCGTAGTAGTGCTGGATGCGCGGCGAGAGGTCGCCGGCGGCGGCGCACTGCGGCAGGACGAAGATGTCGCCATGCCTGGCGCGCAGCTCCTCGCGCACGTCGTGCCAGTAGTCGGCGCTGAGCGTTTCGCGCATCTCGGAGCACTGCGAGGGGGCCGGCACGTTGATGATCGCCCCGGTAAGGTTGCCCTGCGCGTCGAAGGTGTAGAGCAGGTTGACGAAGGGATCCATGCCGGCCTCGTAGTGGCTGAACATCGGATCGCGGGTCGGGCCGTACATCTTGGCGTGGCCATCCACCATCATGCCGGGGCGTCCGGCGGAGCCGGGCCGCTTCGACAGGTCGTCGAAATAGACCTCGCGGCGGCTGTGGCCCACGGCGGCGAAGCCGTAGCCGTAGGTGACGCCGCCGGGCTGCCGCCCGGCGTAGGCCTCGCAGATGGCGTCGGCGATCGAGCCGGCGAGGAACCCGCGGTACTCGTCGCTGGAGGCGATCTCGATTCCGGCGTGCGGTACCTGGTCGGGCGTGGCCATGCCGGCGATGGCCTTGCGGTAGTAGCCGGCGCCGTCATGCGTGTGGGTGGCGCTGATGATGATCTTGTCGACGGGGATGCCGGGCTCCCGCGCCTTCACCAGCGCGCGCACTTCCTCGACGAGGTAGGCGCGGATGCTGACCAGATCGGCGGAGACGAAGATCAGCAGATCCTCGCCGTTGTCGATCACCAGCGCCGTGGCCGTGATCGGATCGAGCACGCCCCTGGAGACGCGGATGTGGAATTGCCCGGGAATGTCGACCGGCTTGTCGGTCGAGATATCGCGCGAGGCCCAGCCGATTTTCAGCTCATGCATTATTCTTCTCCTGCTCAGCGTTCTTCTCGTAGAGCTTGTTCAGCGTCGCCAGGGTGGCCTCGACGAGATCCTGTCCGCCCTGCGGCGAGACCACGTTGCAGTAGATGCTGGCGCTGTAGCCCCGGCCCCAGACACCGCGCTCGGTCGCGAGGTAGGAGCCGCCTTCGGGGCCGGGCGTGCCGGCGAGCTGGACCACGAAGGTCTGCGTGAAGGGACTGCGCGCCTGGATGCGGTGCATGTAGTCCATGTAGAGCTCGAAGCGGTTGGAGGCGAAGGCCACCTCGCCGAGGTGCAGCACGTGCATCTCCATCGGCAGTTTGGGCTCCGTCGCCTGCTTCTCGTAGCGGGCGATGATGCCGCGGTAGCGGTTGCGGCCGGCCACGAGGGTGGAGTTGTGGTCGAGCCGCTGGATGGGGTCGCCATCGGTCTTGAAGGGCTCCTTCTCGAGCTCGGCCAGCTCGGCCCTGGCCTGGTTGACATCCTCATCGGAGATCATGCGCCTGGAGAGGTGTACCGTCTCGACCGAGTGCTGCAGCGGCAGGGCCGTGCGGATATCCTTGCGGGCCCACTCCAGCACCTCGGTGAAGGCGGCGGCGATGCGCTCGCCGATATCGAGCCGCCGCCCGTATTCGGAGACGTTCTTGGGGTTGTTGTCGCCGTACTTGAGCGCAAAGCGCCGCTCCTCGGCCTTGTGGTAGTGCTGGATGCGCGGTGAGAGGTCACCGCCGGCGGCGCACTGCGGCAGGATGAAGATGTTGCCATACTGCTTGCGGATGGCCTCACGCGCCTCGTGCCAGTAGGAGGCCGAGAGGCGGCGCTCGCCCTCGGAGTTCTGCGCCGGGCACGGCACGTTGACGATGGCGCCGGTCAGCCTGCCCTGCGCATCGAAGGTGTAGAGCAGGTTGATGAAGGGATCCGTGCCCGCCTCGTAGTGGCTGAACATGGGATCCCGCGTGGAGCCGTACATCATGGCATGACCATGCACGCCGTGGCGCGAGTTGCGCTCCATTCCCGGACGCTTCGAGATGTCGTCAAAGTACACCTCGCGCCGGCTGTGGGCGACCACCGCAAAGCCGTAGCCGTAGGCCACGCCGCCGGGCGCGCGCTTCTTCCAGGCCTCGACGACCGCCTCGGCCGACTCGTTGACAAAGAAGTCCTGGTACTTCGCCGCCGAGGCGATCTCGACCCCCTCGTGGGGCGGGCCGTCCACATCGTCGGAGCCCGGCCGCCAGGCCGAACGTTCTCCGTAGGTCGTCGGTGCCGTGTGTGTGTGGGTCGCGTTCATCAGGATCTTCATCACGGGCACACCGGCGTCGAGTTCAGCCACCCGCTCGCGTATGCGGTCGAGCAGATGGGCGCGAATCACGACGATGTCCGCCGAGAGGAAGATTACGCTGTCCTCGCCGTTGTCGATGGCCAGGGCGGTGACCGTGATGGGGTCTATGATTCCCTGCGAGATTCGCATGTGGAACTGGCCGGGGATGTTTAGGGGCTCGGTGGTGGAGACGTCGCGCGACGCCCAGCCGATGCTTAGTGCCTGCTTGGTATTGGTTGCGTTCATGGTATTGTTCCTAGTTGAGGGTGGCAAGGTGGATGGCGCCGATACGGTCGGCACCGCCGACGGCGATCATGCGCTCGTCGGGGCTGACGGCGATGCTCGACAGCACGTTGCTGGCCGAGGGACCGTCGAAATAGCCGTGAATGTTATAGACGAGAAAGCCCAACTGACGCAGACCGACGGTGTCGTCATAGTAGAAGACCGTCCCCATGTCCTCGTCGTCGCCCGCCGTGCCCCAGAGGCGCGTGCGGGCGGGGTTGGTGCAGAGCGAGCGGACCGGCCCGTAGGGCGCGGCGTTGCCCAGGGCAAAGACGTTCCGGCCCTTGATGATGGCCAGCAGGCCATCGCGCGTGCCGACGATCATGCGCCCGCCGTTCCAGTCGATCCAGGCGCTGGGCCTGGCCAGATACTGCCGACCGGCCACGTGCGGCAGCGGCGGCGGGTCGGCGAGGGGCGGGCGGCGTGCCGGATCGCAGGCGTCGAGCAGCCAGTCGCGGTAGGCGGGCCCGGCCTCGTCCAGCGGACCGAAGGAGGCCAGTTGGCGGTCGCGGATCGTGAAGCAGTAGCGCGTCCGGTCGCCGCAGAGGCCGTGCAGCACCTGTGCCTCATCCCACACCAGACCGATGACCTTCGACTCCTCGATCGCGGTGTGCGGCACGTGGCGCCACAGGCGGATCGGCGTGACGTTCTCGATTGGGAAGGCGTAGAAGGGGTTGTCCTGCGTGACCTCCTCGATGGCCTTGCCGCGCTTGTGGAAGGCCCTGGCCTGCTCCGGGGTCATGGGCCTGGGGTAGAAGCGCGGGTCGGTGGCCACCGCGCCGCGCTCATGGCGCCGCGGCCGGAACTGGGCCAGATCGATGGCCAGCACGCTGAGCCCCTCCTTGCCGCCGCCGCTATCGACCAGGAAGAGCCGGTCGCGCAGCTTGTCGATGGCGCAGGCGGAGGTCTGTCCGTGGAGATAGCCGGGGGTGCCGATGGCGCCGAGGCACTCGGGTTCCGCGCCGCGCAGGTAGTCCCAGCGCATCAGGTAGTCGGGCAGGGCGTATAGGCGGTGGTCGTCGCGGGATTTCTGGAACTGGTAGACGGTAAGGGGGTACCAGAGCACGCCCTCGCGATCAATGGAGAACTCGTTGATCCCCAGCGCCGTGGGCAGCTCGGCCACCAGGTCGTCGAAGGGCGCCTTGCGCCCGAGCGATTCCACGCGCAGCGTGCGCGTGTCGAAGGTGTAGATCTCGTCCGCGAAGACCGGCGTGAAGATGAAGGTGCGGTCGTCGACGTTGTTGGCGTACGACATGTACCGGTACCACGTGTTATTGGTGTAGTTGCCGGGATACGCGGGCACGCGCCAGTTGAGATCCTCGATCTTTTGCGTATCGACATTGACGCGCCAGAGGTAGCCGGACTTGGTACAGCCGTAGATATGCCCGTCGGGGCCGACATGGAGGCGGTAGCAGAAGACCTCCGCCACCTTGCCGAGATCAAGAACCCGGCGCGTGTCGATCGAGAAGCGGTAGACGTGGCCGCGCATGAAGCCGATCATGTAGATGGCGTTGTGGCGCGCGTCGTAGGTGGCGCCGTAGATCGTCTCGCGCGGCACGGGCACGCCCCAGTTCTCGACCGCGTCCGTGCGCGGGTCGTAGCAGATCATGGTCGAGCCCGGCCAGCCCTCCCAGATGTGGGAATGGTGGGCGAAGGGCATCCATTCGGGCTGCTGCGGCGCGCGGTCGGTGGTATGGGTGGTGCAGAAGATGCGCCCGTCGGGCAGAAAGGTCAGCGACTCGTGCAGCTTGGTGACCGGCATCTGCCGCGGCATGGGCAGCACGATCTCCTCCGACTTGAAGCAGATGCGGGCCGAGTCCGAATCGTAGTCATAGGCCACGAGGCGCGTATGGGTGGCGCGGCCCGAGGCCTCGGAGGGGGCATAGTAGAGTATGCCGTCGGCGGGATTTAGCTTGGTATCCCAGCAGCCCGGATAGTTAAGACCGCAGAGGCCTATCCGCTGCCGGAGGCCGGCGGGAGAGATGGTGCGGAAGTAGTCTTCCGAAAAGGCTGAGAAGAGATGCGTGCGCTTCGTTTCCGACATGGCAAAAGCCTTCCGTCTGCCGGTTTGCGGCATTTCGGGATATAATAACTACTTTGCCGTTGCTTGGCAACGAGGCAGATGAAGCAGGCGAGGCAGGCGAGTGGCACAAATCGTCCTCGTTTGCGGAGGGTTCGGGGTTCGGGGTTCAGTGGGGCCGCCGCCCCTGCGGGGCGGTTGGAACAGGTGAGAGACGCCACTTTGTCGCGAGCTTTGCCGGAAACTTTGTCGCCTTCGTCGAAAGCTGCTGGTTTTTCAAAGCCCATAAGGGCGGGTTTCAGTGCGGGGCTTGTGGTGCGCGCCTGCGCTTGAGCGGCTCTTGTGTGACACAGGCGGACGACACGGATGTCGCCCCTCCTGTTCTGGAAACTAGCGGTTATGGCAGGCCTGGCGGGGCGGACTCTACCCCTACCGTGATATCTAACACGATATGGAGTGTGCTGGTGTTCATGCCCTAGCAACCTCATGCGGAGCCGCGCTTTCGCCGCAGATTGCGCCACAGGGCAAACGCGGCTACTAGTCCGCCGAGTCCAGCAATTCCTAACAACCAATGCCGGATTGATCGGCGGTATAACGCGGGTTTCGGCGCGGGAACGCCCCGTGGTGCAAAAATCACTTCAGGGCTGGGTGTGACGAGCGCGCCGCCCCATTTCTCGGCATTTGCCGGCGTGTGTTCCCCGCTGAAATCGTGCGCCTGTAGCAGGGCGGCGTTGGTGTTCACGGATGTATGCTTCCTATACCTGCGGGACTCGGCAAGGGCGGCTTTGAGGTCGGCGTCGGTGTACAGATTCCTGGTCGGTGGCTCCAGACTGTGATGCTCCAGCAGGGCCAGACGCTCTCCCGAACGCCGGTAGGTGTCGCTCCGCATGGACAGTATGCGGTCAACCTCGACAAACCCGATCTTCCCATCCTCGCGGGCGGCGGCAACCATCAGCGCTGCAATGATGGCACGGCGTTTGGCCTCATCCTCCGGCGGCGTCTGGTCATAAGTTGCTGCGGCATGGGAATACACGGAAAGCGGATCTACGCCGCAGCGCTCTCCCGCCAGAAAATGGAGAAGCACGTCCCTCGTCTCTTGCGCGTCGGCGATGCGGAGGTAGGAAATGAGCGCCGCCCGTCTTATATGGCGATGCCTTTCTTTCGAGGCGGCATGGGCCAGCAGGAAGTCCTTAATGGGGATACCCTTGCAACTCGGAAGCCATCGGATGACACTATCAACCAGCCCCAGACTGTAGTTCCACTCCTCCGTGCCGGGCGTGAGCGTCTGCAACTTGTCATCGGCCTCGTTGTAAATCTCCATCAACACGCGGTGAAGTTGCTCGTCCGTCACGGCAGACAATTCCGTGAAGTGCCTGAAGTCCTGCCACGATTCACCTTCGTCCGCATAGAAATAGGAATCGATCAGCCGCCCCTTCAGTTCCGCATCACTCATGCCCGCGGAAGCAGGGGCGGCGATGAAAAGAAGAAATATTGCGAACGCCGATGCCATGCGCATTCTCATAACCGTCTCCTCAATGCTCCGGCTGCCGGTTACCCATCTGGCCCAGCCCCACGCTTATCGGGTAGGGACCACCCCCGCTATTCTGCATCATCATGATGCCGTCAAGCGGGATGTCCGCCCGCGTGGTGGAAGGGCGCACCGTGTCCATGAGACAACGGTACGTCAGATCACAATAGGAGAGCGTCGGCGAGTAATACCCGGTTCCCTCGCCGCCGCTCCAGTTCGGGGGCGTCACCTTGTCCTCGGAGACGAGGCC
>Ga0123333_10006648_pt1 | contig 10096 bp, 9 predicted proteins | sample BioC12SIPDNA_3_FD_89957 | JGI IMG/M metagenome (GOLD analysis project Ga0123333, IMG submission 89957) | Anaerobic biogas reactor microbial communites from Washington, USA - Biogas_R2_B C12 SIP DNA | ecosystem: Engineered > Bioreactor > Anaerobic > Unclassified | place: Washington, USA...
GTCAACATGTTCGAGGCCGGCATCATCGACCCGGCCAAGGTGACGCGTTCGGCCGTCGAGAACGCCGCTTCCATCGCGGCCATGATCCTCTCGACCGAGGCGCTCATCACCGATATCCCGGAAAAAGAAAAGCCTGCTGCCCCGCAGGGCGGCCCCGGCGGCCCCGGGATGATGTACTAGTTCTCCAAACCCCTCAAAAAGGCGAGACCGTTATGGTCTCGCCTTTTTCGTTAGTTGGAATGCGCGTTAATCAGGGCGTCAGCTGCGGCACAATATAATTAAACAGGCACACAAGGCTGTAAGCAGCCATCCCAAGGTATACCGGCACCAGCATCAAGCCAGGCATAAAACGCTCTACCAGGTTGCCCACCAACACGATCGGTGCTGCTGCAGCTGTCATCAGGGTGCTAAAGACCTTTAGGTTGCGGCCGCACAGGCCATCAACAAGCAGGAACGCCACCAGGATTCCGATTGCAGCGAGGGGCACCCAGGGCTTGCGGCGAAAGAGCTCGCGCATCCCAATCGTAAAGGCCAACCCGATCGGTACGATTGCCGGGAAGAGGTAGCGCCCCTGGAACTGCACAAACTGGGTGTTGTACCACAAAAAGCCTGCCAAAGATGCCAGGAACCAGGCCGCCAGGACAAAGTAACCGCGGCGCGTCTGAGCCACGAGCGGCTGACCATCGCGGCGCAAGCGTACGGCATAGAGCAGCAACCCCACCAGCGCCAGGGCACTCACCAGAGCAGCGCCCAGGTAAAAGCGCGGATGCAGCACCACGCCCATCCAGCCGAATTGTCCCCAAAAGCTCTGGAAGGTGGTCATCACCGCCGATTTAAGGTATTCCGTCATGCCGATGCGTGCGATGTGCTGGGCGGTAGTCAGCTGGCCGGCAACGACCTGGGCGTGGCGGTTCTGCGCCAGCAGGTCGCTCCAGCCGTACACTTGGCCGTTGCGGATCAGCCAGGGGAGGCACACCAGGAGCGCCACTCCGAGGATCACCGCCAACATGCCGGCGGCGCGGCCCAGAAGCAGGCATTCTGCCTGCCTGCGCGAGGTTACGACCTCCCACAGAAGCGCAGCCACAATGATCACCAACGCCACATAAGCCTGCAGTTTGGTGAGGAACGCTAATCCTAACAGCACACCAAGGAACACGACCTTGGTCCAGCGCCAGCTCAGCGCCGGACGCGCCAGCACTGCCAGTGCTACCAATGCCAGGATCAACTCTGCCAGGACATCGTTGTTGATGCCCATCGTCATCGTCAGATGCATGGGCAGTGTCGCCAGAAAGGCACCTGTGCCGAGGGCCAGTTCAGGCTCGTGCGGCAGCACATGGCGCACCACGCGGTAACCGCTGTAGAGCGCCAGCGCGCCGATCAACAGGCTGAAAAATCGTAGCACCAGCGGGGCTTGCAAGCCAGCCGCGGTCGCCGCTGCATAAATCAGCGCCGCCAACACATAGTAGAGTGGCGGCTGGTGCCCCTCGTACTTGATTCGGTCGATCGACATGCCGGTAAACTTGAACGACTTGATGATCGCCAGCCACTCGGCGGGATAGTCTCCTTCGACCAACTCCGGCAGAGCGCGTTGTTCGGCCACGTAGCGCACATAGTTATAGTGCGCCGGCTCGTCGGGCACTTGCCAGAGCGGTGTTTTGATGGCAAACAGGCTGCCAAGTACCAGGTAGAGCACCAGGATGGCACCCAGTAGGATCCGTTCCTGGCTTGTATTCATGAGCATCGCCTCCGCATCACGCACCATGTGCCACACCAAGGCGTACCAGTTCTTCTTCCACAATGCTCGGATCGAGCTTGCGATATAGCGGCGCAGGCTCGCACAGGGCTTGTCCAGCCGGCAGCTCGCTCGGGCGCCAGAGATCCTCTTCGGTATGCGGTGGGCGGTAGGTCAACCCCAGATGCGAGCGCTCGGCTTCGGTGAACTCCTCAACCTGTTGTTGGCCGATCAAGTCGCTATCGTAACCCAGCATGCGGTGCAGCGCCTGGCACGAGTTGGGCAGAAAAGGCAGAAACAGGATTTTAAGCGAATCCACCACGCGCAGTGCCACATAGCAGATGGTAGCGGCGCGCGCCGGATCGGACTTGATCACCTTCCAGGGGGCAGCTGCATCCAGGTAGCGGTTGGCTTCACGCGCCAGAGCCATCACACTGCCCAAGGCATTGCGAAAACGGCAGGCTTCGATCTCCTGACCGATCGGCTCAAAAGCCGCCTCGACCTGCGCGAGGATCTCCCGGTCGGCCTCATCCAGCTCACCAGGGAACGACACGCGCTGATCATAGTTTTTATAGCAGAACGAGAGCATGCGGTTGGCCAGGTTACCCCAGGTGGCTACCAGCTCGTTGTTGTTGTGATCATAAAAGCCCTGCCAGGTAAAGTCTAGATCCGAGGTCTCGGGAGCCGCCGCCGTCAGATAGTAGCGCAGGGGATCCGGGTCGTAGCGCTCGAGATAGTCTTTCGCCCATACCGCCCAGTTGCGGCTGGACGAAATTTTGCGGCCCTCCAGGGTGAGGAACTCATTGGCAGGCACGTCATAGGGCAGCTGCAGGTCACCATAGCCCATCAGGATGGCAGGCCAGATCAGGGTATGGAAAAAGGTATTGTCCTTGCCGATAAAATAGTAGGAGCGGCAGTCGGCTTGGGCATCCCACCACGCTCGCCAGGCGTCAGGCGAACCCTGGTTGGCCGACCACTCGATGCTGGCAGAGAGGTAACCGATCACGGCATCGAACCAGACATAGATGCGCTTGTGCTCATACCCCTTGACGGGCACTGGGATACCCCAGTCGATATCGCGCGTGATAGCGCGGCCGCGCAGCCCCTCATCGAGCATCTTTAACGTAAAGTTAAGCACCTGCGACCGCCAGTAGGTTTTATCCGCCACCCATTCTTTTAATGCTTCGTTAAAGTGCGCCAGATCGATAAAAAAGTGCTCGGTATCCCGCACCTCGGGGATACTGCGTGTCAGCTTGCTGTGCGGATCGATCAGCTGCAGAGCATCCAGAGGTTTGCCGCAGGCGTCGCATTGGTCGCCGCGCGCCCCTTCGGTGTTGCAGAACGGGCAGATGCCCTCGACATAGCGATCCGACAGGAAGCGGTTCGCCTCGGTATCATAAAAGGCCTGGATGGTCTCTTTATAAATGAAACCGCGCTCCAGCAGGCGGTTAAAGATGTCGATCGTGACGCGGTAGTGGTTTTCTGTCTCGGTATGGGTATACAGGTCGAACGATATGCCCAGCTTGGAGAGTGCGTCGATAAAACAACGGTGGCACTCTTCGACCACCTCAATGGGGGTGATACCACGCTGTTCGGCTGCCAATGTGATGGGAGTGCCGTGGGTATCAGATCCCGAGATCATCAGCACCTGGTTGCCGCGCAGGCGGTGGTAGCGTGCCAGGATATCGGGCGGGATCTCGGCGCCCGCCAGATGCCCCAGATGAAAGGGGGTGTTGGCATATGGCCAGGCGACGCCGATTAGAATTCGTTGGTTCATTATGCTCCTTCCTGTTTGCGAATGCGCTGATGTAGCGGTTGAAAATGGTTCACTAGCTGCCCTTGCGACCGCTGCGCATTCGACGCGTCAGGATTTTGAGCACCTGGTCGGCCATGTGAACGGATTCGCGCCAATAGCTTTTTTGTTTGCCGACGGCCAAATCGCGGTTGGACCACGTTACCGTGACTTCGCTGATGGAATAGCCAGCCTTATCCGCCAGGTACAAAAGCTCGACATCAAAGGCTGTCACCTGCCAGCCTTTGGCGGTTTTTTGGGGCTGCAGCACTTCAAGCTGTGGAAAGATCTCACACGCGACATCACGTTTAAATGCTTTGAATCCGCACTGCGTATCAGAGATGTGCGGCAGCACCAACACGCGCCGAAACGAGCGGAATACGGCCGAGCCTACCCGGCGATACAGCGGAAAGTTCTCCCGCTCCATGCCGCGCGAACCGATCACCACATCGTCGCCGGCATCCAATCTCGGCTTGAGGCGGCTGAACTGATCGAGCGGGGTCGATTGGTCCATATCGGTAAAGAGCACCACCTGGCCTCGTGCCTGTTGCAGCCCCGCCCAGACGGCGTGCGGCTTGCCGCCGTGTACGTTGGCCAGCAGACGAAACCCTGGCAATGCGCTGATGCGCGCAGCAGCCACTTCGCGGCTGTCATCAGTCGAGCCGTCGTCCGAGATCAGCACCTCCCAGGTAAAGGGCTGCTGCACTAGGTAAGTGTTCATCTCCTCGAGCACGCCCGCCTGCAGGTTCTCACTCTCGTTATAACAGGGAACCACCACCGAAAGATATGGGCTAGTGTCTGCCATCGCCCTTGCTCCTCAGCTTAGTATGGATTCTATATAGTCGTCATCGACCTTGCGGCACTGCATCAGCGCCTTGTTGTGCTGCTTCCAGCGACCAAAGCTGCGAATGCCTGCCAACACCCCGCGCAGGCGGGCGCGCGAAGCCTTGCCTCGCCATCCGTGCAATGCCTGGACCAGGATGCGCGCCTGAGCTTCCCAGATCGCGCGTCTGTGCTTTTGGTATATCGCCGGCGGCATGTTGCGCGCCAGCACCCACAACGTGTTGCGGCCGACATAATAACTGGCCAGCGTTCCCCCGCCAGATGCCGAGAGATGGTGATAGATGACCGCATCTGGCACATACAGGCACTTCCAACCAGCCAGCTGGCAGCGCCAGCCCAGGTCTACATCCTCGCACCACATAAAGAACGATTCATCGAACAAGCCGATCTCGTCGAGCATGCTGCGGCGCAACGCCATAGCGCCGCCTGATCCGCTGAATACGTAGGCTGGCTGATCGTAGGGCGCCTGATAAAGCTGCCATACACCGCGCGAATCGGGCAGGCCGTTCTTATTATAGCAGTCGCCGGCAGCATTCAGTGTATCGCGTTTGGAATAGAGCATGATGCGCGAAGTCGTGATACCAGCCTCATGGTGGGTCCCCATGGCACTCACCAGTGCCTCGAGCCAGCCAGGTTCAGCCTCGGTGTCGTTATTCAACAGCACCACTGTTTCGGCGCGCGCCGCGCGTATACCGGCATTGCAGCCGCCGGTATAACCGCCATTCACCTTGAGCGGCAGACGGCGCACCTCTGGGAACTCGCGCTCGAGCACCCCCAACGAATCGTCACTGGAGGCGTTATCGACGACGATCACCTCGAAATCCGTCAGGGTCTGCGCGCGCAGGGATTCCAGACAGGGACGCAGATAGCGCAGCCCATTCCAGTTTGGGATCACCACCGAAGCGCGCGGCTGGGCGGGATTATCGGGCGGCAAGATAGTCACGCAGTGCCTCCTGCCAGGGTTGCATGACGATCCCGTACGAGGCAGCCAGGTGGTTGGCCAGCTCGACGTGTTTGGGCACCTGCGCCAGGCGCACATAGTTGGTAGTGGGCGTAACCTCTATCCCCTGAACGCCGGCCGTTGCCAGGATCTCGCAGGCGAACTCGTAACGCGAGCAGATTCCAGTGTTCACTAGATGATGCGTGCCATAGGCAGGCAGCTCAATCAGCCGCAAGAGCGCCTGAGCCACATGGCTGGCATTGGTGGGCGAACCGACTTCGTCGGTTACCATCGACATGGCACCGCGTTCGCGCGCCAGCCGCAGCACTGTCTGCACAAAGTTGCGCGGTCCCTCGCCATACAGCCAGGCGATGCGCGCGATATAGTGGTGTGCCAGGGTATTACGCACGATCTCTTCAGCCATCCACTTGGTACGCGCATAGACGCTCTGCGGATGGGCCTCATCATACTCCCAATAGGGTGAGCCCTTGGTGCCGTCGAACACATAGTCGGTGCTGATGTGCACCAGCGGGCAGTCGCACGTCATCGCCGCCAGCACTACGTTTCGCGTGCCCAGTACGTTCACGCGGTAAGCGAGGTTCGGGTCGCGCTCGCAGCCATCCACATCGGTAATCGCTGCGGTATGGATGATGACCCGCGGAGCAAAAGCCTGCAGGGATCGCAAGAGAGCCTGGGGATCTGTAATATCGTGGTCTGGCAAGTCGATCAGCAACAGCTCGTGGGGGGCTGCGTATTGCTGTAACGCGCGCCCGAGCTGCCCCTGGCTACCGGTTATGGCGATCCTCATGCGCTTTACACTCCGTCTGGTTGCGGCTATTATTATACTTGAGTGTAGCGCCTACTACCAAGCGCTGGTGCACTCCTTTTTTGCATTTGACACTCGTACTAATACATACATAATCGGTATATAAGGTGATCGCATACAAAGCGTTCCACTAACCATCCTACGGAGGAAAAGATGGCAAAAGGGGTTGTCGCTTATAGCATCTCGGGAGCTACAGCAGGGACCAAACTGCGCGAGATGATCCGTGCGCTGGAGATTGATGTCGTCAACCTGAATGGTAAGGGCGAAAAGGTTCTGGATGTCTTTAAACTGCGCGACGAGGTCGGTGCCGAACTCAAGACGCTCAAGGAGCAAGGCCTCAACCTCAAAGCTGAAGAGACGCGCATCGAGACCTGCGACCGAATCCTCGAGCGCCAAACGCCCCTGATCGAGAGCGAACTGCGCAAGATCGGCGGTTTGGCCGGAGCCCGCAAAGAATTCAATCCCTCCGAGGATAAAAAGTACTGGTTTACCGATGTCCCCTTCTATGCCGCCAAAGCAGCCCGGCGCAAGAACCTGTTGATCGCCTTGCCGATTATTATCGTGGTTCTGGCGGTATTGGGGTATATCTCGATTACCCTGTGGGGGCCTGGCAATGTTAAACAGCGCGCCAGTGCCACCTTTAAGAGCGGTGTCAGCTACCTCGAACGTCGCGAGTTGGATAATGCCGCGCGTGAGTTCCAGTCAGCAATCCGCATGCAAAAGACTTTCGGCGAGGCCATGACCTATCTGGGCGTAGTGTACGAGCTGCAGGGTAATACTGCCGAATCCAGTACGATACTCAAGGAAGCCCAAGCGGTGATGAAAGATCGCCGCAAGTACCTGCTCACCCTGGGAGAAGCCTACCGCGTAGCAGGTGAGCCCGACAAGGCGATCGAAACCCTCACGATCCTGGTGAGCAACTCGCCCAAATACACCGAAGGCTATTTCGCACGCGCCGCCATCTATGAAGCCACTGGCAAAGCCCAGGAAGCCTTTGACGACTATACCAAAGCGGCCGAGCTCGCCCAGGCAAGCGGCCTGAAAAAGATATATGACGAATCGTTGCTACGTCTGAACTTTTTAAAGAAAACAGTTCAGACGGGCAACTAGGTCCACCAAAAATGCGGACCCGTACGCGCCGGCTGCTTGAGTCAGCCGGCGCGTAGTGCTTAAAGGAGATGCGGGAATGTCCATGTCACAGTCGTACGCCACCGGCTCTTCAGCCATGCAGCTGCGCGACTTGCTGCGCAAGTACGAGATCGGGGTGGCCAACCCAAATGGCAAGGGCGAAGCAGCCCTCGAGACCTTTCGCCAGCGCGACGAGCTGGAGGCGCTGGTCGAAAAGTTGCAGAGCGATCGTGTGGATATCCGCGCCGAATTAACACGCCTAGAATCGGCGGATGCTCTGCTGGCTCGCTCGGCAAAAAAGTTCAACAGAGAACTGCGTGCCAGCGGCGGCTTCGAGGCTGTACGGCGCGCCGAACAGCCTGCCGAAGAGCGCTGGTGGTACTATATCGACATTGCCCAAGCCGCGCGTGACCGCAAGCGCCTTACTACATCGCTGATCAGCGCCGCGGCAGTCATCGGCGTGCTCGTGATCGCCTATGTGCTGTTTGACCGCTTTGCCGGCCCACCTAAAGAGTTCGCTGAAGCACTCGACCACATTACCGCTGCGGACGTTTATGTGATGAACGGCGACCTGGATGCCGCCATCGTCGAATACGAGCAGGCTGCCACCCTCACTCCGCCCGAAAAGCGTATCTCCCCCACCCCGGATTACAAGGGCACCCCGCAGACCATGGCGCCGGTTTATGCCAACGCTGATCCGCAGGTCAATCTGGCGGCACTCTATACCATCAAGGAGCGGATCGAAGAGGCCAAGGAGATGGAAGCGGCTGCCGAACGCATTATGGGCAAGCGCGAGGCTGTTCTGGAGGCGCTGGGCCAGGCTTATTACAACATGGGCGAGATCGACCTGGCCAGCCAGACTGTCGAAGAGCTGTTAAGCATCAATAAGGATAACGCACGCGCTTACTTTATCCGCGGCGGCATCTATGAGTTGCAGGGCAAGCGCCTCGAGGCTCTGGCCGATTTCACCCTTTGCAGCGAGCTGGCTCAAGCCCAGTTCAACCAGCAGCTCTACGCGATCGCCAAGACGCGTTATGTTAGCTTGCTCCAGCAGGTCCCGGAGTTGCCGACCCCCACATACGAGCCTGAGGAATAGGCACTCAGTTAACCCTGGCTCGGTTTCGCCTCCGGGCACTCGAACTGAGCCAGGATATCGCACGCCCTCGGCAGGTCGTTGACCTTTAATACGATGCGCGCATCGTGAGTCTGCGGTGCGGCATAGGCATAGCTGTACTCGATGTTGATGCCCGCTTCTGCCAGGGGCGTGAGCACCTCGCGCACCAGCACCCCCGGTCTATCGGGAATAGTAATCAGCAGCACTTCACTGGATGAACAGGTCAGACCAGCCTCGCGCAGTACCTTGAGAGCTTGCTCGGCATCTTTAACGATCAGGTGCACAATACCAAAATCCGAGGCATCCACGATGTTGTGCGCGACGATATTGACCCCTGCATCCGCCAGCACATTCAGCAAAAACAGCAGGCGTCCCGGACGGTTTTCGAGAAAGGCAGATACCTGTGTGACCTTCATCTTGTCTCCTTGCTACAGCTGACGCCGATCAATCACCCGCACCGACTTGTGGTGCGTTCGATCCGGTTCGGCTCTACCAGTTTGACGGATGTCTGTATCCCCAGCACATCGCGGATTTCACGCTCGACATGCGTCTGCAGGGCGCGCAAGCTGCCAATGTCGTCGGTTCGATAACGGATCACCGGCAGCGCCTCGTTGGTGAGCGCGGTAAAGAGCGGCACCCGTGCATAGCGCACACGGTCGCGCAGGCACTCTAGCTGGAGCGGTGCCAGGTCGCTGCGGGACATGGTTTCGGCGGCTGGATCCCAGTACACGTCAGCCCTTGATCTGGTAGACGTCGCGTCGGTCGACCACACGCTTTGCCTTGCCCTCGCTGCGCGCGATGGTGTTAGGCTCGACCAGTTTTATATAGGCATTGATGCCAATGATCTCGTAAAGGTGACGTTCGGCAGCGCGCTGCAGGTCGGCCAGGCGCCCGAGTTTGTCGCTAAAGGCTTCGGCATCGACCTCAACCCACACTTCTAGAGTATCCAGGATGTTCTTGGCGCGGTCGACGATGATCATATAGTTCGGCGAAACGCCCGGCACGTGCAGGAGGGCTTCTTCGATCTGCGAGGGGAACACGTTCACCCCGCGGATGATGAGCATGTCGTCGGTGCGGCCGCTGACCTTGTTCATGCGCACGGTGGTGCGCCCGCACTTGCATGTCTCATGGTTCAGCGCGGTGATATCGCCGGTGCGGTAGCGCAAGAGCGGCAGGGCCTGTTTGGTGAGAGTAGTAAAGACCAGCTCGCCTTTTACGCCATCCGGCAGGGGTTCTCCGGTGGCGGGGTTAATCACTTCCGGCAAAAAGACATCTTCGTTGATGTGTAAACCGGCGTGCTGGTCGCACTCATAACTCACGCCCGGGCCGATCACCTCGCTCAGGCCATAGATATCATAGGCACGGATGCCGAGCTTGCGTTCGATCTCGCTGCGCATCGCTTCCGTCCAGGGCTCGGCACCGAAAAAGCCGGTTTTGAGCGCCAGGGCGTACAGATCGACGCCAACTTCGGCCGAGGCCTCGGCAAGGTAGAGCGCAAAGGAGGGCGTCGAGCATAACACCGTGGCGCCGAAATCCCTGATGAGCGCAATCTGCCGCAGGGTGTTGCCGCCCGAGGCGGGCACCACCGTCGCGCCGATGCGCTCGACGCCGTAATGGACACCCAGTCCGCCGGTAAAGAGCCCATAACCGTAAGCCACATGCACCACATCGCGCCGCGTTACTCCGCCGGCTGCCAGGGTGCGTGCCATCACCTCCGACCA
>Ga0123333_10006654_pt1 | contig 10092 bp, 9 predicted proteins | sample BioC12SIPDNA_3_FD_89957 | JGI IMG/M metagenome (GOLD analysis project Ga0123333, IMG submission 89957) | Anaerobic biogas reactor microbial communites from Washington, USA - Biogas_R2_B C12 SIP DNA | ecosystem: Engineered > Bioreactor > Anaerobic > Unclassified | place: Washington, USA...
AGCTCCTGCGCAGCTACAGCTTCGCCGCGGTCGGGCTGCTGTTCGTCGCCAGCCTCGGCGTCGGCTGGTTCATCGCCGGCCGGGTCCTGGCCCCGATCGATCGCATCACCGCCGTCGCCCGCGACATCCAGGCCACAGACCTGTCGCGGCGCATCCGCCTCCGTGGGCCCCGCGACGAGCTGAAGGACCTGGCCGACACGTTCGACGGGATGCTGGGCCGCCTCGACGAGGCGTTCGAGCAGCAGCGCCGGTTCATCCAGGAGGCGTCGCACGAGCTGCGGAACCCGCTGGCGGTGATCCGCACCAACGTCGACGTGGCCCTCGCCGACCCCGACGCCACGCCCGAGGAGCTGCGGGCGATGGCCGAGGTGGTGTCGCGCTCGGTCTCGCGCATGGCGGTGCTGGTCGACGACCTCCTCACCTACGCCCGGGAGGGGGCGCCGGCGCGCACCCAGGGGCCGGTGGCGCTGGAGGACGTCGCGGGGGAGACGGTCGCCGAGTTCTCCGCCCCCGCGGCCGCCCGTGGGCTCGAGCTGGTCGGCGCCGACGACGGGTCGGCGCCGACGGTCGTCGGCGATCGCACCGCCCTGCGCCAGGCGGTCGCCAACCTGGTGGCCAACGCGGTACGTCTGGCCCCTACCGGGACGACGGTGCGCGTCGCCACCGGCCGGGACGGGCCGTGGGCGTGGATCGCCGTCGACGACGACGGTCCGGGCATCGCGCCCGAGGACCGCGACCGCGTCTTCGAGCGGTTCTGGCGGGGCGACCGCGCCCGCGCCCGAGCCGAGGGCCGCAGCGGGCTCGGCCTGGCGATCGTCCGCCAGATCGCCGAGACCCACCGCGGGGAGATCCGTCTCGCCGCCAACGCCCGGGGCGGATCGACCTTCACGTTGTGGCTCCCGCTCGCCGGGTCCGCGGTCGAGCCCGACGCCGCGGACACCACCGACCCCACCCTCCCCGGGCTCCCCGCCGTGCCCGGCCTCCGGACGTCCCGCGGCCGCCCGACCGTCCGGCGCCGCCCGACGCCTCCCCGCCGGCCCGCGCCCCCGCCCGACGAACCCCCCACCGAGCCGATCCCTGCGGTGTCCGAGGAGGACCCTCCGCCTCACGAGCCCGCCACCGAGCCGGTGCCCGTGGCCCGCCGCCGGCCGACCGCTGCGCCCGACGAGACGGACGAGTCCGAGCCGGTCGCCGGCGAGCCCGCCACCGAGCCGGTGCCCGTGGCCCGCACCCGGCCGCCGTCCGGTCCGACCGAGGGCACGACCGGCGTCTACGGTCCGTCCGAGCCCGCCCCGCCGAGGAGACCGTCGTGACCGTCGTCATCATCAACGCCATCACCGTCCCGCCCGACAGCGGCGACGAGCTCGCCCACCGCTTCGCCGCCCGTGCCGGCGCGGTCGACGGCCAGGACGGCTTCGAGGGCTTCGAGCTGCTCCAGCCCACCGACGGCCGCGACCAGTGGCTCGTCGTCACCCGCTGGCGCGACCAGGAGTCCTTCCAGGCGTGGATGAGCTCGCCCGCCTTCGCCCACGGGCACCGCGACGCCCAGGAGCGCGCCGGCGGCGAGGCCCAGAAGCCGGTGTCGATCGCCAGCGAGGTCTGGACGTACCAGCCGGCCGGGGGCTCGAAGCCCGCCGGTGCCTGAGGGTCCGGCCGGGGACTGAGGGGGCCGACGCTGGTCGTCGCCTCGGCGTTCGGGACCCTGCACCAGGTCGGTGCCTGGGTCGTGATCGTCGGCAACGGCGTCGCCGGGCTGTGGGCGCTCGCCGCCCACGCCCGACCGAAGCTGCGCGTCGCGCCCCTGTGGTGGCTGACGATCGCCGCCCAGGTGGCGACGTTCCTCCAGGCGATCGTCGGCGTCGCCCACATGAACGTCGACGGCGTCGAGCCCACCGAGTTCCACGTGCTGTACGGGTTCTCGGCGCTCGTCGCCGTCGGCGTCCTCTACGCCTACCGGGCCCAGCTCGTCGAGAAGCAGTACCTGCTCTACGGCTGCGGCGGCCTCTTCATCATGGGCCTCGGCCTCCGCGAGCTCGCCCTCGTCGGCTGACCGTTACATCTGGGGTCAGACCCCAGATGTAACAACCCGGGGCCGGTACGGTCGGCGCCCGTGACGATCGACGGTGACGACGCGACGGTGGGGGAGGGCGGCTCCCGGCTCGCCGGCGAGCTGGGCGAGGTGCTGGCCGCGGCGGTGGCCGAGCACGGGGTGCCGGGCGCCGCGGCCGGCGTGCTCGTCGACGGCGCGACCCACGTGGCGACCGTGGGCGTCACCAACGCCGAGCACCCGGCCCCGGTCGAGGCGGGCACGCTGTTCCAGGTCGGGTCGGTCACCAAGACGCTGACGGCGGCCGCCGTGGCGCTCCTCGCCGAGGAGGGGCGGCTGGGCCTCGACGACCCCGTCGACCGTCACCTACCGGACCTCGCCGCCGCGGTCGAGCGGGCCGGGGGCGGCCTCGACCTGGCGGCGATCACCGTCGAGCACCTGCTGTCGCACCGCTCCGGCATCGACGGCGACTGGCTGTTCACCACGGGTGGAACGTCGATCGCCGACCTCGCCGCCGCGCCGGTGACCTTCCCGCCCGGTACCGGCTACTCCTACAGCAACGCCGGGTTCACCGTCGCCGGCGCGGTGGTCGAGGCGGTGACCGGAGAACCCGTCGCCGCGGTCGTCCGCGACCGGCTGCTGCGCCCCCTCGGCCTGGCGACGGCGTGCTTCACCGCCGACGAGGCGATCACGCACTCGGTTGCCGCCCCGCACTGGGTGTTCGACGGCCAGGCGTACGTGATCCGGGGCGTGGGCTGGCAGCCGGGCTGGCAGCTCGGCGCGGTCGATCACGCCGCCGGGGGCCTGATCGCCTCGGTGCCCGACCTGCTGGCGTGGGGCCGGGCCCAGCTCGACGGGCTCGCCGCCGACGGCTCGATGCTGCTGCCCGAGCCGGTGCGGCGGCGCCTGCACACGCCGGTCGTCCGGGCCGACCGGGCGCACGAGATCGCCCTCGACTGGTTCGTCGAGGAGGTCGACGGCACGACCCTGATCGGCCACGGCGGGCTGACCGCCGGGTACGCGACCGACCTGGTGATCGTCCCCGACGCCGGGGTCGTCGTCGCGGTGGCGGTCCACGCGACCAACGGCGGGCGGGTCGCCGAGGCGGTGCGGCGCTGGGCGCTCGAACGCCACGCGGGCCTCGTCGAGCGCGACCCCGAGGCGGACCCGGCGGTCGACGTCGACCTCGACGCCCTCGTGGGCACCTACCGGCAGTCGCTCGGCGACCTGGTGGTCGAACCGGGCCCCGAGCCCGGGACCCTGACCGTGACGACCGTGCCGCGCTCGGACCGGTCGTGGCAGCCCCCGCCCGACCCGGTGGTCACCCTCGCCCCCGCCGACGCCGAGCACCTGGTGATGGTCGGCCGCGCCGGCGGCCCGGTCCGCCTCGTCCGCTTCGCCCCGCCCGGCGCCGACCAGCCCGGCTGGCTCCTATGGGGCGAACGCCGCGTTACATCCGGGGTCAGACCCCAGATGTAACAGAAGCCCGTTGTTACATCTGGGGTCTGACCCCGGATGTAACAACCCCGGATGTGGCTAGAGGTGGACGACGGGGCAGGTGAGGGTGCGGGTGATGCCCTCGACCATCTGGACGCGGGACACGACCATCTTCCCGAGGTCGTCGACGGTGTCGGACTCGGCGCGGGCGATCACGTCGTAGCTGCCGGTCACGCTCTCGGCGGCGGTGATGCCCGGGATGCCGGCGACCTCGCTGGCCACCTGGGCGGCCTTGCCCACCTCGGTCTGGATCAGGATGTACGCGCTGACGGACATTCGGTCCTCCGTGGGTGGGGCGGGTCGGTGGGGCGGGGTCGCCGGGTCCTCGGTGGGGCGGGGTCGGTCAGTCCGCGAGTCGCTTCTCGAGCTCGCGCAGCTCGTCGGCCAGCTCCTGGGGCAGGCGCTCGCCGATGAACTCGAAGTGGCCCTCGATCAGCGGGATCTCGCCCCGCCAGGCCTCGTTGTCGACCTTGAGCAGCTCGGCCATGGTGGCGTCGTCGACGTCGAGGCCGGAGGTGTCGAGCGAACCGGCGGCCGGCACCCGCCCGATGGCGGTGTCGACGGCTTCGGCGGTGCCGTCGAGGCGCTCGAACACCCACTTGAGCACGCGGCTGTTGTCGCCGAAGCCGGGCCACAGGAAGGAGCCGTCCTCGCCCTTGCGGAACCAGTTGACCCAGTAGAGGCGGGGCAGCTTGTCGGCGCCGACCTTCTCGCCCATGTCGAGCCAGTGCTTCATGTAGTCGCCGGCGTTGTAGCCCATGAACGGCAGCATGGCGTAGGGGTCGAAGCGGACCTCGCCGATCGTGCCGGCGGCGGCGGCGGTCTTCTCGGAGCTCATGATCGCCCCGAGGAACGTGCCCTGCTGCCAGTCGAAGGCCTCGGTCACCAGCGGGACGTTGGTGGCGCGGCGGCCGCCGAAGAGGATCGCCGAGATCGGCACGCCCTTCGGGTCCTCCCACTCGGGGGCGATCGACGGGCACTGCGACGCCGGGGCGGTGAACCGGGCGTTGGGGTGGGCGGCCGGGGCGGAGGCGTCCGGCGTCCAGTCGTTGCCCTTCCAGTCGATCAGGTGGGCGGGCGCCTCGTCGGTGAGGCCCTCCCACCAGATGTCGCCGTCGTCGGTGAGGGCGACGTTGGTGAAGATGCAGTTCTCGGTGAGGGTGGCGACCGCGTTCGGGTTGGTCTCGTCGCCGGTGCCGGGGGCGACGCCGAAGAAGCCGGCCTCCGGGTTGATGGCGTAGAGGCGGCCGTCCTCGCCCTGCTTCATCCAGGCGATGTCGTCGCCGACGGTCTCGCACTTCCAGCCCGGGAGGGTGGGGATGAGCATCGCCATATTGGTCTTGCCGCAGGCGGACGGGAAGGCGGCGGCGATGTAGCGCTTGACGCCCTCGGGGTTGGTCACGCCGACGATCAGCATGTGCTCGGCCATCCAGCCCTCGTCGCGGGCCATCGTCGACGCGATGCGGAGGGCGAAGCACTTCTTGCCGAGCAGGGCGTTGCCGCCGTATCCCGAGCCGTAGCTCCAGATCTCGTTGCTCGCCGGGAAGTGGCTGATGTACTTGGTGTCCGAGCACGGCCACGGCACGTCGTCGCGGCGGGTGCCGTCGGCGTCGACCAGGGGGTAGCCGACCGAGTGGAGGCACTTCACCCACTCGCCGTCACCGAGGACGTCGAGCGCACCCTGGCCCATGCGGGTCATGATCCGCATGCTGACCGCGACGTACGGCGAGTCGGTGAGCTGCACGCCGATGTGGGCGATCGGCGAGCCGAGCGGACCCATCGAGAACGGCACCACGTACATGGTGCGGCCCTTCATCGCCCCGTCGTAGAGCGGACCGATCTCGGCCCGCATGTCGGCGGGGGCCCGCCAGTTGTTCGTGGGACCGGCGTCGATCTCCTCGTCGGAGCAGATGAACGTGCGGTCCTCGACCCGGGCCACGTCGGACGGATCGGAGAGGGCCAGGTAGCTGTTGGGCCGCTTGGCCTCCGACAGCGACGTGAACGTGCCGGCGGCGACCAGCTCGGCGCAGAGCCGGTCGTACTCCTCGGCCGAGCCGTCGCACCAGTGGACGGCGTCGGGCTGGAAGACCTGCCTCCACTCCTCGACCCACTGCTTCAGGTTCTCGTTGCTGGTGGTGGCGGGCATCGTTCGCTCCGTTGCTTCGATGGGTTGTCAGGCGTCGCCGTCGTCGGTGGCGACGTAGGCGGCGTCGTCGGGCTCGACCACGACGTCGGGCCCCTCGCTGAGCGGCTCGGGCTCGGAGGGGAAGCCGGGCGTGGCCATGTCGACCTCGGATCCGAGCCGCAGGGCGGTGGCCCGCCCCGTGTCGTCGAGGTCGAACACCACGCGCTGACCCTGGCGGGCCATGCGCAGGACCGACCCCACGAACGCGTCGGGGGCCAGCTCGATGTCGGCCAGGTCAGTGTCGCGCACCACGACGCCGTCGCCGGTGCCGGGGTCGTAGGACTTGATCACGCCTTGCACGCGAAGGTCACCTTCTGGTCGCCCGGGATGGGGGTTCGGTCACCCTACCGGCGCGCCACGGTCGGCTTCCACGTGGAGCCGGGCGGGCGGCCGGGGGTCGTTCCAGCCTCGCGCGGTGGCGGCTCAGCTGCCGACGGTGCGGGGAGCGCGGACGGCCTTCTGGACCTTTCCGGCCCGGATGCAGCTCGTGCACACGTCGATGCGCCGCGTCGTGCCGTTCACGACGGCCCGCACCCGCTGGATGTTCGGGTTCCAGCGCCGCTTGGTGCGCCGGTGCGAGTGGCTGACGCTCATGCCGAACGACGGCTTCTTGCCGCAGACCTCACACGTCGATGCCATCTCGCTGGAACCTCTGTCGTCTCGAACGCTGGTGGGGGCGGCCGTGGCCGGTACCCGGACCGGACAACGCTACGGGCGCACGCCCCCCGTCCACAAGCCGACCGGACGCGCCGTCTCACTGGACCGACCGCCGGGAGTGGGCACCGAAGGAGTCGGCTCCGCTGCGGGAGGGGCGGGGACCGCGCACCGGCGGGCCGCGACGGCCGCGGCGCGTAGGCTCCGGCGCCATGACGACGACGCGGCTCGGCGCCGACGAACTCCGGCGCGTGGTCGTGGCGTTCCGCGACGCCCTGCGCGCCCACCAGGAGGTCGTCAACCGGCTGAACGTCTACCCGGTGCCCGACGGCGACACCGGCACGAACATGGCGCTCACCATCGAGTCGGTCGTCGCCGAGATCGAGACGGCGCCCGACGACCTCGCCGGGACGTGCAAGGCGATCAGCCACGGCTCGCTGATGGGCGCCCGCGGCAACAGCGGCGTCCTGCTGTCGGGCATCCTCCGCGGCCTGGCCGTGACGGTCGCCGAGGCCGAGGGGCTCGACGGAGCCTCGCTCGCCCGGGCGCTCCGGGCCGCCACCGACAACGCCTACGGCGCGGTGCCCCGGCCGGTCGAGGGCACGATCCTCACCGTCGTCCGGGAGGCGGCGGAGGCGGCCGAGGCGGCGGTCGCCGACCGGGCCGACGCCCCACTCCTCGTCGTCGCCGAGGCGGCGCTCGCCCAGGGCCGCGACGCCCTCGCCCGCACCCCGGAGATGCTGCCGGTGCTGGCCCAGGCGGGTGTCGTCGACTCCGGCGGCACCGGCCTGCTCCTGCTGCTCGACGGGCTGCTCCACGTCGTCGACGGCCGGCCGCTGCCCGAACCGCCCGCCCTCGACTCCACCCCCGGGCCCGACCTCGACGCGCTCCGCGATCACGCGGACCACGCCGACCACCACGACGTGAGCGACCTCCGCTACGAGGTGATGTACCTGCTGGAGGCCCCCGACGAGACCGTGCCCGCGTTCAAGAACGTGTGGGCGGGCGTCGGCGACTCGATCGTCGTGGTCGGCGGCGACGGCCTGTGGAACTGCCACATCCACACCGACGACATCGGCGCCGCCATCGAGGCCGCCGTCGACATCGGCCGGCCGCGCCAGATCCGGGTGACCGACCTGCTCGAGGAGGTCCAGGAGGAGCGCTGGGTGCGGGAGGCGGCGGCCGCCGCGGCGTCCGAGCCCGCCCCGCCGGTCGAACACGTGCCCACCGCCGTCGTGGCCGTCGCGACCGGCGACGGCGTCAGCCGCATCTTCCACTCGCTCGGCGTGCAGCAGATCGTCGCCGGCGGCCAGTCGATGAACCCGTCGACCGAGCAGCTCCTCGCCGCGGTCGAGGCCTGCGCCGCCGACGAGGTCGTCATCCTGCCGAACAACAAGAACATCATCCCGGTCGCCGAGCAGGTCGGCGGGCTGACGTCGACGCCGGTCCGGGTCGTGCCGACCCGCGGCGTGTCCGAGGGCGTCGCTGCGCTCGTCGCCTACGATCCGCAGGCCGACTCGGCCGCCAACGCCCAGACGATGGGGGAGGCGGCCGCCGCGGTCGTCGCCGGTGAGGTCACCCGGGCCGTGCGCGACAGCGCGTGCGACCTCGGCCCGATCCGTGACGGCGACTGGCTCGGCATCAGCCGGGACGGGATCCTCGCCGTCGAGGCCGATCTCGGCGACGCGGTCACCGGCCTGCTCGCCGCCGTGCTCACCGACGAGCACGAGATCGTCACGCTCATCGTCGGCGAGGGCGCGTCCGCGGGCGCGACCCGTACCGCGACCGAGTGGCTGGCCGAGCACCATCCGGACGTCGAGGTCGAGGTCCAGCACGGCGGCCAGCCGCTGTACCCGTACTACGTCGGCATCGAGTAGCGGACCGACCGTGGTGGTCGCGTGACGCCGTCGGCCCACGACTCCGACCGCGAGACGCCCGAGATCGTCGCCCGGCGCTTCGCCGAGTTCGCCCACTCGTACTCGCACCTCACCCTCTACGCGGCGATCTCCCGGGCCGCCGCGACCGACGACCTGGCCGTCGAGCTCACCGGCGCGGCCCGCCCCGGCCAGGCCCGTCCGGTCCTGCTGCTCGCCGCGCTCCACGACCTGGTGCTGCGGCGGCCCGACCTCCCCGTCGCCCGCTGGTACCCGAGCGTCACCGGAGCGGCGGTGCCGCCGGGCGACCCGTGGCCCGACGTGCGGGCCGCCCTCGCCGACCACGCGGACGAGCTGCGCGCCGTGATCGCCGGGCGGGCGACCCAGACCAACGAGGTCAACCGCGTCGTCCACGTCGCCCGCATGGTCGCCGAGGCGGCGGCCGACGTGCCCGACGTGCCGGTCGCCCTGGTCGAGATGGGTGCGAGCGCCGGGTTGCTGCTCGGCCTCGACCGCTACCGCATCGAGATCGAGGATCCCACCGGCGACGTGACCGTCGTCGGCGATCCGGCCAGCTCCGCCCGCGCCCACGGCCTCGGCTTCCTCTCGCCGACGGACGACCCCGTCGCACCGGAGGCCGCTGACCCCACCGCGTCGGAGGCCGCGGTAGGGCCGGGGTGGCCGTCGGGGTTCGGGTCGTCGGGCCTGCCCCGGATCGTCGAGCGGGTCGGCCTCGACCGGGAGCCGGTCGACCTGTCCGACCCCGACGCGGTCCGGTGGCTCGAGGCCTGCCTCTGGCCGGACCAGCCCGAGCGGCTGGAGCGGTTCCGCGCCGCGGTCGAGGTCCTGCGGGCCGATCCGCCGACCGTCGTCGCCGGGGACATGGTCGACGACCTGGAGGCGACCCTCCACTCCGCCCGCGCCGTCGCCACCGCCCTCGCCGCCGACTTCTCAGCGCCCACGTCGCCCGCCGCCCGCTCAGCGTCCACGTCGCCCGCCGACCCCGCCCCCGCCCCCGCCCCCGCCCCCGCCGCGGCCGGCGAACCCGAGTCGTCCGACCCCTCGTCGTCCGGGGCGTCCAGCGATCACCGGTCGTCCGGTGGCGGCTCCGGCGGGGGTCCGGCTCCGGTGGACGTGCACCTGATCGTCTTCAGCTCCTGGGCGCTCACCTACGTGGCGCGGGAGCGGCGGGCCGAGGTCGCCGAGGTGATGGCCCGCCTCGCCGCCGACGGCCGCCCGGTCTCGTGGCTCACCGCCGAGCCGCCGGGCGCGGTCCCCGGCATCCCGGTCCCGCCGGGAGCGGACGCCCGGCTCGGCGACGCCCGCAACCAGACCGCCCTCGGCGCGCGCCGCTGGCGGGCCGGCGTCGAGCTCCCCCCGGCCCTCTGGGGCACCTGCCACCCCCACGGCGAACGCTTCGACTGGCGCCCCTGACCCCGCCTCCCCTCGTTCCGTGTGCGGAAACCGGTCGTCGACGGGGTGCAAGCGCACACGGTTGGTGGGAGGGCGGCCGGACCGGGGCTCGCTGTCACAGGGGGTGACCATGCTGGGCGGATGGCTGGGACCTGGAAGACCATCAACGAGATCGCCGCGCACAACGCCGGTGTCGTGTCACGGGCGGACCTCGCGCGCGCCGGTCTCTCGGACAGCACGATCGAGCGGTACTGCCGGGACGGACGGCTCGCGCGCGTCGGTCGGGGCGTGTATCGGATCGCCGGCGTCCGACCGACGTTCGAGTCCGAGGTGATAGCGGCGCTCGAACCGTTCGGGCCCGACACCTGGGCGGCTCGCTACACGGCGGCTCGCGTCGACGACCTGGGTGTCGAGGGGCCCGA
>Ga0123333_10006655_pt1 | contig 10092 bp, 12 predicted proteins | sample BioC12SIPDNA_3_FD_89957 | JGI IMG/M metagenome (GOLD analysis project Ga0123333, IMG submission 89957) | Anaerobic biogas reactor microbial communites from Washington, USA - Biogas_R2_B C12 SIP DNA | ecosystem: Engineered > Bioreactor > Anaerobic > Unclassified | place: Washington, USA...
GCCCGAGTCGCAGCCCTGCAGGCAGCCCTGGTTGCGGCCTAGCGGGATAGGCCCTAAGTCTTTGTGGTTTCTCACCCCAGCACTTATCCCCTAACTCGTGCTTGGCAGTTATCACCCCCCTTGAATGAGCTTCCGACCCTCAGGCTGGTTTGTCTATCAGGATAACTAAACCACTGACATGGGGTCAAGGAATTCCTGGCACAAGGGAGGAGCCGTATCCTGCGGCAGGAAGGCACGCGGCTCCAATGCAAGCGGCACTGCCGACGACAGACGGCCCGTGGCACGGAGCCGGCGACGCCCCGCGCGCGGGGCGCCGCCGGCAGGCAGTGGCAGGGCTAGAGCACCTTGAGCCCCGCCAGCACCTTCTCCGGCAGGGCGGGCAGATGAGTGATACGCACGCCGGTGGCGTTCTTGATAGCGTTGATGACGGCCACGTGCGAGGCGGTCAGCGGGCACTCGCCCACGCCGGCCGCGCCGAAGGGGCCATGCTCGCGCGGGCTTTCCACGTAGAGCAGTTCAATGTCATCGGGGATGTCCTCCGCATAGGGCAGGCCGCACCCGGCCATGGTCTTGTGCTTGGCCAGGTCTTCGCAGTCCTCGGAGAGCGCCAGCCCAATGCCCTGGGCGATGCCGCCGTACATCTGGCCGTCCACCACCAGCTTGTTGTTGATCTTGCCCACGTCGGCCACCGCCGTGTACTTCTCCACCCGGGTCTTGCCCGTGGCCGTCTCCACGGCCACCTCGGCCATGAACAGCCCGTACATGTACACGGAGAAGGGGCTGCCCTGCGCGTTGCCGTCACAGCCCGAGGCCATGGAGGCCGTGTACTTGCCGCTGTAGCGGGTGGCGATGCCCTCCGCCACCATCTCCTCGTAGCTGCGGAAGGAGCCGTCCGCCTTCTTCATGGCCGCCACCAGTTGCTGGCAGCCGTTGACGATGGCGTTGCCGGTCATCACCTGCTGGCGGCTGCCGCCGGAGGGACCGCTGTTGGGCGTCACCGCCGTATCGTTGAGCACCAGCCTGATCCTGTCGGGAGCAATGCCCAATGGCCGCAGCGCCTCGTGCGCCGTGCCCAGAGCGCCCATGTCGGCGCCCTGGCCGTGATCCTCCCAGGAGGCGCCCACCGTCACGCCGTCCTTGGTGACCTCCACCCATACTTCGGACGAGTCGGGACCATCCAGTCCACAGCCGTAGATGCCCAACGAGATGCCCACGCCCTTCTTGACCTCAGCAGTGGATTCACGCCCGGCCTTCTCCAGGGCCGCCTGGTAGCGCGGCCGGAGCAAATCGATCATCTCCGGCAGGCTCCAAGCGTCCGGCACCTGACCGGTAGGCGTGGTGGCGCCGGAACGATACACGTTCTTGTAGCGGAGCTCGAGCGGATCCAGACCCATCTTCTCGGCCAGCTCGTCCATGAGGCTCTCCGAGGCCAGGAAGGCCTGTGGCGAGCCGTAGGCGCGAAAGGCCGAGCCCCAGATATGGTTGGTGCAGACCGTGCGGCCGGCGCCCCGGATGGCCGGGATGTCGTAGCCTGCGCCCATGTACTGCGCGCCGCGAAGCGTGAGCAGGTCGCCGAACTCGGAGTAGGGACCGTGGTCCACGCTCCAGTCGGTCTCCATGGCCAAGAGCCTGCCTTCGGCGTCGGCCCCAAACTTCATCTTCATCCAGAAGGGCGAGCGCTTGCCGGTGTAGGTGATGTGCTGGAAGTAGTTGTAACGGAGTGTCACCGGCCGGCCCGTGGCCATACAGGCCACGCCCAGCAGCGCCTCCATGGTGGGTGAGAACTTGTAGCCGAAGGTGCCGCCGGCCGGATTCTGCACCAAGCGCAGCTTCTCCGGCTCGATGCCCAGGCCGGGAGCGATCATGGCGTGGTGCAGGTGGATGCCGATGCTCTTGGAGTGGATGGTGAGACGGCCCTCCTCGTCGTAGTAGGCCAAGCCCACATCCGGCTCGATGGTGAGGTGCGGCTGCCGCTGCAGGTAGAACTCGTCCTCCACCGTGTAGGCGGCCGAGGCCATGATGGGCGCCGTGTCCTCGCCTTTGGCGATGCTCTGCTCGAAGTAGATGTTGGGCGTCCCAGGGTGGATCTCCAAGGCGTCCTCAGCCATGGCCGCCGGCACGCTCATATAGGCAGGCAGCACCTCCAGGTCCACCTTGACCCTGGCCGCCGCCGCCCGGGCATGCTCTTCCGTGTCCGCGCAGACGATGGCCAGAGCGTCACCGTACTGGAACACCTTCTCGTCGCAGAGAATGGGACGATCCCAGCCGTCGCCCTTGTTGGTGGGGAAGGTGATGAGGCCGGTGATACGGTTCTTGCCGCGGACGTCCTTGTGGGTGACCACTCTGTACACGCCGGGCATGCTCTCCGCCTCGGATGTGTCGATGGAGCAGATGTTGGCGTGCGACACCTCCGCCTGAGCCAGCGCCAGATGCAGCGAGCCGGGCGGGAGCTTGAGCCCCAGGTCCGCCCCGTAGTCGATGGTGCCGGTCACCTTGGCCACCGCCGAGGGGCGGGGGTAGGTGCTGCCCCATATCCTGCCGTCGACCGGCATCTTGAACTCCAGCGTTTCCCGCGGCATCTCGCCCCGCAGCACCTTGGCCGCGTCCATCACCGCATCCACGATGGGCTTGTAGCCGTTGCAGCGGCAGGCGTTGCGGTGGGATTGGAACCAAGCGCGCACCTCAGCCCGGGTGGGCGTGGGGTTGGCGTCAAGCAGAGCCTTGGCCGACACCACCACGCCGGGCATGCAGTAGCCGCACTGCGGGGCCCCACGCGCCACCAGGGCCAGCTGCACGGGGTGCAGATCGGCCGGGGTACCGATGCCTTCCACGGTGGTGATGCAGGCGTCATCGGGCACACGCTTCATGGAGGTGACGCAGGAGCGCACCACCTCGCCGTTGAGGATAACGGAACAGGCGCCGCACTGACCCTGCCCGCACCCCAGCTTGGTGCCGGTCAGCCCCAGTTGCGCCCGCAGGACATCAGCGAGTCTCCCCTCCGGGTCGGCCACGACCGTACTGGGGATACCGTTCACAAACAGCCGCTTCTTGATCATCCCACCTATCCTCCCCGATAGGTTGCGGGGCAACGATGCACCCCCGTGCAAGAGCCACACCCCTCCGAAGAGGGCCCTTGATTACGTTATATCCCTAATCGCGCTGCGCATAAAGGAGGACAGCCGTCCAGGCTTGCTCCGTGGACCGTGGCCCCATCCACCACGGATGCGGCACGCATGTGGCCGGCAACCTGCGGATCCTCCGCAATATTGATTTTATCAATGTGGCACTTGATTTTCTTCATACGAGCGCGATAATGGAATAACCAAGCTCAACTGAGGAGGTGATCGCATGGGCCAATGGCATGAACTAACCAACCTGACCGGCGACCGTCCCTTCCTCGTGACAGGAGTCCGGCTGGAGGGCAGCGATATCTCCATCGTCGGGGAGTTCGAGCTACCACCCCTGGCGAGCCTGCGCTACGAGGATCAGGTGTTCGTGAGCGAGTTCGTGCGCTGCCACGGGTCCATCAAGGACATGGAGAAAGCCTTCGGCATCAGCTACCCCACTGTCAAGAACCGCCTCAATCGCATCATCGGGCAACTGCACATGGTTCAGGTGGAGCAGGTGACCGAGCGCGACGAGGTCTTCGATCTCCTGGAACGGGGCGAGATCTCCGTGGAAGAGGCCGCAGGAAGGCTTGGGAGATGAGGATGCCGCCCGCCCTCGTGGCCGTGAGCATCGCGGAAGAGGGCCGTACCACATTCAGGATGCTGTTCCCGCTTTTCCTGCTGTGGCCCCTGCTCCTGGTGCTGCTGCTCATCATGCTGCTCGTGTTGCTGGTGGTAGATGCCGTCCGTTTGGCAGTGGCCGAGCGCTACAGCTACACGCGCCTCCTCTGGGCCGGGCTGAAGGTGGTGGGAGAGACACGGGGCACGGAGGTCTCCGTGCGGGGCAACACGCGGACCGTCGGGCTGGCGGTCCGCTGAGAAGAAGGGAGTTCACCATGGGTCAAGAACGCAACCGCATACTGGATCTGCTGGCGGGCGGCAGGATCACCGCCGAGGAAGCCGGGCGGCTCCTGGACGCCCTCCAGGCGGGTTCTCCACGCGATACGGGTGAGGGAGCCGCAACAGCCGTTTCCTCCGAGGGTGGTTCTGGGGAAGGTACTTCCGCCAAACCTCTGACGGCGCCCAAGTTCATGTACGTCAAGGTGGTCAGTACCAAAGGGGACAACGTCAACGTCAAGATCCCGCTCACCTTGGTGCGGGCGGGTCTGAAGCTGACCAACCTCATCCCGCCGCCGGCCATGGAGCAGATCAACAAGTCCATGGCCGATCACGGCATGTCCATGGACCTCTCCAACATCAAGCCGGAGGAGTTGGAGGAGCTCATCCAATCGTTGCGCGAAATGGAGATCAACGTGGATGCCGGCAACGGCGACACCGTGCGCGTGTACTGCGAATAGCAGGGAAGAAGCCCGGGCCGCCGCGCGCCTGGCGGGCGCACGGCGGCCCCACGTGGGTAATCACAGTCAGCGGAGGCAAGAAATGGAACCACAGTCGACACCGTACCCCGCCACCCCGCCCTACCCGCTCACCTACACCGTGGACTACCCGGACAGACCGCTCGACCGCCTCTCCACCGGCCTTCGCTTCCTATGGATCATCCCCATCGGGATACTGGCCGCACTCCTCGCCTCCGGCTCGATCTCCCTGGATGGCGAGGAGTACTACTGGTCTTGGTCCTGGGCGGCGGGCGGCGTCCTCTTCGCCCCCGTGCTGCTCATGATCCTCTTCCGGCAGAAGTACCCCCGCTGGTGGTTTGACTGGAACCTCAACCTGACCCGTTTCCTGGCCCGGGTGGGGTCATACGCCCTCCTACTCCGGGACGAGTACCCCTCCACCGAGGAGGAGCAGGCAGTCCACGTGGACTTCTCCTATCCGGATGCCACACAGCTCAATCGCTGGCTGCCACTGGTGAAGTGGTTCCTGGCCATCCCCCACTGGGTACTGCTGTGGTTCCTCTGGATCGGCGTGCTGGCCTGCGTGATTGTGGCCTGGTTTGCCATCCTCTTCACGGGCACTTACCCCCGTGGTCTGTTCGACTTCGTGGTAGGCGTCAACCGCTGGAGCCTTCGCGTCACCGCTTACGCCTTCCTGCTGATCACCGACCGTTACCCGCCCTTGTCGTTGGACCAGCGGGGAGCTCCCAGCCGCAGCACGCAGTGCAAGTCGAATGACACATCGAGAGTGGTCTGTGGCACAATCATGTCATGCGCACCTATCCCGACTGCCTCCCCTGCCTGCTCAACAACGCCATCAACATGGCCCGGCAGGCCGGCAACGACGAGTCCTTGCCGCAGGCTGTCCTGGAAGCCGCCCTCAAGCTGAAGCCGTTCCGCGGCGGCGTGTGGGACACCTTCACCCCGGTGGCCACCATGCAGACCTGGCAGGCGCTCACAGCGTTGGTGGGAGACGCAGACCCGCTGTCCGCCAAGAAGCGCGGCCAGAACGAAGCCGCCCTCCGCATGCTGCCCCACGCCCGCCGGCACGTGGCCGAATCCCCGGATCCCTTCTTGACGGCGCTGAAGCTGTGCATCCTGGGGAACGTGTTCGACACCATGGTGGGCCCGCTGGTGAACCCCAGTCCGCAACTGCTGCAGGATCTGGAGGCCATGCCGCTGGATGATGCCAATGTGACCGAGTTCCGCAGGCGCCTTGCGGCAGCCTCCTCCATCGTCTACCTGTCCGACAACTGCGGGGAAGTCGTTTTCGACCTCCTGTTCCTGGAAACGCTCAAGCGCACCCATGAGGTGGACGTGGTACTCGTAGCCCGGGAGATTCCCACTATCAACGACGCGACTGTGGCGGAAGCTGTAGAGGTGGGAATGGGAACCGTCGCACGAGTGATCGGCAACGGCGACCGGCGCCCGCTCCCCAGCACCGACCTCGCCTCCTGCTCGGCTGAAGTTGCACGTCTGCTGACGGAGGCAGACCTGGTGATCTCCAAAGGCGGCGCCAACTACGAGCTTCTCAGCGAACAACAGGTAACGGCCGGGAGAATCACCTACCTCCTGCACGGGAAGTGCCGCCCGCTGTGCGCGGAGCACGGCGTGCAACCGGGAGGGCTCATCGTCACCAACGGCTGAGCGGCAGCCGCACCGGTCGGGCCGCACCGCCCCGCGCGGAGTCAGCCTACCTCCCCCTCTGCAGCAAGAACCCCCTCTTCTATGTGCACGGTGCCCTCCTCGACCACCGCATAGCGGTAGAAGCCTGGCTCCGGTGTGCCCCACGCCGCGCCGGGGTACGAGAGCGGCGGGAGGGCCTCCCAGGCGTCGCGGGTCAAGTCCGGGCGCCGGGCCGGCGGGCGCACGAAGCCGCTGCTCACTTCTCCGGCAGCGTCTCCACGAACTCACGGGCCTGCTCCAGCCAGTGCTCCAAGCTATCGTCGTCCAAGCCTCCTGGGCCGACCATGACCCAGCCGGAGTGAGGGTTGGGACTTATGTCGAAGGGTTGGACATCGGCCCGCTCCAGCGCGGCGGCTCCTTCCTCCGGGCCGAGGCGAAGGATCAGACTGTCCCCAAAGACACCGGCCATCATGTTCCCGTTTAGCATGTAGCCCGTGCCGCCGAACATCCTTCTGCGGGAGGCACCCCAAGCCATGGCCACATCGCCCACCCGGGCGTCCAGTTCTTTATCGTAGGCCATGCCGTCATCCCCCTTCCTGTGCCTCCGGCAGCCCACCGCAGACGGCGCACGCCGGCACGAATGCCGCGGAGGAGAGTAGCGTAAGAAGTGTTGTCCCGGCCACCGCCGGCGTCTTCTCTGTCGTAGAGCTGCGGGTGATGCCCTCCTTGCTCGCGATCGTTCTGACAGCCCACACCGGCACCGCCGCGGGTTGACGCCGGATATGCGTGAAAGACCAGCCATCAAGGCAGGCCCGAAGGCTGCTACCCTACATCTATGCGCATTCACCTCTCCGGCCCACTCTCCGGCTGCAACGAGCCTCAACGCCGTCTATGGCGGGCTGAGTTCAAGAAGCTGTGCCACGAGTTCGAGTACTCCGACCCGGCGGATTGGGAGGACTACTGGGACTTCTCCCGCGGTCTACGTGCCGTGGAGGAGTGCGACGTGGTAGTGGCCAACATGTGGAAGGAGTCCATCGGCACCACCCTCGAGATCATGCGTGCCCGGAGCCGGGGACGTCCCGTCATCCTGGTGGACCCCAACCATCTGGAAAACAAGGTACTGGAGGGCCTGGTGGCGCCGGAGAAGCCGGTGCCGGACCTGCGCAAGGCCGCCGCGCGGGCGCGCGAGCTGGCCGAGACCTTAGCGCCCTTCGACGTCCTCAAGAAGGATGGGAGCTTCGAGGCCTTCAGCTGGCTCAAGCTCATGCGTTCCATCAAGCTGGCCTTCGGGGATGCCAGGATCGTGGACCTTGAATTCCCCAACCAGATCATCGGGCCGGTGGTGATGAGACTCACAGCCGTCGCCAAAACACGGATGGTGTCCACGGAGGACATCCAAGCCCAGGTGTTTGAGGAGCTGGACAAGGTCGCAGTCCAGGCCTCTGAACGCACCTTCACCCGAGACGCCGCAGACACCGTGAAGGAGACCTGGCGGCGACGCGAGGCAGCCAAGCGGGACGAGACCGTGATTCGGGCGGCCACGCTGCGCGTCGCTGATCTGGAGACCAAGCTGGCAGATGCCGAGCAGACCATCAACGAGTTGCACCGGCTGATGGCGGAGCAGAAGGCCCGGCTGGCGGAGTTGGACCGCAACCCGCTCCCCATACGTCCGGCGCCCGACAGCGTGGTGGCGGCGCTGCAGGAGGTCAAGGAGGACTTCCGTGATTGTGTGGTGGTGCTGGATCGAGCCGTGAAGTCGGCCGAGAACTCACCTTTCGCCGACCCGGCCAAGGCACTCGTGGCACTTCGCCTCCTGGGAACCTGCGCCCGTGAGCGTATGCTGGCCCGCCTCAACGATGAGCGCTTCGTGGGAACCAAGGAGTGGTTCGAACACCACCGCGATGAGGCGCCCTGGCTCACCTACGCACCCCACGAGAGCCAGACGGCCAAAACCATGTACGCCGTGGAACGCACTGTGTTGCACGAGGGAGACCCACTGCTCATGCAGCAGCACCTGAAGATCGGCGCGGGCGGCCCCGCCTCCACCCTCCGCATCTACTTCACCTACGACGAGCAGGACCACGCCGTCATCGGGCACTGCGGCCGCCACCCCACCAACACCAGATCCTGAGGCGCGACGGCGCATTCTCCATGCTGTCCGAGCCACCTGGTACGTTGGAGCCGGAAGGCAGCCGGGCCCGTGACCCGGAAAGGAGCACAGGCATGGCTTCCCAGCTCCCCAGGCTATCCAAGACGCGCTTCCAGGCCGGGCCGCAATGCCCCAAGCAGCTGTGGCTGCGCTGCTATCGCCCTGAATTAGCCGACCCCATCAGTGAGGCTCAACAGGCTGTCTTCGACCAAGGCCACCGCGTGGGTGACCTGGCCCGCCGGCTCTCCGCAACCTGCGTGAGCGTCTGTTCGACCTGCACCGCGTGATCGCCACACACGTGCAACACCCAGGTTTTCACGGCCGCACATCGCTCAAGTATGTGCTCCCAGCACTGGCGGGTGGCCTCTCCTACGCGGACCTCGCGGTCCGGGACGGCCAGGCGGCCATGCAGCGCTACCAGGCCGCGGTGTATGGGACGGCACCGGAAGAGACCCGCCGGCAAACCTTCGCAGACCTGCGCGCTTACTGCAGCATGGACACCTTGGCCCTGGTGCGGCTGCTGGAGACGCTAAGCGCGCTGGCGGCGAGTTGATCTCCCACCTTTCCAGGCTCGGCGCTCACCGCGCAGGATTGTTGGCCGAGTAGTGGATGAAGCCCTAACGTGCCTCTAGAATCATGCGGACATCTGCAGGAGGCGCACGTGAACGGTCACCCACCACTCGATACCCACCGGTTGTCTGAGCATGCCCGAGCCAACCGCACCTACTGGAATGAGGAGAGCGACGCCTACCAGGAACGCAATGGCCCCATGCTCAAAGCCTCCTCCGGTCTGGGCTGGGGCGTATGGCAAATACCGGAGGCCCAGTTGCAGGTCCTGGGGAACGTGAGAGACAAGGATGTGCTGGAGCTGGGCTGCGGAGCCGCCCAGTGGTCCATTGCCCTCTCCCAGTTGGGTGCCCGGCCGGTGGGCCTGGACATCTCGGAGCAGCAGTTGGCACACGCCCGCCGGCTCATGGAGGAGGCCGGAGTGGACTTTCCTTTGCTCCACGCCAGCGCCGAGGAGGTGCCGCTGCCGGACGCCTCCTTCGACATCATCTTCTGCGACTGGGGCGCCACCAGTTTCTGCGACCCTTACCTGTACATGCGGGAAGTGGAGCGCCTGCTACGTCCGGCGGGGATCTTCGCCTTCAGCGGCTCCACCCCCTTCTGCGAGCTGTGCTGGAAACCGCCCATGGAGATCCAGGGAGATCGGCTGTTGCGTGACTACTTCGACCTCCACAGAATAGACTGGGAGGACGGCACGGCCGAGTTCATGCTCACCTACGGCGATTGGGTACGCCTCTTCCGGCGCCACAGCTTTGAGGTCGAGGATCTCATCGAGTTGCGTCCCGCGGCCGACGCCGTCAGCACCTACGTGACGGACGAAGAGCGGGAGTGGTGCCGGCGCTGGCCTCGGGAGCAGATATGGAAGGTGCGCAAGAAAGCGTAGCTGCGCCGGGACCCCACGTGCAGCCACGGACCTACCGGCGTTCCTATACCACCTCCACCGGTACCGGCACCTGTGCCAGCAGGCTCCTGACGGTCTCCTCCGCCGAATGCCCGCGCAAACGGGCCTCCGTCTTGGCGATGAGACGGTGGGCCAGGGCCGGGACGGCCAGGTACTTGACGTCATCGGGGGTCACGAAGCCCCGCCCGCGCATGGCAGCAAGTGCCTGCGCCGCCCGGTGCAGCCCCAAAGTGGCGCGCGGGCTGGCGCCCAGCTTCACATCGGGGTGTTCTCGCGTGGCCTGCACCAGCGCCACGATGTAATCGCGCACGGACTCGTCCACACGCACCCGGCGGCAGGCGGTCTGCA
>Ga0123333_10006657_pt1 | contig 10089 bp, 8 predicted proteins | sample BioC12SIPDNA_3_FD_89957 | JGI IMG/M metagenome (GOLD analysis project Ga0123333, IMG submission 89957) | Anaerobic biogas reactor microbial communites from Washington, USA - Biogas_R2_B C12 SIP DNA | ecosystem: Engineered > Bioreactor > Anaerobic > Unclassified | place: Washington, USA...
CTCCGTCAGCTCCGAAATCACTGTCTCCGCGCCGGCCAGCGGTTCTGGCGGCCAGAAATAGAGAATGCCGGTGGTGCGATCAACGTAGTACTCGCCTGGTTGATCCAGTTCCTCAAGAACGTTCAGGAAGTAAAACCGCTGCTGTTTCCGGAAGCTGATATTCCCGAATGGCTCGTGGGTTTCCACGACGCCTGCGACGGAATCCAAGCGGCGCACGTGCTCGTAGGAATTGGCCCAGTCGTAGGCCCAGTAGCCGTGGACCCAAATATCGTCGCTGGGAGCCCAGTATCGCGGCCGGTCGCCCTCGTACATGAAGCCGCCTGTGATGTCGCCCGTATCCAATCCCCATTCGTCGTCGGTTTTGGACTTGGTGTAGCCGGTAATGGTGGCGAACTGGCCGGCGTTGGGCCACTGGGCGACGGTCATGGGCCGGTCATTGAAGAACAGCTCCAGATGGGCCGGGCTGGTCTCTCGATTGAACCCGCGCGAGGCAAAACGGCCGAAATCGGTGACGCCCTGGGCCCGCAGGTCTGCCTGAACGACCTGTTCACTGGCGGCGGGTGGAAGCCGCGACAGGATGGCCGGGTCCGTCACCCTCGTAAACGTGATCGCCTCGAGGCGACGCCCCCCGATAAGGCGGACGGTTTCGCCGGCGCCGGCATGGTACACAATGGGTCCATGGGCGGTGCCGCTGTCTTCCTCGTTCAGCACGAAGGGCTCGTCGAGCCGGTAAATGCCCGCGTGCAGGACGACGACCGCGCCGTCGGGAGGCAGAACCCCGTCGCGCTTCGCGCCCCGCAGGCGTTCGCGAGCACCCCTTAGTGTGGCCAAGGGCAGGGTCCGGGATCCGGGGTTGTCATCCTGTCCCGTGGGGTCGATATGTAACTCAACTGTCATTTGTTTTTCCTGTGTCGACATCATTCGCCGTATGAGACGAAGATGCATTAATCCCTAAATGCGAATTCATCCAAAACTCACCAGATGATTCAGCCCGACCACACCATCGGGCAACATAATTGTCACTATACCGCACCCCCTGGCGCACACTGCTTTTTTCCTATTCCCTGCCCCCCGTTATACCCCCATCAGACCCCAACTCCACCCTCAAATCCATCCACACGTCACCCAGCAGCTTTTTGCACCGCCGATGTCCTGGTTCAGCCCTGAGCCCCACTGATCCGTCTCCCCACTACGGCAAGAGGTCAATGGGCCCGGTTGGACTCGAACCAACGACCAGCCGATTATGAGTCGGCTGCTCTAACCGACTGAGCTACGGGCCCATTTCTCGGTTCCGGCGGTGACGCCGCGTCGGGTGGCGGGCGTCGGCCGGTTTGTGCATTCAATTATACGGCCTTCAGGCAAACTGTAAAGCCGGTTGCGAACCAGACGGCAAGCCGCAACCGCCGACCGGCGGCCTAATCGATCTGGAGCTTGTCGCGGAGGTACGCGGTGACGCCCTCAGCGGGGATTCGCTCCTGGGTCATCTGGTCGCGTTCGCGGACGGTCACCGTGCCGTCCTGGGCGGTCTGGCCGTCGACGGTGAAACAGTACGGCGTGCCCGCTTCGTCCTGGCGGCGATAGCGGCGGCCGATGGCGCCCTTGTCGTCGTAGAACGCGTTGTAACGCCGTCGGACGTCCTCGAAGATCTTCATCGCCCGCTCGGGCATGTCGTCGCGGTTGACCAGCGGCAGGATGGCGGCTTTGATCGGGGCCAGCCGCGGATGGAACCGCAGCACCACCCGCAGTTCGTCCTTGACCGTCTCCTCATCGTACGCTTCGCAGATGAACGCCAGCGTCGCCCGATCGACGCCGCCGGACGGCTCGATGACGTACGGAATGTACCGCTCCTTGGTCTCGTCGTCGAAATAGGCCATGTCCTTGCCGGAGAACTTCTGATGCTGCGTGAGGTCGTAATCGGTGCGGTTGGCGATACCCTCCAGCTCCGTGATGCCGAACGGGAAGGCATACTCGACGTCGGCGCAGCTCTTGGCGTAGAACGCCAGTTCATCCTTCTCATGATCTCGCAGGCGAAGCCGGTCGGACTTGAGGCCCAAGCCGACGTACCAGTTGAACCGGGCGTCGCGCCAGTACGTGTACCACTCGTCCGCCTGTTTCGGATGGCAGAAGAACTCGATCTCCATCTGCTCGAACTCGCGGCTGCGGAAGGTGAAGTTGCGAGGATTGATCTCGTTGCGGAAGGCCTTGCCGATCTGGGCGATGCCGAACGGCACCTTGATGCGGGCGGTGTCCAGGACGTTGCGGTAGTTGGCGAAGATGCCCTGCGCGGTCTCCGGCCGCAGGTACGCGATGGCCGATGAGGTCTCCAGCGCGCCGACGTGGGTCTTGAACATCATGTTGAACTTACGGGCTTCGGTCAGTTCGCCGCCGCAGGCCGGACACAGGGCGGTCTGGCCCTCCGGCGCCTGGTCGGAGCGGAACACGTCCCACGCCAGGGCGTCGCCCCGCTGTTCGATCTTGCGGCGGGTCTTGGAGTTCGCTGCGCCGGCGGCGGCCGCAGCGGCGGCGTCGGCTTCATCGGCCTCAGCCCCGACGTGCAGCAGGATGCCGTCGCCCTCGCGGATGCGCACCGTCCAGGTCTTGTCGGCCCGGAATCGGGCCTTGCACTGCTTGCAGTCGACCATCGGGTCGGTAAAGCCGCTGACGTGGCCGGAAGCTTCCCAGACCCGCGGGTTCATGATGATCGCGGCGTCGAGTCCGACCATGTCGGTCCGGCTGCGCACGATGTCCTGCCACCAGGCGTCCTTGACGTTGCGCTTCAGCTCGACGCCCAGCGGACCGTAATCCCAGAACCCGTTGAGCCCGCCGTAGATTTCGCTCCCAGGATAGATAAAACCCCTTCGCTTGCAGAGACTTACGATCTTTTCCATCAGTTCGGTCTGGTTGACCTTTTCCACGAGTCACGCTCCTTGCCATGGGTTCGCGGCCGCCGCACCACGGATGGGCTGCACCGAAGTCGGTATTCTATGCTCACGGTCGGCGGTTTTCGAGGGTTTCCTTGGGCGGGATGCAGAACCAGACCGCGGCCCGGGCGATCAGTCGCCGTCGGTCTTTATGACGATCTCGGGCACCGGGAGGTCCGCCGGATCGGTCTGAAGGACGTGTTCGGTCTCCAGGACGACCGCCCCTTTGGCCTCAACCTGGCGGAGAGCCAGCTCAGCGGCCTGCTCGTCCCAATAGCCGCAGGCGTCGCCGATGACGATGGGACACTTGCCCCGCGACAGCAGGCCCAGAACCAGCGACTTGATCGCCCGCTCGGCCCCGACGCCGAACACCAGCCACCGTTTGGCCTGCACGGTCGAAAAGAACCGGTCGGCCTTGGGATTGGTGAATACGTCGTTGGTCCGCTTGCAGATGATGATCTGGCGGTAATTGTCGAGGATGTCCTCCGGCAGCGCCAGGCTCCCGTCGTGGTCGATCAGAAAACGCTTGGGCAGCAGCGTGAAGGGAACCTTCTGTTGGCCCGGCGTGCCCTCGATGCAGTGGAACAGAGGCGACCGAACGTTTTCGCCGCCCGGACGGTGAGCGTCAACCAGCGACGCCACCGGCAGCCGGTGCTTCTTGACCCAGTCGGAGAGCTTCTTGAAACGCTCCAGAACCCCTTGCCGGTCCTCGATGGGCAAAACCCCTTCCGCCGACAGAAAGTCGCACTGGGTGTTGACGTCCACCACGAGGCACTCGTAGATGGGCAACTCCCCATCGAAAACGGCGGTCGATCGTGATTTTCTCGAGCGTCTGCCGGCCATACCCTGATCTCCCCTACTGCCCGTCGACCCGGCGCCGGGGCGCGAGGTGCGGGAGCGTGTTTACTGCCTTGCCGGGCCTGCTCAGATGCCAAATGGAGGCGAAAAGGATACGTGGACTTTTCTCCGGTTATCGGAAGTCCGCTGAATCCTATGTCCGCCGATCCGAAAAGGCAAGACAGCAAATGGCCGCTCTTATAAATGTCAACCCACTGCCGGTAGTCTCGTCAGGACCATCGGCCGGCTTTAGCCTGTGGCCGAACTTCGCCGATCGCGGACCGCAGAAACACCCCGTTCCGTGTCCAATGTCCCATAATCCCCGCCTGCGAACCTCCCGAAACGCTTCTCGGGCGGTAATTTTTCCGTGAAACTTGACAAGCGCCGGCCGGATGGGTAGGCTTTGTGGACAAAACCGGATATTCGGGGCGTGGCGCAGTTTGGCTAGCGTGCTTGACTGGGGGTCAAGAGGTCGCGGGTTCAAGTCCCGCCGCCCCGATTTTGGCTTCTCGTCGCGATCGAAGCGCCTTCCAGGGGGAGGCAACTCTTCGGGTCGTGGCGGGAATATTGAACAGTGCGGACATGGGCGGATCTACACGGGAGGGATCAGCCCCTATAGACATGGCGGGAAGATCATTCCACCGGCGTCGCAGCGGTCCACAGCAAGACGTCGTCCAGCGTTCCGTCAGTCGATCGCCTCGCTGCCGCTCTGGCACGCGGATGACCGGGCCAAGGCCGTGTGCGATCGCCACAACATGACGTAAGGGGAGACGCCATGATCGAGTCGGTAACCAAACGGTCAGCCGATATTCTGATGGTGGAGGATAATCCGGGGGATGCGATGCTGGTGGAAGAGTGCCTCAAAAACTCCAGGACCAGGTGTCGCGTTCACGTGATGGAAGATGGAGTGGAGGCCATGGCGTTTCTCCACCGCGAAGGCAAGTACGCCGACGTCCCGCGTCCCGACCTGATCTTTTTGGACCTGCACGTGCCGCGGAAGGACGGCCGCGAAGTTCTTCAGGAGATCAAGAACGACGACGCACTCAAAGCAATCCCGGTTATCGTCTTTACCTCCTCAACCGCTGAAGAGGACCTGACCGACGTCTATGACCTTCGCGCCAATTGCTGCGTCATCAAGCCCACCATGCTGGACCAGTTGCAGGAATTGCTTCAGGCCATTGAGGCCTTCTGGTTCGAAACCGTCCGCCTGCCCTCGCCCAAGTAGCCATCCTCTCCGCGTCTCGACCGGGTCTCGTTTGCTGTCGTTGCCGGGAATGATTCGCAACGCCCGGATCGATTCGGTATAAAGGCAGCAACTCCCGGCGAGGCAATCATGCCCATCGAGTTCCAGTGCGACATGTGCGGCAAGCGTCTGCGGGACAGCGACCCCGACCGCTACATCGTGCGCACCGAGGTCTTCGCCTCCGCCGACCGCAACATCCTCAACGTCGCCTCCGGCTCGAGCCTTCAGGGCGAGCTGACGGCGCTGTTGGAGGAACTGCGGCGGGCCAATCCGGATGAACTCGAAGACCAGACGTACCGAAACTTCCGTTTCGACCTGTGTCGCAACTGCCACAGGCAGTACCTGACCGGGCCGCTGCCGAACGCCGAACCAGAACCCAGAACCTAGCCGAGCCAGAAGCTGCTGTCGAGTTTGGCGTTGCTCAGATACTCCTCGTGCGAGACAAGGGCGTGGACCACCTCCGGCCCGGCCTCGACGCCGACCTGCTCAAGCTCAAAGCTCTCACGGCAGTGCAGACAGAAGATCAGATTCCCATACTGGCTGACGTCCAGATCAACCCGTCCCCCACAATTTGGACACGTAACCGCCTCCCTCATTTTTCCACCCTTTCCCTATCGGTAGGATAATGTGCTTTCGTATTATACTCGCTCATTCTCGGACTTTGTACATCTTTTTTGTGAATCTACGAACAGAGGGAGGGTTATGGTTCTGTGAAAACCAAAGTTTTTACTGAAAATCTAGATTCTCACGCACTGCCGACCGCGACCCTGCGGGAGCCGCGATTCATGGGAAAGGGCAGTCAATTCTGCTCAACTTTAGTGGTTGTGGCAAGAGTCATTAACAGATCCGGGGTGTCGAAGCGGTTCAGCACGCCGTGAATGGCGGTCGGCTCATTAACCGCACTTCGGTCATAGTAAACAGATTTGATCTGGTCGGCCCAGGAGGCGGGCAGGCCCATGAAGAGAGCCCGCTGAAGTCCACCGTCGGCGACGGCGGCAAGCAGGGCCGGAGCGGCCATGATCCGGCAGCCGTGGATGCCCAGCCGTTGCGGGTCGATATCCGGACGGCTGCGCACGTACTCCAGGCCTCTGAGGATGTCGTAGGCCCACAGGCACACGAGATTCTCGCCCAGCATCCAGTAGCGATGGGCCAGCTTCCTCAGCTCCCCGCCCAGCCCGACGTGCTGGCAGGAACCGCTGGGGCCGGGTGCGACGGCACCGGTGCCCCGGACGTCGAGGAACAGCAGCACCCCCCCACCGGTCCACTGGTCGCGGAGCCTGGCCATGACCTGGTCGTTGGCGGCGAGTTGGTTGACGTCGGGCCCGACCACGATCGTGGCGGGCAACTTGCCCTCAGCCGTGTTCGGCCGCACCAGCGTTCCGGCGAGCGTGATATCCGGCTCGGAGGTGAAGAAGACATGCTCGATCCGCCACTCGTGAACGTCCACCTGGTTCTGGATCACGCGCGGATACAGCGGCGTCTCAGTCCGGCCCTCGCAAACCAGGCTGCGCACCTGCGCAATCACCTCCTTCGGGTCCGAGGCTTTGCGAACGGGAATATCCCCAGCCACCCGTTCAGCCAGGCTCGGCGCCTCCGGAAAGTCGATCAACACCTGCCCCGATCGCGTACAGCAGAGTTCCTGCTCGGCAAACGGCGGGTCCTCGTCGAGATCCAGCTCCCCTTCCGCTGGCCCCCCCAGTACGCCGGCAAAGAACCGCACCGTCTCCCGGCGCAGCGCGAACGATAGCTCGTGCGTGGTTCGGTCCAGGAAAAGCCGGCACTGATCCTCGGCCCCGAGCGTCCGGTAGATTCGCCGCAGTTCCTCGTGCGTGGCCAAAAGCCCCTCGATCGGGAAGAAGTCATATTCGACGCCCAGGAGCATCAGCGGCTTCGGCGCGAAGGCGACAAAGAAGTCAGCGTAGTTGAACCCAGCCGGGATATGGCCGAAGTAGTTCTGCTCAGCGTCGTGAGCGTGGTAGTGCTTCATGTAGATCGATCGTTCGGTCACGTAGCACGCCGGAGCCGCCGCGGCGACCCGATCGTCCAGCAGCGAAAGCTGACACGTCTGCGTCCCGCCGCCCGAGACGCCGCTGCAGCCGATCCGGCCCGCGTCGAGTTCCGGCCGCGTCTGGATGTAGTCCAGCGCCCGCATCAGATCCCACACAAAGTACCGGGCGATGTTCTGCCCGAGCAACTCGCACGCCAAGCCGATGTGTGTGTGCTCCTCCGTGCCCCAACGGACGATCTGGGCCCCGGTCGCTCGATCGATCAGGTTGAACCGCTCGCCCTGCCCGACCGGGTCCATCGCCATCGCGGCGATCCCGTTCTTGGCCAGTAGCGCCGCTTGGGTCTGATACGGTCCGTAGGCCTTGGCCGTCAGGGCGTGCCCGCTTGGCATCAGCACCACCGGAACCTTGCCCGAAACGCCCTTGGGAATGTACAAATTGCACGTCACGTACATCTTCGGCAGCGACTCGAAGATGATCTTCTCGACGCGGTACCGCTCGCGCTCGATCCGCCCGGTCGCCTGCGCCCGCAGTTCGCCACGCTCCGCGGGTAGCCCGCCGATGGCCTCCAGGAAGTACTCACGCTGCTTCAAACCGTGCGCACGGATGGCCTCGGCGCTGCCCAAACCGCGTTTAATCTCGCGCGAACGCGAAAGCTGCTCCTCAGCCAGCCGCTGCTGCTGAAAAAACACCTGCTGACCGACGTTGACGTGATAACCGTTCAAACCGTGCGAAATCGTCTGCATCTTTGATGTCCTGACGCTGTCCTGGATACCAAGCCGTGTGGGAAACGATAATAGTCGTTGGCGGGTGGACAATCAATGGCGGGCGCTTTGGGCTTGCCCCGGTCCGGACCGGGAACCGCGACGAGGGAAAGACTCGTCGCAAAAACGCTCTTCCGTGTGCAACTGTTGCACAGAATCGGCGGCGGCTCGGGCCTGCCGGGCGTCGCGTTTTCCCTCTGGACAGGATGCGGCATAGGTGGTAGACTCTTGTCGGTTGGTTAGTCGAGCGAGCTGGTGGGTCAACACGTTTCGTGGGGCTGAACGGTCTCGATCGGTTACCGCCTTCTGGGCCTGAAGGTGGCCCCGTTCAGAGGGTCCTGGAAAGCTAGTAGTGGGGCCGAAGACGCATTGCATGTCGGAGCATGTGTATCATGAGTAAGAGGCTGTACGTCGGCAACCTGAGCTACAGCGTCGATAGCTCAGCGTTGGAACAGATGTTCGGGGAGCATGGGCAGGTGGAGAGCGCTCAGGTGATCACCGACCGCGCCACCGGACGCAGCAAGGGCTTCGGATTCGTCGAGATGTCCTCCGACGACCAGGCCCAGTCGGCCATCGAGGCGCTCAACGGTCAGGAAGTCGACGGCCGGGCGCTGACCGTCAACGAGGCCCGTCCTCGCGAAGATCGTCCTCGGACCGGCGGCTATGGCGGCGGCGGTGGTGGACGAGGCGGCCGGGGCGGTTACGGCGGCGGCTACGGTCGCGGCGGAAACCGATAGACCAACGCGCCGATATCGGCTCGCGTCGTTGCGGTGGATGACCCTTCCGAACATGGGACGGACGGGCTAAAGCGGTTTTTTGCGCAGGTCCTTGATCTGTCCGCGACGCTTCTTCCCGTCCAGACGCTTTTCGTGGGCGCGGCGTGGAGTCTTTGTCTTCTTACGCCGCAGCCGCGGCCGAATCGCGTCGTTCAGCAGTTCGATCAGCCGCTGGACCGCCAATTCGCGATTGGCGTGCTGCGACCGCTCCTGCTGACAGACCACCCGCAGCAGACCGTCCTTGCTGATCCGCGAGGCGAGACGATCGGCGAGCCGGTGTTTCTGGTCGTCGCTGAGATTCGGGCTGTTCCGCACGTCGAGCAGCAGCGTCACGCGGGTGCTGACCTTGTTGACGTTCTGCCCGCCCGGTCCGCTGCTCCGCGAAGCGGAGAAGACGAGTTCGTCCTCATCGATCTGTACCCCGTGCCCGATTTCGATCACGCGATTCAGCTTCCTTGGCCGAGTGCCTCAAGGTACTGAAGGATCAACCGGACGCCGAAACCGGTCGCGCCGGCGGCGCGGTAGGGCTTTTCCTCGTCGGTGTCGGCGGTGGCTGCGATGTCGAGGTGGGCCCAGGGCGTCTCGCCGACGAACTGGCCTAGGAACGCAGCGGCGTTGCACGCGCCGCCCTCGCGGCCGGCGACGTTCTTGAGGTCGGCGACCTTGGACTTCATCTGCTCGGCGTATTGCGGACCCGACGGTAGGTGCCAGAGTGGTTCGCCCGCACGGTCCGCGGCGGACAGGAGGCCGTCTTTCAGCTCGTCGCGGTTGGTGAACAGCCCAGCGTAGAACTCGCCCAACGCCACGCGGCATGCGCCCGTCAGCGTCGCCATGTCAATGATCGCCCCCGGTTTGCGCTCAGCGGCGAAGGCCAGGGCGTCACAGAGGATCATCCGCCCTTCGGCGTCGGTGTTGCGGACCTCGACCGTCTTGCCGCTGTAGGTGCGGATGATGTCGTCCGGCCGCCACGAGTCGCCCGAGAGCATGTTCTCGACCGAGGGGATCAGGCCCAGCACGTTGACCCCGGCTTTGAGTCTGGCTAGTCCGCTCATGATCCCAAGCACCGCGCAGCCGCCGCACTTGTCGAACTTCATGCCGTCGAGGAACGGTGTCGGTTTGAGGTTGACGCCACCGGTATCGAACGTGACGGCCTTGCCGACCACAGCCAGGTCGATCGCGGCCTTCTTGCCGCCTTTGCCCTTTCGGCCGGTGTACTCCAGCACGATCAGCCGCGGCTTGTGGACCGAACCGCGTCCGACCGCCAGGATCGCGTTCATCTTCATCCGGGCCAGTTGCTTTTCGTCGTAGACCTTGCAGGCAAAGCCGAACTTCTTCGCCAGACGACGGGCCTCGTCGGCCAGGACGGGCGGATTGATTTCGTTGCCCGGCTGATTGGCCAGGCGACGGGCCTCGTTCTGAGCCTCGCCGATGATCGTGCCCAGCTTCGCACCGGATTTGATCTTGCCGAGCGTTTTGGCCTCCGGCTCGACGATCGTGATCCGCATATCGCCGACCTTTCGGCCGTTCGTGTTCTCCTGGGTC
>Ga0123333_10006660_pt1 | contig 10085 bp, 8 predicted proteins | sample BioC12SIPDNA_3_FD_89957 | JGI IMG/M metagenome (GOLD analysis project Ga0123333, IMG submission 89957) | Anaerobic biogas reactor microbial communites from Washington, USA - Biogas_R2_B C12 SIP DNA | ecosystem: Engineered > Bioreactor > Anaerobic > Unclassified | place: Washington, USA...
AGTCAGTTCCTCTTCGATGCGAGCCAATTGGGCTTCAAACTGCTGATCGATCGTGCCAAAGCGGGTGTCCAATCGGCAGCCGCCGGGCGTGATACGGGGATCGGCAATCAGTTCCGTTGGCGCGAGGTTGGAAAACTCCTTGAGAACCGCTTCGATCTGCGGCGCCAGCGCGGCATGGTCGGCCGGATTGAGATGGAGGCGAAGTTGGGAACTTCCCGACGCCAACTCCAAGGCTTCCCGGACGAGACGGACCGTAATCTCAGGATGGTCGATCCTTTCGCGGCGAACGAGACGAGCGGCGATCGCCGCGGCGGTATGGACGGCGGACTTCTCCCAATGCCGCAGCCAGGCGTGCCTGGAGTGTTGCACTTCTTCCACGGCGCGCTGCAAGGCGGGCAGTAGCGTCGCCAATTGCCGGGCGAGTTGTTTCTGGACTGTCTGTTCGACGGCGTTCTGGCCCGCCTGCCGCCCTTCGGCTTCGGCGCGTTGGCGAATAGCGACCGCTTCTTTTTGCGCCGAGGCGAGTATCTTGGCGGCTTCCCCGCGGATCTTGTCGAGATACTGCCCCGCCTTGACCGCCATGTCATCGAAATTGAAGGCGGCGGCCCGGATCGAGCGGATTTCGTCGTTGGCTTTGATGACGGTGGACATGGTTGATCCGCTTAGTCTTACACGGTTGTTTCTCAAGCCGCCGCCGCTTCGTAGACCGCGGCCACGGTGGCGCCGGCGTAGTCGGCGGATTGCGGCAGTCGGATGCGTCCCTGCGCGGCGAGTCGGCGAGCGAGTTCGACGAGTTCGACGCGCGCTTGCTCCACGTCGCTCAGCCGCGTCGGGCCAAGATGAAGCAGCCGATGGCGAAGGTTGCGGGCCTCCGCCTGCGGCAGTTGCCGGAGAATCCGCTCGACCAGATCTTCAGCGGCGCCGGCCAGTGCGAGGATGGCGATTTCCGGATCGCTGCCGGCGAGAATCGTGGCCAGGCTCCGGTCGTCGAGCAGGGCAAAGTCCTCGAAGTCGATTCGATCCGGGCTGAGTCGCTCGGCCAATCGGCGGTCGTAGGCGTTGAGGGTGTCGAGGATTTGCATTCCCACGCGGGGGTCGGAGGCGGCAAGGATCCCGGCCACGGCGGAGAGGCCGGCGACGCGCCGCCGTTGCATCCGCACCAATTCGGCCAGACGCGACTCGAGGGTTTGCTCGACTTCCCGCAGGATGCTAGGATCGGTCTCTTCCAGATCGACCAGGCGGCGGAGCACGTCGACCTGGAGCGGCGGCTGAAGACGGACCAGCACCGTACCGGCGCGGTGCGCGGGCAGATGCGAGAGAACCAGGGCGATGGTCTGCGGCCGTTCGGCAGCCAGGAGGCGAGCGAGTTTGTCGGCTTCGGCTTCCTGCAGGAACCGGAACGGAGTGTCGTCGCCGGCCCGGGGCGGCTGGGTTGCCGGGGGATCGGGGGTGTCGTCTAGTCCGGCCAGCGTTCGGGCAAGACGGCCGCCCAACTCGACCCCCGCCGTTTTCCCTTTTCCACCGGATCCCGCCTGGAAGAACTCGTCGACCACGCGGCGCTGCTCCGTCGAATCGACATCGCCCAACTCGACAACCGCACGGCGGACCAGCCGCGCCGTTGCCCCATCCATCTTATCCAACAGGACGTCCGCCGATTTCCGGTCGAGTGCGCCGATAAGAATGGCCGCTTTTCGAATGCCTTGGTCGTATTTCATGGATTCTTAGCTCGGGTGTCCGATCCAGGTTCGCAGGATATTCGCGGCCGCGTCGGGGTCGTCGGCCACCAGTAGCGACAGTTCGTCCTTCAGCGAAGCGCCCGACTGGAAGCGATGCAGTCGACGCTCGACGTCGTTCACCTCTTCGCCTTCTTCGCCGCTTCCTGAAATCTCCGGATTCGCAGCCGCCGGCTTGCCGGACTGGGAGGCAGGGGCCGAGCGAATCATCGAACGGAGCATGGTGATGCTGACCAGCGCGAGCAGGAGCATACCCAGCGTGCTCCACGACTGCCCGAGCCAGGTGATGGCCTTCTCGCTCATCGCCGGTTCCGGCAAATCGGGTGCGGCGATCTTCTGAAAGGCGGTCACCGTCACCAATTGCGACTTGTCGGCGATCCCTTCGGCTTCCGGCAGCAGAGCGGCGACGGCCGATCGGATCTTCGCCGTTTCCTCCTGGCGGATCGGATCGAGTTCGGCCTGTGTGGGCGTCTTCACCGCGGCGCCTGCCTGCGGATTGGGATCGGGCGGGTTTCGCTCGCGCCAGATGCTCTCGAAATAGCTGGTGGGGATTCCCACCGTCGCCGTGACCTTCTTCAGAGCGAAAGGTTGGTTTTCGATTTCCTCGGTCGAGCCGGAGAGCGCATTGACCGTGGTCTGCTCCGATTCTTCCTCCTCCTGGCGCGAACCTTTGCTGGATGCCGCGGAGAGCGCCATGGGGGCATTCGCCTGGTAACCGGGGCGTCCCGCGGCATCGGCGCCGTCTTGAACGAGCGAGCGGGACTTGTCGGTTACCTGCATGGGCACGGTTTTGGGATCGTTCTTCACTTCGCGCTGGCGATGCACCCGCTTTGGATCGAGGTCGACGTCGGTTTCGACTGTCACGTCGGGGACGTACATCAGCACACCGAGGATCCGATCGCGATACCAGTCGGCGTAGAACTGCTTTCGCGCAATGAGCGGATCATCCGTCGCGCCGCCGAAGCCCGACGGATCGCCGCGGAAAGAACGGCCGGTGTCAAGATCGAGCACGGTGACGTCTTCGGGCTTGAGGCCGGCGACCGCCGCGGCCACGGTGTGGCGGATGGCCGAGACTTTGGCGCCGTCCAACTCCTGGGCTCCCTTCGATCGGACGTTGACCGACGCCGTGGTAACCTTCTCGCGTCCTAATCCCGACTTCTCCTCGGTGTCCCAGAAGATCATTGCCGTTTCGATGCCGCTCATCATGCCGAGGATCTTGGAAAGCTCCTGCTGCTTGGCGATCTTCAATCGTTCGCGGCGTTTCTCGCGATCTTCGAAGACATTGCCGCTGTCCAAGGCGTTCTCCATCATCTGCCCGAAATCACGGGGAAGCGCGTTGGCATCAGCCAATGCGGCCATGTAGGCCGTTTGCTGACCGCGCGGAACCCGGATCCGCGTACCCTCGATCTCGTAGGAATTCAGCCCGGCCTGGGCGAAGGCCCCCTCCATGTCGCGGACGGCGGCGGGAGGGAACGATTCGCCACTCATCAAATACATGTCCGGGCCGGTGGATCGTTCGACGAAGAGATACCCGATGCCTACGATGACGACGGCCAGCAGCAGGCCGGAGGTGATCCGAGCCCCCGGTGTCATCGAGCGAAACAGATCCGCGAGTTGGGCGTATGCTTGATTGATGAAGTCCATCCGTGGAGCCTCGTCGTTAGCGGCTTGTCATCACAAAGAGGAGCAGGTCAAATCCGTATGTTCTGCACCTCCTGATACGCCTGTACCATCTTGTTGCGGATTTGCACCATCATCCGGAAGGCGATATCCGCCTTCTGCACGGCGGTGAGGACTTCGGCCGGCGTGATATCCTCGCCGCCCGCCGCCAGATGCTCGACGGCGCGGTCCGCCTCTTGCTGCATCGAGTTCACTTCCTTGATCGAATCCAGCAAGAACGTCTTGAACGACGGACCACTCTGGACCTGTTCCGTGCTTTGCGGGAGCAGGTTGGGCGGCGTGGCGGGAATGCTGTTGTTGTGAACGGGATTCATCAGACGAGGATCCTCAGGGTTTGCTGGGCCAGGTCTTTGGCGATGTCGATCGCCCCCAGGTTGGCCTCGTAGGCGCGGGCCGCTTCCATGGCGTCGGTCATCTCGGTCATCATGTTGATATCGGGGTAAGCCACATAGCCTTTATGGGCACCTTCCTGAATCGCGTCCGGATGTCCGGGCTGGTACTTGTAACGCGGTTCTCTCTCGTCGATTTCCACGGAACTGACGCGAACGCCGGCCGCCCCGGCGGTTCCCACCGTGTCGTCCGTTTGGAAGACGACGTATCGCGGCTGGTACGGTGCCGCCTCGCCGGCTTCATCGTGGGTGGTCGACAGGTTCGCCAGATTGCTGGAGATGGCATTCATCCGCATCCGTTGTGCGACCAACGCGCTGGTGCTGAGGTCGAGGGCGGAAAGCATCGCCGGGCTCCTCGTTTATGTCAAGCTGATTACTGGGAATTGGACCAAAAAAACGTCAGACTCGCTCGCTGATCGCGACGTTCAACAGACGAAATTGGGCCGTCATCATCGTCAAGGCCAGATTGTGCTGGATTTGATTCTTGGCCATCTCGGTCACCTGCGTTTCCATGCCCACGTTGACTTCGTCGTGACGAAGGATGGTTTGACTCTCTCGCGCCACCTCGGCGAGGTTGGCACGTCGGCCGAATCCGGGGTCTCCCGGCGACATCGTCCGAGACGGCCGACGGGTTGCCTCGATCGCCTCGCGGAGCCGGCTCTGAAAATCCTCGGGGGACAGATCCCGCACCTGATAGCCGGGAGTGTCCAGGTTGGCGATATTCCCGGCGAGCACGTTGTGCCTTGCCTGGGAGAAGGCCACCACCTGCTGCAGGACGGGAATCGTCGTTCCGCTGAAGATCTTCTCGTACATGGCTGTATCCCTGCCGGCTGTATGCAAGCGGTGTGCCGATGACAACCCGGCGCGCCGACGCGGTGAAGGCTGCCGCGAAGAGAGCTTCGCGCAAATGCCTGCCTGGCGGCAGCTTTCACATCTTGCCTTTCAATGGCAGACTTCTCCAATTCGCAAGACTCCCAGTCTTGTCCATATCTCAAGCGGCAGAAACGGCCGATGCCCATCCGGCATTCTCTGCCGGTAACCGTTCAAGGGGCGGGCGGGGACTGGTCCATTTTTCGGCCGATTGACGTGTTTTGGCGATAAAGACGCTGTCCGAAAACATGGACCTGTCCCCTTCCATCCCACCCCGTGAACGGTTACCTCTACCGATTACCTCCCTGCTCTTGCCAGTGATTTCTCCCGCGGGGCGTATCCGTACTGTCTCAGTTTCCCGGAAAGAGTGCAAACTCCGATACACAGAGCCTTGGCGGTTTTTTCGCGGTGGCCGTCGAAATGGTCCAACGTGGCTTCGATCAGTTTGCGCTCCATGGCTTCCAGACTCAGCCCGACCGCGAAGTCGGCGGTCGCATCAACTCCCTCGTCCTCGGGACCAAGAAGTAGCCACCGGCGGAGTTCGTCAGCGCCGACCGATCCGTCGGCACCAAGCACACTGAGGCGGGTGATGACGTTTTCCAGTTCACGGACATTGCCCGGCCAGTCGTAGTGCATCAGCAAGTCGATGGTCGAGCGATCGAGTTCGACCGGCTCGCGTCCCAACCGAACGGCGCTGCGCCGGAGAAAGAGAGTCATCAATTCCGGGATATCCTCCTTACGTTGCCTCAGCGGCGGCACGTGAAGCGGAACGACGGCCAGGCGGTAATAGAGATCCTGGCGGAAACGCCCGGCGGAGACCTCCGCCGCCAGATCCCGGTTTGTCGTCGCCAGCACACGGACATCGACGGCGATGGTCTGGCTGGAACCAACCCGCTCAAAACTCCGTTCCTGCAACACGCGCAGCAGTTTGGCCTGCAAAACCAGTTCGATCTCCGTCACCTCGTCCAGAAGGATGGAGCCTCCGTCAGCGAGTTCGAATCGGCCCGTGCGGGCCGTATCGGCCCCGGTAAACGCACCGCGCTCATGCCCGAAAAGCTCGCTTTCCATGAGTTGGGCGGAGAGGACGGGGCAGTTGAGGCTCACCATCGGCTTGCCCCGGCGACCGCTGGCGGCGTGAATCGCCTTGGCGACGAGTTCCTTGCCGGTGCCGCTCTCGCCGGCAATGAGGACGGTCTCGGGCGTGGGAGCGATCTGCAGGATTTTCGCACGCAGGGTCTGCATCAGCGGGCTGGAACCGACCATTTCCGGCTGCTCGCAAGAGGCCGTTGCGGCGTCGGGGGTATCCTGGACATGAACCAGCCGCCCATGACGGATCGCGTGAGCGACCAGTTGTTCGAGCCGGTCGACGTCGAAGGGCTTCTCGAGGTAGTCGAAGGCGCCGTGGCGCATCGCCTCGACCGCCGTGCTCACCGAGGCGTGCGCGGTCACCATCACCACTTGGGCGCCGTAACGGCGCTGTTCGAGCTGAACGATGAACTCGATCCCGCTCATGCCGGGCATCTTCAAGTCGGTCACGATGCAGTCGAACGTCTCGCGACGAACCACCTGGAGCGCCTCGGCGGCGCTGGAGCAGCAGTCCACGCAGTGCCCGGCCTGGCGGAGCACCTCGGCCATCGATTCCCTCGCCTGAGGATGGTCGTCGACGACCAGCACGCGGCCGCTACCGATGGCGGTCAGCCCGCCGACATGGGCTTTCATGCTGCGTTCTCCCGGATAGAGCGAGGAATGGTGAGCGTGAAGACGGCGCCGCCGTCCGGACCGTTGGCGGCGGTCACTCGTCCGCCGTGGGCTTCGGCGATGCGGTAAACAATCGCCAACCCCAGGCCCGTACCGCCCGGCTTGGTCGTGAAGAACGGCTCGAAGACTTTGCGCACCGCGTCCTCGGAAAGCCCCACGCCGCTATCGGACACCTGCAAGGCCAGCTCGTGTTGGCCGGTGGTAAGGCCGAAACGCAATACGCCCCCCTCGGGCATGGCGTCCAGGGCGTTGAGAAAGAGGTTTAGCATCGCACGGCGGAGCATGTCGTAATCGGCCCGGATCAAGTCGCCGGGCGGCGCATCGTTCACGGCGCGAATGGCCTGCGCCGCAAGCTGGGGCGCCAACGAACCGAAGAGGTCGTCGCCAAGGGTGGCCGCGGGGAATACGTGCCACTGCGGATCGCGGTCCGAGGTGAATTGCAGCAAGTCGTGTACAGTCGCGTCGAGATCGGTGAAGCCGGCCGTGATCTTGTCGAGAATTCGCAGGCTTTCCGGGTCGGAGTGGATACGCCGCCGCAGCAGGCTCAGATAGAGCGTTACCGGGACGAGATTGTTGCGGACTTCGTGTGCGACATGCGAGGCCATCTGCCCGAGGTCGGCCAATCGGTTCTTGCGAGCCAACTGCCGGTTCTTCGCCTTCAACTCCTCCGTCAATCGGCGGACCTCGCCGCGGAGTGTCTCGTGGGTCTGTTCGAGGCGTACCGTGGCTGTGTGCCAGGCGGCGAGCACAGTCTCGAGGCTGGCGCTACCGTCGAGGGTGAGGGGGGTCGTGTCATTGGTCATTGGCTATTGGTCGCAGGAGAGGTCGAGTTGGTGGGTGGGGAAGGCAGTGGAGGCGATGTAGGCGCCGCGTGCCTGGCCAGCATGGTGAATTCCTTGAAGCTGGTTTGCCGCTTCGTCTCGGCGACGGGTCAGTTCCAGTTCGCTCCGCTTCTCCTGCGCAAGGATCTCCGCCAAGAGGCATTCGCAGCGTTGGACTTGCTCGGCGCACGCCTGGCGCCGTCCGGGCGATCTCCAGTGGCGAGACTCCGGATCCTGGTCTCGGAACGGATCAAGTTGGCGCTGGACCGACTGCAAACGCGCGATAACTTCCTGTTTGGCAGACAGGACGTCGAGCAGTCCGGAGATGCTCCCCTCGTTGAGCAGTTCGCATTGTCTGCGGCCCATGTCGCGCAATTGGGCGAGGCACTGGTGCTTGCGATCGATCAAGTCGGCGAGCAGGTCGGTTTCGAATTCCATAGTGGCTTCCACGTGCGGTTCTGCTTGTTGCAGTTCGGTTGCCGCCCGGTCTTATGTGGCCGTCAATTGCTCCAGCAGTGTGGTCCATTGCCGGCGGGAGTAGTTTGTGGTTTCCTCAAAGGGCACGTCCGACTTCATTCGGCCCAGCACAATTTTCGCTTGTTGCAGGGTGCCGCGAGCTTCCGCCGCCTTGTCCAATCGCCAGTACGTCCTGGCAAGCTGCAGGTAGGCGTCCAGCACCTCGGGGGCGCTCTGGTAGCGATTGGTTACCATCACGTAGGCTTTGGCGGCGTCATCGTACTGGCCCAACTCGAAGAGCATCTGCCCGATCATGAAGTAGCAGTTGCGGAGCGTCTTCTTCTGGAGGTCGCTCAGCTCGTCGGTTTCTTGGCGACGGGCGAGCTTCTCCTGGATCGTACGGTATCGAACCAGCGCCGCGTCGAGCAGTTCGCGGGTCTGTTTCGAACGCGCCAGACGGATGTTTTCCACCCGATCCTGCCGGAGCTTCTCTTCGAGCCGCTTTGCCGTGAGGCGGCAGCAGTCGGCGAGCAGGTACTCCGCCTCGACCGCTCGAGGAGAATCGGGATAGCGTTGGATGGCCTCGCGAAGCCGCTCGGTCGCCACCTCGTATTCACCTTCCCTGTGCAAGAGACGGCCGAGATCGAAGAGCGATTCGCGCCATTCCTTGCTGGCCGGGGTGAGAAATTCGCCGCTGAGGTTGTCGTGGAGGAGCTGTTTCGCTTCTTGGCCCCTTCCCTTTTCCGCGTGCGCGCCCGCCGCCAGCAGCCGAGCGCTGAAGGCTGCCGCATCGCGGGAATGAAACTCGATGCACTCTTCGCAGGCGGCGATGGCTTCGTCCGTCCGATCCAGGGCGAGCATCGCCTCGGCAAGGCCGACCAGGGCGCGAGGGTGTCTTCGCCGCGTTTCGTTCTTCAGGTAGGCTTGGAAGAGCCTGGCCGCGCTGCGAAAGTCGTGCCCTGCCAAATTCGCCTCGGCGGCTTCCCAAAGATCGTCGGGATATTCCCGGTCGGCGATCCTCAGTCGTGAGAGGCGTTCGAACTCGCGTCCCGCGGCACGGAGCTTTTCACGGCCCGTGCCGGCCGTCGGCATCGCTTTGCTCGGCGGTTGAGCCGCCGCCTCCGCCAACAAGCTGCGCCCCCACTGCCGGTAGGTTTGCGCGGCAAGTTCCATCTGCTGTTTGCGAGGCAACAGCGGGTGGAGCTGCCCGATCAACGCTCGGCAGCAATCAAACTTCTCCGCCGCAAGATACTCGCGGTAGGCGATAAGAAGACGCTGCCGCAACTCGGCCGGGGAGAGCCAAGGATTCGCAAACGTTTCCGGGCTGACGATGCGGCTGAGCACTCGGCGATAGTTGGCCACCGCAGTTTGATCGTAACCCAATTGACGGGCAATTTCCGCTTCCGCAAAGGTTGCGGCCAGCGTTTCCGGAGTATCGGGATAGACTTTGCGAACTCGTTCGAACTGCTTCAACGCCGCGCGGTGCTCCTTGAGTTCCTGCAAGCAGACTCCCGTCAGATAGGCGGCTCTGCAACTCACGTCGGCGCTGAGCGTGTCGCGGCTCTCCGCCTCTCGAAAGGTGTCGATCGCCGCCTGAATCTTCTCGCGATGCTCAAGCTCGGCTTGCTTGAGAGCATCCGTATCAGCAGTGTCGACGCTTCCGATCAATTCACGCGCCTGGTGAAGCAGCACTTGGCCTTCCAGGACTACGGCCTCCGCTCGGTCCGCGGCATCGGCCGGGATTTGGGCCAGGGTATCGAGGCATTCGGAAATGTGGTCGAGATGGAGCAGGATTTTCGCGCGCTGGAGCAGTCCCCGCTGGCGCTCCCGCGAGCTGAGAGACCGGTCGGAGAGATACGAAGTGTTCTCTCGGAGAGCCTCCGCGTACTGCGGCACGGAGTCGTTCATGCAGGCCTCCGCGAGCAGGCGATGGATCTCGGTCGCCTGCCCGGTGTTCGCTTCAAGCGCGTCGCGAAGCGCGGGACGGCTTGCGGCGATCTGGTCGCTCTCGTAGAGAGATCGGCCGAGCAGAAGGAGCCCCTCCGGCTGCCGGCCTTCCGGAAAGCCGCGGTCGCGGGCTTCTTCCAGGTATCGCGAAGCGAGCAGATAAAGGTCTTTGCGGCCGTTGGTCCAAGTTTGATCAGCTTCGTAGGCAGCCGCGGCGCCGAGGACGAACGCCAGTCCGCCCAGCGTCTCGGATGGAAGCGGACCTTGCCGGCGGAGCGACTCGGCCATGCGGCGCGCATCGGAAAACCGGCCGTTATCCAGAGCGTCGAGCGTCAAGGGGAGCGTGAACTCGGCCGCGGCTTGCGAGCCGAGGACGAACCAGAGCCCTAGCGCGGCGCCGGCCGAAGCCAAGACGGAACCCACCAGCAACG
>Ga0123333_10006665_pt1 | contig 10083 bp, 7 predicted proteins | sample BioC12SIPDNA_3_FD_89957 | JGI IMG/M metagenome (GOLD analysis project Ga0123333, IMG submission 89957) | Anaerobic biogas reactor microbial communites from Washington, USA - Biogas_R2_B C12 SIP DNA | ecosystem: Engineered > Bioreactor > Anaerobic > Unclassified | place: Washington, USA...
ATCGCGATCGACGCTGGTGAGCACCACGTGCCGCAGCGCCATGCGATGGACCGACTCCGCGATGCGGCGCGGCTCATCCTCGTCAAGAGGCAACGGCTTGCCGCTCTTCACATTGCAGAACCTGCAACTGCGGGTGCATATGTCGCCCATAAGCAGGAAAGTGGCGGTGCCGCGACTCCAGCACTCCCCCAGGTTCGGACAAAACGCCTCCTCACAGACCGTGTGGAGCGTCTGCCCGCGCATCAGCTTCCTGATCTCCCAGTAGCTTTCATCCTGGTGGAGCTTGACCCGAAGCCAGTCGGGCCGCCGGCCAGCCGTCGCCTCAGGCGTTTCTGGCCGCTCGCGCAGCCGCGCACGCTTCGGCGCGTTGCGCGGCTCGCCTGCACCGGCGGCACCCGGCGTCTCTTGAAGCTCAGGGGGAATCGGATCGAACGTTACCTTACCTTGCATGACTCACTCATTCACCTGCCCAGCAGTATAGCACGCATCCCATCGCAGGCACAGGCCGTCGCGAAGGGTTAGATATGAATGGCCTGGCCGCTCACCGCGTGCGCAGCTTCCATCAATGCCTCCGAGATGGTCGGGTGCGCGTGGACCGTGCGGGCGATCTCCTCCGTGGTCAGTTCCCACGTGCGCGCCAGGGCCAGCTCGGGCAGAAGCTCGGTGACCTCGGGGCCGACCAAGTGCGCGCCCAGGATCTCGCCATACTTCGCGTCCGCGATAATCTTTACGAAGCCTTCCTTTTCGTTCAATCCGAGCGCCTTGCCATTTGCGATGAAGGGGAACTTGCCGACCTTGATCTCGTAGCCCTTCTCTTTCGCCTGGGCCTCCGTGTAGCCTAACGAGGCCACCTGGGGCTTGCAATAGGTGCAGCGCGGCATGAACGCATAGTCGGCATCGCGCAGGGGGCGGGTCTCGTGACCCGCGAGATGCTCAGCCGCGATGATGCCCTGCGCGCTTGCGACATGCGCCAGCATCAGCTTGCCGGTGACATCACCGATCGCGTAGATGCCCCCAACGTTGGTCCGCATGGTCTCATCTACGACGATGAACCCACGTTTGTCCGTCTGTACGCCGGCCGCGTCCAGTCCGATCGCGTCGGTGTTGGCCTGAACGCCGATCGCAACCAGCGCCACATCCGCTTCGAGCGTCTGGCTTTGGCCGGTGGCCTGGTCGGTCAGGCGCACGGTGACGCCCGCGTCGGTCGCCTCGATGCCCTCGGTCTTCGTGTTGACCAGCATCTTGACGCCCGCACGCTTGAATTGCTTGGCTGCCTCGGCGGCGGTTTCTTCGTCTTCGAGCGGAAGGATGTGGGGCAGCATCTCGATGATGGTCACATCTGCGCCGTAGGAGCGGAAGACATAGGCGAATTCCATGCCGATCGCACCCGCGCCAACCACCACGAGCCGCTGGGGAACGGTCGTGAGTTCCAACGCCTGGCGATACGTGATCACCTTCTTCCCATCGATGGTCATGCCCGGCAGGTTGCGCGGCCGCGCACCCGTCGCTATGATGATCGACTTGGCCTCGATCACCTGGCCGCCCGGCTCGACCGTTACCTGGTTCTTGCCGGTGAGCTTAGCCGTGCCCTGCACATGCGTCACCTTGTTCTTGCGGAAGAGGAAGCCGACGCCCTTGACCAGACGGTCGGAGACCTGCCGGCTCCGCTTTTGTGCGGCGGCGTAGTCGAGCTTCAGATTGTCGAAGCTGAAGCCGAAATCCTTGCTCTCATTCGTCAGGATGCTGGCCAGTTCGGCATTGCGCAGCAGCGCCTTGGTGGGAATGCAGCCCCAGTTGAGGCATATCCCGCCAAGGTTCTCGCGCTCCACGCACGCCACCGTTTGGCCGAGCTGAGCCGCCCGGATCGCCGCGACATAGCCGCCCGGCCCACCGCCAATTACTATGACATCGTATGACGCAACATCTGCCATCGTCGATCAATCTCCTTTTGCGAGGAATCTAGCGCAATTACAGGACCGCAGTTTAGCAGGCTCGCCCTTTTTGTGCAACGAAGGGCTGTTTACGGAATTCTGCTAAGCCTCCAGATACGATACGACCGCTTCCAGGAACGCGTCGGCGCTGCGGCCATCCAGGATCCGGTGATCGAAGGTGAAGCTCAAATATGCCATCGGACGAATCGCGATGACGTCCTCCGCGTCCGGGAGAAGCGGATGCCCCTTTGACAACACTACTGCCCGCTTCTGGATCGCCCCTACCCCGAGGATTCCCGCCTGCGGTTGGTTGATGATGGGCGTTGCGAAGAGGCTGCCGGCCGTGCCGTGGTTGGTCAGGGTAAACGTGCCGCCCTGCACCTCGTCGGGTGCAAGCTGCTTCGCGCGGGCACGCTCGGCCAAGTCGTTGACTGCCCGCGCGAGGCCGAGCAGGCTGCGCTCATCTGCGTCGCGGATCACCGGCACGATCAGCCCGTCGGCAATGGCGACCGCCATGCCCACGCGAATGCGGCGGTGCACCAGGAGCCCTTCCTCGGTGAAGCTGCTGTTGGCCTCGGGCACGGCCTTAAGCCCGGCGACGACCGCCTGCACGAAGAAGGGAGTGAAGGTGAGTCGCACGCCCTGGCGCTCGTACTCGCCTTTCAGACGCTCGCGCGCCTGGACCACGCGCATCAGATCGGCCTCCATGACCGTGGTCACGTGAGGCGAAGTCCGCTTGCTGGTCACCATGTGCCTGGCGATGCTGCGGCGAACGGTGGACATGGGCGCCAGCTCAGAATCGAGCGCCTTGCCTGCCGGGTGCACCAGTCCCCCGGGAGTGCGCTGCACAGGAGCTGGCTCTTCATGTCCCATCTCCTCGGTGGGCTTGAAGAGATCTCCGGAGCCGGGACGCTCCCAGGGCGGAAGCTCGTCGATCGCGGGAGGACGGTCCAGGGGTTCTGCGCCGCGCGGCGCAGGGGCCGCTACGTAGGCCAGGACATCCTTCTTCGTTATCCGCCCGCCCGCGCCGGTTCCGACGACCTGTGCCAGGTCAACGCCCATCTCCGCGGCCAGGCGGCCGACCGCGGGCGAAATGAAGCCGAGGCTGCGCGGTGCGCCCTCCCGGGGAGCACCCACTCGCAGAGCATCCTCATCTGTCGAGCCGGTTGCCGCGAGAAAGGCCTCCACATCCTCTCTGGTGACCTTCCCACCCGGGGCCGCCGCGGGCACGTCGGCCAGGTCAATCCCGTATTCCGCAGCCAGTCGCTGCGCCAGGGGGGTTGCGTTGGGCCTGCCAACCTGCGCGGCGGCAGCGGCAGCAGGGGCAGCGCCACCCTGGGCGCCGCCGGCATCCACGCCACCCGTGGGCTGCTCGCCTGCCTCCCCGATCTCGGCCAGGAGTGCACCCGCGGCCACCGTCTGGCCTTCGGCCACGTAGATCTTGAGCAGGGTGCCGGTGGCGGGCGCGGGCACTTCCGTGTCGACCTTGTCCGTCGTCACTGCAAGCAGCGGCTCATACTCCCTGACAGGCTGGCCTTCCCCGATCAGCCAGCGGCCGACCGTTCCTTCGACGACCGATTCCCCGAGCTTCGGCATGATGACCTGGATTGGCATGGCATGCTCCTAATACGCGGCGAGCGTGCGCGCGGCCGCGGCGATCTTGTCAGCATTGGGCATAAAAAAGTCCTGCAGTGGGTGGCTGAAGGGCATGGCCGGGACATCCGGCCCCCCGACACGCGTCACCGGTCCATCTAAGTACTCAAAGGCCTGCTCGGAGATGATTGCAGCGATCTCACCGCCCAGGCCGCCGGTGAGGTTATCCTCATGAACGATCAGGACCTTGCCGGTCTTTCTGACCGAGGTCAATATCGTATCCTTGTCCAGCGGCGAGAGCGTACGCAGGTCGATCACCTCGACCGAGATGCCCTCCGGCGCCAAGGCCTGCGCAGCTTTAAGCGACTCGTGCATCATCAGGCCATAGCTGATGATCGTCAAGTCGTCGCCTACGGCCTTCACATCGGCCTGGCCGAGCGGCACGAAGAAGTCGCCTTCGGGGACCTCCCCCTTGATCGAGCGGTAAAGCTTCTTGTGTTCGAGGAAGAGCACCGGGTCAGGGCTGCGCAGCGCGGTCCGCAAGAGGCCGGCGGTGTCGTAGGGCGTGCTGGGCGCCAGGACGTACAGGCCCGGCACATGGCAGAAGAAGGCTTCGATCGACTGCGAATGATAAAGCGCGCCGCTGATGCCGCCACCGTAAGGCGCGCGGATAAGCATCGGCACGGTGAAGGCCGCGTTGGAGCGATAGCGCATCTTCGCTGCTTCGTTGATGATCTGGTTGAAGGCCGGGTGGATGAAATCCGCAAACTGGATTTCGCAGATGGGCCGGATGCCGTTGAGTGCCAGCCCGATGCCCACACCGACGATGGACAGCTCGGAGAGCGGGCTGTCGATGACCCGGCTGGGACCAAATTCGGCGTACAGGCCTTCGGTGGCTCTGAACACGCCGCCGCGCCGGCCGACGTCCTCGCCGGTGATGACAATCGTGGGGTCCCGGCGCATCTCCGCAGCCAGGGTCTCGCGCAGCGCCTCGATGTTGGTCTTAACCGGCATGTGGCATCGCTCCGAAGACAGGGTGCAGCGCATCCTCGCCGCGCGGGTAGGGAGCACGCTGGGCGTAATCGGTCGCATCATCCACCTTGACACCCACCCGGTGCAGGATGCGCTCGGCCTCCGCGTCGTCGAGGATGGCCTCTTTGCGCAGAACCCGCTCCATGCGGAGGAGTGGGTCGCGCTTCTTCCACATCTCGACCTCGTCGCGGCTGCGATAGGAACGGTCATCGTCATCCGAGGAATGGGGCGTGGGACGGTAGGTCTTGGCCTCCAGCAGTGTAGCGCCTTCGCCGCGTCGCGCGCGCAGGACTGCCTCGCGCGCGACGTTATAGCTCTCGAAGATCTCGTTGCCGTCATACATCACGCCAGGCATTCCGTATGCATCACCCCGGTCGGCCACGTTGGTCACCGGCATCTGCTGCTCCACCGGCACCGAGATGGCGTACTGGTTGTTTTGAACGAGGGTAATCAGCGGAAGGCAGTGGATGCCTGCCCAATTGAGCGCCTCGTGAAAGTCGCCCTGGCTGGTGCTACCCTCGCCGAGAGTGACGACAACCACCTCGTCCAACCCACGGAGCTTTGCTGCCAGGGCGATGCCCGCGGCCTGGGGCATCTGCGTCGCCACCGGGCTGGAGCTGGAGACAATCCGGGAGGGCGCGTAGCCGAAGTGCGACGGCATCTGGCGGCCGCCCGAAGATGGATCCTCAGCCTTGCCGAAAAGCGCCAGCATGAGGTGACGCGGCGTCATGCCGAGTGCCAGGACGAACGCCATGTCCCGGTAGAAGGGATGCAGCCAGTCCTTGCCGCGCTCCATGGCGAACGCCGCACCGACCTGGCACGCCTCTTGTCCCATGCCGGAGATGTGAAACGCAACCTTCCCCTGGCGGTGGAGCACCCACATGCGCTCGTCGAGCTTGCGCGCGAGCAGCATGACCTCATACATGGCGAGCTGCTGCTCGGCCGTGAGGGATGCTACGTGGCTGCGGGTAACAAATTGCTGAGCTGTGATTGCAGGCATGAGACGTCCTCCACTGTGCAGCTTAAGCTATGGAATGCAGGGCGTCTGTAACTCGCTTTGCTGTTCCGGTGGAAACCGGAGCGGCGCACTGTTCCGGCATGTGGGGGATTAACCCCTGACCCGGCTTACCCTTCATGATGCCCAGGGGTGGGTCGAAAGGTGGGAGATCGGGGGTTCGGCCTGCTCTGGCACCCTGGCATCTGCGCTGTGCGAGATACTAGGGGGATCAGCCCCAGGTGCTATCGATGTAGAGCCGAAACATCAGGCTGCCCGCCTGCGCGCGAGGAACGCCTGCTCTGCCTGGTCGTCTTCCGCCTCGACCGCAAAGTTGGGCCACCTACTCGCGATTCCCATGAGAATCGGCGAGTCTGGACACTGTCGATCACGTGATTGGCACAGCGGTCAACTGGGTCCACCCCTCGGCGCTGAAGAAGGGCATCGCCGCGCCTTCGGGATGATCGAGGTCTGCGGTCAGGACTGCTACACCGGTGTCGCCCTTGTACAGGCTGTGAGCCGGCATGTGGGGTGCTGCTGGGGCGCCCGCCGCGCGTTGGGTCAACTGTAGGGCACGCTGAAGCCACTCGCGCTGGCCAGTGAGCTGGTACAGGCTCAGCAGCGCATACGCGCGACCGGCCAGGCCACAGCACAAGTCCTTTACACTCGGCGCGTCCTCCCACGCATTCCAGGCCGCCATCTCTGCCAGTCGGAGGAATCTCTCGTCTCCATACACCTGATGGGCTAACACCCACAAGAAGGTATGGCCGGCGCTGCCATTGCACCAGCCAGCCATATACTGAAATGGCACCCCAGGCGGCGGCCGCTCCAGCGACCACTTCCAACGGGCCCCCCGGCCCACTGGTTCAGAGAGCGCGGCCAATTGCTCCAGCCGCTCGCCAAGCGCTGCCGGGGACTCTTCGCCCGCCGACCGGCACCAACGCAGCGTGGCGTACAAAAAGCCCGCCCAGCCGTGAGCCATGCCCAGCGTCGGCAGCGCCGTGCACTCGCCGATCGCCGGCTGCACGTCCAGCTCTTGCCAGATTCCACGCAGCACCTTCCCCCCGTGATCCTTAAGCAGCCCGAGTTTGACGCGTGGCTCGCCTGCCGCTGCATCCAGCAACAGTGAGCCGGCGATCAAGATGCCGGAGCGCCCCAACGTCAGGTCCAGGTTCTCACAGGGCAACTGCCACGCCTCCACGGCAGCCTCTATGGCCGCCTGCTGGCCCAGGGCGTCGCCCATCGCATGGCTGATGAGCGCCTGCACGCAGTACAGGCCGCTAAGCGTGTGATAGGGCGAGATGCGCCCCAGGGATTCAGGCGTGGCCTCAAGCTCGACGTTCTCGAATGCGTCGTCGGCGGTGCTGTCACGCAGCGCCTTGGTGAGCCACATCTCGGCCAGCGACAACATGCGGGGCGACTCCTGGATGCTGGCGAGACGATAGAGCGCATAAGCAATCCCGGCAGCGCCACCATTGATGGAGCACTTGGGCGCCACCGGCAGACCGGAGACGAACCACTCACCCGCAGGCGCAACGCGCTGCAACACGTCCGCCAACACCCGCTGTGCCGCGCGCGGACTCTGTCGTGGGGGCGCGCCAGCGGAGACGCCGCTGGCAGCGGTGTCCCGCCCAACCGCGTGCAGCGCCTCGGCGAACGCAGCCATGGAAGGAAAGCGGTCCTCGGGCCGTTTGCTGAGCGCGCGCCGCAGTATCGCCTCAACCTCAGGACACGCTTGCGCACCTACCTGCTCGAAGGTCAGGGGTGGGTCCTCCACGATCTGTCGCATCAGCGCAGATCTTTCGAGCGCGAACTCCTGATGCTGGGAGCCCGTGAAAACCTGGTACAGCAACGCAGCCACTGAATACTGCTCGCCAGCCTTGCTGCATGGGGGTGAGGGGCGGCAATCCAAGGCCGCCTGGGCGAATTCCGGCTCGAAGAAAAACCCCACCCCACCCCGACCAGCAGGCGGCAGGACGTTGTCGGCGTCCTCCCGGCGGGAAAAACCGTAATCGATGATCCACACCTCACCCCTGGCGCCCACCAGCAGGTTGCGGGGATGCACGTCTCCATGGAGGATACGCTGGCTGTGCAGGTGCGCATACGCGTCGAGCACCGAGCAGCCAAGGGCCAGAAGACCCTCCCTGCCGGATTCCCTGTCGTCCTGGCGCAACTCCTCTGCTGCTTGCAGCAACTCCACTCCGGGGCACCAGCCGATGAGCAGATACGGCCGGTTGTCTATCGTGCCCGAACTCAAGAGCGCGGGGTTAACCCGGCCATCCAACGCGGCCAGGGTGCTCTTCTCTTGGGCGTGCAATAACTGTGCCATGGGGCTTGCATTAGGTCGGAGCACCTTCATTACAGCGATCCCGCAGTCGGGGGCTTTCACCTGATAGAGCTCAGCATCTTCCAGTACCTGCAGGCAGCGCACCACTTCATAACCGGCAACCGACGATCCTTCCTCGAGGATCTGGGCGACCGGCGCAGCCTTCTCGGAACCAGCGGGGACCAAAAGTCCAAACCGAGCCAGCTGACTCAGGAGCGGATAAGCCTCTTCCAGGGTCTCTTGTGGATTGGTGCCAGACCTGCTGCTGTGACGGATGATCGCCTCCACAATGGTGCTTGGCTTGCGGAACTCCTCCACAAGCCGCGCCGCATCGGCGTTGAGGATCTTGGATGTCGTCCGTGAGAGCGGGCGACTTATCGCAAAGTCCTCGTCATCGCATTTGAGCTGGGTTCTGATCTCGGCCGGAAGCTCAGACACAGGCACAATCACGACGTCCGGGTGCAGGATCAGGGGATCGGTCACGGCCACGCTATTCCTCGCCAGCCAGGTATCGTTTCCAGATGGATATGCTGGGCGTCCAGGTATCCGGGTCCACGCCCTCCAATCGCAGTCGCTCCAACGCGAACTGCCAGGGCTCCACCCCGGGCGTCCGGCACCCCTGTCCAAACACCAACCAGCGTGCCAGTCGCTGGACCAACCAGAGGCGCCAGCTCTCCCGCTCGTCACTCAGCTGATCCTGCGCGGCGAGCGGCGGATCCATGCCCCATGACATCAGTCCATCCGGGCTGCTTTCGGCGGTGAAGGGGACGCCATGGGCCGGGCAGCCGTCCAGCGCTGCCCGAAGCAGCTCAGTGCCTTCTGCCAGTGCCTCCCGCGCATCAAAGTAGAGGACTATCTTGTCGGGCCGCAGCAGTCCGGAGGCATCCTTGCCGGCCTTGAAGGCGAGCGCCGGCAGACTGGCCGAGACGCTCCCCAGTGCGTCGAATGCATCTCCCACCGCGCTGCAGGCAGGGCTCAGGTAAAGCTTATAGCCTATTTCGCTCGCTCCTCTACTGTGTTTGCGGCGGGAGCGCCAGGCCGACCATGGGCCCCGCCCACCCGAGCCAGAATCCCTATACCAGAAACGGTCCAGCCGCGCTTGATTTCGTCCACCGGAATCAATACCGAGGTACCTCTCTACGGCGACGGACGTAGGCCACAGCCGCTGCCATCGGGGAGTCAGAGGCATTTGATTGTAGGCATACAACCGTGGCGCCAGGAAGCGCGCGTCGGGCGCCGCGAGGGCTTGAGCATACTGCAGCGCTTCTCTCGATAGCTGAGCGATCCGCCCACCAACTCCAGGGGCCGGTCTGTCGACCAGCAGCAGGCGCAGTGCCTGCGCCCCTGAGCAGAACTCACCCTTGCTCTCGATCTCGAGGATGCCATCCATTACCAGTTCGGCAACAGTCCGGCCGGTATCCGCGCCAAAGCGCGCCCGCACGTAGCCGGGAAGCCGGCCGGGTTCGCGCAGCGTAAGGAAAAGCAGCGCCGCATCCTGGCATACCGACTTGGCGACCAGGTCCGACCCGGCAGCCGGCCGCAGGATCCCATACAAGTCCGGATCCTCCCTCAGCTTGCTGAGGGATTGCTGCTGCTCAGCCGGCAGCCGGTCAAACAAAACCAGGTCATAAGCAGGATTGGCCCGAAAGGTGGCTGTTTCCGCCAGGCTTGGATCGACGCTCTGGGTCATCGGTGTCTCTCCATGGATGCCGCGTGGCCAGCACTCAGGTTCTGATGGGCCTGTCCAATTCCACTTCACGGCATTGTGGATTTCCGCTAACCGCCCAGCTCTCTCTTGCGCGCGGCCAACGCAGCCGCTGCTGCCTTCATCTGTTCCTCAAGGGCCTTCACTTCGTCCAACGTCTGGGGCTGCATTTGTCTTGCCAGCACCTCTTGGTGCTTTTCGAGCTTCTCCAGCGTGGTCCTCAACTGCACCTTGAGTCCTTCCAACTCACGGGGATCGTCCCATTCATCGAAGATGTGCTCCAAGTCAAGGATAGATCCGCCTGGGCATACCTGCTGCTCCACTTCATACCAGATGGTCGTTCGGATCGGACGGCACCAAGTGATCATGGGGTGGTGGCAACTATGCCACCAGCACGGGGTGTGCCACAACCAACACACCGTGCGTGGTGGGCAGAATAGTTTCGCCTTCTCAATTCCCGAGACATCGAGGACTACATCAGCGAGTTTGTAGCGTGGCATGC
>Ga0123333_10006668_pt1 | contig 10081 bp, 6 predicted proteins | sample BioC12SIPDNA_3_FD_89957 | JGI IMG/M metagenome (GOLD analysis project Ga0123333, IMG submission 89957) | Anaerobic biogas reactor microbial communites from Washington, USA - Biogas_R2_B C12 SIP DNA | ecosystem: Engineered > Bioreactor > Anaerobic > Unclassified | place: Washington, USA...
ACGACGCCGAGGAAGAGCGCCAGCGGCACGGAGATGACCATCGTCACCAGCGCCAGGCGCAGCGAGTTCTCAAGCCGCTCCAGCACCAGCGGGCGGATAAGCGAGCGGGTGCTGAACGACTCCCCCCAATCACCCTGCAGGAAGCTGCCGAGCCAGCGCAGGTACCGGAGCGCGGCGGGATCGTCCAGCCCCAACCGCTCCCGGCAGTCGGCCAGCGCCCCCTCGCCGACCTCGCGGCCCAGGATGACCCGGCAAACGTCGCCGGGCAGGAGCTGGGTCACCAGAAAGACGATGATCGACGTCAGCAACAGGGTGAGCAGCAGAAAGAGAAGTCGCCGCAGTAAGTAGCGGGCCATAACGCTACTTTTCCTCCTCCACAAGTGTCGGGAAGATGGCCCGTTGCTCGGCCTGCAGCGTTTCCAGCGGGATATGGCAGAAGATGCGGTCGCCCTGTTCGGTTACCTGCCACGGCGGGCGCTGCTGAACGCAGATCTCGCCGAGGAAGCGCGGGCAGCGCGGGTGGAACGGGCAGCCATGCCGGACCGCCGCCTGGCCCGTCACCTCCCCTTCCAGACGAATCGGTGGCGGCTGGTCGTCAGGATCGAGCCGGGGAACCGCCGCCAGCAGCGCTTCGGTGTAGGGGTGGAAAGGAGGCTGGAGCAGCGCCTCCGTACTGGCGACCTCCATCAGCTCGCCGGCATAGATGACGGCAATCTGGTCGGCAATATGCGCGACGACGGCGAGATTATGGCTGATGAAGAGGACACTGCTCTCGTGTTCGGCCTGTAGCCGGCCCAGGAGGTTGAGGATCGACGCCTGCACGGAGACGTCCAGGCTGCTCACCGGCTCGTCGGCCAGAAGGAGGGCGGGATGGGCGGCAAAGGCGCGGGCCAGGGCAACGCGCTGTTTTTCGCCGCCGCTCAGCTCGCCGGGCAGGCGCCGCGCGTAGCTCTCCGGCAGCCGCGCGTCAGAGAGCAGGCGGGCGACGGCGGCGTCGGCCTCCCGCCGCGACAGGCCGCGAAGCCGCATCAGCGGGCGGCGCAGTGTCTGGCCCACAGTGCGGAACGGGTTCAGCGCTTCTTCGGGGTTCTGAAAGACGATCTGCACCTGTTTTAGAAGCTCCAGAGGGCGTTCCGCCAGTCCGGAAGGCAGCCGCGCACCGAGCAGGGTCATTTCGCCACTGTGAATCTCCTGCAGGCCGATGATCGCACGCGCGAGCGTCGTCTTGCCGCTGCCGCTTTCACCCACGAGACCCAGCGTCTGCTGCCGGCCGAGCTGCAGGTCCACGTCGCGCACGGCGTGCACCGGCCGCGCCGGGCGCTTGCGCAGGACGTCCAGAAGAGAGCGGCGGTCTGCGAACTGCACGGAGACACTTTCGAGATCGAGCAACGGTTCCGACGGAGCCGCCACCGACGCTCCTTGTGCGACCTCGGCATCGAACCCGGCACTCACTTCCCCGGCCTGGATTTCTGGCCAGCGGTGGCAGCGCACCGCCCGGCCCGGCTCGGGCGTATCCCGCGGCGGTCGCTCCTTGTGGCAGATGGCGATCGCCAGGGGGCAGCGATCGGCATAGACACAGGCCGGCGGTCTCTGTCCGAGCGGCGGGATCTGCCCCGGTATCGCTTGCAGGCCAGCCGCCCGCGGCCCTGGACGGAGGCGCGGCACGCTGTCGATCAGCCCGCGCGTATAGGGGTGCAGCGGCTGGTCAAAGAGCGCGCGCGCAGGCGCCTCCTCGACCAGCTCGCCGGCATAGAGCACGGCGACCCGGTCGCAGAGCTGGGAGACCACGCCCAGATTGTGGGTCACGTACAGCGTGGCGGTATCGCGCTGGCGGATGAGGTCGCGGAAAAGATCGAGGATGGCGGCCTGAGTCGTCACGTCCAGCGCCGTGGTCGGCTCGTCCAGCACGAGCAGAGCCGGCTCCGTGCTCAGGGCCATGGCGATCATGATGCGCTGCTGCATGCCGCCGCTGAGCTGGTGGGGGAAGCTCGCCGCCGCACGCGCCGGATCGGGCAGCCCGACCATTTCCAGCAGCGAGAGCGCCCGCCGTTCCGACTCGTCGCGGCTCAGATTCAGATGCAGGCGCAATCCCTCTGCAATCTGCTCGCCGGCGCGCATGGACGGGTTGAGCGCCGACAGCGGATCTTGCGGCACGAGGGCGAGGTCGTTGCCCCAGACGGCGCGCATTTTTTCGGCGTCAAGGGCCAGTAGATCCCTGCCCTGAAAGACAATTGCGCCCCGAATGACGCGCGCCTGCGGCAGATAGCGCATCACCGAAAGGGCAATCGTGGACTTGCCCGATCCGCTCTCGCCGACCAAGCCGACCGTCTCGCCGGGGGCAAAGCGCAGAGAGAAGTCGCGCACGGCCGGCAGCCACTGCTCGCCCTGGCGATAGGCTACGGTCAGATCGGCAATCTCCAGGACCGGCTCTGTTGTCACGCTAGCGCTCCTGTCCCTGCAGCAGCCGGCGCAGTCCGTCGGCCAGGAGGTTTACGCCAATAACCAGAAGGGCAATCGCCCCGGCCGGAAAGTAGAGCGCCCAAGGCGTCTGCTGGACGTTCTGGCGCGCTTCGCTGACCATGAGGCCCCAGTCGGGGCTGGGCGGCTGCACGCCGACCCCCAGAAAACCTAGCGAGGCGACGAGGAAGATGGCGTAGGAGAAGCGCAGGGCGCCTTCCACGGCGAGCGCGGGCAGCACGGACGGCAGGATCTCGCGGAAGAGGATAGACGGCAGCCGCTCGCCCTGAGTGCGCGCTGCTTCGACGAAGCCGAGGTTCTTCACGCCGAGCACTACGCTGCGCACAACACGGGCAACGATGGGTGTGTAGACAATCAGGATGACGAGCAGGACGCTGTTCCGCGACGGGCCAATCGTGCCCAACAGCAGCAGGGCCAGCAGCAGCGCCGGTATCGCCAGCAGGCTGTCGAAGAAGCGCATGATGATCTCGTCCACCCAGCCGCCGGCATAGCCGCTGAACAGCCCGATGGTGGTGCCACTGATCACCGCCAGCAGCGTGCCCGCCCCCGCCAGCGCAAAGATGTCCCGCGTGCCCAGCAGCACCCGGCTGAAGACGTCGCGGCCCAGCCGGTCCGTACCGAAGAGATGCCTGGCAGACGGCGGCTGGCGGGCGTCGGCGAAGATCTGCTCGTTGGCCCCATAGGGCGCGACCAGCGGGCCGATCAGGGCCAGCAGCAGAAAGCCGGCGACGACGACCAGACCAAAGGCCGCAGCCGGGCGGCGGGCTAGCTGGCGAAGAGCTAGCCGGACCGGCCGCCCGGCCGTGCCGCCGGTCCGGGTTGGGAGCGAAGGAGCGACCACGCGAGATAAGCCTGGAGGCTGTCCTACTCGCCCGGTGCGACGTTGCGGAGGTCGGTGCGCCCAGCGAAGGCCTTCAGCTCGAAGTTCTCAAAGCTGCTATCCACGGCGGCGAACTGCGCGAAGTAGTAGGGGACGATGTACGGGCCCTCGGCGGCGAGAAATTGCTGGATCTCAGCGTAAGCCTCTATCCGCTCGTCTTCGTTGAGTGTCGTACCGGCCGTATTGATTAACGCATCGACCTCGTCGTTACAGAAGTGGGCCTCGTTCCACTCCGCGCCGCAAGCGATCATCGTGTCGAGGTAGAACTGCGGATAGGGGCGCGATCCCCAACCGGTAATGCCCAGATCTACCTCCAGCCAGCCTTCGTCGCCATAATAGACGCTCTCCGGCTCGACGCTGATCTCGACGTTGATCCCCGCTTCCTGCCACTGCGCCTGTAGCACCGTCGCCAGGTCGGGGCGATTGCCGGTATCGGGCACGTGCAGAACGAGGTCAAGCCCATCTTCGTAGCCGGCCTCGGCGAGCAGCCGCCGCGCCTCGGCGACGTCGCGCGCCGGGGGCACGACGCTGGCGTCGTGATAGGTCTCGTAAAGCGGGCCAATGGGCGAGTCATTGCCAACCGCGCCGTAACCCTGCTGCACCAGCTCAAAAATCGCCTCGCGGTCGGTCGCCAGCTTGAGAGCCTGCACGACGAGCGGATTGTCGCCCGGCGCGCGGTCCACGCGCAGCCGGATCAGGTCAAAGCCGTTGGTTGGGATGGAGATGGTCGTAATCGCCGGGTCTCCCTGCAGGCTTTCGAAGAGGCTGGTGGACATACGCATGGCCAGATCGATCTGCCCGCTGCGCAGGGCATCGACGGCAGCGGTGTCGTCGTTGAAGAAGATGATTTCCAGGGCGCCGAGGCGAGGCATTCCCTCCAGAAAATAGTCCTCGTTGGCGACCATCTCGATACGGTCTTCCGGGCTGTAGTTGCTGACCCGGAAGGGCCCGGTGCCGTTGAAGTCGGTCGCCTCTTCGGTGCCGTTCTTGACGACGAGCGCGTGGTTATCGCTCAGGTCGTAGAGAAAGAAGGGGTTGGCCTCCGCCAGGGTGAAGGTGACTTCCAGATCGCCGGTAGCTTCGATGCTTTCGATGTTGCTGTAGAGTGGAGCCGTCGGCAGTCCCTGCTCCGGGTCGCGCAGCCGGTTGAAGGTCCAGACGACGTCTTCGGCGGTGAAGGGGTCTCCATCGTGCCAGGTGACGCCTTCCTCCAGGAAGAAGGTATAGGTCAGCCCGTCGTCGCTGCGCTCCCAGTGGTAGGCGAGCCTCGGCGCAGGATTAGAAGCGGCGTCGATGTCTACCAGATAGTCGTAGACGTGGTTGGCGACGAGCACCTCGCTATCGCTACTGATCAGCGCCGGATCGATCTGCACGATGGGCTGCATGGCGACGCGGAAGACGGCCGGCGCCGGCTCTGCTTCTTCTACGGTCTCTGTTGTGCTCTCAGTGGGAACAGTGCCCTCCGCAGTTGCTTCAGGGGTCGCGCTGGCTGTGTTGCCGCCCACCCCGCCATCGCCACAGCCGGCGATGACCAGAACGAGCAGGAACAGGACGACTGCTAGACGCTTGTTGTGCAGGCGAAAATTCGTGCCGGCGAGTTGCATTTCTTCCTCCTTCACCTATGGTCCAGTCCTGACAAGGCAATTCAGGACTTATAGAAGCGGGCGACAGCTTGACACATCACTGGACGACGATGCTGGCTGCATTATAAGAGAAAGCGGGGAAAACGCTACGAGATCACCGGTTCTCCTTATCCACTCTCTCCACAGAATAATCCACAAGCCTACCCGTTATCCAGGAAGCGGGCGACAATTGTGGCTAACTCTGCCGGCCGTTCCATAGGAACGAGGTGCCCGGTGTCCGCTATTTCGACAAATTGCGCCTCCGGCTGCAGCTCCTGCCAGAGCCGCCAGGCCTCCCTCGACAGGGTATTGCTATCCTCAGCTCGTACGGCCAGCGTTGGATGGCGAATCTGCGGAACGAGGTCCCATACGTCGAGGGGCGGCATGCCGTAGAAGCGCGCCTCCCATTCCCGGCTGAAGCGCAGGTGAACGCCGTGCTCGTTCTCGACCAGTCCGTGTTCAACATAGTCGCGCAGCGCGGCATCCGAAAAGCGCCGGAAGACCTCCTTCTTGCGTAGATGAGCAAAGGCTGCTTCGCCGCTCGGCCACTGGTAGCGCCGCTTGCGGGCGATCTGTACGAGGGGTGTCTCAAACGCCTGCTCGGGGTACGCTGCGGCCATGGCCAGAATCTGCGGCGCCAGAAAGACCGGATCGACAAGCACGAGCCGGCGGAAGAGGCCAGGCCGACGGATGGCCGCGACCATCGTGATGACCGCCCCAAGCGAGTGGCCCACGCCGATGATCTCCCCGGCGCCACGAGCCTCCAGGAAGTCTACGAGATCGTCGGCCAGAGGATGCCAGCTATGGAGATCCTCGGGCTGCTCGCCGGGCCAGAGCGGGCGCTGGTCCATAGCGAGGACGTGGTAGCCGGCTGAGAGTTCGGCCAAAAACTGGCGATAGACGCCGGGCGGATAGGCGTTGGCGTGGGCGAAGTGCAGGAGCGGGCCCTCGCCCATCTCCAGGTAGGTAACCGGTTTCATCTATGTAATTATCTCACAGCCTCAGGCACGGACGTAACGCGGGTAGGTCGAGCGGGCAGCCGCGACGCGCGCCAGATCGATTTCCACGCTGATAAAGGGGCGGGCGGGGGTCGTCAGCCCCAGCACTTCCCCATCAGGATCGACGACCCAGCCCTGCCCGCCGAGGCGGGCGGGGTCGCTGCCGTCGCGGTAATGGTTGGAAGAGAGACCATAGGCGCCGGCAAGGACCGCGGCAACCCGCCCGCCAGCCAGCCATTTATCCACGGTTCGCAGCTCGGTCGCTCGCGGCGTCAGGAGCAGAGCGGCGCCGGCCTCGCCGTAAGCCCGCGCCTTCTCCATGAACCACATTTCCGTACAGATCAGGAATCCGGCGAGCGCGTCGCCCTCTCCATCCTGGCCCAGAGGGGCCGGCTCGAAGCGATCCTCGCCGCGCTCATACCAGCTTGCCTCCCAGAAGCCCGGCTCGTCGGGCAGGTAGACTTTGTGATGGACCGGCGTGTAGCCGCCGGCAGCGGACCAGAGGAAGCCTTCGTTGTAGCGACGCCCATCGCGCGTGACCGGCCGGGAACCGGCGACCACCGCCGGAGCCAGCTCGCCCAGCCGTGCCATCCAGCTCTCGTGCGCTTCTTCCATCGCTCGCCACGTCACCTCGTCAAAACGATGCGCGGCAAAGGGCCAGGGATAGAAAGGCATCTCTGGCAGCAGCACAAGGTCGCTATGATTGGCCCGCACGTGGGTCACGAGGGCCGACCAGTTCTCGACCGGCCTCTCAGCCTGTTCGACGCGAAGCTGGCAGACGGTCACAATCATGGGTTTTCCTCCAGCAGGATGGATAGGAGCCGGGCTGTGACCCGGCGCGTATCCGGCCCAATTTCGCCGGGCGGGCCGACGCAGGCCGGGCAGCCGTCGCGACAGCGACAGCCCCGCACCAGCTCCAGCGCCGCCTCCAGCAGCTCCCGGTGCAGCTCAAACAGGCGCTGGCTGAAGCCGACGCCCGCCGGCACCCGCTCATAGACCAGCACCGTCGGCGCGCGGGTCAGCGGGTTGCGGCTCTCGGCCAGCACTTCGATGTCGCCGGGATCGCACATCAGGAAGATAGGGGCCAGGTTGCGCAACACGTAGGCCAGGCCGCCAAGCGCCGAGCGGGTGCGCTGCCCTTCCTCGGCCTGGCGGTGACAGGACGGGCAGAGGGTGATGAGATTGCTCAGCCGGTTGGCCTGCAAGTAGCTGTCGTTGCTGCCGGGCACGTAACCGAACTCGCGGAACGGGCGGATGTGGTGGACGTGCAGCCCCTGTCCTGGGCGAGCCTCAGCGCCGCAGGTACGGCAGCGGTGGCCGTCGCGCGCCAGCGCCTCCTGGCGCTGTTTTTCCCAGTTAGGCCCGTAGTCGTTGGGCTGCAGCAGGATCCCTTCATCTTGCAGGCGGGCTGTGAGCTGTTCGCCAAAGACGAGCCAGTAGCCTGTCGTGTCCAGCTCGACCTCCGGCAGGTCAATCTCACCGTAACCAAGCGTTTCGTGGCTGTATTGCTTGATCTTCCGGTAACCGCTCGCCTTGCTGATCACCAGAACGTCGCCATAGGCGCGCAGCAGGTCGCCCTCCGCCTGTTCAGCTTCCGGCGCCAGCTTGCGTACCGTGCTGCCGACGGCAGCGCGGGTGTAGTAGTCCACCTCGACGGGGCGCACCAGCGCCAGCCGGTTATCCCAGTCGAGCTGCTCGACCAGATAGGTGCGCGCCTGGTGCATATAGACGGCCCCCTCATAGGCGAGGAAGGGCACGCTTTCCAGGTCAAGCTCGCCGATGACCGCAGGGCCATTCTCCCCGATCTCCTGGATGACCACGGTATCGCTGCCGCTGGTACGCAGCGAGATGTCCGTCGCCGGGGTGCCTTCGCCCAGCCAGTGGTATTGCTGCCGTGTGTGGTGGATCTTACCTTCACGCGCCAGCAGCTCCAGCAGGTCGTCAGCCGGGCCGGAGGCGCCGAACGGCTCCCCTTCCCTGAACGGCAGCTCGAATGCGGCGCACAGGATGTGGCGGGCCAGAATCCGCGGGTTGTCGGGGTTGAGCAGGGCGTGCTCTGGAGACCGGCCGAAGAGAAAGCGGGGATGCTGGCAGATGTACTGGTCGATGGGGTTGCTGCTGGCGACGAGAATGACGGCCGAGAGGTCGTTGCGCCGGCCGGCCCGGCCCGCCTGCTGCCAGGTGGAGGCAATCGAGCCGGGATAGCCGGTCAGGACGGCGGCGCTGAGCTGCCCAATATCGACGCCCAGCTCCAGCGCGTTGGTCGCCACCACGCCACGGATATTGCCCCCTCGCAGGCCGCGCTCGATGGCACGCCGCTCCAGCGGCAGATAGCCGCCGCGATAGCCGGCAATCGTCTCCGGATCGCGCCCCCGAAAGCTCATCTCGTCACGGAGATAGGTCAGCAACAGCTCTACCGTCTGGCGGGCGCGGGCAAAGACGACGGTCTGGATATCGTCGGCCAGAAACACCGCCGCCGCATCTTTGGCCATGAGCACGCTGCTGCGACGCAGGCCCAGCTCCTCGTCGATCAGCGGCGGGTTGTAGAGGATGAAATGCTTCTCCCCACGCGGCGCGCCGTTCGCGCCCTCGTCAACCAGCGTGAAGGGCTGCTCGACAAGCCGTTCCGCGTGTTCCCGGGGGTTGGCGATCGTTGCAGAGCTGCAGATGAACAGGGGATCGCTGCCGTAGAAGTGGCAGAGGCGGCGCAGGCGGCGGAGAACGTTGGCCACGTGGCTGCCAAAGACGCCGCGGTAGGTGTGGATCTCGTCCACCACGACCACGCGCAGGTTGCTGAATAGCTGCCGCCAGCTCGTGTGGTAGGGCAGGATGCCGGCGTGCAGCATGTCGGGATTGGTGACCAGGATACCCGACGCCGAACGGACCTGCCGCCGCTGGCTGCGCGGCGTGTCCCCGTCGTAGCTGTGCACCGGCACGGCGAGAGCGCCGGCGTTGATCAGGGCCGTCGCTTCCGCGACCTGGTCGTGGGCGAGCGCCTTTGTGGGAAAGATATAGAGCGCCTGGGCCTGAGGCTCGGCGAGCAGCATCTCCAAAACCGGCACGTTATAGGCCAGAGTCTTGCCTGAAGCCGTGCCGGTGGCAATGACGACGTTTTCGCCATTCAGCGCCGCGTCGATCGCCGCCGCCTGGTGGCTGTAGAAGGAGGTAATCCCGTGGCGCTCCAGCGCGTCCAGTAGCCGGGGTGAAAGAGATGCCGCCGGCGTGGAGAGCGCAGCCGGGCGCGGTGGGATACGCTCCCAGGCCATAACCTGGGATACGAAGTCGCGGTTCAGGCGTAATTTCTCGAGGACAGCAGGTAAGCTCATGCGCAATTGTTCTCTGGATTAGCTGGCGCCGATTATAGTTGAACCAGACCAATTCGGCAGAAAACCACAAGCCCTATTAAGCAGCCTATCTTCTTTTCCACTTTTTATTCCACCCAATCGAATTATCTTTCTTTTTCTTTCCGTAATATTAGTAGGACTGTTGATATGTGCACAAAAGTGGGGAATAGGGCCAGAATCGCCCAGATATGGGAGTCATGGATGCCGGTACGCCGTATATTGTGAACCATGTTGGCCCGGTAGTAGCCAGAATTGTGGATAGGTGAGTGGATGCCCAGTGCATAGATTATGACAAGTAGTCGGTGGATTATGTAAGCTTGTCGCCGCAGCCCGTATATATAGTCGGCCGGCCTCTATTTGTCCTGCATATGGGATCCATATGTGGGGGTGCTTCATGAGCGTTATCCACCAAAAGATCCCGTTTTCCACAATTTGGTGAGGGTTATCCACAGCTATCTTGACAAAGTTCTGGTTTATTTACTATCATGCCAACTGTCACATTACCAGAAAATGCCCGCAAACCTGCTGTGACCAGCACGGGAGGCAACATCATGAGCATAATCAAAGTATCCGCCCGTTCTCGTACCGCGTCCGTTGCTGGCGCTATCGCCGGTGTCATGCGGGAAGCAGGTCGAGCGGAAGTCCAGGCCATCGGCGCTGGCGCTGTCAATCAGGCTGTCAAAGCCATCATCATCGCCGGGGGGTATCTCGCCGAGGAAGGCACTTTTATTACCTGCCTGCCCTCTTTTGTCGAGGTAG
>Ga0123333_10006669_pt1 | contig 10080 bp, 7 predicted proteins | sample BioC12SIPDNA_3_FD_89957 | JGI IMG/M metagenome (GOLD analysis project Ga0123333, IMG submission 89957) | Anaerobic biogas reactor microbial communites from Washington, USA - Biogas_R2_B C12 SIP DNA | ecosystem: Engineered > Bioreactor > Anaerobic > Unclassified | place: Washington, USA...
GCAGTCCATGCGAATGGGCCCATCCATGGCATGGATTTGTCCACTACAACCGGCTCAGAATGACCCAGCCTTTCACCGTCCCAGTTCCATCCCAGCTGGCAGATTCCAGGCTCCACACGCCTGGAATCTGCTTGCTGTCGATCAGAAACCCGGCAAACCCCGGCAGGCTGAACCACTGAAAACTGAACCCTATCCCCCCACTCCCGTTTCGGCGACGACCCGCAGGCCCATGAGGTAGGCCAGGTCGCGCACGCTGTCGAGATGGTTGCCATAGAAGACGACGCGGTGGAGCAGCGTCATCATGTCGTCGGTTTCGATAACTCCGCCGCCCCAGTTGGCGAGCATAAGGGCCAGGTACATGGCGGCCGACTTGACGATCTCCTCAGGCGTTGGCTCGACGATCTTCTGGGCGGGAGTCAGCCAGTACTGTTCTGCCTCGGCCTCCGCTTTCGCCCGCTCGATCGTCTGATGCGCTGCGACGACTGTCGGCACGTCGATCGAGACCAGTTCCACGCCGGTCAACTGCTTGACCTGTTCGGGCACGCAGGCGGCCGGCGTTCCCGCCGGGGGGCCCACCAGCAGGACGCGCGACTGCCGCATGCGCACCGGGACCCGCAGCAACGCGACAATGCGATCGATGTCCGCATAGTCGCTCGATGCTGCCAGCACCACCCGCTTGCCGGCACGCTGCATCGCCGGCACGTACATCCAGTCATGTCCGCTGAACGGTTGTGAGAAGATGGCCACCGGCAGACCCGTGTTGAGAAACTCGAGGAATGGCCGGGCATTGCCGATGTCAGCACGGCCAACAAGTAGGCCACACACCCAGTTACCGATCCGCTATGGACACTGCGGCCTGAAAAAGCCCGTTCCTGCACCCCCGGCTCGGGCTGCCGCCCGCCGCCACGCCGACACGGTTTCCCGTGGCGGAAGGTGGTCGCAGATGGAATGGGACATGCGGCAGCCAATGGCGTACAATGTGAGCCATGTTGCGTTAAACGCGGTGGTCAGCGCGCTGTCGTTGACGCGCCGTTGTTGACACGGGCCTCTTGGACATGTGACGGAGTGGACGTGCGCCATGTCTGGTGATCCCAAAGACCAGCGCTTGCAGGACAGTGGCTGGTACTATCTGGAGGGGGGCGAAACGCGCGGCCCGGTGGCAGCCGCTCAGTTGCGGCGTCTGTTCCAGGCCGGGCACTTGGGGCCGGAAACGCTGCTGTGGCGGTCTGGCATGCCGGACTGGCAGTCTGCCCGTGCGCTCCAGGGAACGACCCCGCCCCGCACGTCGCCAACCGATATGCCCGGCCCGGTTGCCGACCCGGCGCCGAGTGCGTCTGCTCCCCCACCCGACTCCGTGCGGCGTCTGCCGCTGCTGATTGCCGGGGCTGCGATCGGCGTTTTCATCTTGCTGGGGGGAATCGCCATAGGCTGGCTCCTCCGCTCGCCAGCCACCGAGCCGCCGGCGAGCCAGCAAGCGGCCGCCCAGGCGGCACCGGCAGTTCCCGACCCGGCGCCGCAGTCTCCGTCGGTGGCTCCTGAGGCCGAGGCTGCACCGGACCCCGTGGCATCGCAGTATCAGGTTATCGACCTGCATCGCTGGTTCAACAGCGGCGTGGCCGGGTTAATGGTGGTGTCGCAGAACATGCACTACCAGATTCTCGCACGTCTGGAATTGGCGCCCCGCCAGGCTGATGGCACACGGCAGGTGACACAGGTGGTGGAACAGACGCGATTGGTCCAGGCTGACGAGATGTCGCGGGCCACGTGCCAATCGGCGCTGAACGACCTGGTCGGGAGGCAGTTCTCGTACACGCTCAATCAGCTGGACGAAATCACCGCGTCCCCGGGACTCGAGCCCCACGCGGCGAGTCAGCCCGCCGCGCTGCTGCTCGAACAGGCGGGGCTGCGCGTTGCACTGATTGACGAAGCCGGATGGCGCGATATCGCACAGTGTTCGTTCCAGCGCCCACAGCCGGACATTGCCGAAGGCCAGTCGTGGAATCGCCCCGTGATGCGCAGTTGGCAGCCGTGGGGTTCCTGGCGCGGCGTCACGACCTACTCGCGGCGCGGGCCTGAAGCAGCACCGGGTATTCGCTGCGATTACGTGCATGCCGTGTCGTTCGTGCCGTCCGAACCGTCCGGGGGTGGGCTCGCATTGCCGTTGGCGGGTGCCCAATTCCAGCCGGCGGCAGCCACCGGCTCATTTGTGTTCGACACTGAGCGGGATCGGCTTGTCGAGGCACGCGAGGTCTTCCACGTCAAAGGTACTGTCACTACCAGTGTTACCAGTGTGATGGGAACTGAAACGCACCTGCAGGTCGAGGAACGCCTGGAACTGGTGATCCAGATCAGCGACCAGAACCCCTGGCTGCCGGGGCCGTGAAGGCCGGCAATCCGACAGCTTGCCGGAGCGGACGGTGATGATCCCTGTACCTGTACCTGTACCTGTACTTGTACCTGTACCTGTACTTGACGCTACCAGCAGGCGTGGGATCCCCGGCTGCAGGGCCGCCATTGGTTGTCACCCGATCCGGAAGCTGTATACTGGCCATGCGCTGTACACAGCAGAGCTGATCTTGCGGGTTCCGTTCTAGGGCTCACCCGTACGGCGCAGCTCGTTGGAGACATCTTGTACGCTGTACGGCTGGAGTCTTCCGTGGCAGGAGGCGATGACATGGCAACAGGCAAGAAACATCGGGTACGCACGCTGCGCGATCGGCTTTCCCACTTGAACTACGCTCAGGCCTGCAAACTGTTGGGGCCTCAAGCCACGCGACTGATGCGCCGCAGTGGGAAGCTGTTACAGCATGTGGAGTTCGATCGCGACGTCTACCTCCGCGGCGATCTGTTCCGGCTCACGCTCCCCCGCGCGGCGTCGGACAAGCAGCCGGTGCGGGTCACGATCACACTCAAAAGTGACCAGCAGCGGCGTCTCTGCTGCAACTGCGATTGCTGCCACGGCACGTGTGAGCACATCGCAGCCGCCCTGACGTTCATCCTGGATGAGAAATACGCGCTGGGGCTCTCGGAGATTCCCAAGGAAGGCACGCCGCTGGAACTGCTCAGCGAAGCGGACCTGGAGTTGCGAGCCATCGCCGAGCGGAAGCAGCGGGCGAAGCAGGAACGGTTCCGACTGACCTCCCAGCAGCCGAAGACGCCCTGGACCGACTATGTTGTCACCAGCGGGACGTCGGGCAAGACGTACCGCGTGGCGCTCCGCGGACTCGAACGCGGCGAGTCGTACTGCTCGTGCCCCGATTTCCGGACCAACACGTTGGGCACATGCAAACACATTCTCTACGCGCTGCAACGCGTGAAGACGCGCTTTTCCGCGGCGCGGCTGGCACGAGGATTCTGCCAGCGCGGCTTCGCCGTCCACCTCCAGTACGGCCGGGAGATCGAACTGCGACTGCTGACCCCGGCGGACCTGTCCCCCGCGTGGAAGAAACGCCTCGGCGAACTGCTCGATCGGCCGGTGGAGGATATCGACCAACTGCTGACGGCCATTCAGCAGTTGGAACGGGCCGGCGAGTCGGTGGTGGTGTACCCGGACGCGGAAGAGTGGATCCAGCAGCGGCTGCACAGCCGGGCGATTGCCGGTCTGGTGGAGGAGATTCGCAGCAATCCGGCGAAGCATCCGCTGCGTACGGAGCTCCTGCGGGAACCGTTGCTCCCCTACCAGCTGGACGGCGTCGCATTTGTCGTCGGCGCCGGCCGCGCAGTGCTGGCCGATGACATGGGACTGGGCAAGACGATCCAGGGGATCGGGGCGGCGGAACTGTTTGCGCGGGTCGCGGGTGTGCAACGGGTCCTGATCGTCTGTCCCACGTCGCTCAAAGCACAGTGGGCCAGCGAGATTCAGCGGTTCTGCCAGCGCGACTGCCAGCTCGTCATGGGGTCGGCCGAAGAACGGTACGGGCAGTACGACAACGGCTGCTTCTTCACGATCTGCAACTACGAGCAGGTTCTGCGGGACCTGGAGCCGATCGAGAAAGTCACCTGGGACCTGATCATTCTCGACGAGGGGCAGCGCATCAAGAACTGGGAAGCGAAGACGTCGCGGGTGATCAAGTCGCTGCGGTCGCGCTTCGCGCTCGTGCTGTCCGGCACGCCGCTGGAGAACCGACTCGACGAATTGTTCTCAGTGGTCCAGTTCATTGACGATCGGCGTCTGGGACCGGGCTTCCGCTTCTTTCACCGGCACCGCGTGGTTGACGAGAAAGGGAAAGTCATCGGCTACAAGAAGCTCGACGAACTGCGCGCTCGGCTGCAACCTGTGCTGCTGCGACGCACCCGCGCCTCGGTACTCCAGCAGCTGCCAGAACGCACCACGGAGGTCATCCGGATCCCGGCCAGCGAGGAACAGGCGGAACTCAGCTGGGAGAACGTCAAGCGGGCTGGCCACATCGCCTCGAAACGGTTCTTGACCGAGATGGATCTGATCCGCATCCAGCAGCATCTGCTGGTCGCCCGCATGGCGGCGAACAGCACGTTTCTGGTCAACAAGCAGGAGCCGGCGTTTTCCACCAAGCTTGAATACCTGGCTGATCTGTTCGAGCAGCTGTGGCAGCAGCCCGACCGCAAGGCCGTGTTGTTCACCGAATGGACGACCATGCTGGACCTCATCGAACAGCAGCTGAAACGATTCGACATCGATTACGTCCGACTGGACGGGTCGGTGCCGCAGCGCAAACGCCAGCAGCTGGTCCACCGTTTCCAGAAGGTCCCGGCGTGCCGGCTCTTCATGACCACCAATGCCGGCTCCACAGGGCTGAATCTCCAGGCTGCCAACACCGTGATCAACGTCGAGCTGCCCTGGAATCCTGCCGTGTTGGAACAGCGGATTTCCCGCGCTCATCGGATGGGCCAGAAACAGCCTGTGGATGTCTACCTGCTCGTCTCCGTCAACACGTTCGAGGAGCGGTTGTTGTCCACGCTGGCCGATAAACGCGACCTGGCACTGGCTGCGCTGGATGCCGAATCGGACGTCACGCAACTGGAGCTGCGCAGCCACATGGACGACCTCAAGCGGCGTCTGGAAACCCTCCTGGGCGAGCGGCCTGTCGCGGCGCAGGATCGCACGCGCCGGCAACACGTGCAGCAGGAAGCGGAGGCCCTAGCCGCCAGGCAGCAGCGCGTGGCGGCTGCCGGCAGTCAGGTCATTACGGCGGTCTGCGAGTTGGTCAACCAGATGGTTCCCAACGCGGCGGCGCCGCCGGACGACGGCGTGCTGCGCGCAGTGCGTGGCGGGCTCGAGTCGCTAGTCACGCCCGACGCGCAGGGGCGCCCGCAAATGCACCTGACGCTGCCCGATACCGCGGCCCTCGACCAGCTGGCCAACGCCCTGGCCCGCCTCATCGGCATCACGCAGGCGGCCAAATAGACAACGGTCAGTCGTTCTGCAACGGTTCACCCTGTGTGATCACCGTGACATATGCGCGGGCGCGGATACCAGGTGGCGAGTCGCAGCGGAATTCCACAGAGTTCTCGCCAGATGCAAGCTGCGGAACCGATCCCGTGGGTGAGACGGTCCGGATTAGCTCGCCTTGCGGCCCGTACAGGCAGCAATCGTCGAGGTTGTTGAACTCCAGGTAACAGCCGCTGTCGATTTCCACGGGGAACATGAGCTGCGCGTCGCCCACACGCACGGATGGATTGATCAGTTTTGTGGCGGCCAAGGGGAGCGCCTTGACCGGACTCAAATAACACGTCACCTGCTTGCCTTGCGGCAGGTTGGTATACCACACACGAAGGCTGCTGATCTGGTCGTGCTGGATCGACTCGCGATAGATTGCATACATGTCTCCGTACGGCCATTGGTAGTCGGACCAGCGCGCCCCTTCCGGCTCGATCAGCTCCACATAGCGCCAGCCGGTGAAATCGATCGGCACATGGTGAGCTCGACCGCCGTGCCCGGCGACGCGGCCTGCTCCGAAAACTCGTCGGTCGACTGGAAATCGCCGAATCGAATCGAGCTGCCACTGTGGAAGCTGATCTGTGTCATGCCCAGGCTGCGTGCCAGGGCGATCCACTCGTCCACCTCCGCTTCCGTGATGCCGGCGAAGTCGAACAGATACGACCCGCGATTGATGGGCGCATCGAGTGCCCAGGGGCCGCCCAAGGGGGAGTGGGGTAGCTCGGGTGCCGCGGAGACGGCTTCCTGTAGCGCGGCGCGCATATCCGCCGGGGGAGTGGCCACGATCGCCACAGCCGCCCCAGCACAACCGAACTTGGGATAGCAGGTCGCCCGCAAACGACTTGCCGCGCGCGGCAGTTCCGCGACGCGAGTCTTCAGGTTCAGCGCCAGCGCAATGGCGGCAAACGGCTCGGTGGGCACTCCCTGCAACTTCAACGGCACATCACAGAACACGAACTCGTCGATGTCCTCGTTGCTGAACGACACAACTTCCCAGGTCAGATGCCGTGCCTGTGCGGTTACGCGGAGCACCGCCTCCATGTCCAAGTCACCGAACCGCACATGCCACTGACCGTCGACCAGAGCTGCCGACGTGGCCGGGAATTGCTGATTGGCCTTGCGCACCCAGGCGCACGGCCCCCCCTCCCCTGCCACGCAGTTCTCGCCACGTTGACGATCCACAAACTCCACCACCCGCGCATCGCTGCCGACCGCCAGCCGCAGGCAAGACGTCTCTACGACCGTCAGGACCTCGGCCGCCTCCCCCGCGGGCAGCAACTGGAGGGCAAATCCGACAGACAACGTGAGAAAACACCGCGTGAGAAAACTGAAAAAACATCGCCGCCCGCAGGGCCGTCTGCTGCAATACACCGGCGCGGTGCTGTTGTCGTGAACAACGCATGTCATGTGTCGTCGCCTTTCCCTTGCGAGTTCTTCAGTTCTTCTCAGCCGAGTTTTTCGGGCACTTCCAGCATCGGCCCGAGCCATTTCAGCTCGCGCTCGATGTCGTCGTGCATCCTGTATTTCCGGACCACGTCCGCGATCCGGGCTCCCCGGATATCGATCTTGGACAGGTCGTTCTGGCCCAGGCCCGCCTGCGCACAGAATTGCAGATGTCCCACCCAGGCAGGGTCGATCCCCATCGCTTCAATGCCCACACGATCCGCCGCGACGTAGTCGATCGAGCTGATGGCGATCCGCGACGGTACCGCCGTACCGCCCGACGGCCCGTTGCCCTCCATCCCTTCAAAGCCGTCGATGACCGTCACGCCCCAGAACGGGTGCAGCCGCTGGCAAGTCAGCATGATGTCCACGAGCGTCTGCCGCACGCCGCCGTGATAGAGACGCTTGTCGTGCCACGGATTGCTCTCCCGGCGGGCACTGTGCAGCGGCGCACCAAGCGCCATGTTCTTGAGAGACAGCGTCGCCACGGTCACATTATGGGTCTTGAGTATGCACGCACAGATGATGAACGCGTCAGGGTCCAGCAACCGGGCGGCCAGCCGCACGGGCACCGCATGCAGGTCGCCGTTCAAGATCGTGTGGGTCTGATAAATCCCCTCCTCATTCAAATCGACCAGGCTGATCGGAAGCGGCTTGTGTTCGGAGATTACCTGCTGATAGCCGAAATTGTCGAAACCCTCCGTGGTGAAACCGGCCGAGGATTCGGCGATCACGACAGGACCCTTGAAACGCGGCGCCAGGAAGTCCAGGATGCCGTGCAACGCATCCACGTGCGTGGCTGCCAGCTGCACCTGCGTGCTCACTACGTTCGGCTTGATCACGACATGCTTCTTTGTCCGCAGCAGCGGCAGGATCTGGTCTTCGATCGCCACCAGCGACTCGCAGATGATCTTCCGCCGGTTCTCACCTTGGATCAGCGATACGGCCGACTGCCGCGCCGGCGGACCGGAGGGCGCGGTCCCGGCGGCTGGCACCGGAACCGCCGGCAGTTGCTGCGCCAGCAGCGCGCTGCCTCCCATCGTCACTCCCGCGGTCGCTCCCAACGTTTCCAAAAACACTCTGCGTGTACATCGATGGTCCATTGCCGGGCCTCCTGTCTTCATAATGCGCCTTAGCGGAGTTCGGTCCGTCAACCAGCCAGCCACCCTATTCTACACATCCCGATCAGCCAGTTCAGCCTGCCTGCGGACACCGCGCGGACGCCGATGCGCATGGCCGGTGGCCAACACATGCGTTCGGTCCGCAGGCCATCTACCGCAAACACCCGCACGTGCAGGCCATCGTCTTCGCCCATCCAGTCAATGCGACGGCTTTCGGCTACGATGTGGCGATCCCGCTCTATCGTGTCAACGCTGGCAGTGAGACACGCGAATTGGCCCTGGCCGACGCGCCGCCCGATTTCGTCGTGCTGATGTATCCCGCCTACCTGGAACAGGATGGCCAGGTGCGCGCTGAAGTCACGCCGGTGAAGACCCCGGCCGCCAACGTAGATGGCCCCGTCGGCACCCACGACGCCGTAACAGCCAAGCCAGGGCACAGGCAGTCATCCCGGCCAGCAACACGAAGCTCGACGGTTCGGGAACGGTCACGACCCCGCTCGGGAATGAGGGGCCGTAAGGGATTGTACGGAATCCGTCGGAGAAGAACGTGTCTGGTCCCGCTGCCAAACTCACCGTAAACGCATGCCCGCGCGGGTCAATATCGGACTCATTGTACGAGTGCTGGACCTTCAGACGCGCCAGCAGGTACGTCGTGTTCGTGCGCAGCGTGACAGAGATCGGGTCGGCGTAATCAGAAATCAACCAGTCCAGGCCCTCCGTGGACGGCCCCTGGAAATCGGGAACGTCACCGGCCAGGTTCCCGCTGGCGTTCAGCAAGACGTAGTGCGGATTCGTCACGTCGGCGTATGCCAGGGGGTGCTCGACAAAGACGAGGGCGCTATCCGAGGGCGCATAGGGCTGGTCGATCTGGAATTTCAGGGAGTAGTCAAACAGCGTGGTGTCCGTGTCGACCGTCATGGTCACGTCGACGAAGCCGGTACCACCCGCCGACAGGCCCGTGTTGTGGAAATTGATGAGAATCTCGGCGTTTGCCAGGGGCGCGCCGCTGAGCGTCATCAACACAGCCAGGATAAGAGATCGTCGTTTCATGGTCGGCATGTTTCGCTCAAAAGATAGACAATCGGTTCAGGATACCTTCAGTATTACACACTCAATCATCCAGTGGCAGGTGGGAGGCAAGTGCGTGGTTTCGGCCGCGCATCACCAACAGTCGATCGGCTGCAGTGACGCTGCCGTCACCGTTGACATCGGCATCAGCCTGATCCTGGGCGTCAATGACGCCATCGCGATTCACGTCGTACTCCACGGGCGGGTCCGCGAGCAGATGGTTCAGCGCTGTCAGGTCCAGCGAATCGACGCGCCGATCATGGTTCACGTCGCCGGCCAGGCGGTAGAAGAACAGGTCTGTTTCCAGTGTGTGGTCCGTGTCGTTGTCCGCATCGATGGAGAGCTTGTAGTAACCGTCACCCTGCTGACTATTGGCGTCGCCGCCGATGCCGCCAGGCCCGAAGTCAACTTGCAGCGCCCGATCCACATCCCGCGTCGAGAGCATGCCGGCCGTCAGCAGCATTTCCACCGGACTCTCGCCGTTGAGGTCGTACCGCGTCAGCTTGATGCGACTGGTCTGGCTGCCAAGGCTCTCGATGATGTCTTCCATGCCCGTCATCTGGTTGAAGAACACATCCAGATAGCGGATGTACGATCGCTGTGTCGCCTCCTTCTGCACGTCGAAGCCAGTGACTGCCAGCGACGTGGGTGCGCCGAACGTCGCCACGACCTGCACGTCTTCCGCCGGGGCCGGGGCCTGTTCCACGTTGCTGCCGCCGTCCAGACCCACCGTGAAGAAGCGGTACGTGTGCACCTGGTCGTCCCGGATGACATCGGCGTACGCAGCCGTTCCCGTGTACACGCCCTCCGTCGGGTTGCCGGCGGGGAAGGTGCCGACCAGTTCCACGGGGCTCGTCGGGTCGACGTCTGCATCCACCTGGACGTAGAGCAGGAAGGCCGCCAGTCCGGTCCCGCCCAGATCCGTGCCGGAGAAACCTAACCGGATCAGCGCCGCGTCGGTATCCACCGTGAACGTGTCAACCTGAGTCGCCGGGGCGTCCAGGTCAGGCACGAACGTCCAGGCTTCGGAAA
>Ga0123333_10006675_pt1 | contig 10073 bp, 6 predicted proteins | sample BioC12SIPDNA_3_FD_89957 | JGI IMG/M metagenome (GOLD analysis project Ga0123333, IMG submission 89957) | Anaerobic biogas reactor microbial communites from Washington, USA - Biogas_R2_B C12 SIP DNA | ecosystem: Engineered > Bioreactor > Anaerobic > Unclassified | place: Washington, USA...
CGACGGCGTCACCCAGGGCCGCGCGGGCATGGAGCTGTCGCTGTTCTCGCGCGACGTGATCGCGCAGGCGACCGCCATCGGCCTGTCGCACGACATGTTCGACGGCGCCGTGCACCTGGGCATCTGCGACAAGATCGTGCCCGGGCTGCTGATCGGCGCGCTCGCCTTCGGCCACCTGCCGTCGGTGTTCATCCCCGCCGGCCCGATGACGCCGGGCATCCCGAACAGGAAGAAGGCGGAAGTGCGCGAGCGCTACGCCGCCGGCGAGGCCACCCGCGAGGAGCTGCTCGAGGCCGAGGCCGCGTCCTACCACGCGCCCGGCACCTGCACCTTCTACGGCACCGCCAACTCCAACCAGGTGCTGCTCGAGGCGATGGGCGTACAGCTGCCGGGTTCGTTCGTGAACCCCGGCACCGGCCTGCGCGAGGCGCTCACCCTCGCCGCCACCGAGCGCGCGCTGGCGATCACCGCGCTGGGCGAGGACTACCGCCCGCTCGGGCGCCTGGTCGACGAGCGTGCGATCGTCAACGCGATCGTCGCGCTGATGGCCACCGGCGGTTCGACCAACCACACCATCCACTGGATTGCGGTGGCGCGCGCGGCCGGCATCGTCCTGACCTGGGACGACATGGACCGGCTCTCGCAGGTGGTGCCGCTGCTGGCGCGGGTGTACCCGAACGGCGAGGCCGACGTGAACCGCTTCCAGGCCGCCGGCGGCATCGGCTTCGTGTTCCGCGAACTGCTCGACGCGGGCCTGATGCACGACGACATCGAGACCATCCTGCCCGGCGGCATCCGCGAGTGGACCCGCGAGCCGACCCTGGCCGGCGGCGCGCTCGGTTTCGCGCCGGCGCCGGCCACCAGCGGCGACGACGCGGTGGTGCGCCCGGCCTCGGCCCCGTTCGAAGCCCAGGGCGGGCTGCGCCTGCTGCGCGGCAACCTCGGTCGCGCGCTGATCAAGCTGTCGGCGGTCAAGCCCGAATACCGCACGATCGAGGCGCCTGCGGTGGTAGTGGACGATCCGCGTGCGCTCAACCGCCTGCACGCGCAGGGACTGCTGCCGCGGGATTTCGTCGCCGTGGTCCGCTACCAGGGCCCGCGCGCCAACGGCATGCCGGAACTGCACTCGCTGGCCCCGCTGCTGGGCATGCTGCAGAACCAGGGCCGGCGCGTGGCGCTGGTGACCGACGGCCGCCTGTCGGGCGCGTCGGGCAAGATTCCCGCCGCGATCCACCTCACGCCCGAAGCCGCGCGCGGCGGACCGATCGCCAAGCTGCGCGAGGGCGACATCGTGCGCCTCGACGGCGAAGCCGGCACCCTGGAGGCGCTGGTCGACCCCGCCGAATGGGCCGCGCGCGAACCGGCGCCGAGCACCGCCCACTGCGCCTGGGACATCGGCCGCAACCTGTTCGCCTTCAGCCGCGCGATGGTGACGCCCGCCGACCAGGGCGCGCTGTCCATCTCCTGCGGCCCGCCGGCGCGCGACGGCGGCCCCTGGGAATACGACCAGGAGTACGAACTGGGCGACGATCCGCAAGCCGCCGCCCTCGCCCCGCACGAATTCCGCGACGCCTGACGCCCCTCCAACCAGCGCCACGCCAATGACCCTCGAATCGCTCCAGACCCGCGCCGAACAGATCCTGGTCTCCGCCGGCATCCTGCCGGTGATCACCGTCGACAGCGTCGAACAGGGGCAACGCATCGCCGACGCGCTGCTCGAAGGCGGGCTGACCGCGCTGGAGCTGACCCTGCGCACGCCCGCCGCGCTCGCGACGCTCGAGGCGCTGAAGAAGGCCCTGCCCGACATCGTGATCGGTGCCGGCACCGTGCTCGACGAGGCGCAGATCCGCCAGTCGGTGGATGCGGGGGCCGACTTCCTGGTCACGCCCGGCACGCCGCCGGCGCTGGCCGAGGCGCTGGCGCGCGCGCCGATCCCGGCCGTGCCGGGCGGCGCCACGCCGACCGAGTTCATGTCGCTGCTGGCGCGCGGCTTCCGCTGCTGCAAGCTGTTCCCGGCCAGCGCGGTCGGCGGCCTGGCGATGCTCAAGGGCCTGGCCGGGCCGCTGGGCCAGCTGAAGCTGTGTCCCACCGGCGGCATCAGCGAATCCAACGCCGCCGAGTTCCTCGCCCAGCCCAACGTGCTGTGCATCGGCGGATCGTGGATGGTGCCGAAGGACTGGCTGGCGGCCGGCGACTGGGCCCGCGTGCGCGAAAGCGCCGCGCGCGCGGCCGCGATCGTGGCCGCGGCCCGCGGCTGACCTCGCCCCACCCGGGCCCGGCTGTCGCGACTGTAGGAGCGGCTTCAGCCGCGACCCAGGAGACGCATGGCCGTCAGGCGACCATTTCCGTCCGGCTTCACGGTCGCGGCTGAAGCCGCTCCTACAGGGATCGGCCCAAGGGGCCGGCGCCCTCCTGCCTCCTGCCTCCTGCCTCCTGGCTCCTGCCTCAGCGCCGCGGCGGCGGCGGCGCGAACGCGAGCGCCACCCCGAGCCGTCTCCACAGCCACGCATGCAACAGGTACCAGGCCGCCAGCAGCCAGCCCAGGTGCCACTCGAGCACGTTCTCGATCCGGTCCTTGAGCCTGCCGTCGTCGACCAGCGCGCCAGTGGCCACGTTCGCCAGTCCCAGCGCCAGCATCAGCAGCGCCACCGCCAGCATCGTGCACACCGGCGCGCCACCCTGACCGCCCGCGCGCAGTCGGGCCAGGAACACCAGCTGGGCGAGGTAGCCGAAGCCGAAGAAGCAGACCACGCCGTAACGGCGCAGGAAGCGGTAGGCCTCGCCTTCGGTGCCGAGGAAGGCGGCGTACAGGGCCAGGGCCATCGCCGCCGCCGCGCCCATCCACGCCACCACCGCCGCGCCGCGCCCGAGCCATCGCGCGGCCAGCCACCAGTGCAGCCCGACCAGCGCCGCGCATGGCAACACCATCAGCCGGAACACGTGGTTGCCCAGGCCATGGCGCGCAGCGCGGCTGATCGAGGTGCAGCCTTCGACATACGGCACGCAGGCCTCGATCCATCCGTCGCGGATCGACAGCCACAGCGCGAGATGCGCGGCCACGGTGAACAGCACCGCCACCGACAGCGGCAGCGGCCACAGCGCAACCGGACGTTGGGGCACAGGGGTCATGCGCATGCGCAGGTCACGTGACGGGCCAAGACTACAACGCAGCCGGTGCGCAATCTCCGTGTCCCCGGACCGCGCGTGCGCGCGCCCTCGCGCTTCCGGTCCGAAGGAAGGATGCGCGCCGGCGCTCCCGTTCGACCCGGCGGTGGATCGCGCGGACCCGACCGCTCCGGATTCGCGCGGCCCGCGATGCCGCGGGGCCACGTCCCGCGTCAGGGTAGCGCGACCTCCACCCGCGCCGGCAGCGCGCGGATGCGCAGCTCGCGGTCTTCCCATTCCGCCGGCGCGCCATTGACGGTGGTGGCGCCGGGTGCGCCGTCCAGCGGCCAGGGCAGCACCATCCCGCCTGCGGGCAGGCGCACGCCGGTGTCATCGACCTCCAGCACAAGCACGCCGTCCACGCGCTTGAGGCGGTAGGACAGCGGCCCCGCCGGCGTGCGCAGGCCGGCGATGCCGACGCCCTCTCCCTCCAGCCACTCGGCGGGTATGCCGGCGGCCAGCACCAGGCTGTCGTCGTGTTCGCGCGCGTAGGCGAACATGTCCAGGGTCGAGCGCACGAAATCCGACGCGACCCAGGCGTGCGGCAGGTCGCCGACGAAGAACGGCGCGCGCGGCGCGCGCGACACCACCTCCGCCCACTGGTTCCAGGCGCGGGGCGTGCGGTGGGCGAAGAACCAGTCGAACGCCTCCTTCGCCCGGCCGCGCCAGCCCAGGCGCACGAACGCGCCGACGTTGCGCCACTCGTAGGGCGTGTAGTCCTTCCATTCCATGCGACCGTCGCGGCGCGCGGTGAAGTGGCGCCAGTAGCGTTCGAAGGTGCCGTGCAGCAGCTCGTGCGGCAGCCGGGCCTGCTCGCCGCCCGGCGCGAGCGCGATGGTGGTCGAGGTCGGGTCGAAGTCGCCGAGCTCGGCCGCGCCCGGCAGGTAGTCGATACCGTGCCGGCGCGTGGCCGCGCGCAGCGAGTCGAGCAGGTCGGCCTGGAAGCGGTCGCGCGCCTCGGCCATGCGCTTGGCATCCTCCTCGCGGCCCAGCGCCCGGGCCACCTCGACCGCGTCCTTGTAGCCGCGCAGGGCCCAGAAGTTGTCCCAGTACGAGTGCATCGGCTTGGCCGAATAGCCCTCGTGGCTGATCGAGGCCGGCATCATCCCGTAGAACGCGCGGTCGCGCCTGCGGTTGGCGGCGGTGCGCTCGGACCGGCTCAACTCCTCCATGTAGCGCCAGGCGGCCTCCACGTGCGGCCACATGCGCTCCAGGAAGGCGTCGTCGCCGGTATGGCGCCAGTACTCGGCGATGGCGAAGACCAGCTGTCCGTGGCTGTCGTTCTCCGGCACCGGGTCGCTGCCGCGGTCGTCCACGCAGCAGGGCACCTTGCCGCTGTCGAACTGGTAGGGCGCGTACCACTCCAGGTACTCGCGCACCACGTCGGCATGGCCCAGGCGCAGCAGCCCTTCCGCGATCATCGCCCCGTCGCGGATCCAGCTGCGCGCATACGAACGCGTGCCCGGCTGCAGCCGCGGGCCGGTGCGCGAGACCAGCATGTGCGCCAGCGCGGTGCGCAGCGCATCGGCCACCGGCCGGCCCTGCGGCGGCAGGCTGAACGACACCCGGTCGAGCCGCGATCGCCACATGGCCGCGGTCTCTTCCTGCAGCTGCGCCCCGTCCCACCAGCGCCGCGCCAGCGCGCCGGTGCCGGTGAGCGGCACCATCACCTCCACCGTGCGCGCTTCCCATGGCGCCAGCCGCATCCGGTACAGCAGCACCCCCGAGGCCAGCCCTTCCGGATCGACCACCGACCGGGCCGGCGGGCGCGTGCCCGCGGCCAGGTGCGAGGCGACCATCCCGCCATCGAAGCTGGTCGCGAACGCGGCCCCCGGCAGCTGCTTGGCGAACACGCGCGGGCGCCCGTCCACCGATACCGTGCCGCCGTCGATCGCCAGCGACCGGATCGGGCTCACCCCGCCGGGGGTATTGAGGAACTGCGCCGGCGGGTTGACCTGGAACGGCTGCACCGCCAGCGCAAGGGTGTACTCACGCGCCTTGCCGCCCGGGTTGGCCAGGCGGTAGCGGGCGACCAGCTGCGATTCGCGCGGCTCGCCGTGCGCGAACGCGGTGACGTCGAGCGACAGGTCCGCGCGTCGCCAGTGCACGGTGGGAATGGGCAGGTCGCCGTCCTCCAGCGACTGGCCGGTCTCCACGTCGGCCCAGGTCGCCAGTGCACCATCCACCAGCACGAACGGTTCGAGGCTGAAGCCGCCGCGGGCGACCTCGAGCGCGCCATCCTCTCCCAGCAGACCCTGCTGCAGGCCGCCGTCGAGCCCGAGCACGGTCCAGTAGGGCTGCTCGCCGCGGAACCCGCGCGGGAAGTGCCCGCGCGGCGACTGCGCGGCGATCGCGGCGATGAAGTCGTTGGGCGTGGCTGCGAACGCCAGCGGCTGCACTTGCACCTCGGCCAGGGCGAAGCGGCGGGTCGGCCCCTCGACCAGGTCCAGGGCCACGTACCGCGCCTCCGACTCGGGCAGCGCGATCCAGTCGTCGCCGCCGTTGCCGTCCTGCACCGTGCGTGCATGCCGCCAGCCGCTGCCGTCGTGCGACAGGCTGACGTGGTAGCGCGAGGCGTGGTCCCTGCCCTCCCAACGCAGGCGCAGGCCACCGAACTCGCGCGGCCGGCCCAGGTCCAGCACCAGGCGCTGCGGCAGCACGCCCTGCCCGGCACGCCAGGCGGTGGCCATCAGGCCGTCCACTGCCAGCCCGGCCTCGCCCGCCGTGGCCAGCGCCGTGGCCCGCAGCGGGCCGTCGTCGTCGCCCGGCAGCGCCTCCAGGACCAGCTGGTCGAAGCAGACGCTGCCGCGGCCGCCGGCGTGGCTGGCGATGGTGAACTCGAGCCTGGCCGCCTCGCGCAGCACCGGATCGGGATCCGGCCCCCAGGCCTTCTCGACGTGCCGGCGCCGGTACTGCACGGTGGTCCACTGGCGCGGGAACGCGTGCCGCGGCCGGTTCACCCACCAGACGTTGTCGCCGCTGGCGTCGACCAGCTTGAACTGGAGGTCGTTGTCCGGCGAGTCGCCGCGCAGCTGGAACGAGAACCGGTAGTCGGGCGGCAGCGCCAACGGCAGGTCGCGCTGGATCCCGACATGGCCCGAGACGCCATTGAAGTCGTAGTCCAGGCACAGCGCGCGCCCCTCGGCCCCGGCTCCGGTGCGCAGCTGGCCAAGAACCTGGTCGGAGGCCACCACGCGCCAGGGAGAGGCATCCTCGAACCCGTCGAGCAGGCGCGGCTCCGGCGCGGATGCGTGCGCGTCCGGCTCCTCCTGCATCGCCAGCGCAGGCATCGCCCACAGGCACGCGAGCAACCCGCAGGTCGCGGCCATGTGGCGTGGATGCGCAAAACGGAAGCGACGCGGGCGCCGGCAGTCGGTCATCGTCGGATGCGGATGCTCCTGTAGGTCGGGTCGGACCAGGACAGCATTGTCGGGCTCCGGCCGCAGGATGCCAGCCCTTGCGTGCGGCCGGGAGTCCGGCGATCGCCTGCTCATCCCTTCACGCTCCCCAGCAGCAGGCCGTGGAGGTAGTGGCGCTGCAGCAGCAGGAACAGCGCCAGCACCGGCGCCACGGTGACCACCGCACCGGCCATCATCAGCTCCACGTCCATCACATGCTCGCGCGACAGCGAGGCCAGGGCGACCGGCAGGGTGTAGTGCTCCTGGCCGGTGAGTACGATCAGCGGCCACATGAAATCGTTCCACGAGGCCATGAAGGTGAACACCGCCAGCGTGGCCAGCACCGGGCGCAGCAGCGGCAGCACGATCCGGAAGAAGATCCGCAGCTCGCCGGCGCCGTCGATCCGCGCCGCCTCGATCAGCTCGTCCGGGATCGAGCGCGCGTACTGGCGCACCAGGAAGATCCCGAACACGCTCGCCATCGCCGGCAGGATCACGCCCCAGTAGCTGTCCACCAGGCCCAGCTGCTTCATCAGCAGGAACAGCGGCAGCATGGCCACCTGCGCGGGCACCACCAGCGCCGCGAGCAGGAGCTGGAACAGCCGCTCGCGGCCGCGGAAGCGCAGCTTGGCGAAGGCGTAGCCGGCCATCGTGTTCACCAGCAGCGACAGGCCGGTGATCGACACCGCCAGCAGCAGGCTGTTGCCGAAATGGCGCGCCATGCCGGTGCGCGCGAACAGTTCGCGGTAGTTGTCCAGGGTGGGCGCCGAAGGCAGCAGCGGCGGCGGGAACTGCGCGGCCTCGCCGCGCGGCATGAACGAGACCGACAGCATCCACGCCAGCGGCGCCAGGCTCAGCGCCGCCAGCGCCAGCAGCGCCGCGTTGACGCCGGCGGCGCGCCAGCGCGTCTCCCCGACCGGCCGGCTCACAGCGCCCCCCTGCGGCGCCCGAAGCGCAGCAGCAGCGTGGTCGCGGCCAGGATCACCACGAACAGCACGAAGGCGATGGCCGAGGCGCGCCCCAGGTTCCACCAGCGGAAGCCTTCCTCGAACATGTGGTACAGCACGCTGACCGTGCTCTGCAGCGGATCGCCGCGGGTCATCACGTAGGGCTCGGCGAACAGCTGGAAGTAACCCGAGACCGTGATCACCCCCACCACCAGCAGCACCGGCCCCAGCTGCGGCAGGGTGATGTGGAGGAACTGGCGCCAGCGCGAAGCGCCGTCGATGCGCGCGGCCTCGTACAGGTCCCGGGGGATGGCCTGCAGGCCGGCCAGCAGGATCACCATGTTGTAGCCGAAGTTCTTCCAGGCCGCGAACGCGATGATCGTCGGCATCGCCCAGCGCGGGTCGCCCAGCCAGTCCACCGGGGCGATGCCGACATGGCCCAGGGCCCAGTTCACCAGGCCGTAGCTGGTGTGGAACAGGTAGCGCCAGATCACCGCGACCGCGACCACGGTCGTGACCACCGGCGCGAACAGCGCGGTCCGGAACGCCGCGCGCATCCGCGCCAGCGGCGAGTCGAGCAGCAGGGCCGCGGCCAGCGACAGTGCGATCGAGACCGGCACGCCCACCAGCACGAAATAGAAGGTGTTGCCCAGCGACTTCCAGAACAGCGGCGTGCGCAGCAGGTCGAGGTAGTTGCCGAGGGCGACGAAGCGCAGGTGGGCGGGATCGGCCAGGGCGTACAGGTCGAAGTCGGTCAGGCTCAGCAGCAGCGCCGCGGCCACCGGCAGGGCGAAGAATACCGCCAGCACCAGCAGCGCCGGGCCCGCGAACACCCACGCCACCAGCCTAGCGTGCACCGGCCGCCTCCGCGTCGCGCGCGCGCACCCAGCGCCGCTTCTCGAGGATCGCGTCCACGCGCGCGTCCAGTTCGGCCATCGCCGCCTCCTGCGACAGGCCGCCGCGCACCACCCGTTCGGTCACCAGGCGCATCTCCTGCACGATCCGCTCCCACTCCAGCACCTGCGGCGTCGGCCGCACCCGCTCGAGCTGGTCGCGGAACGCATGCGCCAGCGGGTCGCTGGCGAGCGCCGGATGCGACCAGGTGCTGCGGCGCGGCGGCAGGTTGCCGATCATGGCGTGGAAGCGCTGCTGGATGTCGGGCCGCGACAGGAACTCGACCAGCCGCCACGCCTCGTCCTGGTGGCGGGAGCCGCGCGCCAGCACCAGGCTGGTGCCGCCGGCGATGCCGGCGCCGGGGCCGTCCGGCCCGGGGAGCGGCATCGTGCCCCAGGCGCCCTCCATCCCGGGCGGCTGGCGGCGGCGGAACTCGCGGATGTTCCAGGGCCCGGACAGGTAGAAGGCGAAACTGCCGCGGAAGAATTCGTCCCACACGTTCGAGATCTGGGTCTCCGACACCGGCGGGGCGAAGCCACGCTCGAACAGGCCGGCGTAGAACGCCAGCGCGCGCGCGAAGCCCGGGCTGCGGAAGTTGCCGCGTCCGTCGTCGTCGCGCAGCAGCGGATCGCCGGTCTGCAGCGCGAACGACAGCTGCGGCTCGAACTCGTTGAGCGGCAGCAGGATCGCATGCTGCCCGGGGCCGGCCTGCCGCACGAGCGCCTCCATCGCCTGCTCCCACTGCGCCCAGGTCCGCGGCGGCTCGCGCACGCCGGCGCGCTCGAGCAGGTCGCGGCGGTAGAACAGCAGCCGGGTGTCGACGTACCAGGGCACGCCCACGAGCACGCCGTCGACCACATTGGTGCCCCAGATGCCGGGGAAGTAGTCGTCCTCCTCGACGACCGCCGACGCGTCAACGCGCGCCTGCAGCGGCTCCAGCGCCCCGAGCGTGGCGAACTCGGCGATCCAGGTGTTGCCCAGCTGGCACACGTCCGGCAGCGCGTCCGCGGCCCAGGCGGTGAGCAGCTTCTCGTGCGCCGCGGTCCAGGGGATCTGCTGCAGCTCCACCCGGATGCCGGGATGCTCGCGCTCGAAGTCGCGCAGCAGGTCGGCCACCACTTCCGCCTCGCGGCCCATGGCCCAGAAGCGGATCGTGGTCGCGCCGTCGTCGCGGGCGCAGGCGGCGAGCAGCACCGGCAGCATGGCCACGAGCATCGCCCCGAAGATGATTGGCCAGCGCAATCGCATCAATCCGGGTCCCGTTCCGCCTGCCGGGCCGGCGGCGCCACGCGCCCACCGGCCACCCTGCCCCGTGCCATTGTGGCAGAGCCTACTGCGGCGGATCCGAGGCCCGCGGCTCCGCCGGCGGCTTTTCCTCTTCCTCGTGCGCGCGCGACTGCGCGATGCCGATGTCCTCGACCGCGGCGGCCTCCGGATCGGGTTCTCCCGAATCCGCGGCCTCGCCCGGCGGCGACAGCCAGCCGCCGGTGAAGCCGGCCCGCTCGAGCCCGCGCCGGATGTACGGGTTCTCCCGCATCACCTTCCACACGAACTCGTTTCGGTAGTTGGCGATCATGGTCAGGATCGGCCCTTGGTCGATCCCGATGTAGTCGCTGGCGACCCAGCCGCGTCCCGGGATCAGGCGCCCGGTCTTGAGCGGGATGTCGTA
>Ga0123333_10006677_pt1 | contig 10072 bp, 6 predicted proteins | sample BioC12SIPDNA_3_FD_89957 | JGI IMG/M metagenome (GOLD analysis project Ga0123333, IMG submission 89957) | Anaerobic biogas reactor microbial communites from Washington, USA - Biogas_R2_B C12 SIP DNA | ecosystem: Engineered > Bioreactor > Anaerobic > Unclassified | place: Washington, USA...
CGACGCGACGGCGAGCGGGCGACGTTCACCCGGCACGTGATCGACGACGATTCCGGCGTGGGTTACATGGTCACGCCCGCGGACGTGGACGGCGACGGGGATATCGACGTGCTGACAGCCAACAAGAAGGGTGTCTTCCTTTTAGAGCAGGAGGGCCGCCCAACGCTGTTGCCGCTGTTCGACGGACGTACGCTGGATAACTGGATCGGCGACAAGACACTCTGGCGCGTCGAGGATGGGGCGATCGTCGGGCGCACGGAGACGGGCATCGAGCACAACAGCTTCCTCGTCTCCAAGGACCATTACGCCGATTTCGTCCTGACGCTCGAAGTGAAGCTGGTGCCCGACACGGCCAACAGCGGCATCCAGTTCCGCAGCGTGCCGCGCGAGAACGGCGAGGTCGAGGGCTACCAGGCGGACATCGCCCGCGGCTGGTGGGGCAGCATCTACGAGGAGCTGGCCCGCGGCGTGCTGCACGACGGATATAAGGGCCGCGGCGAGAAGGCGGTGGTGCCCGAGCAGTGGAATCAGTATGTGGTGTATGCGGTTGGCGAGGAATTGCGGGTGGAGATCAACGGCACAGTCTGCACCGCCATCCGCGACGACCGCCGCTCGACCGGCGTGATCGCCCTCCAGGTGCACAGCGGCGGCCCCACCGAAGTCCGTTTCCGCAACATCCGCCTAAAAAGGTGTCAGGAACCTTTTCGGGCCGGCATGTTCTTTCAGGGTGTGCCTCTTGGATGTACCCCGCCCAAAAAGGTTCCTGACACCTTTTTAGCGGCTTCGCGATAGGAGTGATTGCATGGCCCAGGATGAGCAGGTACTGGTGGTCGAAAGGTCTACCTTCGAAGAGGTGGGTGCGTTCCACGGGCTCACCTTCGACGTGGAGCGCTATCTGGCGCGGCTGTTCGCACCGGGCGGGCCGCGGTTTCTGCCCCGACCGTTGGCGGAGAAGGACCCGACGCACAAGCAGCTCATCCCCTACGTGCTCATGTGCTGCGACGGCAAGTACCTCAGCTACGTCCGCGGTCGGCGGGCGGGCGAGACGCGACTCGTCGGGCTGCGCTCCATCGGCATCGGCGGACACATCAACCCCGGCGACGACCTGCCGCTGTTGCAGTCCGATTTCCGCGAGACCTACCTGGCAGCCGTGCAGCGCGAGGTCGCCGAGGAAGTCTGCGTCGAGACGAGCTACACCGATCGCATCGTCGCCCTGCTCAACGACGATACCAACGAGGTCGGACGGGTGCACCTGGGCATCGTGCACCTCTGGACCCTGGAAACACCGCGGGTCAGCAAACGCGAGCAGATGATCACCCAGATGGCCTTCCTCAGCCCGGCCGAACTCCGCCAAGTCCGCGACACCCTCGAAACCTGGTCGCAGTTATGCCTCGACGGAAAAATGGTGTCAGGATGATTTTTCCAGAGCGTAAAGCGGCCTTCCGGATCGCGGCATGGAAGGTCACTTCCCGTTTTCCGCCCCGGAAAAATCATCCTGACACCATTTTTCCGTTGAGGCGGGCTTGGGCGGCGGCCATGTGCTCGGCGGTGGGGGCCCGGCCGGTGGCCATCATGTCGATGAAGCAGTCGAACAGATAGGTGGCGTCGTGCGGCCCGGGGCTGGCCTCCGGGTGGTACTGCACGGAGAAAATCGGCAAGTCGCGGTGCGAGAAACCCTCGAGCGTGCGGTCGTTGAGGTTCTCGTGCGTGGGCACGCCGCCGACCTTGACCAGCGACTCGGTCTCGACGGCGAAGCCGTGATTCTGGGAGGTGATCTCCACCCGTCGCGTGGCCAGGTTCATCACCGGCTGGTTGGCTCCGCGGTGGCCGAACTTGAGCTTGTACGTCCGGGCCCCCAGGGCCAGGCTGAGCAACTGGTGGCCCAGGCAGATGCCGAAGATCGGCACCCGGCCCAGGAGACTCTTCAGCGCGTCGATGGCGTATTGCACCGGCGCGGGGTCGCCGGGCCCGTTGCTGACGAAGACGCCCTGCGGCTGGTGCTCGAGGATCGCCGCGGCAGGCGTGGCGGCCGGTACCACGGTCACCTCGCAGCCGGCCTCGACCAAGTTACGCAGGATGTTGTGTTTCATGCCGCAATCCAGGGCGACCACCCGGTACCGCCGGTCGGCCTGGCGCGAGGGCATGGCGAACGGGCTCTCGAAGCCGCGGTCCCAGCGTGACGCCTCCGCCGGTGCGACGCTGCGCACGAGATCCAGACCCACCAGTCCGGACCACGCCTGGGCCCGGCGGACCAGCTCATGGTCGTCGTCGATCTCAGTCGACAGGGCACCCTTGAGTGCCCCCTGCGTGCGGAGCTTGCGGGTGATGGCCCGCGTATCGACGCCCGCAATGCCGACAACGCCGTGCTCCTGCAAGAAACCCTCGAGGTCGCCGGCTGCGCGAAAGTTGCTGGGCCGGCGAGCCAGCTCCTTGACCACGAAGCCCTCGACGAACGGCCGCCGTGACTCGACGTCCTCGCCGCACACCCCGTAGTTGCCGATCATCGGGTACGTCATGGTGACGATCTGGCCGGCGTAGGAGGGATCGGTGAGGATCTCCTGGTAGCCGGCCATCGAGGTATTGAAGCAGACCTCGCCCACATGGGTGCCGGCCGCCCCGAAGGCCGCTCCGGTGAAAACAGTCCCATCCTCCAGGGCGAGTTTACAGACACGACGCGGCATCAACAGCTCCTTGCTGGCTCAGCCGACCCCTTCAAACAGCGCCGTGCCGACGCGGACCAGGGTGGCACCCTCTTCGATGGCGACCTCAAAATCGTTGCTCATGCCCATGGACAGCTCGCGGAACTCCGGGCCGACCACCCCGTCGGTGTGCATGTCCTCGAGGATCTCGCGGAGCCGGCGAAAGTGCGGCCGAGCCTGCTCGTGATCCTCGGAGAGCGGGGCCATGGTCATCAGCCCGACGATCTCGATGCCTGGTAGGCCGGCAATGTGCTCGACCAGGTGCGGGACCGCCCCGACGGCGATGCCGAACTTGCTCTTCTCGCCAGCGACGTTCACCTCGATGAGCAGCGGGATGGTTCGACCGATGCGGACCGCCTCGGCACTGATCTCCTCCGCCAACCGCAGACTGTCCACCGAGTGCACCATGTGCACCCAGGGCAGCAGCGATCGCACCTTGTTCCGCTGCACATGACCGACCATATGCCACCGCGGGTCCGGCGGGGGCGTGCTCCCACGCTCGATGTTCCGCCGTCGGGTCAGGTGCTCGCGGATCATGGCTGCCCGCTTGGCCAGCTCCTGCACCCGGCTCTCGCCGAGGTCCAGCAGACCCGCCTCGATCGCCATGCGGATCCCGTCCGCCTCGATCGTCTTGGTGACCGCCACCAGCCGAACGTCGTCCGCCGACCGGCGGCTCCGTTCACACGCGGCATGCATCCGTTCACGAATCCGCTTGAGGTTGTCTGCCAGCTTCCTACGCATCGCTTTGATCCCGAGCGGGGGACTCCCGGTATCCATACCGGGATTATACTCACCGCAAGCGGCTTGTAACGCCACAGCCGGCGGATACGCCCGAGCCCGGGGCCAGAACCGGACCAGTTTGCGGATGGGAGCAGGGTCGGCCCGCTCATGGCAGGACAGAGTATCCTCCTCGAATCGGGACCGAGTCAACTCGTCCATGGCGGACCGAGTCAATTCATTGACGTGCGGACCCAGGCAACTTGTAGACGTCATGGGACTAAGGCAACTTGTTGCCGTCAGGACCGAGTCAACTTGTTGATGGTGTCCGGGGTCACTCTTGGTCTACGGTGATCTCCAACGCCGGGCCGGGGGGCAGGAGGATCAGCGAGCCGGTGGCGTCGACGGCGTAGGCGTCGACGGGCAGCAGGCGAACGGTATCCGCACCGGGAGCGATGTCCAGCCGCAACGTGGCGACGACCCACTGGCCGGCCTCGGTCAGGCCGGGCGTCAGGCCGCCGAGCGCACCCGCGGTGACGTAGAGCGCACCCGTCGCCTCGGCCGAGTCGTCGGCTGTCTTTGCCGCGTCATCCATCGCCGTGCCCAAGGTATCCGTCGTCGCGGCGCCATCGCCGATCAGCAGCGAGAGTTCGCCGGCACTCGCGGGCAGCGCGATCGGGCCGGCCAACGCGGACAGATCCAGCGACGTAGTCCACACCGCCGCCAGCGTCGGATCCGCAAGCTGGGCAACGCTCGTGCCCAGGGCGATCGACTCGTCCGCGTGGATCGCGTACCACTCCATCGCCCCGAGTTCGTACCACCCGCCCAGTTCGCATTGGCTCGCGTCGGCCCAGCAGGCGACGTTGTCCTCGGCCGTCCAGCCCGCCGTCGCTACGCTCACCACCTCGGCCACGTCCGCCGCCAGCCGACCCGCGAATCCCAGCACCGGCCCCTCGGCGGACACGACCACATCCACCCACACGCTCCCGCCCTTGGCGGGCAGCTTGACCGCGCCCTCGCCCGTGCCATGCTCGACCAGCCACGCCCACCCACTCACCGCCGACCGCGCGGGCAGCGCCTGCGACTCGGCCGACGCCGCCTCGCTCGGCTCCGCCAGCTTGCTCGACGTGCTCGCATCACGCGACAGCCGCGAGTCGGCCGGCTCGCTCAGCATCGCCCGCTCGATCCGCTCCAGCAGCGTGCTGCCCTGCAACCCCGGGCCGCCCGCCATCATCATGCCTTTGCCGAGCGCTTCCTCGACGCACTCGGCCTCATGGCCCAGCCAGGTCACGCCCACCAGTGCGGTATCCGTCGCGTTGATCGCCCCGTCGGCGTTCACATCGTAGCCCGCGTTGTCGCCGCTCACCGGGTCGCTCACCCCCAACGCCACCGCGTCCTCGTCGTCTTCGGTCACCACGCCGTCGCTGTCCACGTCGCCCGCCAGGTTCCGCAACCAGCAGTCCGTGTCACAGGTCAGCACCGTCGTCAGGCCCGCGTCCGCGAACGCCTGCGACAGATCAAACCGGTAGCACACCTGGTCCGCCAAGCTGTCGTCTGTAAACACCATGCGGAAGGTCGTATTGCCATTGAGGAACGCGAACGAGTCGGGCTCCGGCGTGCTCTCGTCGCTGCCGTACACATGGATCAGTTCCGCGTAGGTCTCCGGCCAGGCGGGCATGTTGAAATCCACCTCGATGATCTGCGTACTGCCCAGCCGCGACTCGGACACCGCATCTTCCGCCGTCGCCGCCGCGTCCAACGCAATCGCCCACTCGCTACTCCCCCCATGTGCCCGCACACTCCGCCAAGCCACAATCGCAAACCCTACCGGCGGATCGCAGTCATCCAGCATCTCCCCGCCCTCGTTGCCCACGGGCTGCACCGCCGGACCGCATATCCCGTTCTCTCCCGACGGCGGCGGCAGCGCCGGGCCACCGCAGCATTCCCTGCATTGCTGTAGCTCAGCAGCAGTCACATAGTTGTCAGCATTGAAGTCGAAGCGATCGCAACTGCCATCAGGAAAGGTGTTGCTGACTGTGACCCCTAGCTCGGTGCGGCATCGCTGCATCATGCCGAAGTCGACCTGGTCGACGTCGCAATCGAAGTCGAAATCGTAGAACGAGCGAACGCCGACCTCGCAGTCGTCGGGCACGCCGTTAGCGTTGCAGTCGCTGCTTCCACCGCCCGAGATGATATCGCACTCATCGGGGATGCCGTTCTCGTTACAGTCTTCGCTGGAACCGGTTTCGATATCGCATCCATCCGCCTGCTCATTGCCGTTGCAGTCCAGAAAGTACGAGGATTCATCCGCCCCCATATCCAGCCGGCAGTTCAGCACGCGCAGGTCATGCTCGAAGTCGAACACCGGCAAGCCCGGGGCGTTCTCATCCGCCTTCCCCAGGCAAGGCGAGCCGTCCGCCAGGCGATAATCGTTGTCCGCCCACGTGGCGGGATCTTCATCAGAACCGTCGGCGGCAACGAACAGCGGGTTGAGGTTGATGTTGTGTACACCGGCGGGCCAGCCGCCCTCCACGTTGCTGTAGCTGACGGTTACTTCAGCGGGACCAAGCTGTGCGAGACGACCTGTGGTCACCAACCACCCCAAAGGCCCGTAGTTCCTGCCCGTATTGCCCCAAAGGATTGAATTGGCGATCGTAGAGGCGCTGGGCAAGTACGCGCCCCCCGTGTCTGCATTGTCACGGACAGCGTTGTTCGCGATCGTACAGTGGAGGATTGCCGCGCCGACGTTCTGGACATAGATTCCGGCGCCGCCGATGGCACTGGCGTTGCCGGCAATCAGGCAGTTGATAAGCGTCAGCATCGAGCCTTCGGAGCCATACAGATAGAGTCCGCCCCCGGTCTGTCCGGCCCAGTTGTGACCGATCACGCAGTTGACCAGCTTCGGGCTACCGCCGCGGTAGCAGTACACGCCGCCCCCGTTGTGGTCCGGGGACGCGCCGTTTGCATTGCCGGACACGATGAACACGCCGTCCAGAACCGCCGTCTCGTCGGTGCCGCTGCCCGTCACCACGTGATAGCTGTTGTCATCATACGCGTTGCCATTCGGAAAGTCCGCGGGCACATCGTCGCCGTCCAGGTCCCCGCTGAGGATCGTGCGGTACACCTGTGGCAAGCGCTCGTTCGGGGCTACTGTGTCGTAGCCGGCAAAGCCGCCGATTACGCCGACACGGTTCAACAACTGATAGGTAGCACCACGATCCCCCTGCGTCTTCGGCGCCTCGTCCGGGCGATAGGTTCCATCGGCTACGTGGATGAAGATGTAGCCCTCGCATGATTGACCGAGTCGAGCCGATGCTTCCGTCAAACCTTGCTGCAATGTCGCAAACGCCGTCGTCCAGCTTGTGCCGTCGCGCGTGCCAGCAATCGCGGGGTTCTGGTCGACATAGATCGGCCCGCCGCACGTCCCGCCTTCGCACTCGTCGGGTATGCCATTGTAGTTCCGGTCCAGGCTGGTGAGGTCGTGGATATCGCAATCGTCCGGCACGGTATTCGCGTTGCAGTCCGTTTCGCAGGCGTCCGGCACCCCGCTGTCGTTGCAGTCTGGATCGCAATCCTCGGTGCCCCCGCCGGGGAGTTCGAACCCGGTCGCCGGATTGCAGAAGTACGGACCACCTGGGGCCGAACCACTCTCGTCGATCTCACATTCATCCGGAACGCCATTTTCATTGCAGTCGGGGCCAGTCTCGCACTCATCGGGAATCCAGTTCTCGTTGCAGTCCTTGCTGGTCTCATTGAGGATGTCGCAGGGATCCGCCGTCCCGTTGTTATTGCAGTCGATCTCGCACACATCCGGGATGCCATTTCCGTCGCAATCGTCTTCGCCCGCATGGAGGAGGACACACACGCAATCCTTGCAGAGTTCCTGGAAGGCAATCTCGTTTTCCTGCTGAGTGCCGGGCGTTATACACGCCCACTCTCCCGCCGGCGGATGATCGTACGGCCCCGACTCCACCGAGTTGGCCCACTCCTGGAGCCAATCCGCGAGACCAGCAGGGGCCGGGAAGCAGCCTTCCGCCAGCCCCGCTGTACACACGGTGACCGACTCGTCGCGAAAGGCCTCACAGCGACCCAGCGTGCCAGCACGCTCGCTGAAGTACCCATCCGTCGAGAAGATCACGAATTGCTTCGCATTCTCATGACCTTCGTAAGACAAGATGGCTTCCGCACGATCAAGAGCAGGATTGGCGTTTGAATTGTCTGTTCGAAGATTGCGCACCAAGCCACCAACAGTCTCCGCAACTGCCTGCGAAGCAAGGGCTGTAAGCGGCACTTCTCGGTCCGGGTCGCTAGGATTCCAAGGATTATAGGCAAAAGCGAGAACTGCGACGTAGACTGATCCGTCCCTCGGCAGCACCGTTGGGTCCTCGATCAGATCCCCAAGAGCATTGAGTTGCATCTGGATGTAGGTATCAACGCTGCCCGAAAGATCCACCATGAAAACGATATCATACCGCGGTGTTTGCCCTGGCGACGGTTGGGCGATGCCTACTACCACCCCAAGCAGAATCAGTCCTGGAACCAGCGTAGTTACCATAAAGCGATGAGATGCCATATCGTTCCCCTTTCAAGAGGACGCTATCCCTGACTCCCACTCTAGAAGGCACATGTTGCTCTCGGCATCCCCAAAAACACTTAGTACACCACCTGACGCCTCGGGCGACGAACGACCAAATAGGAAGTCCCCATAAGCATCAACGTCATCGTCATAGGTTCTGGAACCAGTTCCTGGACGATTCCGAGGATGATGAAGTCTGCGCCCTGGCCCGACATGCTTCTTGTCTCAAGCAGTTCCAATGGGGGTGGCATCAAGGGCAAATCCGTATTGGGCAAGATTGCACTTTCTGAATCTACGAACGTTAGGACCCATTCCGTCGCAAAACCAAAGGGCGTATCAAGATCAAGTGCAACTAATCGGACTCTATCGTTATATGGCCAACTGAGTACACTCATGAAGCTCTGCTCAGCGCTTATGATCTGATAGTTACCGATCTGCACCTGGAGAGCCCCGGCGCCAACGTGGTAAATCGCCTGGAACTCGTTGTCTGGCAACGAATCTGGAATCGGTGGCTCATAGGTAAAACTGCCTGAGAACGGCATGCCCACGACCACATCGTCTGGGACACCGCCCAGATCATCGACTTGCGTCAACTCGCCGGAGAAATACCAGGTAATCTGCGTGGCCGCGGCCGAACCCGCTATCCCCACGACCATCCCGGCCGACATACAAATAGCGAATCGCCAGTTCAACATATCGCACCTCCATCCATGATATCACGCACAACCAGTGATTCTTTACTTCATCTCAATGGCCTCATGTTCTTGACTCCGGCATATGGGCGCGGGGCGACGCCACCATCCATACCAGACCTGCCACCAATGCACTAACTCTCATAGTCGCTCCTCTCTCGAACGCCCGCCCGCGCCGGCTCGCGCACAGTCGGCCCGGCCCCAATCAGTGCATGGGTCTCCAACCACTGCCCTACCAACCGTTTTCAGCCGCCCATCCCGCCCGCCGCCTCCTCAGGCGACGGCTTGCCTCGCTCCACTGTCAATCTACCGCACTTTATCGCCCCTGCCAAGACCACCTTTTCCACGATTCACATTGTATAAGATCGGAGCAGTGGCGCCCCCATCTCCTCTTCTGCGAAGCATCGCTGTTGTCACAGCAAGCATCATGAACGAAGCTGGCTCCGGGACAGCCGTGATGTTATCCAGCCCCCACGAACCCATCGTCGGCGTGCCCGAGCCGCCGTCGGAGATGTTCACCTGATGACGGAAAGAAATCGTGTTGACACTCCGTAAAGCAGCTTCAACATTGCCATTCAGGCTATTAGGGATCCACGTCAAATCAGCTGCAGTGACATGAAAGGTAACGCGATACCACTCGGCGTCCGGAGGGAGTTCAAATGGAATCGTCGACACGAAACCCCCGCCCTGGCGATGCCCTGAAGTGTCCACGATTACACCTGACAGGTAGGCTCTAACCTGAAGCGCAGAAGATCCCAGGTTGACAAGATCCACCTGAAGCGCAGTCACGCCCGCTGCCGTGTAGTCCCCCTTCCAGCGGTCAGATGTGTTACCGACAGTCAGCCATCCCCCATCGCTAGTGGACACGTTGTAGAAGTAAGCGTCACCGGCGCCGGCCGGACCGCCGTCGGGCAGAACCTGGTACGACGAGTAGCCCCACCAGTCCTCAAGCCCGCTCGAGAAGGTATCCACCTGCCCCAGCGTGATGGCGTGCGCCAGCGTGCCGGGTGCCACTAAGACCAAGACCGCGATCATGCAGATGTAACGCAACATGTGGTTTCCTCCGTCAGCAGGTGCCTGTGACCTTGAAAGCCATCAACCCTGTCGCTATAGGCCGGCCAGGTCGGTTGACAACCCTTCAGCCGCCAACCCCGCCCGCCGGCTCCTCAGGCGACGGCTCGCCTCGCTTCACTATCAATCTACCGCACTTCATCGCCCCTGTCAAGAACAAGTTTTAGACTATTGACATTGTCCGTCATCCGGGCAGTGGCTCCCCCCCCCCCCCCCCCCCCTGTTCCCCCCCCCCGGGCGGCCCGGCCCGCCGGGGGGGGCCGCCGGCCCCCCCCGAGGGGGGTGGCGAAGAACAAAACCGTTCGCGGGGGGCGCCC
>Ga0123333_10006679_pt1 | contig 10070 bp, 12 predicted proteins | sample BioC12SIPDNA_3_FD_89957 | JGI IMG/M metagenome (GOLD analysis project Ga0123333, IMG submission 89957) | Anaerobic biogas reactor microbial communites from Washington, USA - Biogas_R2_B C12 SIP DNA | ecosystem: Engineered > Bioreactor > Anaerobic > Unclassified | place: Washington, USA...
CCAGACCCCGGGATCGTGGGCGGGGGAACGTCCGGCACCGGCGCTCGCCGGGCCCGGTACTACGGGATCGCGGCCCGGGAACCGGGTCGCCTGGCCGACGGTGGTGGCCATCGGAATGTCTCCTTCGCCGAAGCACTCGGCGATGGACGGGCCGTTGTCTCGACCGGGCTGCCCTCTACCCCGTCGAGCCCGTCGTCAAACGGTCGTCCCCGGCGGGGCGGTGACCAGATCGACCCGCTCACGGGGGCTCGGGGCGGCGTGGCCGGCGCGGCCACCGACCCCTCGGCTCACCCCGGGACGGGCGGCCCGTGGCCGACGAAGGAGAACCGGCCGTCGGCCTCCAGGATGCCCCAGGCGATCTCACCGAGGTCGCCCCATCCCTTGGACCGGGCCGCCTCGCGCACCTCCTCCGCGGTGATGCGCTCGTGGCGGAGCACCGACGTGACGAGGACGCCGTCGTGGACGACCACGAGGGGCCCTCCCTCGAGCGCGGACCGCGACGCGGGCCAGCGGGCCGACACCGCCGAGCCGGCCACGGCCAGCATCGCCATCGTCGAGACGGCGAGCATCGCTCCCGTGACCGACATGTCCTCCTGCGTCACGCCCTGCTGCACCAGATCGCCGATGACGACGAGGATCACCAGCTCGAACGCCGACACCTCGGCCAGCTCCCTCCGGCCCATGGCCCGGAGCAGACCCCACACCAGGCCGTAGACCACGACGGCGCGCACGACTATTTCCACCGGTCACCTCCTGGCCCGACCGCCCGGGCGCTCACGGCGCGATCCACGTGTCGAACCCGACGCCGGCGGGAGCCCCGCTCGCCGCCGCGACCGAGCCCTCGACGCGCCACTGGACCCCCGGCTCGACGCGGAGGTCGACGACGACGGTCAGGACGCCACCCTCGGGCGGATCGAAGGTCCACTCGACGTCGCGGGCGTCGCTCGTCTCCTCCGCCGGGGCCGGCGTCACCGCGTTCACGTCGAAGGCGCGCAGGTACGCGAGCGGGAGCCGGACCTCGATCGGGGCATCGAAGCCCCCGGGTCGGGCGACCCGGACCTGGAGCGACACGGCCAGCCCCGGACGGGCCACGGCGGGGTAGCGCACGCCGACGGTGGTGCCGTCCCGGGCCGCCGCCGATCGCGCCTCGCCGGTGCGGACGCCGAAGCCGCCCAGCAGACCGGCCATCAGGAAGGCCCCGATCAGGCCGAGGGCGATGAGCCGCACCCGGGCCGCGCGCCGACTCGACCTGACATCGGCGGTGGGGTCGTGCCCGTCGGGGACCGTCCGGCCGCCCTCGGCCCGGCGGGTATCGGCGTCCCGCGGCCGGTCGGACGTCACTCGCCCACGACCCGTGCTCGCGCCGTCAGCCGATCCGGCTGGCCAGCAGGGCCTTGGCCTGCTCGGCGCCCTTGCGGCTCTCGTGCTGGGCGCGCTGGAAGAACTCGACGAGCTCCCGGTCGCCGTCGCGCTCGGCGTCGGCCGCGTAGATCTCCAGTCGCAGGGCGTTGCTCAGGCACGCCTCGGTGAACCAGATGAGGTTGTAGTCCTTGTCCGGCGTGCCGGTGACGGCGCCGGTCTCACTGGTGGCCAGGTCGGTCATGGGGGTTCCTCCTGTTGTCGGCCGCCCCCTACCTCCTGCGGGCGCCGCCAAACCGACGGCGGGTCGCTACCCGCCGAGCGGGGCGGCCATCGCGGCGGGCAGACCGCGGGAACGCGCGGCGGGCTCCCCCGGGTGGGTCCGGCCCGATCGACGGTGCGGACCAGCGACCGGCTCGGCGGTTCCCGCGGGCCGCAACGAACTGCGTCCCGCCTCCCAGCGGTCGAGGAGGTGGCGGGCGAACCGGCTCTCGACCCGGTTGAGGGCCACGGCACCGAAGATGACCTCCGGCGCGAGCTCCGGCTCGGCGTCGACGACCCCGGTGACCATGTGGTTGGTGGCGAGCGCCCCGTGGTGGACGTCGGCGTCGACGTGCACGGCGTAGAACCGCTCCACCGCGGGCAGGCCACCGAACCGGCGGGTGGCACCGAGGTACCGCGACATCGATCCGACCGACGTGGTCTCGAAGAGGGCCAGGTGCCCGACGAGGGCGCCCCTGAGCCGGCGGTGGAGGGCGAACATCTCGACGAGGTTGTCGGTCGCCAGCGTGGTGCCGGGCAGACGGTCGACGTAGTGCCCGAAGCGGTCGTCGAGGCCGAGCTCCCGCATCGCCGCCGCGAAGAGCTCGGCGTGGGCCTCGCCGGGACGGCCGGACCCGTACTCGTCGGCCTGGATCTCGATCATGGCCGAGCGGCCGGGTCCGGCCAGGCGGGGGATGGCGAAGGTGTGGGCGTCGGCCTCCTTGAGCTGGTACGCCGACCGGTGGATCGCGAACTCCCGGAGCTGGTCGATCGTCGCCGACCGTTCGACCGTCGAGGCGAGCGGAGGCGAGTGCCACGCGGCGATCACCCACAGGGCGGTCGACGGGTTGCTCGGGAGCGCCTCGCCGCGCAGCTCCAGGCGCAGCGCCGCCTCGAAGCTGCGCTCCAGATGTCCGCGGAAGGACAGCAGGGCGGGGTTCCACTCAAGGTCGTCGGCGACGCCGGCGAACCCGTGGTGGTGCAACTCGTAGCAGCACCAGAGGGCAAGGTGGAGGTCGTCATCGACCAGCGGGTCGTCGCACGACGCCAGCAGCGCGAGCGGGTCCGGCAGCTCCCGGCCGTCGACCAGGAACGCGATGACCGCTTCCGATACCGGCCCGCGAGACGACGGGACGTCGGGGGGCACGGGCTCTATCGCGCCCGGGTGATCGAGTAGCCGCCGGGGCCGATCAGCAGCCCGGCGACGATCAGCACGATGCCGAACACGATCGCGCCCTGAACGAGTTGGATCACCCCGATGATCACCAACACGAACGCAACGATTCCGAGGATGAGGTTCATGCCCGGCCCTACCCGTCCCCCGGCGTCGTAATCGGTGAGAACCCACCCGGACGCGACCCGAGGCCCCGCCGCGCGGCGGGGCACCGGGTCGCGCTCGGTCGGTAGGGCTCAGCCGTCGCCGGAGAGCCGGTCCTTCAACGAATCGACCACCGAGTCGACCTTGTCCTTGACCTCGTCGACCTTCTCCTTCGCCTTCGCACCGGCGCGGTCCATCTTGCCCTCGCGCTGGAGCGACTCGTCGTCGGTGAGGTCGCCGGCCGCCTCCTTGATGCGGCCCTTGGCGTCGTCCACGTTGCTTCCCATCGCTTGCCTCCTGTTGTCGGTTGCGCGGCCCACTGTCCCGTTGGCCCGCGGGCAAACACCGGTGACGCGTGAACGGCGGCACACGGCGCGGCCGCGCTCCCCGACGACCGTTTGCCCGGCGGTGGCGCGGGAAGAGCGGCGGCCATGGACCTACCGCCGGACCGTGCCGTCGCGATCAACTGCACCCTCAAGCCGTCGCCGGAGGAGTCGAGCAGCGACCGGCTGCTCGGGCTCATCGCGGACGCCATGGGCGAGCGGGGTGTCAAGACCACGACGATCCGGGCGGTCGACCATGAGATCCGTCCGGGCGTGTCCTCCGACGAGGGCGACGGCGACGAGTGGCCTCGGATCCGCGAGCAGATCCTCGACGCCGGGATCCTGGTGCTGGGGACGCCGATCTGGCTCGGCAACCCGTCGAGCGTCTGCCGCCGGGTCGTCGAACGGCTCGACGCCTTCCTCGGCGAGACCGACGAAGCGGGGCGGATGGTCAGCACCGACCGCGTCGCCGTCGTCGCGACCGTGGGCAACGAGGACGGCGCCCACAACGTGTCGGCCCAGCTCTTCCAGGCCCTGAACGACGTGGGCTTCACCGTCCCCGCGGGCGGTCACGCCTACTGGGTGGGTGAAGCGATGGGGTCGGTCGACTTCAAGGACCTGGACCAGGTGCCGGACGAGGTGGCGGAGACGGTCGACACCCTCGCCCGCCACGCGGCCCACCTGGCTCGGGTCCTGGCCGCCGACGGCTACCCGGCCGGGTAGCGGCCGCGGCGATCGGCGGTCAGAGGTCGGCGGTCAGGAGGGGATCTCCCCGGTGAAGACGACGTCGTCGGCCACCTCGCGGAGCTTGCGGTTGCGGTCCTGGCTCGCCCGGCTGAGCACCTGGAACGCCTCGGTCTGGGTTAGGCGACGCTGGGCCATGACGATTCCGACCGCGGCGCCGATCTGACGGTTCGTCGCGAGCGCGGCCTCCAGTCCCTCGATCGTGACGTCGGCCCGGCGGAGCGCCTCGAGCCGTCGTCGGTGCAGCTCGGCGTGAGAACGCACCCGGGCCCGCAGCTCCTCGGGGTCGAACGGCTTCTCCAGGTAGTCGGTCGCGCCCGCGGCGATCCCCTCGGCGGCGGCACCGGCTCCGGCGAGCGCGGTCAGCAGCACGATCGGCAGGTCTGCGGTGGCGGGCTCCTCGCGCAGCACGCGCACGAGGTCGATGCCCGTGGCCCCCGGGAGGAGCACGTCGCTCAGCACGAGCGTCGGCACCACCTCGACGGCGAGGGCGGAGGGCACGTCGCCGACCGCGACGACGTCCCACCCGTCGGCCTCCAGCAGGTCGGCGAGGTGGGCGCGCAGGTCGGCGTTGTCCTCGACCACGAGGACCGTCGGCCGATCGCCGCGATCGTGCGCAGGGCGGTGGCGGTCGTCGGACGCGACCCACGACGCCGCCTCGGTCGCCAGAGCCCTCGCCCCCCGCAGCGGCCCGCGGTGGTCGACCCGGCCGACGGGGTCGGCCCTCAGGGGTAGTCGAACGGTGAAGCGAGCCCCCTCGCCCGGAGCGCTGTCGACCTCGACGGTGCCGTCGTGGATCGCGACCAGGTCGTGGACCAGGGCCAGCCCGATGCCCGCGCCCTCGGCGGTTCGGGGAGAGGCGCCGGGAACCTGGTGGAAGCGCTCGAACGCCCGGTCGATCTCGTCGGCAGCCATGCCGATGCCGGTGTCGGTGACGACGAGCTCCACCTGATCGTCGACCGCCCGCAGGCCGACGGCCACCGCGCCGGACGTGGTGAACTTGTAGGCGTTCGACAAGAGGTTGGAGACGATCTGGCTCCACATCTCGGGGTCGACCCGAACGGTGTCGGGCAGTTCGCCGATCTCGACCTGCAGGTCGAGCCCGGCCTCGACGATGGTCGACCGGAACATGGCGACGATCTCGGCGGTCAACCCGGCGAGATCGGTCGGCACCACGGCCGGCTCGAGGGCACCCTCGTCGGAGCGGGCGAGGTCGAGCAGCCCGTCGACGAGACGGGTCAGGCGGAGGGTCCCCCGCTCGGCGACGGCGACGTCGCGGCGGGCCGCCTCGGTGAGGTCGTCCCGCTCGGCCAGGGCCCGGTGGGACCCGGCGATGAGCGTCAGCGGGGTGCGCAGCTCGTGACTGACGTTCTGGAGGAACCGGTTCTTCGCCCGGTCCAGCTCCGCGAGCTGGCTCGTCCGCTCGTGCTCGCGCACGAACGCCCGTGCGTCGGTGGCGGCGGTCGACACCTGCCGGGCCATCAGGTCCAGGAAGCCCCGGTAGTCGTCGTCGAGGGCGCGGTGCGGGTTGATGCCCACCGTCAGCACCGCCACGACCCGGTCCTCGTTGCGGTCGACGATCGGCAGGTGGAGCGACCGTTCGACGCGGGCTCCGGCGTGGGTCGGGGGGATCGGCCAGCCGTCCGGCGGCGCCGCCTCCTCGCGGGTGTCGCAGTGGGCGCGCACCTCCGCGAGGAGGGTCGGGTCGCCCGGGAGGTCGGCGTCGTCGACCTCCTCGGTGCCGAACGTGCGGACCACTTCGAGCGGTCCGCCGCGGTCGTGCTCCAGCCGGGCGACGGCGAAGGAGACCTTCCCCGGATGGCTCTCGAGCACCGTCAGGATGTGGCCCAGGACCCGATCGACCGAACGGCCGTCCGCGCTCGACATCGCGCCGATGTCGCGCAGCACCCGCAGCCGCCGTCCGCTCACCACGGCCCCGGTGGCGTCGATCGCCGCCAGCAGGATCCCCCCGACGGCGCCGGGCTCGGTGCGGATCGGGCTGAGCGAGAACGTCCAGAAGGTCTCCTCGTCGTAGCCGTGCCGGTGGACCAGCAGGGGGAGCTCGTGCGCGTGCACCGCCTCGCCCGAGCGGGCCCGGTCGACGAGGCCCTCGATGTCCCTCCAGACCTCGGCCCAGCAATCCGACGCCGGCTGGCCGACGGCGGCCGGGTGCTTGTCGCCGATGAGCCCGGCGAACGCGTCGTTGTAGATCTGCGTGAGCTCCGGCCCCCACCAGATCATCATCGGCATGCGTGACGGCAGCACGGTGCGCACCGCGGATCGGAGCTCCGCCGCCCATCCCTGCGCCGGCCCCAGCGGTGTGCGCGACCAGTCGATCGTCCGGAGCGGGGCGGCGGTGGGGTCGTCGCCTTCGAGCAGGTCGTCGATCGTCACGGTCCGGGCTTCGCTTCGCAGGAGAGGGGGCGTTCGTCCTCACGAGCGCGGCACGAAACCTACCGCTGTCGCCGGACGTTTGGCCTCGGTCGACGCGGGAAGTCGTGGCCCATGGACGGGTCGGATCGCGTCGAGGTCTCGACGAGGATCGCCCGGCTGGCGACCCGCCAGGGGGCGAGGGTCGCCACCGCCGAGTCGCTCACGGGAGGGCTCCTCGCGTCGGACCTCGCGCTCGCACCCCACGCGGCCCTCTGGTACCGGGGGGGCGTGGTCGCGTGCGCGCCCGAGGTCCGGCGGGACGTGCTGTACGTGCGGTCCGGGCCGATCGTGTCCGAGCGTGCGGTCCTCGACATGGCCGACGGGGTCGCCCTCCTGCTGGGGGCCACCGTGGCGGTGGCCGTGAGCGGGGTGGCCGGGCCCCTCCCGTCGGAGGGCAGTGCCCCCGGGACGGTGTGGTTCGGGGTCCGCCACGACGGCTCGACCGGCGCCGAGCTCCACCACTTCGCCGGGGCCCCCGACGCCGTCTGCGAGGCCACCCGTGACACGGCGCTCGATCTCCTGCTCCGCGGCCTCGACGGCGCACTCTGACCCCGCCGCCCATCGCCACCCGTCCGCTACCCGTTCGCGGCCTCCTCGTCCCGGGGTCGGGAGGCCTCGGGGCGCCGGACCGCCGGCGACGCAGTCGTCACCCGCAGGCGGCGCGGCCGTCACCCGCCGAGCGCGGCGGCGAGCTCCGCCTTGGTCATGGAGGATCGGCCCGGTACGTCCTCGGCGCGTGCCCGCTCGTAGAGCTCGTCGCGGGTCAGGTCGACGTCGGGCACGTCCTCGACCTTCGCTTCGAGCTCGTCGGGGTCGAGCGCCGCGAGCTGGTCCTTCGCCTGGCGGCGCAGTGCGGGGAAGATCGACTCCTCCTCCTCGGAGACGTGGTGCGAGAGGCCCTGCTCCAGGATCTCCACCGCGTCCTCGAACGCGCCCTCCTCGAGCCGCTGCTCGACGGAGTCGAGGCCGTCCCGGGTCAGCTCGTGCTCGTCGGTCGCGTCCTCGGACTGCTCGTCGCCGATGTGTTCGGCGACGAGCGGGTACAGGAACCGCTCCTCGACGGCCATGTGGACCTCCAGCGCGTCGCGGATCTCGCCGAACAGCCGGCTCCGTTCGTCGCCGGGGCCGGTCTCCTTGATGCGACCGATCAGGTCCTCGACCTTGCGGTGCTCCTCGGTCAGGTGGTCGAGCACGTCCATCGGGGTCTCCTTGCGTCGTGGCTCCACGCGGGTCGTCGGACCCGCGTCCGGGCGCCTACTTCCCACCCGACGGCGAGCCAATCAGCCATGGTCCCGGTCGACGGGCACGGGCAGTCCAAGCGGGCGTTACATCCGGGGTCAGACCCCAGATGTAACAACGGCCCGCTCGGTCGGACATCCTGGTCCGCCATGACGACGATCGAGGTCTTCGCCGACATCGCGTGCCCGTTCGCGCACATCAGCCTGCGACGGCTCACCGCCCACCGCGCCGAGGCCGGGCGCGACGACGTCCGCTTCCGCGTGCGCGCCTGGCCGCTGGAGATCGTCAACGGCGAGCCGATGGACCCGGCGTTCATCCTCGAGGAGGTGACCGAGCTACGACCCCAGGTCGCCTCCGACCTGTTCGCCCGGTTCACCGCGTCGAGGTTCCCCGCCTCGTCGCTCCCGGCCCTCGCCCTGGAGGCCGCCGCCCACGCCGCCGACCCCGTGATCGGCGAGCGGGTCAGCCTGGAGCTGCGCGACCGCCTGTTCGAGCGGGACGAGGACGTCGCCGACCCGGCGGTGCTCCGGGCGGTCGCCGAGGCCCACGGCGTCGACCACGACCCCGACGACCTGAGCGCGCCCGAGCGCGACCACCGGGAGGGCGTCGAGCGGGGCGTCGTCGGCTCGCCCCACTTCTTCACCCCGTCGGGTTCGTTCTTCTGCCCGGTCCTCGACGTCGGCCGCGACGACGAGGGTCACCTGGTGGTCGCGGTCGATCCAGACGGCGTCGAGTCGTTCCTCGCCGCCTGCTTCACCTGACCCGCCCGACTCCACCCGCGGTTCCCACCGGATCGCGCCTCCCACCACGCGCACCGGTCCGTCCGCATCGAGGACGGCCGGATCCGGGCCTAGCCGGCGCGCTCAGGCGGAGCCCGGCGACGGCTGGCACGTAGGACACCAGTAGGTGCTGCGGGCCTGCACGCCGTGACGGCGCATCCGGATGGGTGTGCCGCAGCGCCGGGACGCCCGCCGGGACCGGCCGTAGACCGCCAGGCCGTCGGGCACGGTGCGGCGCCGCCCGGGCCCGACGTTGGCCCGGATCTGGCGCGCCGCGACCTCGAGCAGCCGACGGCGCGTGGCCTCGTCCGTGGCGGCGATCGGCAGGAAGGGGTGGACGCGACACGCCCACAGCACCTCGCTCTTGAACACGTTGCCGATCCCGGCGGCGACCCGCTGGTCGAGCAGCACCTCGGCGACGCTCGTGTCCGGTTCGGGGACGGCGGACAACCGCGCCGTGGCGGCGTCGAGATCGACGTCGGGATCGGCCAGGTCGGGCCCGAGGTGGGAGATCGGAGTCGGCCCGCGGTCGACGAAGGTCCGCACGATCGGGGCGGTGAAGAAGCGGGCCTCCCACCCCTCGACCCCCACCCGGGCCCGCAGCAGGTGCGCCGGCCTGCGCAGCCGCTCGCCCGGCCGCGCCAGCTGCCACGTGCCCACCATGCCGAGGTGGACCTCGAGCACCAGGTCGCGCTCGAAGCAGATCAACAGGTGCTTGCCGTGGGCCCCCACGGCCTCGATGCGCATGCCCGGCCGGGGACGCAGCGGCCCGGCGAGCCGCGGTGCCTCGAAGCGCGTCACCGTCGCTCCCTCCAACGCCGGGCGCAGCCGAGCCGCCAGCGTGTGGATGGTGTCGCCCTCCGGCATCGGTCGAGGGTACCGGCGCGGGTCGATGGACCCGCCGCTTCGCCGCGCACATGGTTGCGCCGGCGGGACGCTTGCCGCATGCTCGGCCCTCGGCCGTGCACCGACGGCGCTCCCCGCTCCGGAGGTTCGATCCCGATGACCCAGCTCCTGCGAGTGCAGAACTTCTGCGTGTCGGCCGACGGGTTCGGTGCGGGCGAGGGCCAGACCCTCGAGCGGCCCTTCGGGCACGCGGACCCCGCCGATCTCGTGTCGTGGGCCGGTGCGACCGCGAGCTGGCCGGGGCGGAGCGATCCCGGCGGGAGCCGCGGGCTCGACGACTACTTCACCCGCGACTTCGCGAACCACATCGGTGCCGAGATCATGGGCCGCAACAAGTTCGGCCCTCAGCGGGGCCCGTGGCAGGACCACGAGTGGCGGGGCTGGTGGGGCGACTCGCCCCCCTTCCACACACCGGTGTTCGTGCTGACCCACCACCCGCGCCCGAGCTTCACGCTCGACGACACCACCTTCCACTTCCTCGACGCCTCCCCCGCCGAGGCCCTGGACCAGGCGCGGGAAGCCGCCGGCGGGCTCGACGTCCGCCTCGGCGGCGGCGTGGCGACGCTGCGGGAGTTCCTCGACGCCGACCTGGTCGACACGTTGCACGTGGCGGTCGCACCGGTCGAGCTCGGTCGCGGCGAGCGCCTCTGGGACTCCCCCGACGACCTGCTCGACCGGTTCCGGCACGAGGCCGTGCCCAGCCCGAGC
>Ga0123333_10006687_pt1 | contig 10056 bp, 8 predicted proteins | sample BioC12SIPDNA_3_FD_89957 | JGI IMG/M metagenome (GOLD analysis project Ga0123333, IMG submission 89957) | Anaerobic biogas reactor microbial communites from Washington, USA - Biogas_R2_B C12 SIP DNA | ecosystem: Engineered > Bioreactor > Anaerobic > Unclassified | place: Washington, USA...
GCCCCTTGCCCAACAGTTGGAGCGCGAATACGGCATCCCCATCATCAACAAGCGCATCGCGGTCACGCCGGTCGCACAACTGGCCGCCGCTACACAAGCTACAGACCTGATGCCGCTGGCCCAGGCGCTCGACCGAGCCGCGGCCGCCGTCGGTATCGACTTCATCGGGGGGTTCTCCGCCCTGGTCCACAAAGGCATCTGCGACGCCGACGCCCGACTCATCGCCTCCATTCCGCAGGCGCTGGCAACCACCGAGCGTGTGTGCGCCTCGGTGAACGTCGCCACCACCAGGGCCGGCATCAACATGGACGCGGTGCTGGCCATGGCGCAGACCGTGCTCGATACCGCGCAGGCCACCGCCGACCGCGACAGCGTCGGCTGCGCCAAGTTGGTGGTCTTCGCCAATATGGTAGAGGACAACCCCTTCATGGCGGGAGCCGTGCACGGCTCGGGCGAGCCCGACGTAGTGGTCAACGTGGGCATCTCCGGCCCGGGGGTGGTGCGGGCCGTGGTGGAGTCGCTGCCGCTGGATGCGGACCTGACAACCGTCGCCGAGGCGATCAAAGCCACTGCTTTCAAGATCACGCGACTGGGCGAACTGGTCGCGCGGGAGGCCGCGGACAGGATGGGTGTGGCGAGAGGCATCGTGGACCTCTCCCTAGCTCCCACGCCCGTGGAAGGGGACTCGGTGGCCGAGATCATCGAGGCCATGGGCGTGGGACGGTGCGGAGGGCCGGGCACCACGGCGGCGCTCGCCCTCCTCAACGACGCGGTCAAGAAGGGCGGGGCCATGGCTACGAGCTCGGCGGGAGGCCTTTCGGGAGCCTTCATCCCCGTCTCCGAGGACGCGGGCATGATACGGGCGGCCGAGTCGGGCGCGCTGTCGATCGAGAAGCTGGAAGCCATGACCAGCGTCTGTTCTGTCGGCCTGGACATGATCGCCATCCCCGGGGACACGCCGGTGGAGACCATCGCGAGCATCATCGCCGACGAGGCGGCTATCGGAGTCATCAACGCCAAGACGACCGCCGTACGGTTGCTGCCCGCCATCGGCAAGAAGGTCGGCGAACGCCTCTCGTTCGGGGGCCTCCTGGGGGAGGCGCCGGTCCTGCCGGTGAACGCCTGGGCCGGCTCGGTGTTCGTCCGCCGCGGCGGCCGGTTCCCGGCGCCGCTGGGCGGGCTCCGCAACTAGATGAGGGGCGGTCAGCGGTGTGTGGCGCTGCCGCGTCCCGCCCCGCTGACCGCCCCTCAATCCGCCGGTGCGGGAGTCGCGCTCAGGAAGAACGGCGACGCGAGCGGCGCGACGTGGATCAAAGCGTGCCCAGTCGTGGGCAGCAGCCGTATCTCGGCCTTGTCGATCAGCCTCTTCACGCGTTCCACGATCTTCTCACCGTCGAAGATGGTGTCCCTTCCACCTGCAATCAACAGCACGGGCATGCTGAGGCCTCTCAGCTGGCCGTCGGTCAGGAGCGTTTGGGGATCCATGCGCGACCGGAAATGAGTGAAGATGAGGGTCATGTAGTCGATGGCCACCTGCGGCACGCCGTCGTCGCCCATGATGCTCCGCACAAGGGCCGCGCTGCCACGACGCCCAAGCATGCTGCAGGTGATGCCGCGCATCACGAAGCCCAACCTCGCCGGCACCACTCCACCGGGAGCCAGAAGCACCAATGCCCTGACCCGTTCCGGCCGGGCGACCGCGAAACGCAGAGCGATGTAGCCACCCTGCGAGATGCCGGCAAGCAGCGTCTGCCCCAGCCCCAGTGCGTCCAGCACATCTCCCAACCAGTCTACGACGGCGTTTCCTTGCCACGAGAAGCGTTCGTGGCAGCTGCGGCCGGGCTCGCCGGGAGTCTCCACGGCGTAGACCCTGAAGTCACGGGCGAACTCAGGCATGTCCGCTCCCCAGGCGAGCGCGTTGGATCCCGCCCCGTGCAATAACACCAGCGGCGATGCATCCCTGCGCCCATGCGCGAGTACGTGCGTGCGTCCGTGACGCGTTCCGACCTCAAGGCTCTCCGTGGACTCCGGCCACTCGGCGAGGATCTCCTCATACACCGCCATGATCGCCTGCTCGCCGGCGGTTGTCTTGTAGATGGGCTTCTTGTTCATGCCGTCCGCCTCTTCCCGAGCTCCTCTCGCAGCCGCTCCAGCCAGCGCAGTTCGGCCTCGTAGATCCGGCAGTCGTGGTCGGCGATCATGGTCCAGAGGAGTTGCTCCCGCGGTGTGCGAGCCGGTCCCTCCGGTCCCCGCCGGATCAGCTCCCGCTGCATCAGCGACTTCATCTGCACCTCTCGTTCGTAGCGGCCGAGCAGCGACGCGAGTTCCTCGTCGTTGAGCCTGTCGGCCCAGGCGAGTTGCGTCAGGAAGGGGTTCCGCACCTGTGGGACAGGCGGGTCCGCGACCACCCACTCCCGCAGGGCGGTCTCTCCGGCGGGGGTAAGGTTATAGACCTTGCTCGGTGGGTAGTTGCCCTGCTGCCTGACCTCGCTCTCGACCAGCCCGTCTTTGTGCAGCTGCACCAACGTCGGATAGACCTGGTTGCTGTTGCCCGACCAGTACAGAGCCACAGACTCAGAGAAGTACTTGCGTAGCTCGTAGCCCGAGGCAGGCCGCCAGCTTAGAAGCCCGAGGATCGCGTACTTGATCGCCATCGTCCCACACCCTCTCAAAAATCAAATAGTTGTCTTTGGACTAGATTAGTTATAACCTATCTTCCCTCGCGGGTCAAGCCTCCGAGGGGACCGTTCACCGCGCAGCTCCAGGCCCAGTCCCCCGAGCAGCCCCCGCGCGGCTGCCCGCGTGGCTATCGCGCCATGCGGCCGAGTTCGGGTACACTCGCGGGAGACGACTACGAGGACCGATCCGGACTCGGACGGAGCCGGCGGCGCCGGGCGCGCCGGCACACGAACAGGGAGGAGTCGAGCGAGGCCATGGGTGGGAAAAACGCCTTCTACGCGCAATCCGGAGGAGTGTCCGCCGTCATCAACGCGTCGGCGTGCGGGGTGATACAGACGGCTCGCGAGCACGGGGACGCCATCGGCAAGGTGTTGGCCGGGCGAAACGGCATCATCGGCGCTCTGACCGAGGACCTCATCGATACGACAAGGGAGAGTGACGCCGCCATCGCAGCGCTGCGGCACACGCCTTCCGGCGCGTTCGGGTCGTGCAGGTACAAGCTCAAGAGCTTGGAGCAGAACCGTCGCGAGTACGAGCGGTTGATCGACGTCTTCAAAGCCCACGACATCGGCTACTTCTTCTACAACGGCGGCGGAGACTCCGCCGATACCTGCCTCAAGGTCTCGCAACTCTCCGAGACCGTGGGGTTCCCGATACAGGCGATCCACGTGCCCAAGACGGTCGACAACGACCTACCCATCACAGACAACTGCCCCGGCTTCGGCTCGGTGGCCAAGTACATCGCGGTCTCCACCCGCGAAGCCAGCTTTGACGTACGTTCCATGGCCAAGACCTCCACCAAGGTGTTCGTATTGGAGGTCATGGGACGCCACGCGGGTTGGATAGCCGCGGCGGGCGGCCTCGCCTCGGACGCTCAGACCGAGATCCCTATCGTCATCCTCTTTCCGGAGATCCCCTTCGACAAAGACCGGTTCCTGGCCAAGGTAGGCTCGTTCGTGGAGCGGTACGGCTACTGCACCGTAGTGGTCTCGGAGGGGGTCCGCGACCCGGACGGGCGGTTCCTTGCCGACCAGGGCCTGAAAGACGCGTTCGGCCACGCGCAACTGGGTGGCGTGGCGCCCGTCGTCGCGGGCATCGTGCGGGACGGCCTGGGCTTCAAGTACCACTGGGCGGTGGCCGACTACCTGCAGCGCTCAGCGCGCCACATCGCCTCCAGGACTGACGTGGAGCAGGCGTACGCCATGGGCAAGGCGGCGGTGGAGCTCGCCCTGGCGGGTAAGAACTCGGTCATGCCCACTATCGTGCGCGTCTCGTCAAGACCCTATGCGTGGGAGGTAGGCGCGGCGCCCCTTTCCGAAGTGGCGAACGTCGAAAAGATGATGCCCAGGGACTACATCACCGACGACGGCCTCGGAATAACGGAGGCATGCCGTGAGTATCTACTCCCCTTGATCCAAGGCGAGGACTATCCACCGTACAGGGACGGGCTGCCGGACTACGTGACGTTGCGTAACGTGGCAGTGAGCAAGAGGCTTCCGGAATTCGAGTTGTAGGGAACGCCCGGGGCGCTAGAGGTATTCGCCCCTCATGACCCGCATGTACATGTCTTTCAGATCCGCCTTCGTGGTCTTGCGCGGGTAGGTGTAGAGGTCTTCCGAGAACTCGGCGACCATCCTGTCCACCAACTCTTCGGTGCCGCCGTAGTCGGCCATGCTCTTCCCGTCCATGATGTTCAGGTCGCGGTTGAGTTGGACGAGCTTGTGCACCAGGATTCCCGGCTCAAAGGCCTCACGCCCTAGCCAAGCATCCGGGTACATCAGGTTGTGTACCTTGCGGAACTTCTCCCTGCACGCCTCTCCGTTGTACTCGACGAACGGCGGGAAGAGTATGGCGCACGCCTCTCCGTGGGGGATATGGAGCAGCTCCGTGATGGGATGGTTGGATGCGTGGATCTGCGCCACGAACGAGTTGTTCCAGGCGATCCCGGCATACATGGAACCCTTGCAGAGAGCGTCCGCGTGTTCGAGGACCGAGCGGTCGTGATAATAGGGAACGATGTGAGGCCCGATGAGCTCGATGGCCCTCAGACTCATGGTCTCAGAGAAGTCGTTCGCCGCCAGGCTCACATAGGCTTCAGCCGCCTGCACCAGCGCGTCCATGGCCGCGGCCGCAGCGACACGCGGGGGCAGCGTCGCGGCCAGATCCGGGTCGCAGACCGCGTACGCGGGGAGGATGCAATCATGCATCGGCACCATCTTGTGGCCGTCCGAGTCGGAGATGACCGCGTTTCGTATCACCTCGCTGCCGGTGCCGAAGGTGGTGGGGACGGCGATCATGGGGTAGGTCTCGTGAGGAAGCGGCACGAAGGGGTTGATGTTGGCCAGGTCGCCCATAAGCTCCTTGATGGTGTGGTCCGAGCGGCCCACGACCGCTATGCCTTTGGCGCTGTCCATGGTGCTGCCCCCACCCACGGCCAACAGCACGTCAACCTCGAACTCTCTCGCCATCGGGATGCCGACCTGCTCGATGTCCGCCGCCAACGGATCAGGCTCGATCTTGGAGAACACACAGTAGTCGACGCCGCTCCGTCTGAGCAGCGCTTCGAACCTCGGCCCTGTCTCGGTCTCGAGAAGCCTTGGCCCGATGACGAGCATCACCCGGTTCCAGCCCTCGGCCTTCAAGATCTCCGGTACCTTCTCTACGCATCCGCTTCCCTGATAGATGGTCTGCTTGATGCCGAAGGGCCGCAAGGGGTCCGGGGCGAACAACGGATTCACGGATCACACCACCTTTTTTGATTGGGTCGGCGTCTACGCGGACACCTGACAACGACTAGGCATGGTCTTCGAGAGACTATAGACGATGATGGCACCAATGGGAAAACCTGCGGCCTCAGGCCACCTCTGCGAATTGCCGATACCCGTAGACGTGAATACCGCATCTTCAAAGGGAATCACTCGACGAACGACTAGGGTAGCAGCGTTGCTCGTGACCGTGGCCGTCACTTGCTGCCTCGTCACCGGCTGCGGGGGGAAAGCGTCCATCGCCGCAGACGCCTCGGGGGCTGCCGCACCGGGCGCACCGGCCACACCCGTGTCCTCCTCCACCACAACCGTGGTATCCGCTTCAGGAGCCTCCGGCGACGGGGTTCAGCAGCCGCGCCCCCTCTCCCTTCATGAGAGGGTCATGGCCGAGCATCGCCTCCGCGAGGCGTCGTCGGTCGCGTACCAGTCGACGACGACCACCTCGGCGCCTCCACTCGAGCCGGCCGCCACGCCCAGCGACCCAGCAGGCGGCTCCGTCGATGCCACCGCCGTCGTTCTCACCGAGGGACAGACTCCCCTGAAAGGCATATGGAGCGGGACGGCCGAACGGCTGGCCGCATACCTCATCGGGATATGCCCGTCCCCGAGTTTCACGGTCCCCGTGCTGGACCTCGCCGGATACTACGTGCGCTACTGCGCCGAGGCCGGACTGCGCGCCGATCTGCTGTGGGCACAGATGATCCACGAGACCGGCTACGGCATGTATGGGGGATGCGTGGCGCCGGAACAGAACAACTACGCCGGTATCGGGGCGACCGGCGGTGGTGAGCCCGGCATCACCTTCGCTACTGCTGAAGCCGGAGTAATCGCCCACGTAGCCCACATGGTGGCCTATGTCTACGACCAGAGCCCGGTGGCGTGGGCCGACGCCACCGCCGACCCCCGGTTCGACTTCGTCAACCCTCGCGGCGCGGCCGTCGTCCTCGCCGACCTCAACGGCCGCTGGGCGGTGCCCGGCACCACGTACGGTCAGAGCGTCGAGGGGATCGCCCTCGCCATCAACACCTACTAGCCACTTCTGTCGCCTGTCCGGGGCAACCGCTAGACTGTTCAGACACGAGATTCCCGAGGCTCTTGAGCCGCGGGCGAATCGAGATGCGCGCCAGGCACGCCGAACGGACGCGGGGGGCTCACATGGAGATCATCGACCTGACCAAAGACAAGAAGGACCTCTTCTGTATGTGCCTCGAGGATTGGTCGGATGAGGCGGTGGAGTCGGGGCCGAAACGCCGGGCGTGGCTCGACCGGCAGGAGAGACTCGGACTTCGAGCCAAATTCGCCGTCGACGACAACGGGGTCGAGGGAGGGATGATCCAATACGGACCCATCGAGCACTCGTTCGTCGACGGCTCCGATCTCTACTTCATCTACTGCATCTGGGTACACGGGCACAAGCAGGGACGTGGCGACTTCCGCGGGTGCGGCATGGGCAAGGCTCTGCTGCAGGCTGCCGAAGACGACGCCCGGGCTCTGGGCGCCGGCGGGATGGTCGCATGGGGCCTTGTGCTGCCCTTCTGGATGAAGGCGTCGTGGTTCAAGAAGCATGGATACCGCCAGGCCGACCGCCAGGGCATGTCGGCTTTGGTCTGGAAGCCGTTCACAGAGGATGCGGAGCCTCCCCGGTGGTTCCCAAAGGTGGAGAGACAGCTTCCCGTCACGCCCGGCAAGGTGAACGTCACCGCCTTCTCGAGCGGTTGGTGCCTCGCGATGAACCTCGTCTACGAACGGGCGAAACGCGCGGCCGCCGAACTCGGCGATGGAGTGGTGTTCTGCGACATCGACGTCTCGGAGCGGAGCGCCGTCGCAGAGTGGGGAAGGTCGGACACGGTACTCGTCGATGGCAAGGACCTCCAGAAAGGGCCGCCACCGAGCTACGAGAAGATCCACAAGGCGATCGCCAAGCGCTTACCCAGGTGACTGGGGACACCAGTCGTACCGCTAGACTATGGACACCCCGCCGTCCATGACCAATCCTGTTCCCGTGACATAGGCCGCCGGGTCGGAGCACAGCCACAGAACAGCCGCCGCCACCTCCTCGGGCCTGCCTAGCCTGCCCACGGGCGTCTTGTCCATGAGTGCGCGGCGGAACTCCTCTGAAGACTTCATCAGACCCGGCGTCTCGATCGCGCCGGGGCACACAGCGTTGATCCGTATGCCCAGTTTCGCGCAGTCGAGGGCGGCGGTCTTGGTGAGGCCCAGGATGCCGTGCTTGGAGGCCACATACGCGTAGCAGCCGGGCTCCGCGAGCAGCCCTGAGAGCGAGGACATGTTGACGATCACCCCGCGCCCCCGAGGAGCCATCGCCCGAACCTCGTGCTTCATGCACAGGAAGACACCCTTGAGGTTGGTGGCGATAATCCTGTCCCAGGTATCCTCGTCGGCCTCTGCCAGCATCTCGGGAAGGGGATTGTGGATGCCGGCCACGTTGCAGGCGAAGTCCAGACACCCGAAGGCCGCGATCGTATGGTCGACCATACTCTCGACGTCCTTGCCCCTGAACACGTCGCATCGCCGATGGAGCGCGACGGCGGCGCCCTCACTTGCCAGCCTCACTGTCTCACCGGCCGCCGCCTCATCGATGTCACCGGCCATGACTCGTGCGCCTTCACGCGCAAAGGCAAGAGCGACAGCCCTACCTATGCCCGATCCCGCGCCGGTGACCAATACCGTCCTTCCCGTCATCGTCCCCATGGCGTCCCTCACCTTGCGGTACAGATAGTGGTTCGGCCCGGCCCCAGAACACAGTCTGGAGCCGGGCCGAACGCTTGCAGCCTTACGTTCAGGCTATGGATCGACGCGCGCTGGCTTAGTGCGGGTCCATCCAGGTCGTCCCCCAGGACCAGCCCACGAAGCCCGCTTCCAGCGGGTACTCGGTGTGGACGTAGTCTTGGATGACGAGGGCAGCCGGCTGATGGAACATCGGGATCATCAGGGCGTGCTCGTTCATGTACGCCACGATGTCGCCGGTCCTCTCGATCTGCTCCTCTTCGGTCTGGGCCTGGAGGGCGGGCTCGAAGAGGGCCTTGAACTCCTCGGGACGCTGGAAGCTCGCGAGGTTGGTCTTGGGCTGCGGTCCCCACCATGCGCAGCACGACATGAGGTAGACCACATCGTTTCCGCTGAACATGAAGGCGAAGTCCTTCCATCCGGTACCGAAGACCGAGCCGTAGAAGCGGCCCGCGTCGGCGATATCGAGGTTGGTGATGAAGCCGGCAGCATCGAGATAGCCCTTGGCAGCCTCGCCACCGGTGCTACGACCGCCTGCCTCAGCCACGCATAGTATGTCGATGGGGCAGCCATCCGGGTAACCGGCCTCGACCAGGAGGGCCTTGGCCTTTTCCGGATCGTACTCACGCTTGACCACTATCCGGTCCGCACCCCATTCTCCCTCGGGCGCCACTGCGTAGATGGGCTCGGCGAAGCCGTACCCGATCGCGTCACAGATCGCCGGCTTGTCGAGAGCGTACTCGACGGCCTCACGCACGAGCTGGTTGCTCGCCGGGGACGCCGGGTCGGCCGTATTCGGCATCAGATGGTACTGGAACCCGGCCCAGTCTGACTGGGTCTTGAAGCCCAAGTCCTCCATCTCCTTCCGGGCCTTGGCGTCAGACGACGACCAGACGTCGGCCTCGCCTGCCTGCATCATCTGAGAAGCGGTGGTAGCGTCGACGATGATGCTCTCATCGATCCCGTCGAGAAGGACTTCCCCGCCCCACCAATCCTCGTTCTTGACATACTTGAGGGACTGGTCGCGGTTGAACTCGACGAGCTTGAAGGGGCCCGTGCCCACGCAGTTGTCGGAGGCCCACGCTATTCTCTCTTCTTCCGTCGCTCCGCCGGCCTCATAGGCGGCCTGGGAGAACATGGGGACCCACGCCAGCGACTGCATCAGCTGGTTGTGCCAGTAGTTCAGATGCAGTACGTAGGTGTAGTTGTCTACGATCTCGAATTCCTTGATGGCATCGGCAAACTGCAGCTTGCCGGTAGGCGCGGCGAGATCGTAGTTGAACTTAGCCACTTGAGCGGTGAGCTCGGTGCCGTCGTGGAACTTGACGCCTTCGTGGAGTTTGATCGTCATGGTGAGAGCGGCAGGATCCTCCTCGACGCTCTCAGCCAGGTCGGGCGCCATACCTCTGCCGCGCACGAACTTCATGATCCTTTCCACAGCCGGGAACAAGGCGCCCTCTTCGGTCGGACCCATGGTGGGCCAGTAGCCGAGCACCTGAGGACCGGCATTCGCTATCCAACGGAGAGTGCCACCGGCAACCGGGCCGGCGGCCGCGGTCGTCGTAGTCTCAGCAGGCGCAGTGGTATCGGTGCTGGCCGGCGCCGTGGTGTCCGTGGAACCCACGGTCGTGGTAGGCGCGGCGGTGGTTGTCGAGGCTTCTTCATCCTCACCACAGCCGACCACCAGCACCATCAACATCGCGACCAATAGGAGTATGCCAACACCCCATATGGTCTTTCTCGTTCTCTTTGTCACTTCTCTACCCCCAGTCCTTGACAGCTGTCGTCTAGACTTGAATGTGAGTTCTTGACAGTCGTGCACCCAGCAAACTCCTGTCCCTCCCCCTTATACCCGAGATACGCA
>Ga0123333_10006690_pt1 | contig 10050 bp, 7 predicted proteins | sample BioC12SIPDNA_3_FD_89957 | JGI IMG/M metagenome (GOLD analysis project Ga0123333, IMG submission 89957) | Anaerobic biogas reactor microbial communites from Washington, USA - Biogas_R2_B C12 SIP DNA | ecosystem: Engineered > Bioreactor > Anaerobic > Unclassified | place: Washington, USA...
ACCGCACCGATGTCGAGTATGAACCCGCCGCCCTCGCCGGCCGAGTCGATCAGGGCACGCGTGTACTCGGCCGTCTCCCGCTCGGTACCAGCATATATCATAGAAAGAGGAATATTGCCTTGGATGCAGGCGACCCGGCCTATGGTCTGCTTAGCCAGCGCCATGTCGGTCTGGTCGAAGAGCCAAGCCGTGCGGGCCCCAGGCAGGTCCATGATGATCTCGAGGCGCGAGTCGTACCTGCCCTCCGCGAACAAGTACGGTATGAAGCCCTGCTCGATGAGGCCCAGGATGACCGCCTTCAGCGTTGGCCAGTAGAACGTTTCGAACTGCGCGTTGCTCATGAAGCCGTCCGCGCCTTTGTGCAGCGGCATGAAGATGAGGGGCGTGCTCGGCGGCCTGGCGGCCTTCAGGACCCAGTCGATGGCTATGGGCACGAGCCGTTCGCAGGCGGCGACGACCTTCTCGGGGCACCTGTACATGTCGACGACCACACCCTTCGTCCCCCGCAATGTGTCGCCCAGGATGTCGAAGGGGGCCTTGGTCCCCCCACCGGCGTAAGAAGGCTGACCGGCGCACTTGAGTTCGCTCAGCAGGCTGAGCATGGTCTGCGTCCAAACCCCGACCGCACGCGAAGCCGCGGCCAGACCCTCCAGTCCCGCCGTCATCTCCGGTGAGCCCCAGGCGCCGACATGGCCGGCGATGAAGGGTAGCTCCGTGAAATCGAAGAGCGAGGACAAGCGGGCGAATCCCGCGAAGGCCCCGACGGTCCGGGGAAGATAGACGCGCAGCATATAGTCCGAGGGATCCGAGATCAGGTGGTCGTATTCCTCGGGAAGCATCCACTCCTTCTCGTTGTACTGGAAGTTGGCGTCAGGTGGCACACCGTGCCCCGGCCAGGAGTAGAGCCTATAGTCCACATGCTCCAGGATGGAAGCGGGCGTAGTGGTGAAAAGGGGGCTCACCAGCGAGTCCGGCTGGAACTCAAGGTTGAAGTCTCGCCAGGCGGCCGCCGCTCGGGGAGGGTCGCGCATGACATCGTACATGTTGATGCCGGCCCACGCCGCGGGCCAAGTGCCGGCATTGAGGTTGAAGGGCACTCTGTCGGGCACTTCCAGATTGAGCGCCGCGATCAGCCGGTCGACGCGGGCGCGATACATCTCCGCCGCCTCCGGGCTGACGAACTCCAGATCCGGGCTGCGCCAGCGTTCGATCCGCCAGGCACGCCGTTCATCAGCGGTCAGCTCGTCCCAGGACTTCTCCACGGTGAGGCCGTCGGAAGCCACAGCCCTGACCTGCCTATCGACGGCTTGATCCATCTGGGCAACCTCGGCTGAGTGATTTCTTCACGGCCTCCCCCTCACCGATCGTCCACGCCAGTGACTATACAAGGTGGCTAGCCGTTGCGCAAGTCACCTGTCTATATGTTACGATTTCCATCAGGTAACCAGGCTATATAGTGGTTTTCGTGGCTCTGATTGGAGGAAGGCTCTGGGATGGGTACGCGTCCGGTCGACGAACCAGATCGCGTCGCGCCCCCGGTGAAGCACAAACGTCCCGAGAACGGGGCGCCTGTGTATCTCCAGATCGCCCAAACCCTCGGCGAGCGGGTGACCTCGGGGTTCTACCCCGAGGGCGGCCTGTTGCCTTCCGGGACGCAGTTGTGCGAGGAGTTCGGCGTCAGTCCGATGACCGTGCGCAGGGCACTCACGATGCTGCAAGACCAAGGTCTGGTCGTCGGGAAGAAGGGCAGAGGGACCTTTGCGCGATCTCTCAGCTTCAGCGATTCTGCCTTCAGGTTGGATTCACTCGCAGGCGATTGGCTGGACGCATCGTCGGAGATACGCCTGCTCTCGGCCTCGATGACCGAGGCGGACGACAAGGTCGCGCTGATGCTTGGCATGCCTCCCGGCGAGTTCGTGGTCTTGCTGCGGCGCTTGGTGCTCAAGAACGGGAGTCCCGCCATGTACCATCGAGAGTACATCGTCTACGACCCCCGGCGGCCGCTCGTCGAGTCTCAGCTGCACTTCACCTCCATGGACTCCTTTCTCGACTCAGGCGAGGCACAGCGGTTTCCGCAGGGTGAACTCACGCTGACTGCCGTGACCCTGGACGCCGAGAGCGCCGAAGCTTTACAGGAACCCGAGGGGGCTTTGGCCATGTGTTTGGAACACGTCTTCCAAGAGAGTGACGGCACCCCGGTCAGTTGGGGCTGGTTTCTCGTGAAGACGCAGCTGTTCCGGCTGACGACGCGCTTGGGACCCCGACCGGCAGACGACGCGAGCGGCAACCTATGATGACGCTCGAAGACCTGCGGATCGCGCTTGTCGAACTGGACGAGAAACAGACCGTCCGGGCGGCACGAGAGTTGCTCGCCAGTGGGGAGGCCCTGCCGCAGTCCATCCTCGGCACCTGCCAGAGCGCTCTGAAAGTGGTGGGCGAGCGCTATGAAAGACGGGAGTACTACCTGGCGGCCCTCATAATGGCGGGCGAGATCTTCACTCGGGTGCTCAACCTGGTCGAGCCGAACATCGAGCCGGTCCCCGGAGAGAGATCGTCCGGGAAGGTGGTACTGGGGACTGTCGCCGGCGACATCCACGACATCGGCAAGAACATGTTCGGCTCTTCTCTGCGTGCGTACGGTTTCACGGTGGTCGATCTGGGTGTGGACGTGTCTCCTCAGAGATTCCTGGAGGAGATCGGGCGCCATCGCCCCGACGTGGTGGGGCTCTCCGGACTGATCGTACGCGCCTTCGAAAGCATGAAAGCCACGGTGGCCCTCATCAGGGACAACGAGTCCGAGCTGGGGTATCGGATCCCCATCGTGGTGGGCGGAGCGATCATCGACAGCCGAATATGCCAGTATTGCGGAGCCGACTCGTGGAGCTCGGATGCCATGGAGGGCGTGCGCATCTGCCAGCGGATCGTTGCCTCTGGAGCTGCTGAAGACGCGTAGCTACTCAGGCTCTTCCCAGGTCACCAGCGGCAGCTCGTGAGGCACCAGCGCGTCTGCATGGCAGGGCAGCACCCGCACCGAGTATCCATGCAGGCCGGCCGCTCTGGTGGGTACCGCACCCCGGTAGAGGTGCTCGCCGTCCTCGCAACCCACCCACTCGAGCGGGGTGCGGCGCCCGTTGCGCAGGCTCCCGTCAGGCCGCAGACCACTGCAATAGGCCTCCACCAACACGTCCGCGCGGTCGAGGCTCCCGAGGCAAACTCGGGCGGCGACCTCGATGCTCTCTCCCACAGTGACCTGGCGGGCGCTCGATTCCTCGACCCCGATGATCTTGACGTCGCACCAGGCGTCGCGCACCCGCGTCTTCCAAGCGGACAGCTCCTTGGCTTTGGCGTAGCCGTCGGCTTCCATCCTGCGGTAGCGTTCCGCGACGGGCAGATAGAAGCGCTCGGCGTATTGCTTCACCATCCGGTCTCCGGAGAAGGCCGGGGTCAGGATGCGGATGGAATTCTTCATGAAGGAGATCCAGCCCCGAGGAAGGCCGTCGGCGTCGCGCTCGTAGAACAGAGGCACCACCTCATGCTCGAGGAGCGAATAGAGCAGCCCCGCATCGACGTCGTCCTGATAGCCCGCATGGACGTACTCCTCGCCGTTGCCTATCGCCCAGCCGGCCCCGGGACGGTACGCCTCCGCCCACCACCCGTCGAGGACCGAGAGGTTGAGGCCGCCGTTCGGCACCACCTTCATGCCGCTCGTGCCGCAGGCCTCATAGGGTCTACGAGGTGTGTTGAGCCAGACGTCCGCGCCCTGGACCAACATGGCCGTCTTGCTGAGGTCATAGTCCTCCAAGAACACCACGTGATCGGACAGGCCCTCTCGCTTCACGGTGTCCAGCAACTGGCGGATGAAGTCCTTCCCGGCTCCGTCTCTCGGGTGGGCCTTCCCCGCGATGATCAACTGCACCGGCCGGGCCTCATCGAGTAGGATGGCCTTCAGCCGCTCCACATCGCGGAATAGCAGCGTGGCCCGCTTGTAAGTCGCGAAGCGGCGGGCGAACCCGATGGTGAGAGCGTCCGGCCGCAATGGCGGACGGGTGGGGCGTGAGAGCGCGCCCGCCCGCAGTAACCCCTGCTCGCGCGCCCCTGCCTGCTCGCGCGCGTACGCCACCAGACGTTCACGCAGGCGGCTGTGGGCATGCCAGAGTTCGAGGTCGGGGATACGCTCCACTCTCTGCCAGGAATCCGCCGAGGAGCTGTCATCGCGCCAACTGGGCCCCAGATAGTGATCGTAGAGCTGCGCCATCTCCGAGGCCATCCAGCTCTTGGTGTGGACACCGTTGGTCACGGATTCGATAGGCATCTCACCGGGGGAGAAGTCCACCCAGCCGGGCTGCATCATGCGCGCCGTGGTGCGGCGATGCAGGCGACTGACGGCATTGCGGCGAGGCGACTGACGCAGAGCCAGGATGGCGACGTTGAACTCCTCGTCCGCCGCGTCACGGTTCACACGGCCCATGCCCATGAAACGCTCGGTCTCCAGACCGAGCTCCTCGAGGAAGTCCCCTAGATACTCGTCGATGAGCGGCTTCGGGAACAGGTCGAATCCCGCGGACACCGGAGTGTGCGTGGTGAAAAGAGTCCCCGCCGAGGTCGCCTGACGAGCCTCGAGGAACGACAGCCCGTGCTCCTCCATGGTCTCGCGCATGCGCTCCAGGCTGGAGAACACGGTGTGCCCTTCGTTGAGGTGGCACACCTGGGGCCTTACTCCGAGCGCCTTCAGCGCCCGCATCCCCCCTATGCCGAGCAGCAGCTCCTGGGCGAGACGGTCCTCGGTGCCCCCGCCGTACAGCTCGCTGGTGATGCGCTGGCCGGCCGAGTCGTTCTCGGGCAGGCCGCTGTCCAGAAGGTACAGCGAGATGCGGCCTACCTGGACCTTCCACACCCTTGCCCAGACCGTCCGCCCCGCCAGGTCGACCGAGATCTTGAGGGGCGTGCCCCCGTCAGGGGAGACCGGAGCCGAGCCCGGGCCGGAGTCGGGGCCGGCCGGAGCCGCCGCGCCCGGGCCGCTCCGCGGCGCCGGGCGCCACACGTCCCCAGCCATCACCGGACGGACCGGCAGCGTGCTGAAGTCGTGGACGCGATACTCCTCGTACTGCCACCCTTCGTTATCGAGTTGTTGGGTGAAGTAGCCTCTGTTGTAGAGCAATCCCACCGCCACCAGTGGCAGGTCCATGTCGCTGGCCGATTTGAGGTGGTCGCCCGCCAGAACACCCAGACCCCCCGAGTAGATGGGGAGACACGCGGCCAGGCCGTACTCCATGGAGAAGTACGCGATGGCGAGGTCGCCCTGCTTTGGATAGGCCGTGCGGAACCACCCGGGCTCTTCCAGATAGCGGCGCAGGTCGACCAGAGCTTCGTCCATGTGGGTCAAGAAGGCGGGCTCGGCGGCCGCGTGCTCCAACCGTTCCCGAGATATGCGCCGCAAGAGCAAGACCGGGTTGCCGCCGCACTTTTCGAGCATCTCAGGATCGAGGTGCTGGAAGACCTTGTAGGCGCGGATATCCCACGTCCACCGCAGGTTCACGGCCAAGTCTTGGAGACCGCCGAGCCGGGACGGTATCTCGGGGTACACGCTGAACTGATGGACTCTTGGCACGCTGACTCTACTCCCCTCCGGCGCGCGGGCTATGCGCCGACTACCACACGCGCATTATCCCATACCCCCGCGAGCGGCCGGGAAGGCCGCCCGACACCGTGGCGACAGGGGTGCCGATACAGCGAAGGCCCCGCTCTTCGGACGGGGCCTTCGTGTGCCGGCGCAGTCATCCGCCAGATCTAGAAGGGCGTCAGCGACCACCCTCTGGCGGCCAGACGTTCGGCCCGCTTCAGTCCCAGGTGGGTGAGGGCCACATGGCCGAGGGTGGTCCACTCCACCACCCCCCGTTCCGCCCAGTAGTCACAGGCCTGCTCGGCGTCCTCCGCCGACAGGCCGAGCTCCAGGCTCACGTCACCGTAGAAGACTGACCGCTTGGCCTCCCCCCCAGCCAGTTCGTACAGGGTGCGCAGGTAGGCGTGCTCCAAGCCCTTCGCGATCTGCGATATGCGCATCGCACCTCTCCTCTCGTGGCCGGCCACAGATACATTGTGCTGCTGGATCCCTGAAAAGCGCCTGAACGCGTGAAGAAGCTCGTGAACACATGTTATCCGGCGACCAGTTTTGGTAGAGTCTGTCTATACCGCTACAACGCGCGCATCCATCGTCAACAGAGGAACCAGGCGCAGCGTAGACATATCCCAAGGAGGCAACAAGTGGCACAGAAGCTGTACGCTAATCTGATCAAGAAGACCATCGTCAAGCCGGGGCCGGCCGGGCTGTACCCGAAGCCGCTCATCTGGATGGAAGCCAAGGACATGGAGGGCTTCAACGCCCACTTCGCCTACGGTTTCATCACCGAACCCGGCACTCTCCACCCCACGGAGGGCATGGTCGTCCATCCCTATGACGAAGTGCTCGTCTTCGCCGGATATCAGGACGGCAACGTGCGTCGCATCGACGCGGAGATCTCCATCGTGCTCGGCGAGGAGCGCGAGACACATACTTTCCACAGGCCCACCTACGTCGTCATCCCCAGGGGCATGCCCCACGGCCCGGTGACCACGCACTGGGTCGACAGACCGCTGGCTCACTACATCATCGGCCTGTCTCCGGAATACAAGGCGGAGACGCTGCCCGCGGGCACCCCCACAGAGGGTCACAAGTACGACCATCTGGTCAAGGACCTCAAGTGCGAACTGCCCGACGCGCTCAAGACCATGTCCGGTGAGGAGAACGCGGGTCCCACCTATGCCAACATCATGGACGAGAACGGCATCCTGCACCCGGCCGAGTTCGGTGTGGGCCCAGGCAACGGCGACGACATAGTCTGGCTGTTCGGCGAGAACCTCGAGGGCTTCGACGTCAACTTCACCTGGGGCTACTACACCCGGTGCGGCAAGTGGCACCGCGGCGGCGAGATCCACACCCATCCCGAGGCCGAGATACTCTGCTACCTGGGGCTCGATCCAGACGACCTGGAGTATCTGGGCGCCGAGCTCGAACTGGGTATGGGCAAGGAGGTCGAGCGGCACGTCTTCAACACGCCGACCATCGCCGTCTGCCCGGAGGGATTCCCGCACCTGCCGCTCATCACGCGGTGGGTGGACAAGCCGTACGCCTTCATCGTCATGTGCCTCAGCGGCGACCACGACTCGCCGTGGGTGGAGTACGAGGAGGAATAGGCCACCGGCCGGCCCGGGAACATACGATTCTGAGACAGACGTGGGAGGCGCGAGCCTCCCACGTCGCACTATGACCGACATGGGATGCAAATCATGAAATACCGCAAGTTCGGCGCGCTCGACTGGGAGGCTTCTATCCTGGGCATGGGCGTGTCCCGTCTGCCCGGCATGGAGGGCCACGGCCGGGGAGCCATCGACGCCCCCGAGACAGCCCGCCTCATCAGGCACGGCATCGAGCAGGGCGTCAACTACATCGACCTCGGTTTCCCCTGGGACATGGAAAGGCACGCGGCGGTGGTCCGCGCCGTGCGCTGTGCTCTCGAGGACGGATACCGCGAGAAAGTCAGGCTGGCCCTCACGGTCCCCGCCTTCCTCATCGCTTCACCCGAGAATCTAGAAGCCTGCCTGGACCGGCAACTGGGCTGGTTGGGAGTCGAGAGAGTGGACTTCTGCCTCCTCGGCCGGCTTACGCGGGACAACTGGCCCCCGCTCCAAAGCGCCGGCATCCTCGACCGCCTGGAGAAAGTGCAGCAAGACGGGCGCGTCGACGCGGTGGGCTTCTCCTTCTACGACCAGTACCAGGTGCTCAAGGGCATCGTCGGAGCCTACGACCGTTGGGCTCTCTGTAGCGTGCAGTACAGCTACATGGACGTGAAGCACAACCCCGGCACGCACGGGATACGCTGGGCCAGAGAGCAGGGTCTGGCTGTGGTGGTGACGCATCCGCTGAAGGGAGGAAGGCTCACCAAGGAGCCCCCCGAAGAGGTCCGGCAGGCCTGGGCCCAGTCCCCCAGGCAGTGGTCGCTCGCCGAATGGGGCCTGCGGTTCGTCTGGAACGAAGCCGCCGTCGCCGTCGCTGTCTGCGACATGAGCAGCATGGATCAGCTCAGCGAGAACCTGGCGATCGCCGATACGGCGGAGTCGAACGGTCTCTCCATAGCCGAGCAGGTGGCCATCAGCAACGCAGCGGATGCGCTCCGCAGGCGGCAACGAGTCCCCTGCCCTTCTTGCCGCCCCTGCATGCCCTGCCCTGAAGGCATCGATGTGCCGCGCTTCTTCGAGATCTACAACGACGCGCTCATATACGACGACGTCGAGGCGGCCCAGATGCTGTGTGATCAGGAGCGGATACACCCCGGGGACTGTACGGAGTGCGGCATCTGCGAACGACGCTGCACCAAACGACTGCATATGATCGAATGGCTCAAAGAGGGTAGTGACTACCTGGGGGTCCGCTGACACACTTCTCAACCACGTAGAGGTACAGATGGAACAGACTCCGCGCCAAGCCCCGTTCCCAGGAGATCCCGCCCGGGCCCTTAGCGAGCAGTTGGAGCCCTGGCGCCACGCCGTAGCCGATCCGGCGCGCGCCCAGGAGAGCGTGCTCCGCAGGCTCCTTGCGGACTACGCCCGCACAGGCTTCGGATCGGACCACGGTGCGGCGGAGGTGCTGGAGGCGCTGGACGCCGCGCCTCACAGCGGTGGAGGAAGCGGCCTCGTGGCCGCGTACCGGCAGGCTTTCCCCGTCATGACCTACGACGACTACAAGCCGCTCATAACGGCGGTGCTGTCGGGCGAGACCGGCGTCCTCTTGTGCGAGGAGCCCATAGGCTGGGCCATCACCCGCGGCACGGTGGAGGGCGAGTCGAAGTTCATCCCCATGACGCCTACCGACCTGCGCATGCGGGTGAGCGCCGGCCGCGCCATGATGGCCTACGTGGCTTCGACCAAGAGGCTGGACCTCTTCGCCGGAGTGAACCTCAACCTCAACTTCCCCTCGACAGTTGGAACGGTGAGGGTTGGTGACCGGGATATCGAGTACGGCTACAGCTCCGGCATATACACCAAGCACGTATCGAGATCCACACCCGTCCGCTCCCTCCCCACCCAGGAAGAGATCGACGCCCTGGGCGGGGGGACAGCCAGGAAAGACTGGGACGCCCGCTTCGAGCTGGCCATCGAGAGGTGCCGCGATGAGAACGTCACCTTGGTGGGCGGCGTGTGCCAAACGGCGCTCCAGTTCGCGCGCTACCTGAAGAAGCGTCACGGGGTCTATCCCAAGCAGCTCTGGAAGACCCAGATCATGACCCTGGGAAGCACTCCCGGCATCAACACACGTTACGCCGGTCAGCTGACCGCTTTCTACGGCCCTGTCGCCATCCGCGAGATCTACGGCACCACAGAGGGCATGTTCGGGCAGCAACGCGATGAGGAACGGGCCTGGGTGCCCAACTACGACCTCTTCTTCTTCGAGGTGCTCACGAAGTCGGGCATCAAGATGCTCCACGAGATGAAGCCGGGCGAGGTCGGCAGCCTGGTGGCGTCGACCCCCGTCCTGGCCCGCTACCGCATCGGCGACACCATCAAGGCCCTCCGCCCGCCCTACTTCCGCTGCATCGGCCGGGACGCCGAGTGGTGGACGCGGCCATACTACTATTGGACCGAACTGACCAGCCTCAACCTGGGCCGGCTCTAGCCGTTCCACCGACAGAGGAGGCACACAGGTGTTCAGTAGGAAGAAACGTCAGGAGCGTCAGGAGATCCTTGAGCACACCACCCACAACCGCGAGGAAGTACTGGCCAGCAAGGTGTGCGGCTGCGTCAACTGCCTCAAGGTGTTCCCCCCGGACGAGGTCACGGCCTGGAACGAGGAGCTGATGGAGGAGATCGAACCCACCAGCCACGGCCATCGCAAGAGCCGCCGCGACGCCACCGCCCTGTGCCCTCACTGTGGAGAGGCCATGGTGCTCGGCGACCGCTCGGGGCATCGGATAGCGCCGGCCAGCCTCGACGCGCTCCGTTCCCGCATGCGCATCGGCT
>Ga0123333_10006694_pt1 | contig 10046 bp, 8 predicted proteins | sample BioC12SIPDNA_3_FD_89957 | JGI IMG/M metagenome (GOLD analysis project Ga0123333, IMG submission 89957) | Anaerobic biogas reactor microbial communites from Washington, USA - Biogas_R2_B C12 SIP DNA | ecosystem: Engineered > Bioreactor > Anaerobic > Unclassified | place: Washington, USA...
GACCGCGGCCCGGTCCACGTCAAACGTGACTATTTCCGCATCGGGTCGATCGCGAAGCTCCACATAATCGCGCATGGCCGCGAACGCGCGCGCTGCGTGTTCTGGGAATTTGTAGTTCGGAATGCCGTAACTGGCCAGGACATCCTCGCCAGCTCTGGCGCGCTCCTCGCCCATAAACGCGCCGAGAATCGGCTTGTCGATGCGCTGGCTGAGCTTGCCGATGACGTTGGCCGTTTCGACAATATCGGTCATCGCCTGCGGCGTCAAGATGCAGATCATCCCGTCGACGTTCGGATCGGCGGCGACCAGTTCTAGGGCCGCACCGTACCGGTCGCTGAGCGCATCGCCCAGCACGTCGACCGGGTTCACCGCGCTGGCCGCCTCCGGCAGCACGTCCTTGATTTTCTGGATCGTGTCGCTTTCAAAGCGTGCCAGGCGCATCCCCTTGTGCTCAAGCATGTCCGTCGCCAGGATGCCCGGCCCTCCGGCATTCGTAATAATCGCCACCCGATCGCCCTTGAGCAGCGGCTGGTTGGCAAACGCGCGACCGTTGTCGAACAACTCCTGCAGCGAATCCATGCGCAGCACGCCCGACTGGGAGAATGCCGCGTCGTAGGCCGCCTCGGACCCCGCCAGTGAGCCAGTGTGGCTGGACACGGCCCGCGAGCCGGATTCCGTCACGCCGCTCTTGAGCACGAGGATAGGCTTCTTCCGGCTGACTTCGCGCGCCACCTGGATGAATTCCTGGCCGTTCGGAACCCCTTCGACATACGCCAGAATAACGTGGCTTTCCGGGTCGTCGGCCCACGCGAGCATCAGGTCCGTCTCGGACACGTCCGCCTTGTTGCCCAGGCTCACGAACTTGCTGAATCCCAGGTCGCGCGCGGCCAGTGACCAGTCGACGATGGCAGTCTGCAGCGCACCCGACTGCGACATGAACGCAATGTGCCCCTGGGGCGGCGTCCCGGCGGCAAAGGTCGCGTTCAGCGGGGTGTATGTGTCGATAATGCCCAGGCAGTTGGGGCCGATCACGCGGATGCCATATTTCTTGGCGATCTCGATGAGCTCAAGCTCACGCTCCATCCCCTCGACGCTGGCCTCACGGAACCCCGCGCTGATCACGACGACGGCCTTGACACCCTTCTCGCCGCACTCGCGCATGGCGCCCGGCACGTGGTTGTAGGGGATGACCATCACAGCGAGGTCGGGGGTTTCAGGCACATCCATCAGGCTAGGATACGCCTTGAGGTTGTAGATCTGAGAGGCTTTCGGATTGATTGGGTAAATGTTTCCTTTGTAACCAGCCTCGATCACATTGGCAAGCACGGTATACCCCAGCTTGCCGGGCGATTGGCTGGCCCCAATAATCGCTACACCATTAGGTTTGAAGAATGCGTCAAACATACAGACTCCCGGAACGAACACTAGGCGAATACGCAGACTAGCATACCGCAACCAAGTTCAGCGCGTTTCAGCCTTCAGACGCTGCGACCAGGGCAACACGAATCATCAGTTCCGCTTCATCCAGGCCACGCGCCATTATACCCATCCCACCTCAACCCGCCACAGAGAGAAGTCACCCCGCAGACAGTCAAATTGCAGTCTCAATGGCAAATTGGGCCGCCTACGCTAAAATCTCTGAAGACTATCAGCATTAATGCAGGTAACCCCATGCGACGCATCTACCTGGACCACAGCGCTACTACTCCCCTCGATCCGCGCGTGCTGGACGCGATGATGCCCTATTTCAGCGACACCTACGGCAACTCGATGGCCGTTCACCAGTATGGCCGCGAGGCCGAGCACGCGCTCGAAACGGCGCGAGAGACGCTCGCCGGCCTGCTCAATTGCGCGCCGGGCGAGATCGTCTTCACCAGCGGCGGAACGGAGAGCGACAACATCGCCCTGCGCGGGGTGGCCCAACATGCCCGACTCTCCGGCAAGCCGGTTACCGTGATCACCAGCCCGGTCGAACACGAGGCTATCTCCGCCACGGCCCGCCAACTGCACGATCTGTTCGACGCGGCGTTGCGGGTCGTGCCGGTCGACCATTTCGGCCGCGTCGATCCGGCTGATCTCCGGGCGGCGCTGCAAAACCTGCCCGCTGGAGGAGTCACGCTGGTCACCCTGATCGACACCAACAACGAAGTCGGGAGCCGTAATCCGATCCCGGCCCTGGCGGCCGTCGCCCACGAATTTGGCGCCTTGTTCCACACGGACGCGGTCCAAGCGGCGGGCCAGTTCTCGCTCGATGTCCAGCAACTTGGCGTGGACATGCTCTCGATCTCGTCCCATAAGTTCTACGGGCCGAAGGGCGCCGGAGCGCTGTATGTGCGCGAGGGCGTCGCGTTAATGACACCACAGACCGGGGCCAGCCACGAGGATCACCGCCGCGCCGGGACGCACAACATCCCCGGTATCGTCGGGACGGCGCGCGCGCTGGAATTGGCCCGCGCCGAGCTTCCGGAGACGGCACATCGCTTGAGCGCGCTCCGCGACCGGCTGGTCGAAGGCGTGCTCGAACAGGTGACGGACGCGCAGCTCACCGGCCATCCCACTGACCGGCTGCCCGGCCATGCCAGCCTCGTCTTCAAGAATGTCGAAAGCAACCTGCTGCTGATGCATCTCGACCAGCGCGGCATCGCGGCATCATCGGGCAGCGCGTGCAAGGTCGGCGACCCCAAGCCCTCGCCCATCCTCGAAGCTCTCGGCTACGGGCCGGAATGGACGCGCGGCGGCCTGCGCCTGACCCTGGGCCACAGCACGACCGAGGACGACATCGACGCCGTTCTCAGCGCCCTACCGGACGCGATCGCGCAGATTCGCAGGATTACCGCGCACGCATGACAGAACGCATGACCAGTCCTGGCCGATCCCGTGTCGTCGTAGCGATGAGCGGCGGCGTCGATAGCTCTGTTGCCGCGGCATTGCTCGTCGAGCGCGGCTACGACGTGATCGGCATGATGCTGCGCCTGTGGTCCGAAGACTGCGGCGAGGGCGGATCCAACCGCTGCTGCACGCCTGCCCAAATGGCCGACGCGCGGCGCATCGCCAGCCAGTTGGGCATCCCCTTCTACGTGATCGACACCCAGGATGTCTTTCGCCGGACCATCGTGCAATTCTTCATCGACCGCTATGCCGCTGGCGAGACGCCCAATCCCTGCCTGGAATGCAATCGCCATATCCGGTTCGATTGGCTGCTCAATCACGCGATGGCGCTGGGCGCGGAGTTTCTGGCAACGGGCCACTATGCCCGCACCGAGCGCGCCCCGGATGGCCGCGTTCGCCTGATGGCCGGGCGCGATGCGGGCAAGGATCAGAGCTATGTGCTCAGCGTGCTCACCCAGGAGAAGCTGCGTCACGCACTGTTCCCGGTGGGCGATTTCACCAAGCCGGAGGTCCGCGCCCTGGCGGACCGCTTCGGCCTGCCCGTCGCGCAGAAACACGACAGCCAGGATCTCTGCTTCCTGGCCGATGGCGACTACCGGCGTTTTCTCGCCCAGCACGCGCCGGAAGCGGTGCGGCCCGGCCCCATCCGGACCCGCGACGGCCGCGAGCTAGGCCGGCATACCGGCCTGCCGAATTACACGATCGGGCAGCGCAAAGGGCTGGGCATCAGCGCGCCGGAGCCGCTCTACGTGCTCGAGACTGATGCGGCGCACAATGTGCTGATCGTGGGCACGCGCGAAGAACTGGGTAACGTGGGATTGGTGGCGGGGCGCATGAACTGGGTGTCAGGCGAGCCGCCCGCCGAGCCGTTCCGGGCCGAGGTGAAGATTCGCTACAAGGCGCGCTCTGCCCCGGCCGCGATCACGCCCCTGCCAAGCGATGGCGCGCGGGTCCGCTTCGACGCGCCCCAACGGGACATCACCCCCGGCCAGGGCGCCGTCATCTACGACGGCGACGAGGTCCTGGGCGGCGGAATCATCGCCCGTGTCGAGACCGAACGGGATTAGCCGCCCAACAGCCGGGCAACCTCATCACGGAACATGAGCATGATCAGCGTGCCGATTACGATGTAAGGCCCGTACGGCAGCGGTGTGAACCATTTGTACTGGCGTCCTACCATGGCGCGGCCCACCATGTAGAGCACCGCGCCCAGCGCCCCGGCGAACACCGTGATCAGCGACGCGAAGATGAACGCGCGCCATCCCAGCATGAAGCCGCTCAAGGTTGCCAGCATCACATCCCCGAACCCGAAGGCGACTTCGTCGCGTCCGGCAAGAGCCGAAAACGCACCGCCCCCCAGGAACATCGCGAAGAATACCGCGAACGCGATCACGCCGCCGATCAGGAAATCGCTGAACGGCTTGCCCCCCTCCGGCGAGATCGCCGCGACGATCAGGGCGAACACGCACGAGGGAATGATCACGACAAACAGGATCAACCGGTGCTCAATGTCGATGACCGTCACGAGAATCATGATGGCGACGTAGACGAACCACGCCGGCAGGTTGGCCTCGTCTGCGAATGCCAGGCTCATGGCGGCAAAGGCCATGCCGGACACAATCTCGACCAGCGGGTGACGCCAGCCCAGCCGCCGCGACGGAGGTCGCCCGCCATCGCCCAGCGGCGAGTTCGCGTTCCAGTCCGGCGGCGGGAGCGCGCCCTCTGGAGCCTCGCGTTCCCCCGTCAAAAAAGCCGTGATGCCCAGCCACGCCGAGGCGGGCCGGGGCGTGCCATCCGGATAGTGCGGCTGCTGCGGGTTCTGGCGCCGGGGCAGATCGTCGGCCAGGACATTGATCAGCCCGCCTACTAATACGCCGAGCACGCCGGCTGCAATCGCGATCACGACATCCATCAGTTGCCTGCCCTTTCGTGGTTGCGGATGCTCATTCCCTGATTCGTGGCCGCCCCTCAGGACGATCGAGGATGGTGGGCGCAGTCGGAGTTGGCGCGCCGGGCGGCGCGGGCAGCAGGCTCACGGTGGCCGACAGCACCAGGATGGCCACCAATAGGGCCATCAAGACCAGCAAGATCACCCGATTGAATGTCGGTCGGTCCGTCACAACTCACTCCTCCTGCGGATCGAATTATACCAGAGTTCGTGTCAGCGAGTGACGCGCGAAAGTCAGGCACTTGTCAGCCGACCTGATTGCCTCACTGCTGCAGGCCCTTTATAATCATATTAAGAGGCTAAACCGATCACACAGAGAAAGGGATACCTCTATGACAGCTAACATCTTCACCGATATATTCGGGGACAGCGTGTTGAACGTCGTCTATGCGCTCGCGCTGCTGATCGGAACGATCTACGCGATTTTCCTGGTATTCTTCCAGGGCATCGGCGACGTCCTGGGCGATCTTGACATCGATCTGAGTGCGGACGTCGATGTGGATCTGGATGCCGATGCCGCGGGGGAAGCGACGGGCGTCAGCGTGCTGGCCATTGCCAGTTTCATCTCATCGTTCGGTGCGTTCGGGCTCATCGCGGTCACGCTCTTCGACGCGGGGACGGTCACGAGCCTGATCGTGGCCTTGGTGGGCGGCATCCTGATCGGCATTGCGGCTCAGTTGTTCTTCCTGTATATTTTGTCGCCAACCATCAGCAGTGAAATTCAGCAGACCAAGCTGATCGGCATGGTAGCTGAAATCACCACGCCCATCCCAGCCAACGGCGTCGGCCAGATCGCGTTCGTCGCCAAGGGCAGCCGCGTCACCTATTCGGCGCGCGCCACGGAGACCGATCTGAGCATGTCGCGCGGCACAGCCGTGCGCATCGAGCGCATCGTCGGTGGGATGGCCTACGTCAGCGAGATCTCGTAGCCCGCAGTTTTCGATGTTCCGGAAAGGATAGAGGCTATGGCAACAGCCGCAGGTGCAATAGTAATTCTCCTCCTCCTGTTCATCCTGTTCGCGCTGGTCGCAGTCTACGCCAGCCGGGTGCGCAAGGTCGGTCCCAACGAGGTCCTGGTCATTTCGGGCCGCCGCCGCCGCAACCCGGAGACAGGTGAAATCGAGCCGTATCGTATCGTCAAGGGTGGTCGCGCGTTTATCTGGCCGGTCCTCGAGCGAGTGGACCTGCTGTCGCTGGAGATCATGACGATCGAGGTTATCACCGACGACGTCTACACGTCCCAGGGCGTCGCCATCACGCTGGAGGGCGTCGCGCAGATCAAGATCGCGAGCGACGATGTCTCGATCCGCACGGCTGCCGAGCGGTTCCTGTCCAAGTCGCGGGCCGAGATCATCAATGTCGCTCACGAAACCCTCGCCGGACACCTGCGCGCCATCATCGGCACGTTGACCGTCGAGCAGATCTACCGCGAGCGGGACGTCTTCGCGCAGAGCGTGCAGGATGTGTCGGCGAGCGATCTGGCGAACATGGGCCTGGGCATCGACACGTTCGTGATCAAGGACGTGCGCGACAAGGAAGGCTACCTGGAAGCTCTGGGTCGCCCGCGCATTGCGGAAGTGAAGCGCGACGCCACCATCGCCGAGCAGATCGCCGCCACCAAAGAGGCGGAGGCCAAGCGCGATTACCAGCTCCAGCAGGCGTCCTATGATTCCGAAGTCGCGCGGCGACGTACTGAAGCCAACCTGGCCGGGACGGTCCAGGAGAAGATCACCAACCAGACCATCGCTGCCGAAGAAGTCCAGATCGAGGTCGTGCAGAAGCAGAAGCAGATCGAAGTCCAGCAGCAAGAAGCTCTGCGACGTGAGCGCGAGCTGGAAGCGACCGTGCGCAAGCCCGCCGAGGCCAAGCAGTTCGAGATCGAAACGCTGGCCAACGCGCAGAAATTCGAGATCGAGGCGCGCGCTGCCGGTGAAGCCAGCGCCATCCGCCAGCGGGGTGACGCCGAAGCCGACGCCGCCCGCGCGCGAGGTCTGGCCGAGGCGGAGATCATCTTGAAGAAGGGCCTCGCCGAAGCCGAAGCGATGGAGAAGAAGGCCGCCGCCTGGAAGCAGTACAACCAGGCCGCCATCATCCAGCAGATCGTTGAGGCGCTGCCGCAGCTCGCCAGCGCGATCTCCGAGCCGCTGGCCAAGACCGATCGCATCGTCATCATCAGCAACGGCGATGGCCAGGGCGCGGGCGCGTCGAAGATCAGCGGCGACATCACCAGCATCATCGCGCAGATGCCCGCCACCATCGAAGCGCTGACCGGCCTGGATCTGGCCGAATCGATCAGCCAGCTTCCCGGCATCATGAGCCAGACCAAAGACGGCGAGCAAGCGAGCGCCGGGTAACTCGTGACTGACCAGCCCATCGTGCCGCCGGGTGTCACTCGCCGGCGGCAAGCAACAACCCGCCAGCCAGGGGCAAGGGGTGCCTTGCCCCGTTTGTCGTTCGCCCTGACAGCCGCCCTCAGCGCCGCCGCGGGCGTCTTGCTGCTGCTCCTTGCCATCGCGGCCGTGGTGGCCTACGATCAGCTCGCCCCACAGCGCGCCCCCGCGGACGCGCCTCCCTCGCCCCTCGAAGCCACGCTCGCCATCGCTGCGGTCGCGCCGGAACACCCCGCCGAGAGCGAGCCGGATCCGGCGCCGGTCACGTTCGACACGACTGGGACCTATACCTTCCCGATCGCCGGGGATCCCGCCCGGTGGATCTGGACGCACCTGCACTGGGATGGCACGCACGCCGCCGACATCGAGGCCCATCCCGCGCTCAGCTATCCCGATTTTGTCGACGCCACGAACAGCACCCTGGTGGCCGTGACGGGCGGCGTGCTCGTGGACTACAGCGGCAGTGTCGGCGGCCAGGGTTACATGCTGCACGGCGACGATGGCCTGGATTACTACTACGCTCACATGGCCGAGCAGTGGCTCCCCGACGGCGCGCGCGTGGCTCCTGGCCAGCCGCTGGGCATCGTCGGCAACACGGGCAATACGGCGCAATTCATCGAGCCGCACCTGCATCTTGCCATCGGCCCGCGTGACTCACTTTGGGCGCAGCAGCCGGGGATCAACGCCGCCGAATGGATTCAGTCACACTTCGGGCTCCCGTGGGACGAGCGCCCGTCGCATGCCGTCCCGTTCGACACGCCCCACGGGCCGCCGGTGGTCCATCCCGATGTGGCGATTCTCACGCCATTTGAGGAAGCGACCACGGCGGGGCTGGCCGAGCCGGCCATCGAGCTCGGCTTCACCGCCGCGCCGCCCGGCGATCAGGACATCATCGCGCCCCTGTCCGGCACGATCAATGTCATTCGCTGGACGGTACATTACGGCACCCGCATCCAGATCACCAACGACGCCGCCCAGATCACAGCAGTCATCTCCGGAGTGGATGGCTGGTTGGTCACCGATGGCGAGGCTGTCCAGGCGGGCCAGGTCATCGGCCGCTGGAACCCGGCCAGCCGCCCGCGCCTGCACTACATGATCTTCGAAAATGGCGCTATCATTGACCCCACGCCCAGTCTGGGACTCAGCTGCGCCACCTGATCGCGCCGCCGGGCTGGATAGGGGTGTATCCTGACAGACTCAACCGTTCAACCGGAGATTGCCTGCGCCATGCGTTTTTTCCGCCCGATCCTCCTAGCTGCGCTGGCCTTGACGCTGTTCTGGACCGGCAGCGCGCCACATGTTTCCCTGGCTCAGCCCGCTGATACCCTCACCATCGGCACGACGGATCTGCCCAACACGCTCGATCCTGGCGAAGCGTACGATTTCGCCGCGTGGGAAGTGCTGACCCATCTGTACACCGGCCTCACACGGCAGGTGCCAGGCACCCTCGATTACGAGCTGGCGCTGGCCCAGAACGTTGCGATCAGCGACGACAGGCTGGTCTACACGTTCGTGCTGCGCGCTGGTATCGCGTTCTCCGACGGCACACCGATCACGGCGCGTACTTTCGTCGACTCGGTGGAGCGCGCGCTGGCGATGGGGCGCGGCGCCGCCCAGGCGGTCGAGCCGTATGTCGAGTCGGTAGCTGCAGTGGACGACACGACGCTCGAGTTTCGCCTCAAGAAGCCGGTCCCCTACTTCCTCGGCCTGCTGGCGCTGCCGCCCTACTTCCCGGTCCATCCGGTATTGGCGCAGCGTGCCCAGCCGAATCCGTTCGCCGAGGGCGGCCTCACCGGCAACGGTCCCTATCTGCTGGAGTCGTTCGACGTCCACGATGAGATCGTCCTGGCGGCCAATCCGGCGTTTGATCTCGGCCCCCAACCGGCCACGCCCACCATCCGAATCACAGCCTACGAACGGTCGCAGGACCTGCGCGACGCCGTGCGCAATCGCGAAGTGGACATCGCCTGGCGCGCCCTGTACCTGGGCCACGTTTTCGAGCTTGAAGAGACGGCCATCGAAGGTTTGACCATCACCAACCAGCCGGGTACCAGGGTGTTTTACCTGTACATGGGGCAGGACCGCGAGCCCACCGAAGACCCGCTCGTCCGCCAGGCAGTCACCCTGCTGATCAAACGCCAGGCAGCGGTAGACCAATTCAAAGGCTACGCTACTCCGCTCACCAGCCTGGTGCCCGATCTCTTTCCGGACGCATATGCGCCGATCTGGCCCGCCGCGCCGGACGTGGTTTTGGCCGAGGAAACGCTGCGCCAGGCCGGTTACCGGGCGCGGGGTGACGCCCGCCTGGACGTGGGTATCAGCTTCTCCCAGCCAGCTTACGGCGATTTCGCCGCCAGCGCGGTCGCGCTGTTGGACCGCCGCAGCTTCGACGAGACGCTGTTCGTGAATCATGGCGTGTATCTCGATGTGGACACGCCCACCTTCACGCGGGCCCTCGAGCGCGGCGAGACCGCGTTCGCCATTTTCGGCTGGACGCCCATCGTCGCGCATCCGGCGGCGTACCTCGATCCGCTTGCTCATTCGGACAACCCGATCCCGCGCAACGGCAGATACGCCAACGACGCCATCGACGATCTGCTCGACGAGGCGGCCCTGCTGGCCGATCCGGCGGCGCAGGGCGCTCTGTACCGCGAGGTAGCTGCCCTGTTGCTGGAAGATTATGCGCTGGTTCCGCTGTGGCAGGATCACGTGGTACTCGTCGCGTGGGACACGGTCGAGGGGATTCAGATCGAGGCCAATGGCTTTCTGCACTATGATCAACTGGCGCGCCGCGGATCGTAACGCCGCGCCGAGAATCA
>Ga0123333_10006696_pt1 | contig 10044 bp, 9 predicted proteins | sample BioC12SIPDNA_3_FD_89957 | JGI IMG/M metagenome (GOLD analysis project Ga0123333, IMG submission 89957) | Anaerobic biogas reactor microbial communites from Washington, USA - Biogas_R2_B C12 SIP DNA | ecosystem: Engineered > Bioreactor > Anaerobic > Unclassified | place: Washington, USA...
GATGCTCTCGCGGGTCAGAGGGCGGAGCTGATGCGCTGGAACATTGCCTGGCACGTGACGGGCCTGATCCTTCTGTGCGTGGGGTTGTGCATGTCCCTGCCCCTGCTCTGCGGGGTGTATTACGCCGACGGTTCGGTGGCGCCCCTTTTTCTCTCCCTCTGCGTCACGGTTCTGGCCGGCGCGTTTCTCATGTTCTTTTTCCGCCGGCCCAATCCCCTGGTCATCAACCACCGCGAAGGCATGGTCATTGTCGCCCTGGCCTGGGCGACATGCGGGGTATTCGGGGCCCTGCCCTTTGTCCTCGGCGGTTTTCCGTCCTTCACGGATGCGGTTTTCGAATCCGTGTCCGGGTTCACCACCACAGGGGCGTCCATCCTGAGCAACATCGAGGCGCTGCCCAAGGGGCTGCTGTTCTGGCGCAGTCTGACCCACTGGCTGGGGGGCATGGGCATCATTGTGCTGACCATCGCCATCCTGCCCTTCCTGGGCGTCGGCGGCATGCAGCTTTTCAAGGCCGAGGTGCCGGGGCCGGTGGCGGACAAGCTGCAGCCGCGCATCAAGGACACGGCCATGACGCTGTGGAAGGTCTATGTGCTGTTCACCGCGGTGCAGACGATTCTTCTCCTGACCGGGGGCATGGATTTCTTCGATGGCCTCTGCCATGCCTTCGGCACCATGGCCACGGGGGGCTTCTCCACCCGCAACACCTCCGTCGCCGCCTACGACTCGGCCTACATCGACTATGTGATCTCCGTGTTCATGATCGTGGCCGGGATGAACTTCGCCCTGCATTTCCAGCTCTTCCGCGGCAGACCCCTGGCCTTGTGGCGGGATCCGGAATGCAGGTTTTTCGTGGCCGTCATCGGGGTCATCACCGGGGTGATCACGGTGTACACCCACGGGGCGAATTATTCCTCCTGGTCCGAAGCCCTGCGATTCAGCCTGTTTCAGGTTGCTTCCATCATCACCACCACGGGGTTCGCCACGGCGGATTACGAGCTGTGGGCACCCTTGACCCAGGGCCTGCTCCTGTTGTGCATGTTCGTGGGCGGCTGCGCCGGATCCACTGCCGGCGGGATCAAGTGCATGCGGGTCATGCTGCTCATCAACCACGCCTACAGGGAGCTGTTCAGACTGGTGCATCCCAGGGCCGTGGTGCAGGTCAAATTCGGGCAGAAGCTGGTCAGGGACGAGGTGCTGAACAGCATCCTGGGATTCTTCATCCTTTTCGTCATCCTTTTCGTCCTCTCTGGTCTGGCCCTCACGGCCATGGGGGTGGACGTACTGACGGCCTTTTCTGCCGTGGTGGCCTGCATTGGCAATGTCGGCCCGGGTCTGGGCGAGGTCGGACCCGTGGACAACTACGGGGGGCTGCCATGGCTGTCCAAATGGGTGCTGACCTTTTGCATGCTGCTGGGGCGGCTGGAAATTTATACCATTCTGGTGCTGTTCATTCCTGAATTCTGGAGAAAATAGGCCCTGAGGGGCGGGAGAGAAGCATGAGTCAGTGGATCGAAATGGGAAAATTCAAAGAACTGGATGAGGCCGCCAAAAAGGAGGCCAGCCGCCTGGCCGAGTATGCCCTGGACGTGGCCCTGGACCCGGCCCAGGTCATCCGCTTCGAGGAGGCCGAGGATGGGTTCCTTCTCCTGATCGACAAGGATTTCTACAAGTTCTACCAGGGCATCTGATGCACAGGGAGGATCAGCGGCGCCTCATGGGTCGCTTTGTGGCCCTTGCGGCGGCATACGAGAGCCGTGTGGGGCAGGGAAGGGAGCACATTGTCCTCAAACGCGACCACTCCCTGCGCGTCCACGCACTGGTTTCCAGAATCGTGGCCAGGGAGGATCTTTCCCAGCCGTGGATCTACCGGGCCGCGGCCCTGCTGCACGACATCGGCCGCTTTTCCCAGTTCGAGCGCTTCGGGACCTTTCGTGATGACCGTTCCGTGGACCATGGCAGCGAAGGGGCGCAGGTCCTGCGGACAGGGAACTATCTGGATGCGTTGAAACCGGGAGAGCGCCAGCGCATTGTGCAGACCGTGGAGCTGCACAACAAGCGGGAGCTGCCCGGGAGCCTGGACCCACTGACCAGGTCCATGTGCGAGGTGGTCAGGGACGGAGACAAACTCGACATCGTGCCTGTGGTCCTGTCCAAAATGCGCCCCGGCGGGCCACGGGATCCGGTGGTCACCCTGGGTCTGGTTGACGATGCCGGGGCCTGGACTGCGTCCGTCCTAAAGATCGTGGAGAGGGGTGCGAATCCTGCCTATGCCGATCTGGGGTATTTGAACGATTTCAAATTGCTTCTGGCTTCCTGGGGGCCGAAGCTGTCTTTGCGCGCCAGCCGCCAGATTTTCGCCGCACGCGGCCACCTGGAGCAAATTTTTGCCACGCTCCCGCAGACAGAACGCTTTGCATGCCTCAAGGCCGATCTGTCCCACCGCCTTGCGGTGTGATCTGCAGCCATACCAACCTGTCCAGACTGCCCAGGATCTCCCCGTACAGTCCCCCGTAGCCAGGGAATTTTCCGAACAGTTCCACCTTGCGGCGTTGCAGCTCTGGTGAGGCGCTGGCTTCGGGCGAGGACGGGGAGGAGGCGAGGATGCGCCGCTCCAGGAGCAGGTAGGTTTTGGCCTGCCCGCAGAAGTCCTGGCAGGCACGCATGCAGTGTGCCCCCTGGGTGGCCCAGAAGGCGCGGGCCTGCTCCGAGGCCGGGGAGTGTCGGGCTTGCCAGACCATGGTCGCCAGGAAGGTCAGGGGCGAGCCGGGCACACCGCGCCGCCAACCCAAGAGCCAGGGCGTGCGCCAGAAGAGCAGGAAATGATTCTGCCCGAAGCGGATCAGTTCGGCCAGGAAGGAGTGCATCCGCCCCAGGGCGGGGTCATCCCAGACCGGAGCCTGGAAATCAAGGTTCCATTCCGGGACAGTTGCAGACCGGGACCGTCCCAGGAGGTGCGCCAGCAGACTGTTGGCCTGGGGCGAATTAGGGGTTTCCAGGTGGGGGTAGCTCAGGATGAAGGAGCCGCGTCCGTATCTTCCGCGCACGATGCAGGGGTCCCCGCGCAGAAGGCCGGGATCGAGGTTTATCCCGTAGAATTCCTCCCATCGTCCCACTTCCGTGGGCGCCACTGCGGACCAGTCCAGGTCGGCGGACCAGAAGTCGGGCCCCGGGCTTTCGTACCTGGCCAGGATTTCCAGGGGCGCCTCGGGGTCAGGTGCGAACTGGGAAGGCCACCACACGGGCAGCCGTTCCTGGTGAAGGGGTCCGTCCAGGCCGACCATACAGTTCATATGCCCGCTGAAATTGGGCAGCCGCTGGGTGGCAGGTTTACGCGACCAGGAGCACAGGTCCAGCAGCGGGATTCCGGGTTCCGAGGCCAGGCCCAGGCCCGCGCCGCCGCAGAAACCCAGGTAGACGCCTCCGCCCCGCACGTACTCCCGGATGGCTTCGCGTCCGTCTTCGCCCAATGCCAGGGATTTGAGCTTGGCCCAGCCTCCGGGGACCAAGAGCATGCCTGGATCCGTGGCGGAGAGGATGCCCGAGCGGACCTGTTCCGCACTGACAACCGTGACCGGAACATCCAGGGCATGAAGGGCCCGAAGGAGCAGGATGCCCCAGAGATGCGATTCGTCCCACAAGAGGGCCGGGGATGGTGGCGTGTTGCGCATGGTTTCGGCCCTAGCAGGTCGGGACATGGCGGGCAAGTCAGGCTTGATTTTTGACATCCCCCCCGGTACTCATTTTTGCTTCTGCGACGCCGGCCCGCGCGGCGTTTTTCTTCAGCAAACAGCTCGCGATCTGGAGTTCTACGGATATGTCCACAGAGACCCTTGCCAAGGGATACGAACCTGCAGAAGTTGAAAAGCGTTGGCTCGAAGCATGGACTTCACGGCGCACCTTCACCCCCGACGCGGCCAAGGCCGCCGCTCAGCCGGGGAACAACTACTCCATCGTCATCCCCCCGCCCAATGTCACCGGAGCCCTGCACATGGGCCACGCCCTCAATATCACCCTGCAGGACATCCTGTGCCGCTTCATGCGCCAGCGCGGCAGGACCGTCCTCTGGGTGGTGGGTACGGACCACGCGGGCATCGCCACCCAGAACGTGGTGGAACGCAAGCTCCTGGCCGAAGGCAAGCGCCGCGAGGACCTGGGCCGCGAGGCCTTCATCGAGCGCGTCTGGGAATGGAAGGAGGACTACGGCGGACGCATCCTGAACCAGATCCGCCGCCTTGGGGCAAGCGTCGACTGGACCCGCGAGCGCTTCACCATGGACGAGGGGTTGTCCAAGGCCGTGCGCGAAGTCTTCGTCTCCCTCTACGAGCAGGGCCTGGTCTACCGCGGCAAGTACATCGTCAACTGGTGCACCCGCTGCCACACGGCCCTGGCCGATGACGAGGTCGAGTACGCCCCGGCCAAGTCCACGCTCTACCACCTGCGCTACCCCCTGGAGGACGGTTCGGGTTACGTGACCGTGGCCACGGTCCGGCCCGAGACCATGCTCGGCGACACGGCCGTGGCAGTGCATCCCGAGGACGAACGCTACCAGTCCATGGTCGGCAAGTTCGTCATCCTGCCCCTGGTGGACCGTCGCATCCCGGTCATTGCCGACCCCTACGTGGACCGCGAGTTCGGCACCGGCTGCCTGAAGATCACCCCGGCCCACGACATGAACGACTGGGAGCTGGGCCGCAAGCACGGCCTGGAAGCCATCAGTGTCATCGACGACCAGGGCCGCATGAACGACAACGCGCCCGAGGCCTACCGCGGCCTGACCGCCGCCGAATGCCGAGAGCGCATCGTCGTCGATCTGCGGGCCTGCGGATCCCTGGTGTCCGAGGAGCCCTACGAGAACAAGGTCAACCAGTGCTACCGTTGCAAGACGGTCATCGAGCCCTTCGTGTCCGAGCAATGGTTCGTGTCCGTCAAGCCCCTGGCCGAAAAGGCGAGGGCGGCGGTGGAGAACGGCCACACAACCATCTGGCCGGAGCAATGGACCAAGACCTACTACAACTGGCTGGACAACATCCGCGACTGGTGCATCTCGCGCCAGCTGTGGTGGGGGCATCGTATCCCGGTCTGGACCTGCCAGGACTGCGGCAAGGTCATCGTGGCCCGCCAGGACCCGACGGCCTGCGCGTGCGGCAGTGCCAACCTGGTGCAGGATGAGGACGTGCTGGACACCTGGTTCTCCTCGGCCCTGTGGCCATTCTCGACTCTTGGCTGGCCGGAGCAGACGGACGAGCTGGCGGCCTTCTACCCGACGTCGCTCCTGGTCACGGGCTTCGACATCCTCTTCTTCTGGGTGGCCCGCATGATGATGATGGGCCTGCAGTTCATGGGCGAGGTGCCCTTCAGGGACGTCTATATCCACGCTCTGGTCCGCGACGAGCACGGCAAGAAGATGTCCAAGTCCACGGGCAACGTCATCGACCCCCTGGAGATGATCGACACGTATGGCTGCGACTCCCTGCGCTTCACCCTGACCTCGTTCGCGGCCATGGGCCGCGACATCAAGCTGTCCGAGGCGCGCATCGAGGGCTACCGGCATTTCATCAACAAGGTCTGGAACGCGGCCCGCTTCGCCCTCATGCATGTGGACGGCAGCGAACCCGAGTTCGACCCGGGGACCCTGACCGGGCTGCACCACAAGTGGATCCTGCACCGCCTGGAGGTGCTCAAGAAGGAGCACGCGGCGCAGATCGAGGGCTACCGCTTCAACGAGGCGGCCCAGGGCCTCTACGGCTTTGTCTGGCGCGAGTTCTGCGACTGGTACCTGGAGCTGATCAAGCCCGAACTCTACGGCGAGGACGGGGCGGCCAGGGCCGCGGCGCGCTCGTGCCTGAAGCACGTGCTTTCCGAGATCATGATCGTGGCTCATCCCATCATCCCCTTCGTGACCCAGGAGATCTGGTCCTCTATCCCGGCCCTGGACGCCGAGCTCCTGGCCCACAGACCCTATCCCAAGGCCCGCCCCGAGTGGGAGGACGAGGGGGCCGTGCGCGACATGGAGTTCCTGCAGGGAGTGGTTGTGGCCGTGCGCAACATCAGGGCCGAATTGGGCGTGGCACCGGGCGTGGCCCTGAACGTGCTGGTGCGCGCCGGCGGCGAGGACCAGGCCTTCCTGGTGGCCCACGAGACCGAGATCGCGGCCCTGGCCCGGGTCGGGTCCCTGACCGCGGCCCCGGACATCGAGCCGCCCAGGGGCTGCGCCTCGGCCGTGGTCCGCGGCTGCGAACTCTTCGTGCCCCTGGCCGGCGTGGTGGACTTCGTGGCCGAGCTGGCCCGCCTGGACAAGGAACTGGGCAAGATCACCAAGGAACTCGATTTCGTGACCAAGAAGCTCGGCAACGAGAGCTTCGTCAGCAAGGCCCCCGAGGACGTGGTGGCCAAGGAGAAGGCCAAGGCGGCGGAGTTCGCCGAGAAGAAGGCCGCCCTGGAGCAGCTGCGGGCCAAGGTGCAGGAGTTCGTCGGGTGACGTTCTTCATTCTTGAAAAGGTAAAGGCATGGATTCCCGCCTGCGCGGGAATGACCTTGAAGTGACTCGCCGTCTCGGCGTCATCCCCGCGCAGGCGGGGATCCATGCCTCCTCCCGGCAGTCCGAAGGCCTCCGGCCGCGGACATGGCTGTCCCGGAATATGTAAACCAAAGGAAACATCATGGCCAAAGCGTATCTCATTGGCGCGGGTCCGGGCGACCCCGGCCTCATCACGGTCAAGGGGCAGCGCCTCCTGGGGGAGTGCGAGGTCGTCATCTACGACTACCTCGCCAACAAGAGCTTTCTGTCCCTGTGCCGCCCCGACGCCGAGATCATCTACGTGGGCAAGAAGGGCGGGGAGCACACCCTGCCCCAGGAGCAGATCAACGAGCTCATCGTGACCAAGGTCAGGGAAGGCAAGGACGTGGCGCGCCTCAAGGGCGGCGACCCGTACATCTTCGGCCGCGGCGCCGAGGAGGCCGAGGAACTCCTTGAAGCGGGCCTGGAGTTCGAGGTCGTGCCCGGCGTGACTTCGGCCGTGGCCGGCCCGGCCTACGCGGGCATCCCGCTGACGCACCGCAAGTACGCCTCCTCCGTATCCCTCATCACCGGCCACGAGGACCCGACCAAGCCCGATTCGGCCCACAACTGGCCGGCCCTGGCCACGGCGGCCAGCACCCTGTGCTTCTACATGGGCGTCAAGAACCTGCCCTACATCACGGGCAAGCTCATGGAGCACGGCATGCGCCCCGACATGCCCGCGGCCCTGGTGCGCTGGGGTACGACATCCAAGCACAGGTCCTGGGTCTCCACCGTGAGCGAGATCTCGGCCCTGGCCGAGCGCGAGGGGGTCAAGGCCCCGTCCATGCTCGTGGTGGGCGAGGTGGTGCAGCTGCACGACACCCTGAACTGGTTCGAGAAGCTGCCCCTGCATGGCAAAGGCGTGGTCGTGACCCGCGCCCGCGAGCAGGCCAGCGGTTTGAAGGACACCCTGGAGCGCCTGGGGGCGGCCTGCTACGAATTCCCGACCATCACCATCGTGCCCCTGGAGGACTACGCTTCGGTGCGCGAGGCCATCGACAGGCTTGCCGATTACGACTGGGTCATCTTCACCTCGGTCAACGGCGTGCGCCATTTCTGGTACCAGCTCGAGCTGGTCGGCAAGGATGCCCGGGCCCTGGGGGCCTCGCAGGTGGCGGCCATCGGTCCGGCCACGGCCGAGGCCCTGCTTGAGCGCGGCATCCGCCCCGACTTCATCCCGCCCAAGTACGTGGCCGAGTCCGTGGTCCAGGGGCTGCTGGAGCGCGGTGTGGCTGGCAAAAAGGTTCTCATCCCCAGGGCCAAGGTCGCCCGCGAGGTGCTGCCCGAGGAACTGGCCAAGGTCGCGGCGCATGTCGACGTGCTGCCGGTCTACGAGACGAAGCTGACCCAGGAGGACGGGGCCGAGATTGTCTCGCTCCTGGAAAAGGGCAGGCTGCACTTCCTGACCTTCTCCAGCTCCTCCACGGTGGAGAACTTCTTCGCCCTGGTCCCGGCCGACACCCTGCGTCCCTACGTGGGCAAGGGCCTCAAGATCTGCTGCATCGGACCCGTAACGGCGAAAACCCTGAAGCAGTTCGGCTTCACCCCGGACATCATGCCGGAGGACTACACCATCCCGGCCCTGGTGGGCGCTCTGGTCAAGGGATGAGCCGATGACCATCGCCCTGGGCGTCCTTGTCTCCGGCTCGGGCTCCAACCTGCAGGCCATCCTGGACCGGGTGCGGGAGGGGAGCCTTGACGCGGACATCCGCGTCGTCATCGCCAACAGGGCGGATGCCCTGGGGCTGGCGCGCGCCCGGAAAGCGCGCATCTCCGCGGCCAGTGTCCTGCACACGGACTTCCCGCAACGGGAGGACTTTGACCGCGAGTTGGTCCGCCTGCTGCGGGAGGCGGGGGTGGAGTGGGTGGCCCTGGCCGGGTTCATGCGCATCCTCACCCCCGAGTTCCTGACGCCCTATGCCGGCCGCGTGCTCAACATCCATCCGGCCCTGCTGCCGGCCTGCCCCGGCCTGCACGCCCAGCGGCAGCAGGCCGAGCATGGGGTGCGCCTGGCCGGGTGCACGGTGCACTTCGTGGACGAACAGATGGACCACGGCCCCATCGTCATCCAGGCCGCGGTGCCCGCCTTCGCGGACGATGATGAGGCGTCCCTGGGCGCGCGCATCCTGGACATGGAGCATCGCATCTACCCCCAGGCCCTGCAGTGGATCGCCCAGGGCCGGGTGCGCGTCCAGGAACGGCAGGTGGTCGTGGCCGGGGGAGCCCGTGTTTTTTCCGGTCAGTTCTGGACCAACCCCCCGCTGGAACACCCCTTCAATGGCTAGAAGCGTGTTGAACAATGACCCAGGGGCTGTTCAAAATTTCTTCTGCACGGTGCCTGTGCCCGCATGGGAACGATAAGTTCAAGGCGGCATGCGGACAGAGCGCACGGGGGTGCGAGTTTTTTGGAGCAGCAACAGCAGAAGAGGATTTCTTGAATCCTCCCTGGAGGCCGTCATGCAGGACTTTCAACTGACCCTGACCGATGCAGAAAAGGGTTTCTGCAAGGATCTGGTCCGCTTTGTCATTTCCCGGCATTTGGGGTTGCCCTGCGAGAAACCCAGCTTCGAGTCGGACACTCTGAACGCGGAGCTGGGAGCCTTCGTGACCCTGAAAAAACACGGCCGCCTGCGCGGCTGCATCGGCAATATCGTTGGCCGTGGTCCGCTCATCGCCACCATCGAGCGCATGGCCGGAGCCGCGGCCTTCGAGGATCCGCGCTTCCCCCCGGTTACAGTCGGGGAACTTGAGGACCTGGAAATCGAGATCTCGGTCATGGGTCCCCTGACCCCCTGTCCGGACCCGGAGCTCATCGAGGTCGGCCGGCACGGACTGTACATCCGCAGGTCCATGCATTCGGGCCTGCTCCTGCCGCAAGTGGCCACGGAATGGGGCTGGGACCGGGACACGTTCCTGGACCAGACCTGCGTCAAGGCGGGGCTGCCCAGGGGGACTTGGCGCAAGCCCAAGACCGAGGTGTGGTGGTTCGAAGCCGTAATCTTTTAAAGAAAGGTACATCATGCGCACATTTCTCTTCGTTTCCGCCCTGTTCTGCCTGACCGTCACCACGGCCTGGGCCGGTCCCAAGGTCGCCCTGACCACGAACAAGGGCGTCATTGTCCTGGAACTTGACGCGGCCAAGGCCCCGGTCACGGTGGAGAACTTTCTGACGTACGTGAAAGAGGGCTTCTACTCCGGCACGGTTTTCCACCGGGTCATCAAGGGGTTCATGATCCAGGGCGGCGGCATGGACGCATCCATGTCCCGGAAAAAGGGACACGCCCCCATCAGGAACGAGGCCGCCAACGGCCTGAAGAACGGCAAGTACACCATTGCCATGGCCCGCACCGGGGAGGTCAATTCGGCCACGTCCCAGTTCTTCATCAACACGGCGGACAACGCCTTCCTGGACCACGGCGTGCGCGATTTCGGCTATGCAGTTTTCGGCAAGGTCGTGGAAGGGCAGAAGGTTGTCGATGCCA
>Ga0123333_10006701_pt1 | contig 10037 bp, 7 predicted proteins | sample BioC12SIPDNA_3_FD_89957 | JGI IMG/M metagenome (GOLD analysis project Ga0123333, IMG submission 89957) | Anaerobic biogas reactor microbial communites from Washington, USA - Biogas_R2_B C12 SIP DNA | ecosystem: Engineered > Bioreactor > Anaerobic > Unclassified | place: Washington, USA...
CTTGGCGCTCTCCAACCGCCCGCGGTCCGGATCGCAGAGCGCGGCGATATTGACGCCGTCGATCTTGCTGAACAACCCCATCAGTTCGCCGGCACGACCGCCGCAACTGATAAAACCGAGGTTGATCGCGGCGTTGGGTTTTGCGGCGAAAGTGAAGTGCGCCGGCATGGCCAGCACGGCGCTGGCGGCCAGCCCGCGACGAAGCAGTGTACGACGCGTCAATCGAGCCATTGGACATTCCTCCCGTTTCGTGCCATGCGCTAGCCTGAAGGGTCTTTTTCGAGTCTACGCGCAGACCAACCGGGTCGCAAGTCTTCGAGCAGGCTGCAAACCTGCCCACGACGCATTCCTGATCTTCGCAGGGTATATACGAAGCGCCCCTGGACTGGTATACTTGGGCGGTCCGCCCTGCTCCCAGCGATGCTGGAACTGAGCGGCTTATGCCGCCGTCAGGCTGCCGTAATGGCAGGCAAGGCATCGTCTGTGAAGGAGATGGCACATTGGGTAAGAAGTTGTACGTCGGTAATTTGACCTTCAACACCAAAAGTTCTGATCTCGAACGATTGTTCTCCTCGTATGGAACGGTCCAGAGCGCTCAGGTGATCGAAGATCGCGAAACCGGCCGCAGTAAGGGATTCGGTTTCGTGGAAATGGGCAGCGACCAGGAGGCCCGCGAGGCCATCCAAGCGCTCAACGGAAATGAAATCGACGGCCGTGCTCTGACGGTCAACGAGGCGCGGCCTCGCGAGGAACGGAGCGGAGGTGGTGGCGGCGGCGGAAGAAGAGGCGGAGGGTACGGCGGCGGCCGTTACTAAACAACCACCCGCCAAGAGTCCAAGAAGCAGAGCAGCCCGACTGCTGGGCATCAATTTCCCGCAGCGCCAAGCCGTTGCCCAATTGAGAGCAGCCGGGCTGCTTGATGTTCCGGCAAGCGGTTGTTGCCGAACATCCGTCGAAGAGCAACTCCGATCCTCCGCGACGAACCTAGCCCTTGCCTGGTTGATGCTTTTTGGGCGGAACGATTCGCAATGTGTCGGTCACGCGACGCACCCCTTCGATACCGCCGGCGGCTCGGAGAACCATGCGGCGTTGATGCTCGAACTGAATCGTACCTGAGACCGTGACATCGCCGTTGTGGACGGCGAGGCTGACTCGGCACTGCGATCCGGTGCCGGTTCGCATCATCCGTTGATTGAGCTTCTGCAAAAGGGTCTTATCGGGAACCTGGTTTCTGCGCAGCATCTCGACGACTCCCCATAAAAGAATTTCTCCAGCGAAATAACAACGCTTGGAGGGGGAATCGGCAGTGGAGCCGAGAAGCGGGCGACAGTGAGGATTGCCCTTCCAGCCTTTATTGTATGCTTGCGACGACCGGATGGCAAACGAGAACCCCGCCCTGGGGTAAGGGGATGGGAGTCTTCGCACGACGCTCAGCGGCATTCGCCCAGGAACTTCAACAATTCCTCGTGGAATCTCGGCGGGTCGCTCAAATAGGGCGCGTGGCTGCCGCCGGGCAGAACCACTATGCGACCGGCGAGTACTTTTTGGGCGAGTAACTCGCCGTGGGCGAGGGGGATGATTTCGTCGTGCTCTCCCCAGATGGCCAGCACAGGGGCTTCGATCTGGCCCAGGCGATCCTCATACTGCGGAATCTTCACCGGGGCGATAGCCACAAAGCCGGCGATACGGTGCGGCTCTTCGGTAATCAACGGCAACGCGAAGCGGCCGCTCATCGAAGCCGCCAGGAGCACCGGCCGCTCAACGGCAAGTTCCGTGAACAGCAGGCCCAACCACGTATCGCGCGGATGGGCGGTGGCCGGCGACTGGCCGAATCCGGGCAGGTCGACGGCCACCGCGCGATAGCCCGCCGCGGCTAGAGCCTCCAGCGTGCCGATATCCTTCCAGGTCGATGAGGAGAAGCTCGCGCCGTGCAGGAGCACGACCGGACTGCCGTCCTCGGGACCACAGACCAGATAATGGACACGCTGGTCGGCCACCATGGCCCAGCGGGATTCGATTGGGTTGGCGGAACGCATCACCCCAGGTACGCCTCCTGCTCCTTCAGGATTCGCTGCACCTTGGGCACCTCAACGTCGCGAGGCCGGCAACCGTCCTTGGCGGCAACAGCCGCCGCCACGCCTGCCGCATGTCCGGTGGCGAAGCAGACGGGAATCAAGCGGATGCTATCGGCGGTTCGCAGCGCCGCGGAGATGCAGCGGCCGGAGGCGAGCACGTTGTCGATCGTCTTGGGCAGGAGAGTGCCGTAGGGGATGTGCCATTCGGCGCCGGCGGGCTTGGTAAATCCACCCACCGCCACGACGTCGGGAAACCGGGCGCCGGTTCGGATATGTTCGTGGGTGAGCGTCTGCGTGCCGGCCAACGCGCGGGTGATCCGCACGCCGAGTTGCGGCCCGGTCTCCAATAAAGTGACCTTTTCGTAGCCCGGCGTATTGCGGAGCTTCTGCATGTTCTTCCAGATGAACTGGCGATGGCTCATTTCCAGCCGCGACAGTTCAGCCACGTCCAACCCGTCCGATTCCGGCCCCAACATATTCACCCAGTTCACGCCGGGAATCGGCGTGGGCGAGCCCAGCCCGCGCGGTTTGGGCGACTGTTTGGCCAGCGCCGGATCGACCTTATCGAGATTGCCGATCCGGGAAACCAGTCCGATGTTATAGGTGCGGTGCTCGAACTCGGCGCCGGCCGCCGCGAAGAGATCGCCGTCGCCAGTGGCATCGACCACGTTCTTGGCGAGAATCGCCTGCCTGCCGGACTTGCTCTCGAAGACTGCACCACAAACGGCCTGTCCGTCCATCACCGCATCGACGCCCCAGCAATGCAGGAAGACCTTCACGCCGGCCTCTTGAATCATGTCCAGCATGACGTATTTCAGGGCCTCGGCATCGACGGTCGGGTTGAGCCCGGAACCGCGGTTCATGATGCCCCCTTCGCACTTCTCCAGGCGGCGCATCATCTCTTCGCCAATCCCCATGCAGACCTGTTTCGGGCCTTCGACCATGTGCCCGATCACGATCAGCACCAAACCGCCGGTCCAGAGACCGCCAAAATGATTGTAGCGTTCCACGAGGGTAACCTCCGCCCCGGCCCGCTTGGCGGCGATGGCGGCGGCGACCCCGGCCGGGCCTCCACCCACCACCAGCACGTCGGTCGAATCCAGGAGGGAAAGCTTTCGCTGGGGCTGGATCACCTCGCCATTGACCAGAACCGGACAAGTGGCGGTGGATTGCAGCACCTTGTCTTTGACAACGCTGCCCGTGAATCCGCTGCTCGGTCGCGGCTCATCCGCCCAGGCCGAATCCCCGGCCAAAGCCCCGCCCAGGCCGGCCGACAGTCCCGAGACGCCCAAAACCCGCAGTAGTTCCCGTCGAGAGATCCGTTGGCTCATTGATTGTTCTCCGGTAGCATGGTCTCGATGTTTTCCCATTGGCGGTGAGCATGAAGCTGGTGCAGGCTCACACCGCGGACTATTTTAGCAGAGCGCCGGGTGCAATCCCAGATGGCTGGTACGTTCCGCTTGCCGAGCGGGATCTGCGCGCCGGCAGACCGCACCGCGACGCAAGATCCCGCTCGGCAAGCGGGATCTACCGGCGGCCGGCGCGGACTACTTCCACCCAGTGGCGCGCCTCGACCCCCAGGAAATCGCGGAGTTGGTGCCGACAACTGATGCCGCAGGCCACGATCGTCTTCCCCTCGGCGACCGCTTCCCGCACCGCCGGAAAGAGTCGGTCCTCACCGATCTTCTCTGATAGATCGTGGTGCTCGTACCCGAACGACCCGGCCATGCCGCAGCAGCCGGAATCGACCTCCTGGCAGTTTGTCGCCGGCATGGCGGCAAAGAGCTTGCGGATCGCGACGGTGCCGAACAGCGCCTTCTGATGACAATGGCCGTGCAAAAGGATCTCCGCCACAGGCGACTCCAAAGCAGGGATCTTGCCGGCCGCCACCTCCTCGGCCAGAAAGACGTCGATCATTTTCACGCAGGCGGCGACTCGACGGCCCAGCGCCTCGTCGTCGATCAGGTCGGGCAGGTCGTCGGCCAGCGCCGAGGCGCACGACGGTTCCAGGCAGAGGATCGGCAGACCTTGGCGCGCATAAACGTCGAGGTTCTCCATCGTCCGGGTTCCGTGGCGTTTCGCCGCCCGCACCAAACCCTTGGAGAGCCTCGGCCGCTGACAACACCCCGCCCGGGCGAGAATCACCTCGTAGCCGATCGATTCGAGCAGGTCGACCGCCGCCAGCCCGACGCGCGGTTCCATGTAGTTGGCGTAGGTATCATCGAAAAGGACCACCCGCCCGATACAGGTCGGAGTATGCTGAACACCAATTTGGGCTTCTCTCTCTCGCAGCAGGCTCCGCAGCGATCTGGCCGGAAACGGAGGCATCGGCCGGCGGCGGTCGATGCCCGTTAGCTTTTCCAGCAACCAGCGGTAGCCGGGAAGTTTTTGAAAGAAGTTGACAATCGGTCCCAGCGGTCCGGCGAGTCGGCGGGCGGCGTCGGGCATCGCGCCGACCATCCGGTAGCCCAATGGAACGCCGTGCTCGTCGTGGTGCATCTGCTGGACGTCGGCCTTGAGCTTCGCCATATCGACAGCGTTGGGACATTCGCTCTTGCACGCCTTGCACGACAAACACAATTCGAGCACCTCGCGCATGCGATCCGATCTGAGCGCCTCGGGGCCCAACTGGCCGGACATCCCCAGCCGCAAGGCGTTGGCCCGGCCGCGTGTGGTCGCCTCTTCGTCGCGGGTGGCCATGTAGCTGGGACACATCGTGCCGCTGCCCAGCTTGCGGCAGGCGCCCACGCCGTTGCATTGCTCCACCGCCGCGGCAAACCCGCCCTGCTCGCGGTACTGAAACAGGTTGGCCACCGGCCCGACGAGGTACTGTTCGCCGTAACGGAGATGGCTTGTCAGCGACGGGGTATCGACGATCTTTCCCGGGTTCATCAGGTTGCCGGGATCAAACAGCGCCTTCAGCTCGCGAAACGCCTCGTAGAGTTGCGGGCCGAAGCAGCGGGGAACGAACTGGCCGCGAACCAACCCGTCGCCGTGCTCGCCGGCGAACGAGCCGCCGTAGCCCTGGACCATCTCGAACGCCTGGTCGGCGATGCGGACCATCTTTTCTCGATCTTCCTCCTTGTGCAGATCGAGCATCGGACGGAAGTGGAGGACACCGACACTGGCGTGGGCGTAGACACTGCTGCGGCAGCCGAACTCCTCGCAGAGGGCCTTGAGCCGCCCGACGTATTCGGGCAAGACTTCGACGGGCACGCAGGCATCTTCCACGAACGCCTGCCCCTTGGTCGGCCCCTTGGCGTTGCTGATCAACCCCAGACCGACCTTGCGAACCTCCCAGACCTCGGCCTGTCCGCGGGAATCGGTGCGGACAGGCCAGGCGTAGCCGATCCCTTTCGACCGCAAATCATCGGCAATCCGCTGGATCTTCGCTGCCGCGTCGGCCGGCTCCTCGCCGAAGACCTCGACCATCAAAACCGCGTCCGGTTCGCCCTCGATAAAAGCGGCGAGGTGCCGCGTGGACGCGTTGACCACCGCCTCTCGCAGAACGACGTCATCGAGCAGTTCTACCGCACTGGGGTGGTGCGCGTTGATGTCCACCACGGCGCGGAGCGAATCGAACAGGTCGCAAAAGTGGACGATGCACATTGCCGTCGCCTTGGGCAACGGCTCGAGCTTGATCTTCGCCTCCAGCACGAAGGCCAGCGTCCCCTCGCTGCCGACGATCAGATTGGAGAGGTTCCAAGTGCGGTGTCCGGCATTGTTTCGCCCGCCGATCGGTCCGGTGTAGCCGGCCCCGTCGACAAACTCATCGAGGTTGTAGCCCGACACTCGCCGCATTACCTTGGGATATCGCTGCCGAATTTCATCCTGGTGACGAAGGACGAGATTCTTCACGCCGCGGTAGATCTCGGCCTCGCGCGAATTGCCCTGGCTGGACACTTGCCATTGGTCATCGCCGCACGGTTCCAACTGCATTACCGTGCCGTCGGCGGTCACTACCTTCATGGCAAGCACGTGGTCGATTGTCTTGCCGTAAATAATGGAACGCATACCCGAACTGTTGTTGCCGATCATGCCGCCGATGGTGGCACGGTTGCCCGTCGCCGGGTCCGGGGCAAACTGAAGCCCATGGGGCTTGAAGCGTGCGTTGATTTGATCGCGGATTGCGCCAGGCTGGACGCGAGCCCATCGCTGCCGGGGATTCACTTCCAGCACCTGGTCCATGTACTTCGACACATCGATCACCATGCCGGAGCCGAAGGTCTGGCCGGAAAGCGACGTGGCGCCGCCGCGAGGCGTGATGGGCACCTGGAACCGGCCGGCGATCGTCACCGCCTCGATGACGTCGGCCTCGTCGACCGGCACGACCACGCACTGCGGCAGGATTTGGTAGTGACTGGCGTCGGTGGCATGGAGGCCACGGGTCATGAGATCGAAAAACACTTCGCCACGGAGATTCGCGCGGAGTGCCTGTTCGAATTCGTCGGAGTGTGGCTGGGGCATTGTTGGTTCGTGAGGGGGAGAAGGGGGCTATGCGTCGCGCAAGTCTTGCCGGCACGTCCATTCTACACGTTGAACAACGCAGCGAAAGCCTCCTTCGCGGTCAGTTGCAGACTTGGCACCATCCCGGCGGGACAGCTAGAATGAGAGAAGATGCCGCGAAGGGAAAGTGCGGGGTGGGAGCATGCAAATAAAGTACTCGTCGAACTCCGAAGCGGGTTGATGGATATGGTTCAGATTCGATACACCGGTGACGCTCTTTGGGAAAGGATTGAGCGAGCTGTGGAGAAGGTCAAGGATCGAATGCGGCGGGTTGCACAGGCGCTCGATGCTGGAGGCATTCCTTACGCCATTGTCGGCGGAAATGCCGTGCAGGTTTGGGTCGCCCAGGTGGATGAATCGGCCGTTCGAAACACGAAGGACGTCGACATTATCTTGAAGAGGGACGATTTGACAGCAGCCGTCGATGCTCTGGAAAGGGTCGGGTTCATCTTCCGGCGGGCGGCGGGAGTCACCATGTTCCTGGACGGTCCCGATGCCAAAGCCCGCGACGCGGTACGCGTCGTGTTTGCCGGAGAGAAGGTCCGTCGGGAATATGTTGAAGCGGTTCCCGAGATTGACGACTGTGAACAGATCGAGGAAATTCGCACATTGCCGCTGGAGTCTCTGGTCCGCATGAAGCTGACGAGTTTTCGACGGAAGGACCAAGTGCATCTGCTAGACATGCTCGACGTTGGCTTGATCGACGCAACGTGGCTGGTTCGGTTCCAGCCCGAACTGCGACGTCGACTGCAGGAGTTGATCGACAATCCCGATGGCTAAGCAACATGGCGCCGCGAGCGGAGAGGCGGATACGGAGCAAGAACCATGACGACTATCATCGACGATCCCCGGCTGGAAGATCAACTGCGAGAGCACCGCAAGGTGACGGGCGCCGATCGATACGACGAAGTCTGGGAAGGTGTTTATATGATGGGCCCTCTGGCCAACGATGAACATCAAATGATTGTCACCCGCCTGGCTTATGTCCTGGAAGATATTGTGGGTCGGCCCGGGCTGGGGCAGGTTCGTGCCGGCGTCAACCTCAGCGATCGAGCCGACGACTGGGAGCAGGATTACCGCTGTCCCGACGTGGCCCTGTTTCTCAGCGACGGAGGCGCCGAGAATCTCGGCACCCATTGGATGGGAGCAGCCGACTTTCTTGTGGAAATCGTCAGCCTCCGCGATAAGACCCGCGAGAAACTCCCTTTTTACCAGCGACTCGGGGTGCGGGAACTGTTGATTGTCGACCGCCGGCCATGGCGACTTGAGTTGTGGCGTTGCCAGTCAGGTGTGCTGGTCCAAGTCGCGTCGTGTGAGCCGGGTTCCGACGGAGCATTGCACAGCCGAGTCGTCCCCCTTACCTTTCGCCTGCTTTCCGCGGAACCTCGCCCTCAGATCGAAGTTGCCCACTGCGAGAGCGAGCAACGGTGGCTGCTATAATGTCGGCGGCCAAATCAAGAAGAGATTTTTCCAAGGAGTCCGAACCTTGAGTAGCCACCCGTTCTTGGCGACACTAGTTATGATCCTCGCGGTGCTCTTGTCCGGCTCGCTGTTCGCCGATCCGACGGCGCCGGTGGGAGTCCGATTCTACGTGGCCACCGGCGGAAACGACGCCTGGTCGGGCAAACTACCCGAGCCCAACGCGGCCGGCGACGACGGACCGTTTGCCACCATCGCTCGGGCTCGCGACGCCGTGCGGAAGTGGAAGCAAACCGCGACCGGCGATCAGGCTGTTGCCGTCGAGATCGGCGATGGAACGTACTTCCTCGATCAGACGCTTTCGCTGGGACCGAACGACTCCGGCAGTCCCAAGGCGAGGGTCCGCTATCAAGCCGCGCCCGGCAAAGAGGTCCGACTCTGCGGCGGCCAGTGCGTGCCGCCCGCGGCCTTTCAAGCAGTGAGCGAAAGCAGCGTTCTCGCCAGACTCGAACCGGCCGCCCACGGCAAGGTGCTGGCCGCGGACCTGAAAGCATTGGGCGTTACTCGGCTCGGTGAGTTTCCGGTCCGATACCGCGGCGCGCCGGCGGTTCCCGAACTGTTCTACAACGACGAGCGCATGACACTCGCCCACTGGCCCAACGACGACTGGGCCACCATCGCGAAAATCATCGACTCCGGCTCAAACCCTCGTATCGGCGACCACTCGGGTCGGCCCGGCATCTTTCAGTACGACGGCAAACGGCCCAACCGCTGGAACGTCGAGGCCGGCGTGTGGCTGCAAGGCTATTGGTGCTTCGACTGGTACGATGAGGTGATCCGCATCAAGGCCATCGATCGCCAGAACCGGCAGATCACGCTGGCCGAGCCGCACCTATACAGCGTCAAGCAGGGCAACCCCTCGCCGCGCCGCTATTGTGCGCTGAACCTGCTGGAAGAACTGGACCGGCCGGGCGAGTTCTACATCGATCGGCAAGCCGGACGGCTCTACTTCTGGCCTCCGGGCAACGTCGCGGATGCCCGCATCGTCCTTTCCACGTTGAACGAGCCGGTTCTCTCACTGGAAAACTGCAATCACGTGACCATTCGCGGCTTCATCGTGGAGACCGGGCTAACCGATGGGGTCGAAGTGAGCGGCGGCACGGACGTGCGGATCGAGGCGTGCCGCGTCCGCAACCTGCGGCAGCTTGGCATCCGCGTTTCCGGCGGCGCCGAGCATCGCGTCGAGGCGTGCGACATCCACGACACAGGCACGGGCGGACTGCTCCTCGAAGGGGGCGACCGCAAGTCGCTGACGCCAGCCGGGCACGAGGCGCTGAATAATCACATTTGGGACTTCTCACGTCACCAGTTCACCTCCGCGTACGGGCTCATTTTGGGCGGCGTCGGCAATCGAGCGGCGAACAATCTGGTCCACGACGCGCCGCACCAGGCCATCGGCATCCAGGGCAACGACCACGTCTTGGAATACAACGTGGTGCATCACGTCTGCACGGAAACGGACGACTGCGGAGCGCTGTACAAGGGCCGCAATCCCTCCTGCCGCGGCAACGTGATCCGTTATAACTTCTGGCATCACATCGGCAGTCCGATGGGCCACGGCAACGCCGCCATCTATTTCGACGACGGCGACGGAGGAGACACCGTCTTCGGCAACGTCTTCTTCCGTTGTGGCGAACCCGGTAAAGGCTCCTTCGGCACCGTCTTCTCTCACGGCGGACACGGCAACCTGGCCGAGAACAACATCTTCATCGAGTGCCGCCGCGCGCTTGGCTCGGCCCCCTGGAACGACAAGCGTTGGAAGGCCGCGCTCGGGGGAGGACAGGACTGCCTTTGGACCGAGCGGCTCCTCCAGGAAGTCGACATCACCAGCCCGCCCTATACAACGCGCTACCCGGAACTCGTCGGCTTCATGGATCCGCAGCCCGGCCAGCCACGCGTTAACCGGGCCGTCCGCAATGTGATGGTCCTCTGCGACCAACTCAGCGGCGGCAACTGGCAGTGTCCGCCGGAGGAAAA
>Ga0123333_10006703_pt1 | contig 10032 bp, 7 predicted proteins | sample BioC12SIPDNA_3_FD_89957 | JGI IMG/M metagenome (GOLD analysis project Ga0123333, IMG submission 89957) | Anaerobic biogas reactor microbial communites from Washington, USA - Biogas_R2_B C12 SIP DNA | ecosystem: Engineered > Bioreactor > Anaerobic > Unclassified | place: Washington, USA...
GCTCTGGCCGTCCGCCGCGGCCGTCAGCAGGAGACCCGCGCCACGCCGCTGGAAGCGACGGCGCGGATCGACGCCCGCATCCGCCGCCTCTTTCCCTTCGAACTGACCGAATCCCAGCGGCGGACGATTGCCGAGATCGCCTCCGACATGGCCCGCCCCCTGCCGATGAACCGCCTGCTGCAAGGCGACGTGGGCAGCGGCAAGACGATCGTCGCCGTCTACGCCATGCTGCTGGCCGTGGCGCATCAGACCCAGGCCGCTTTGATGGCGCCGACGGAAATCCTCGCCCGCCAGCATTGGCAGACGCTCCAAAAACTGCTCGCCGGCAGCCAGGTTCGCATGGCGACGCTCACCGGCGGCATGGCCGCGAAGGAACGAAACGATCTGTTGCTGCGGATCGCCGCGGGCGAGGTGGACCTGATCGTCGGCACGCACGCGGTGCTCCACGAGGACGTTCAGTTTCGCAACCTGGGGCTGGTGGTGATCGACGAGCAACATAAGTTCGGCGTCCGCCAGCGGGCGACGTTGCGAAGCGCCGGACCGGCGCCGCACTATCTGGTGATGACTGCCACGCCCATCCCGCGAACGGTCACCCTGGCGCTGTTCGGCGATCTGGAACTGTCGACTCTCCGCGACAGCCCGCCCGGGCGGCAGAAAGTCCGCACATACTTGGTGACGGAGGCCGATCGCCAGCGATGGTGGGACTTCTTCCGCGGCAAGCTGCGGGAAGGCCGGCAAGGCTACGTCGTTGTGCCCTTGGTGGAAGAATCAGAACAACTCGCTGCCGCCAGTCTCGCTACGGCCTACGAGTCGCTAGCCAACGGACCGTTGGAGGCCTTTCGGCTCGGGCTGGTTCATGGACGGATGGCGCCGGAGGAAAAAGACGCGGTGATGGCCGATTTCCGCAGCGGCGAAATCCAAGTGCTGGTGAGTACGTCGGTGATCGAAGTGGGAGTGGATGTTCCCAATGCCACGCTGATGACGATCGAGAGCGGCGAGCGCTTCGGCCTGGCGCAACTTCACCAGCTTCGCGGCCGGATCAGCCGCGGTCGCTATGCGGGTTATTGCAGTGTCTTTGCCGACCCGCAATCGGACGAATCGCAGAAGCGGTTGGAAGCCTTCGTCGGTACGACGGACGGGTTTCGGCTGGCGGAAGTGGATTTCGCGCTGCGCGGTCCCGGCGAGCTGTTCGGCACGCGCCAACACGGCCTGCCGCCGTTTCGCGTAGCCGATCTGCTGCGCGATGCCGAGATTCTCGAGGAGGCTCGCCGCGATGCGCAAGCGCTCATTGCGGCCGATTCGGAGTTGGCGCTGCCGGAGCACGCTTTGCTGCGGCGGATGGTCCTGGCCCGCTACGGCAAAGCGATGGATCTGTCGGACGTGGGTTGAGAGTTGAGAGTGGAGAGTGGAGCGATCCGTCTGGCTCTTGACCCTCGACTCGTCAATAGTCGTACCAGATTCCCAGCCCGAGCTTGTCTTCGAAGCGGTCGTAGAACTCGTATTGATCGCTCTTGCCGGAGTAATACTGCATCCCGGCGCGAAACAGCCCACCGCCGGCGCCGCGCCATGCCAGGCCGGTCTGCAAAACCAGGTTGCCGCCGAAGTCGACTTCTTCGCGGAGGTGGGTGTTGATCGCAAGGAAGGGCGCGGGACGCGGGCCGGTCGGCAGCGCCGGCGCGTACTCGGCGCCGAACTGGAACTCCCAAGGTTCCGAGCCACCTACCGCGTAGAAGGCCCAACCGGCTTCGGCGTAGAGTCGCAGGTCATCGGTGCAATAGAACGAATTGCCCCATACCAGGACGTTGCGGCTGTAGTTGATGCGGTCGAATGTTTGGTAGCGAACCATATACTCGTCGCCGAGGTGGGAACTCAGATGATAGACGGCGAACTTGGTCTGGAAGCGGCGATTGCCGAAACTGAGCGGCATGCCCATGCGAAAATCGGTGGCAACGACGTCCTCCTTGTGCTCCATGTCCAAGCGAGGGAAAGCGGCCCCCTCCAGGTCGATCTGAAAGCCTTCGGGAGAACAGGCGTCGTGGGTTCCGTAGCGGAGGAGCCCAACGCGGCCGCCGATAGCCACGTCCCAAATCCAGTTGCTCTCGCGTTCGTGGACCCACATGCTGGCAAAACGGGGCTCTTTCTGCCCGGCCAGGTAAGATCGGTAGATCAGACCGCTTGGTAGAACCTGCAACGATCGCGGGCTTTCCCCAGAAATCAACTCCGCAGCAGGATTCTCGTTAGCGGCTTCGAATGGCCACGGGGTCGACCGCACCTCATCTTCCAGCGGCGGAAGAATACCCGCGGCTTCTTCCGCGCGGAGCGGATCGACCCCGAGCAGCGGAAACAGCCACAGCAGGGCGGCCACAAAGATGGTGAATCGGCAAAAAGCCCGCGGGCGGAAAAGATCTCGCATTCTCTCTGTTCTCACTCCGCCGATCTACGTCTCCGGGTGCTTCCTTAGAGCCTATCCCAAAACCTTAGCGGAGAGGGGGACAGGCACATTTTGCTCCGAAGACTCCGCAAAATGAGCCAGTCCCCGGCGGTTTTGGGATAGGCTCTTAGTACACGCCGGCCTCCTGAATAAGAGTATCGTCACCAGCGATAGAATCACCCAAGACGAATCAGCCGGTGGGGGAGCAGTTTCGTACGACGCTAGCCCGCTTGAGCCTTTTTCATGCATGGCATAGAATTTCGACGATTCGTCGAAACAGCAAGCAGCCCGACTGCTCGCAGCAGCCGGGCTGGTGAACCACTCTTGCGTCTGAACTAAGCCCTTCCGTAGGGCGGGAGACCTTCTTGCCATGGAACGAACGCTGGTCTTGCTGAAGCCCGACAGTGTTCAGCGGCGACTGGTGGGCCGTATTCTTGCCCGATTAGAGGACAAGGGATTCAGCATCATTGCCATGAAAATGATGCGGGTCTCTCGGGAGTTGGCCCGGCGGCACTACGCCGAGCACGTCGCCAAGGACTGGTATCCGGAGTTGGAGGCTTTCGTCACCGGTGCGCCGCTTGTGGCGGCGATCGTCGAAGGCCCCCAAGCGATTCGCGTTGTCCGCGAAATGGTCGGCGCGACCAACGGGCTCAACGCGGCGCCCGGTTCGATTCGAGGCGACTTCAGTTCCAGCCGCCAGATGAACCTGGTCCACGCTTCCGACGGCCCCGCCGCGGCTCACCGCGAGATTGGCACCTTTTTTCAGACCGACGAGATCCACAGCTACGAAGCGACGATTCGCCCCTGGTTGCGTGCGCCGACAGAAGACTAGCCTGCCGCTTCGCCAACCGCGGTGCGTCGAATCCTGCGCGACGACGGCGCGATGCTTTCCCGCCATTTGCACTCTGATTCCACGCTCCGATATAATGGCGGCCAAAGATCTCTCTAGAGGAGTACGGACCATGCAGCGATGCGCCATCGGCTATCTGATTCTGCTTCTGGGCCTCGGCGGAACCGTTCTTTGTCGTTCGGCCACCGCGGAACCCCGGCTCGAACACGGACTTCATTACACCGAGCCCGCGACGGTCTGGGACGAGGCCATGCCCCTGGGCAACGGGCTGCTCGGGGCGCTGGTCTGGGGCGAAGGCAAGCCGCTGCGGATCTCGCTGGACCGCACCGACCTCTGGGATCTGCGGCCGGTGCCCGAGTTCCAAACGGCCGACTATTCGTACCCAACGATGCGGCAGTGGGTTCGAGATAAGCGGATCGAGGATCTGCACCGCCTCTACGACAATCCTTACCGCAATCCCGGTCCGACGAAGATCCCCGCGGGGCGGATCGAATTGACGTTCGACGACCCGTGCGTCTTCCAAGATGCCTCGCTCGACCTCGGCCAGGCGGTCTGCGCGGTGCGATTCGGCGATGGTGCCGCCGTGCGTGTTCTCGTCCATGCCGGGCGACCGCTGGGCGTGATCCAAGTCGCCTCACGCAAGCCTACCTCCGTTGTGCTGATTGCGCCCCCTTTTGCGGGCAAGGCCACCGAAGGGAAGACCGAGGGGAGCGGCCACGGCGATCTGGCCACATTGCAGTATGAACCGCCCACGGAGCAGCGCGGCGATGCCTGGGCGGGATACCTGCAGAAGGGCTGGGGAGGCTTTCGTTTCGCGGTGGCGATTGCCTGGCGGCAGTCGGAATCCGGCTGGCTGGGCGTGTGGTCGATTGCCACCTCCAAGGAGTCCGACGACCCGCTGGCCGCGGCGCGGATACGCTGCGAAGAAGCTCTCGAGCAAGAATTCGACGCCTTATCGCGAGATCACCAGCGCTGGTGGGAGTCGTACTGGAACCGAGCGTCGGTTACGGTGCCGAATCCGGTCGTCGAGCGGCAGTGGTATCTCGAAACCTACAAGTTCGGCGCGGCGACCCGCCCGGATACGCCGCCGATCACGCTCCAGGGCCCTTGGACGGCCGACAACATGAAGATCCCGCCGTGGAAAGGCGATTACCATCACGATTTGAATACCGAACTGAGCTACTGGCCCGCCTACAGCGGCAATCGGCTCGACGGCGCGTCCGGCTACGTGCGATGGCTGTGGGACACCCGAGATACCTCCAGACAGTGGACGGCGCGGTTCTTCGGCCTGCCCGGGTTGAACGTGCCGATGACGTCCGACCTCGAGCAGAACCAGATCGGCGGCTGGCACCAGTACACACATTCCGCCACCACCGCCGCCTGGCTCGCGCATCACTTCTGGCTGCACTGGCGGTATAGCATGGATCGGCAGTTTCTCAAGGAAAAGGCGTATCCCTGGCTCAAAGACGTAGCCACGTTCCTGGAATCTGTCACGGAAAAAGGCCCCGACGGCAAGCGGACTCTGCCGCTGAGTTCATCCCCGGAGATCAACGACAATCGTCTGGAAGCATGGTTTCCCTCGATCACCAACTACGACTTGGCCCTGATTCGATGGACCCTCGAGAAAGCAGCCGAACTGGCCGGGCTGGTGGGCGAAGCGGGCGAGGCGGACCGCTGGCGCCGAGTCCTCTCGGAGATGCCCGACCTGGCTGTCGATCCGGGCGACGGCAAGCTGCTCGTGGCCAAAGGCTTCCCACTGGCAGCCTCGCACCGCCATTTCTCCCACCTGATGGCGATCCATCCGCTCGGGACGATCTGCTGGGAGAACGGGGAGCGCGACCGCACGATCATCAAGGCGTCGCTTGCCGACCTCGATGCGAGGGGCACGAAGCAATGGTGCGGCTACAGCTTCTCCTGGCTGGCCAACCTCGCCGCACGGGCCCGCGACGGCGAGAAGGCCGAGCAGGCGCTGGAGATTTTTTCGCGCGCCTTCTGCCTGCGCAACGGCTTTCACTGCAATGGCGATCAATCGGGCAAGGGCTACTCCAATTTCCGCTATCGACCCTTCACGCTGGAGGGCAATTTCGCCGCCGCCGCCGGCTTGCAGGAAATGCTTCTGCAAAGCTACAGCGGCGCCGTTCGCCTCTTCCCAGCCGTCCCGGCGAACTGGCGCGACGTCGCCTTCCGGGGTCTGCGGGCGGAAGGGGCATTTGTCGTCTCCGCCGACCGCAAGGACGGCCGCACCGCATCGGTGCGGATCCTTGCCGAGGCAGGGGGCCCACTGCAACTTGAGAATCCATTCGGTGCGGATGGCTATTCGCTGACCGGCGCCGCGCCGGACAGCGTGCAGACGCAAGGCCAGTATCTGCTCCTCGACATGCTGCCCGGACAGACCGTAACATTCTCTCGCAAGTAAAGTGCGGGAGTGCCTCTGTTTCCGCGGGCGCTTCCGAGGGATAGCGGTATGCATGGCGTGGCGAGGGAGAGCGTGGAGCGAGGCGTTTGCGGTTTCCCGCGGATTGCCTTAGGGATGGTAGGGCTTATTGGGAACGTAGACCATTTCCGACCCCAATGTCTGTCGGCCCAGCAGTTCATCGCGGAGTTCTCGATGGCGGCAGGCTGCGGTACCGTCTTTCCGGGTGACGATGCGTGCGGCGGCGGCGGCGATTTGGCCGGCGATGCGAGCATCGGCCCCGGAGGCCAGGGCGATGCCGAGGGCGGCGAGGAAAGTGTCGCCGGCACCTATTGCCCGCGAGTTCGGCACCGGTTGGGCCGCGATCCGCTGCGGCGGACAATCACGCTGAAAGATCACGGCTCCGTCGCAGTCGAGCGTGACCGCCACGATTTCGGCGCCGGTTGCTGCGATCAGCGGCGCCCCCCAAGACAAAACGGTCGCCATCTCAATGGGACATCCATCACCGCTCTGCTCCAGCAACTGCGCGGCTTGCGCTCGATTCGGCTTCACCGCGGTTACGCCCACGTCGCGGTACCGTCTCAGGTTTTTGGAGTCCACGACCACGAACCGCGGCGATTGTGATTGAAGCGCCGCCAAGGCGGCCAGCACGCTCGGCGTTAAAACACCGTACCCATAGTCGGACACGATGATCAGATCGCAGCGATCGAAAACCTCAGCCAACCGATCGATCAAGGCTCGCTGGCTAGCGGAGGAGATCGCGGCGACGTCACCTTGGTCGAAGCGGACGAGAATCTGGCCATCGGCCACGACACGATTCTTGGTCAAGGTCCGCCGGCCGCGTTCCCACAACAGGTGCTCGGTGGAGACTCCCGCGCTTTGCAGTGCCTGCTCGAGCAGGGCGCCTTCCGGATCGTCGCCGCGCACCGCCAGGCAAATTGCCGCCGAGCCCAAGCCGGCGACGTTGGCGGCGACATTGGCCGCACCGCCGGGGAATTCGTTTCGCCGGGCGACAGCGACCGCCGGGACGGGAGCTTCCTGGCAGATTCGCCCGGCAGCTCCCTCGAGATAAACATCGAGCATCGCCTCGCCGAGGACGACCGTGCGGATACCCGAAATCGCATCGAAAACGCCCGAGACGTCCATGTGCTCGTATCCTTTGAGAAAACCAAGCGGGCTCCGCCGCCGGGTGGGAAGTATAGCACCGCAGGCAGTTCCCAGGAAGGCGAAAATGGGAAAGTGCAGGCGGCTTCATTCCGTGGCCCGCCTACACGGTCCCGGTCCTGCCGGGTGGCAGGTAACCCTTTTCCACGGCGTCGCGAATCAAGCCGACGACGTGGCGCCACAGTTCCGGCGCACCTTCGGCGATCGACCGGTTGCGCTGGATCACCTGGTCGGCCGTGATGCCGTGATGCCGCCAGGCTTTGCCTTGGGTGTAATAGTTGTGAAGAATCGGCTGGAAGCGGTCCAAGGCGGTGGCGTAGCGTGCCTCGGGTGTCTGCCGGGCTTCAAACTCATTCCACAGCGAACGGATTTCCGTCGCCTGATCCGTCGGCAGGATGTTGAAGATCCGCTCTGCTGCGCGCTGCTCACGTAATTCCTTGTCTTTCGCGCCGACCGTGTCGTAGGCGAATGTGTCTCCGGCGTCGATCTCCACGAGATCATGCACGACAACCATCTTGAGCACCCGCAGCAGATCCAGGCCCGGCTCGGCGGCATACTCGCCCAGCAGCAAAGCCAGTGCCGCCAGATGCCAGGAGTGCTCGGCGTCGTTTTCCCGCCGGGATCCGTCCATGAGCCAGGTTTGCCGAACGACATGCTTGAGCTTGTCGATTTCGACAAGGAACTCAATCTGACGAGACAGACGCGAAGGTTCGGTCACGAGGCGTCTTTCCTTCGGGTCCGGGAGGTTCCGCTTGCCGACTGCCCCATCCGGCCTGCGATACGCAGGGCCAACTCCAGCGCCTGTTCGTAGTTGAGCCGCGGATCGACGTCGCTGAGATAGGCGCGATCGAGATCGGCCTCCGTCAGTCCCCTCGCCCCGCCGACACACTCCGTGACATTCTCCCCCGTCATCTCGAAATGCACACCGCCGAGAATCGAGCCTTTGCGATCGTGCAGATCGAACGCCTGCTCGAGTTCGGCCAGGATATCGTCGAAATTGCGTGTTTTCACGCCACGATTCGTCCGGATCGTGTTGCCGTGCATCGGGTCGCAGCACCAGAGCACGGTGCGGCCTGATTTCGCCACGGCATCGATCAACGGCGGCAGGCAATCGGCGATCCGCTTGCAGCCGAAGCGATGGATCAACGTCAACCGGCCGGGTTCGTCGGCGGGGTTGAGGATTTCGATCAGTGAAAGCAACTCTGCCGGAGCGATCGACGGCCCGATCTTCACCCCGATCGGGTTGGCAATGCCGCGGAAATACTCGACGTGGGCGCCGTCCAGCGCCCGCGTTCGTTCGCCGATCCAAGGGAAGTGGGTGCTGAGATTGTACCAGTGCAACCGGCGGGGAACCTGCCGGGTTTGGACCTGCTCGTAGTCGAGGTGCAACCCCTCGTGGCTGGTGAAGAAATCGACGCGGCTGAACTCGCCCAGTGTACGTCCGGCAAGGGTCTCCATGAACCCCACGGCATCGACGATGGCGCCGGTGATCCTGCGATATTCGTCGGCCAGGGCCGCGTACTTGACAAAGTCGAGATCCCACAACTCGGGATGATGGACGTCGGCGAAGCCGCCGTCGACGAGGCCGCGTATGAAATTCAGCGTCAGCGCCGCTCGCTCGTAGCCCCGCAGCAGCAGTTCGGGGTTCGGGATTCGATCCTCAGGCGTGAAGCCTTTGCGGTTGATCAGATTGCCGCGGTAGCTGGGCAGCGAAACACCGTCGCGGGTTTCCGTTTCGGCCGAGCGAGGCTTGGCGTACTGTCCGGCAAAGCGGCCGACTCTGATCACGCGCTTGCGCGAACCGTAGACCAGCACGATTCCCATTTTCAAGAGGATCTTGAGCTTGTTGGCGATGGCGCTGGACTGGCAGTCTTCGAAACATTCCGAGCAATCGCCCCCTTGCAGAAGAAACCGTTCGCCGCGGGCGGCGTCGGCCAATTGCGATTTGAGGTTTTCGACTTCCCAACTCGTTACCAGCGGCGGCAGCCTGGCCAGGCTGGCGAGCACACGGCCCAGCGCCTCGCAGTCCGGGTAGGTAACGCGCTGGGCGATTGGTTTGTCGTGCCACGAAGTGCAAGACCAGGGGCGGGGTTCAACGGAAGTGGGGTTCATCTTGCAGCAGGGTTCTTTCGTCCATCCTAACGCGGCCCGCGGCCGCAACCAAAACCGTTCCACCGCAACGGCCAACGGAGGCTGCGTGAGAGTTGCAGCCCCGATGATAAAGAAGAGCTTATCGGTTGAAAGAAGTCAAGCAGGTGGGGCTCGAAAGCCTGACGTACCATGGCAGCGATGCCTTACCGCTGCGATTCCTCCTCGATCTCGGTGATCGGCTTCATGGTATAGAGATAAGTTTTCATCGCCTCATCCAGCGGTGGCATCCGCCGACGCAGCCATTCGAGCGTCATGGCGGCGTGTTCGATCTCTTCGTCGCGGTTGTGGATCAAGACGGCCTTCAACGACTCGTCGGCGGTGACATCGGCACGCTGGTTGTACCAGTCGATCGCCTCCAGCTCTTCGATGACGCTGGAGAGGGCTCGATGGACGTCGCGGGTTGCGGGAGAGAGTTCCGATACCGGTTCATGGTAAGGGAGGGCCATGACGTTCTGTCTCCGGGGTGCGAGGTCTTCTCAATCGCGAAAGGCGGACGACGGAACGTCCCGCCTACACGGGGCGGCTGCCACAGTCGTCGAGATGAAATCGCGTCTGGGCATCGTGCTGCCAGCGTTTCAGTTTCCGTTGCAGGGTGCGGACTGAGATGCCGAGCGACTGGGCGGCCTGAGTGCGGTTGCCGGCAAAGCGGTCGAGAGTTTGCCGAATGGCGACCTTCTCGATGTCCTCCAGCGAGAATCCTTTAGGGATATCAAAATGGGGGGCTCGGACAGGCTTGCCATTGCGGGCCATCGGAGGCAGATCGACCATGGTCAGCGCGGTAGAGCGGGCCAAAACCACCATGCTTTCGACGCAGTTGCGGAGCTGGCGAACATTGCCCGGCCAATCGTAGGTTTCGAAATAGTCCATCAGATCTTCTTCGAACACGCATTTTTGCCGGTCGTTGGTGCGGCAGACCTGCTCGAGGAATGTCTCGGCGAGAAGCCGAATGTCTTCGCGACGGTTGCGCAACGGCGGCAAATCGATGGCGACCACATTCAAACGGTAGTAGAGATCCTCGCGGAA
>Ga0123333_10006704_pt1 | contig 10032 bp, 5 predicted proteins | sample BioC12SIPDNA_3_FD_89957 | JGI IMG/M metagenome (GOLD analysis project Ga0123333, IMG submission 89957) | Anaerobic biogas reactor microbial communites from Washington, USA - Biogas_R2_B C12 SIP DNA | ecosystem: Engineered > Bioreactor > Anaerobic > Unclassified | place: Washington, USA...
CCGAACCGGCCCGTGATGTAGTCTTCGGTTTCTTTTTTCACGGGTTTGGTGAACAATTGCTTTGTCGAGCCGAACTCCACCAGGGTTCCTTCGTAGAGAAAGGCCGTGTAGTCGGAGACCCTGGCCGCCTGCTGCATGTTGTGGGTAACGATGATGATGGTGTATTCCCCGCGCAGCTCTCCGATCAGGTCTTCGATCCGCGTGGTGGAACGCGGATCGAGCGAGGAACACGGCTCGTCCATGAGAATGATTTCCGGGTTGACGGCGATCGCCCGGGCGATGCAAAGCCGCTGATGCTGGCCGCCGGACAAACCCAAGGCGGAATCGCGCAGCCGGTCTTTCACTTCGTCCCAGAGCGCCGCGCGGCGAAGACTTTTCTCCACCGTCTCGTCGAGTACTCGACGGTCGCGGACGCCGGCGATCCGCAGGCCGTAGGCGACGTTCTCGTAGATCGACTTGGGGAAGGGAACGGCTTTTTGGAACACCATGCCGACCCGGCGGCGCAGTTCGATGACGTCCAAGGCGGGGTCGTTTACCTCTTGGCCGTCCAAAAGGATGCAGCCGGTAATGGAAACGTCGTCGATCAGATCGTTCATGCGGTTCAAGCATCGCAGCAGCGTCGATTTGCCGCAGCCGGACGGACCGATAAGCGCGGTTGCTTGATAGCGCGGGAAATCCATCGTGATGTCGAACAACGCTTGCGCGTCGCCGTAAGCGAGACAAAGGCCGCGTGTCTGAACGACGGCATTAACGGCCGGGGCCGCGGGGGCGGGAATCAGCGGTTCGGCATGAAAACCGTCCGCGTCGTCGGCGGCGTGGCGGGGATGGCGTTTCGCATTGATCGGTTCCGCCCGGCGGGGCGCCTCCAGCGCGGCGTTCATGGTTTGGTTCTCTCCTGTTTTCATGGGTGTTGTCAAATCGTCCGCGTGAGAAGGCGTTTTCGCATTCGGTTCCGCAGGGCAATCGCCGCGCTGGACATCGCCAACACGATGGCCAGCAGCAGCAGCGTGGTAACGTACACCATCGGCTTGCTGGCCTCGACGTTTGGAGACTGAAAGCCCGCGTCGTAGATGTGGAATCCGAGGTGCATGAACTTTCGTTCGAGGTGCATGAAGGGAAACGTCGCGTCGAGCGGCATCTGCGGGGCCAGTTTCACCACGCCCGTTATCATCAGCGGCGCCACTTCGCCGGCCGCCCGCGCCATTGCCAAGATGAAGCCGGTCATCATTCCGGGCGAAGCCATGGGCGCTAAGACGCGGACCAGCGTCTGGAACTTGGTTGCACCCAGCGCGTATGAACCGTCGCGGACGGCCCGCGGTATCGAGCGGAACGCTTCCTCCGTGGATACGATAACCACCGGCACGGTGAGCAATCCCAGGGTGAGGCTTGCCCAAAGTATGCCGCCGGTGCCGAAGGTGGGAGTGCCGACCGCGACCCGCTCGGGAAAGAACCACTGGTCGATCATTCCGCCGATTCCGTAGACGAAGAATCCGAGTCCGAAGATTCCGTATACGATCGAGGGTATGCCGGCCAGATTGTTCACGGCGATTCTAACCAGTCGCACGAGAGAGCCGTCTTTGGCATACTCTCCCAGGTAGATGCCCGCCAAAACGCCCAGGGGGAAACAGAGCACGGCCATCATAAAAATCAGCATCACGGTGCCGAAGATTGCCGGAAACAGGCCGCCTTCGGTGTTGGCTTCGCGGGGGTTTTCCCAAAGCAACTCTTTTACCTTGCTCAGGTAATGCCGGCACTTGGCCGCAAAACTCATCGAATTGGGATGGTAGTACCGGACGATGTTTGTCAGCGGGACGGGCGTTTCCCGACCGTCCGGGCCGGCCATGACGACGACGTTCCGACGCAGGTCGGCAAGCGCCTGCTGCTGGCGGCGCGCGAACCGGTCGGATTGCTCGCCGATCCGACGGCGCGTCTCTTCGAGTTCTTCAATGCGGCGGTCGAGATCGGGCCGGCCGCCGGCCTCGCGGCGATACTGCAATCGCAGCAGCTTGTCGCGAGTTCGATGCAATTGATTGCTTAGCGCGAAGAGTTCGCCGCTGACGGGGCCGACTTCCTCGGCCGCTTTGCGTCGAATGGATTCCAGCGCGGTATGCATGGCGTCGGGCGGCAGGGCGGCGCCGCGCGTGGATTGCCCGGTTCCGCTTGGCGCGGCTCCCGGGGTAATATCCGGCCCGTCGAGGCGGACCGCGTAGCCGTGGAAGTCGCCGTGTTCGACGCGTTCCAAAACGCAGAGGTCGGCCGGCGCGGTCATTTTCCGAATGGCTTTTTCCCCGATCCAACGGAAATCCTGCCGTTTTGGGTCTAGCTCCCGGTTGCCGGTTTTGAACTGGATGCTCGACTTTCCGGTGTCGGGGTTGACTTCTTTGCGGACGATTCGGCCCAGGAAGCGGCCGCCGTCTTCCAGTTCGACTTGCATGATATTTTCGGGCCAGAAGACTCCCAATCCGCCCGCCATCACCACGGCCAGCAGAACGACGATCAGCAGCAGCATTCCGGCCAGTGCGGCGGCGGTTGCCCAGACCTGCGGCTCGCCGCGGCGCAAATAATTGGCGAAAGCGGGCGCAAAGGGTGAGCGGCGCGAGATTGGTGCGCGCCCGCCGGGGACAGACCCCGTCGGCCGCTGATTCGGATTTTCTCGATTTTCACTTTTCATCATTTGCCATGCGCTCGGTGAGCGTTTAGGCCCGGTAAAACAATTTCTGTCGGATATTCCGTGGGGCAGGTTTTCAACCTGCCGTGTTATTTCCAGTTTGAAGCAGGTTGCAAACCTGCCCCACGACACTTATTGATTCGTCGGTCCTTACTCTGCCCTGGCGGTAAAGAGAACATTTATCGTCACAACCTTCCGAATCGTTTTCGGAGGCGTTGGCGGACCAATTCCGCCGCGGTGTTCACCGTGAATGTCAAAATAAACAACAGCACGGCGCATAAAAACAGGACTCGATATAGCGTTCCGCCCACCGGTGCCTCGGGTATCTCCACGGCGATGTTGGCCGAGAGCGTCCGCATTCCGTTCAGCGGGTTCCAATCGAGGATCGGCGTGTTTCCGGTGGCCATCAAGACGATCATCGTTTCGCCCACGGCCCGGCCGAAGCCGATCATCATTGCGGCGAATATGCCCGGACTGGCCGACGGCAACACCACGCGCCAGAGCGTCTGCCAACGGCTCGCGCCGACGGCCATCGAGGCTGCCGTCATGCTGAACGGAACGTTCGAGAGCGAGTCTTCGGCGATGGAAAAGATGACCGGAATGACCGTAAACCCCAAGCCGAAGGCAATGATGATGCAATTCCGCTGGTCGTATTGCATGCCCAGCGGTCCTTCAAAGAGCCAGCGGCGGAAATTGCCGTCGAACAGCAATTCCTCCAACGGCGCCGCCAGATACGCGGCGGCGGCTACGCCTGCGATCAGCACGGGCAGTGCCGCCAAGAACTCGCGGCCGTTTTCCACGCGCTTCGCCCAGGCGAATCGCCGCAGGAATTGCCACAGCACCAGGAAGACCGCGAATGTAGCCGGCACGGCGGCCAGACTGATGAAAAACGCCAGTATCCATCGTTCGATGATCGGGGCCAGCCAGAGAGCGATCAAAAATCCGATCACCACCGACGGCATCGTGGCCATGATTTCGACCGCCGGCTTGATTGCGTTGCGGAATCCCGGGGTCGTGAAATAGCTCAGATACGTCGCGCCGAAGAGCGCCAGCGGCGCGGCAAAGAGCATGGCGTAGAACGTGCCTTTCAGGGTGCCGAAAATCAGCGGCACGAGGCTGTACTTCGGCTCGAAATCCTCGCCGCCGGTGGTTTGCCAGACGTATTCCGGCCGTTCGTAACCCTCGTAAAATACCTTGCCGAAAAGCGTCTTCAGACTGATTTCCGGATAGCCGCCGTCGATTCGCCATGCGGTCAGTTGCCCGGCGGAGTCCAGTTTCAGGAGCACGTCGCCGCGCTGTCCCAAGGCCAGATGGCGGACGGGGTTGTCGCGATCTGGGGCAAAGGAAAGCAAGTGGCGTTCGCTGGTCATGTAGTCCAGATGCGTCGCGCCGTCTTGGCCGAGACTGACCAGCGATTTTGTCCGGCCGGAGGGTATGATTTCGCGGACGGCGCTTCGGTGCGGCTGAAGGCGATGGATTGCCCGCAGTTTTCGCGTGCCGTCGGCGTTTACCGGCGTCCAGGTGGTCAATTCGCCCGCGGCGTCGCCGACGGCCAAGGAGACGTCGCCAAGCACGAGGGCCAAGGCCGTTATGGCTCGGCCGTCGGAAAACGCTCGGACCACTTCCCGCCGGGCGACCGCGCCTTTTTCATCCAGTTGCCAGCGGATGAGTCGGCCGTCGTTCGTTCCCGCGTAGAGGGTGTCGCCGTTTTGGTCCAGGGTGATTATTTCGACGCTCGGGAGGAGGTCTTCCCGCAGCACGGTGCGGTGTGTGTTGACTTCCACGTCGCCGAAAATGGTTTTGGCCTCGACCCGCCGTAAAATGTCGATTGTGCCGTCGGCCAACCGCGCGACGCGGGTGATCGTGCCCGAGTCGGACCGCCGGATGAATGTCTGTTGGCACTCCTGGCTCTTCTCGGCGGGCACTTCGGCCAACACGCGCGTCACGTGGCGGGGGGCGTCGGGATCGCCGGGTTCCGCGCGCCGTGCGGCGATTTCAACCAACGACGCCCCGCCGTCGGACCACCAGAGCGAGTATCTGCCCCCGCTCAGCGATTCCACGCCCCGGAGCGTTCTGCTCGCGTCTCCGTCGGATGAAGGCGGACGCTCGCGGCCGAGCAAACGGCCGTCGCGGAGGTCGATGCGGGCGACCGTGCCATCGCTCGACCAAACGAAGCCGGTAACATCCACGCCGTCCATTCCACAGTCGATTCCCAGCCGCAGCAGCTTGTCTTGCGGCAGCGAATCGGGCAGGCGGCCGACGGCAATCAACTCGGCGCGCGGCTGCTGAAACAATGGAATCGTCACGCCCACGATCAAGGCCAAAATGGCGGCCACGCCGGCAATGACCGTGATCCCGCCGAGGGTGATTACCCACCGGGCGATTCTGTCGCGCCGTTTAGTTCGGCGGGTCGAAGCTCGGTTCATTTTCGACATGGCTTTGCGGGCCGGCCGCGATTATTTCAACAATTCCAACTGTTTTTCGACGACTTTGGCGGGCAGGGGACCATAGCCGTCCTTGGCGACAATTTCCTGCCCTTCCCGGGAGAGCACGAATTTGAGAAACTCCTCGACGAGCGTGGGCATTGGCTCGTTCGGTTTCTTCGACACATAGACGTACAACGCCCTGGCCAGCGGATAGTCGCCTTTCATGGCGTTCTCGAAAGTGGGTTCAACCATCGGCGACTTGTCGTCTTTGGCCAGCGGGATTGCGCGAACGTCCGAGGTGCGATAGCCGATGCCGGAGTAGCCGATGCCCGCTCGGTCGGCGGCCACGCCGTTGATCACGGCCGCCGAGCCGGGCTGCTCCTTGACGGTATCCTTGTAATCGCCCTTCAACAGCGCGACTTCTTTGAAGAAGGCGTAGGTGCCGCTGGCTGAATTGCGGCCGTAGAGGCTCACGGGCATCGAGGCCCAATTCCCGGCCAAGCCGAGTTGCCCCCAAGTGGCAATGTTCGGGGAACCGCTCTTGCGGGTTTTCGAGAAAATGCCGTCAACCTTGGCCAATGTCAGTCCATTGATGGGATTGTCCTTGTGGACGTACACGGCGAGGCAGTCCAGGGCCACGCTGATCCGCGTCGGTCGAAAGCCGCGGTTCTTTTCGAAGGCGTCTTCCTCTTCCAGCTTCATGGTCCGCGACATCGGTCCGAGTTGGGCCGTGCCCGCCGCCAAGGCCGGCGGGGCAGTGGCCGAACCCTTCCCCTCGACTTGAATCTTCACGTTGGGGTAGAGCTTGTTGAACGACTCGGCCCAATAGGTCATCAAGTTGTTAAGCGTGTCAGAGCCGATGCTGTTCAGACTGCCGTCCACGCCGGATACTTTTACATAGCTCCGCAAGCCTGGATCGACCGCGTCCGCGGCGCAAACGCGATGCGCGGCGGCAGACAACCCCGCCAGGCATATAACTGCGACGATAACTACCGCTTTTCTCCCAAAATTGCCGAACGACGGCATGGCTGTTTCTCCTTTGTGTGCGTGCATTTTACTGGGACGCCGTCCCGATTTTCGCAAGGGCGAAGGCGTTGACCGCCAACGGGGCTTTCCCGCCGCGATAATGGGGCACGGACCTAACGATCACGACCAGTCTATGTGCCGCCGGTTAGATGAGTGTGGGCGGACGGTTAGAAATCGGTTAGCCCGTCGAATCGAGCGAAGAGGCGGGCAGCCGCAGGCGGAAAACACTCCCCTTGCCGACCGCGCTTTCCACGCCGACCGAGCCGCGATGGGCCAAGGCGATGTGCCGGACGATGGCCAACCCCAAGCCCGTGCCTCCCAGTTCCCTGCTTCGGGCCTTGTCCACGCGGTAGAAGCGTTCGAATATCCGCGGCAGGTGTCGGGCCTCGATGCCGCAGCCGTGATCCTTCACTTCGATCGTCAATTCCGCCCCTTCGCGTGCCGCCCGCAACTCGACGACGCCCCCTGCCTCGCTGTACTTCACGGCGTTGTCCAACAGATTTACCACGGCCTGCTCCAGCAGTGCCGCGTTGATTTCGGCGGAGAGGTCGTCGGGACAGGATAGTACGATCTCGACCGACTTGCCGACTGCCCGCTTCTCGCACATCTCCGCGGCCGCTTGCAGCGTGCCTTTTATTAACTCCGGCGCAAGCTCGATCAGTTGCTCTTCCGAACCCCGCTCGATGCGCGAGAGCGTCAGCAGATCGGCGATAATGGCGTCCAGCCGGTTCACCTGCCGCAGCATGATTTGCAGGAAGCGCTGGGCGTTTTCCTTGTCCTCGATGGCGCCGTCGGCGAGGGTCTCGATGAACCCTTTGATCGACGTGATCGGGGTTCGCAGCTCGTGCGATACGTTGGCCACGAAGTCGCGGCGGACCTCTTCCAAGTGCCGCAGCCGCGTGACGTCGTGCAAGACGATCAGCACGCCCAACTTGCCGTGTTGGGCGTCGTGCAGTGCGGTACCGTGTGCGCTTACCCAGCGTTCGCTCTGCCCGTGTATGCGAATCTCGCCCTCGACCGGCGCCGAGGCGTCCAAAGCGGATTCGATGAACTGGAGCAAGTCGGCCTTGCGGATCACTTCGTATACGCCGCGGCCGCGCAGCCGCTCCGGCGCGTCGCCCAGCAGGCCGGCGCAGGCTTTGTTCAAGCTGAGGATCGTTCCTTGGTTGTCGATTGCCAGAACTCCCTCCTCCATGCTGGAGAGCATCGCTTCCCGCTCGTTTTGCTGTCGCAACACGGTGCGAATCCGCTCGTCCAATTGTTCCGCCATGCGGTTCATCGTTGCGGCCAGTGCGTCGATTTCCACGGAATCAGCGATGCGCAGGCGGTGGCCGAGATCGCCGGCGGCGAATCGCTCGGCCCCAGCCTTGATCTCTTCCAAGGGGCGGCTCATGCGGCGGGAAATCGCCAACGTGACCGCCGCGTGCAGCAGCAGTCCAAATATGGCCGCAATGACGATCCGATCGCGAACTTGCGCCAGTGCGCGGGTCAGCGCGGTGACGGGAAGCGACGCCCGCGCGACCGCCGCCGTCGCCGCGCCGCCGCGCATCAGCGGCACCGCCGCGTAGATGCGGTCTTCGCGTTCCGTGGAACTGTAGCGCCGCGCGCGGCCCACCTTGCCCTCAAGCGCTGCGAGGACTTCGGGCCGGCGGCCGTGATTGTCCATGTCGTCGGGCCGCTCGTTGGAATCGCCGATCACCTCGCCCGTGGGTAGTATCACCGTGATCCGCGTATGGCTCGTGTCGCCCAAGTTCTTGCAGAGCGCGTCGATCTCGGCCGTTCTACCTTGCGACAGCAGGTCTTCGATCGGCTTCGCACACAGCCGGGCGCGAGCCTCCAGATCGTCGTCGAGTTGGTTCGCGTATAGCTCTCGAACAACGCCCGATCCGTACCAAACGATCGCCAACAACACGATCGCCGGCGCCCAAAGATAGGAAAAAAACAGCCGCCGCCACAGTCTTTTTTTGCGCATCGACTATTCCTTGAAACGATAGCCCACCCCGCGCACCGTCTCGATGCAGTCGCCGACGGCGCCGAGTTTCCTCCGCAGACCGACGATCTGCACGTCCACCGCTCGATCGGTGATGGCGTAATTGTCGCCGTGGACGCCGTCGAGAATCTGCTGGCGGGTGAACACCCAGCCGGGACGGCGCGCCATCAAGTGCAACAGCTTGAATTCCGTGGCGGTCAACTCCACCGAGTTGCCGTCGGCGAAGACCTCGTGCCGGCCAGGGTGTATCCGCAGGTTCCGAATCTCGACAACGCCGTCTTCCGGCTCTTCTGCCGAAGCGCCGCGCTCGGTCTCGGCGCGGCGCAACACCGCCCGCACCCGCGCAAGCAAAACTTTCGGGCTGAAGGGCTTGGTGATGTAGTCGTCGGCCCCCATGTTCAACCCCGCCACGATGTCCGGCTCCTCGCCCTTGGCCGTGAGCATGACGACCGGAATCGAGGCTAACCGGGGGTTCTCTTTCAGCTTCCGGCAGACTTTCAGTCCGTCCAGACCGGGCAGCATAATGTCGAGCAGGATCAAGTCGGGCGTCTTGGATTCGACGGCCGCCAGGGCGTCTTCGCCCGACGCCGCCCCGGCTACTTGATACCCTTCCTTCAGCAGGTTGTAGCTGACCAGTTCCCGAATGTCATCCTCGTCCTCGATGACGAGTACGGATTGCTTCATCATGCAAACCTCGTGCGTGTGCGACTTTTAACGGATAACCCTTACCCAAGTTATATTGAATCGCCGGCTGATGCCAACCCGCCGACTTTACCACCGTCGAGTTAGACTATTGTTAGAGACCGGTCAGATTTTTATGTGGAATAACAGGGCCGTCTCTAGTTGCGTCTCCGTGCTGACGGATTCCCCCCCTCCTATCAAACAAAAATAGGCCGCCCGGCTATGACGGGCGACCCTTCTATCATACAAAAAAGGCCGCCAAGGGATAATGGGCGCACCTTCTGTCAAATAAAAAAGGCCGCCCGGCGATAATGGGCGACCCTTTGATTGGTTATCTAAATTTTATAGGTTAAACCGCTTTATGGACACTCACGTCTCAAGTCCTTGCTTCCGACTCGCCAATTGAGCCAAATCGCCGACAGACGCCGGGGCACAATGTTCAAGCCGCTTTTTTACAGCTTTCCATAATACCCTGATCGCCTGGGCCGCAGGGCCGTCCGAAGCTTCAACGACAGTTTCACGGTTAATCTGCGCTCGTGTTACCGCCGGGTCGTAAGGAACTCGCCCCGCAACGTCGATTTCATGTAGTCGGGCATAATCTTCGAGTTCTTGCGCCAGCGCTTCATTGACGTCGGCCTTATTCACGGTCATTATGCCGGGGACGCCCAACTGCGCGGCCAACTGTGCCACGCGAATAAAATCGTGCCGGCCCGAAGTAGTCGGCTCGACGACAAACAGCGCCAAACTGGCCCCGGTCAACGACGCGATCACCGGGCAACCGATCCCCGGCGAGCCATCGCACAGGATCAATTCGCGTTTTTGCTTGGCCGCCAGTTGTTGCGCCGTGCGTCGCAGCAGCGTGACCAACTTGCCGGAGTTTTCCGCCGCTACGCCCAGCTTGGCATGGACCATCGGGCCGCAGCGGGTTTCAGAGACAAACCACTGCCCACAAACGGCCGGCTCGAACACGATCGCCCCTTCGGCGCAGAAATCGACGCACACGCCGCAGCCTTCGCAGGCAATTGCGTCCACGCGATATGTTTTTGCCACCCGACCGTTGCCGGGACCGTCGAAATAAATCGCATCGAAGCGGCAAAGCTCTTCACACTTGCCGCAGGCAATGCAATGCCCCGACTTGATCCGCGCCTTGCTGCCGGCAGTAAAATCCTCGCGCCGCTCGATCCGCGGTTGCAGAACCAGGTGCAGATCGGCGGCGTCCACGTCGCAATCGGCCAGCACCG
>Ga0123333_10006705_pt1 | contig 10030 bp, 1 predicted proteins | sample BioC12SIPDNA_3_FD_89957 | JGI IMG/M metagenome (GOLD analysis project Ga0123333, IMG submission 89957) | Anaerobic biogas reactor microbial communites from Washington, USA - Biogas_R2_B C12 SIP DNA | ecosystem: Engineered > Bioreactor > Anaerobic > Unclassified | place: Washington, USA...
CCGTGCTCGGCCTCATGCCGGTCTTTTGGGTGCAGGGCCGCGGCAGCGATATCATGCAGCCGATGGCCCTTCCCTCGGTGGGCGGCATGGCCATCTCCTTGATCACGCTGTTCATCGTGCCGTGCATCTACTCGTGGGTGGAGGAGATGAAACTGCGCCGCCGGCTGCGCAGCGAAGCGCAGTCTGCCACGCCGGCCTGATGTGGCGGTTGGCTTGTTCGTGTTTTTGATGAGCGTGGTTTGCCGTTGACGGATTTACGTATCAGTACCTGGCCAAGTTGCCGCAGTGAGACGAAAGCTCCTGGTCGGGCGAGCGGATCGCTCGTGACCGCTCACCTCGCTCGTCGATAATACCACACCCCAATCGCCACGACGGCGCCCGCCAGCAGGCCGCCCAGCGCCAGCAGCCAGCCACCTGAGTTGGCATCCCGCCCGCCGACAAATTCGTCCGCGCGGAGGATGACCTCTTTCCAGCGGGCATCGGCCGCCGTCTTGGCGCCGCCCCGGTGGAGCGAGATCTGCACGTACGAGACATCCGCATCGGTAAACGGGGCCGTGTGGCGTTCGATAAGCACGTCGCGTTCGGCGTCGTCCGCCAGCCAGTGGAGATCCTTGCCGGTGCGGCGCAAGCAGAGCCTTCCGGTGCCGGCGGCCGCCGGCGCGATGTGGATCACGTGCTGGCGCTGCCTCTCGCCCTGTTCCGCCGCGACATACCGCGCGCTGTGGGCACAGAAGGAGTCGCCTTCCTTAACCCGCTTCATCCGCGAGATCGTCGCCGCCTGTTCGTCCTCGGTGGCCGTGCTGATGTATATTCGGGGGCCGCAGCCGTAGCCGCTCTTGGGAGGAGCGATCTTGATGATTTCATACGTGACGATAATCTCAAAGTCGCCGCGGAGACCCACCCTCGGCTGAATGCCCACTTCGTCCACGCGGGCGGCCGCCGGGATCATCATCCGCAGGCCGTCGGCTTCCGGAACGACCAGGCGCGAGGTTCCCGCGGGAGCGAGCCTCAACGCGGCATTGTCGAACTGGGAGTCCCGGAGGTCGAAACGTTTCTCTTCGAAGGCCGATGCCCTCGTGCCGATCGCCGCCAACAGCCCCGTCAGCAAGGCGATTCTCAGGAGCAGCGAAGAAACAAGTGTCGCAGCTATCCGGGTGTGGAGCGTAAGGGGGTCGGGAGTCTTTTTTCCATGTCGGCCGGAAGGGCATAGGAAAACGGGCAGATTGACGACGGCGGCCTTGCCGTTGGTCACCAATTCGGTCGGCGCCGCGTAGACTTCCCACATATCGTTGGCCGCATTGAAGTAAGGGTGAAAGGGAGCGAGGTGGAAGTCGATCAGACGGGCAGGACCGGCGAGACTGCAAGACCAGGAATGCCGCCGTGGAATGTCGGCCGAGAAAACTGCGACGCGATTCTCCAGCCGAACGGCCAAGGGGCGCTGCAGGCGGACAGCGACGGCAACGCCCGCGGTGTTTACGCGGTCGACCTCCGGTATCGTCGCCTCAGCTCGAGACATCTTGTCGGCGGCAATTGTTCTGTTTGGTTCTATTGACGGGGTATCAACAGGCCCTTCGGAATGCATTCGCGGGATATTCTTCTCAAACCGCGGTGGCAGGGCATTGTCCTCTCTGCTGGCAAGTCTTAGGCTGACGCCTAGTAATTCTGGAATTCTCTCTCTGCCAACCTTATCCCGCATCGGTCGTGAGGCAATGCAATGTCCTTCGGCAGAGCACTCGCGATTCGCCTTTGGTTGGAGCGCGGCGCATCCAAATACCTCGCGTTTCTTTTGGCCCCTTATTCCCGGGCTGAATTCTTTGGGAACTTTTTTCGGTTACGGAATCACGCCGCCTATTAGCTTGCGTATCATGCGGCCCGGAACCTGAGTCGCCTTTGAATATCGTCCGCTCCTCGACAAGGAGTGCCGAAGGGCGAACCCCTTGTGCCTCTGCAGGAGAGAGACTGTCGCGATTCGATCGCTTCAGGTCTGCGCACAGGCGAACATACTGTCGCGGGGGTGGCATTATGAGGACGAGAAATCGGCGCAGGCGAGCGATTCGGAGGGTTCGATATGGGGCGATTGCGAGCGGATGGCTGCCGCTGGGCAGGCCGCTGGTGATCGAACCGCTGGAGAGCAGACTGCTTCTTTCGGCGGAATGGCCGCTCGAGTTCGGCATTCCGCATGATATTCCTGACGCCTTGATTGTCGGCCCCGGTGAGATCTTGTCCGGCAACCGAGCCATCCTTGGCGACGTCGTCAATCGGGGAGTGCTGAGCCCCGGCAACTCCCCCGGGGTCATCAGCATCAACGGGAATTTGACGATTGCCACATCCGATGGCGACACCATCGACGATGGCTATACCCCTCCGCCGGCATCTGACACGGTTGGAACCATCCGCATGGAGATCGGCGGGACGGACCCAGATGCTCCGGACTACGACCAGATCCATGTGACCGGAATCGCCACGCTGGGCGGAACACTCGAAGTCGTTCTGATCAACGACTTCGTGCCCGAACCTGGCCAGACCTTCGATATTCTCACGGCCGCCGAGATCAACGGAGAGTTTGATTCCGCGCCGGGCCTGTGGGTCCAATTCGACGTCGAGGAAGCGACGGTGGGTTACCTCGACATCAACGTTGTCGACAACCCTTCCGGCGGCAAGATCCTGCAATTGGAGTTGGTGGAGTTTCCGGGCGGGTTGCGATACGAGCCGGAGTCGGATGATCAGAAGGACGAGTTGGGCGAATTTCTCAACGACATCGGTACCGACACCCAGACTTTCACCTTCGCCGGCAGCATCTCCGTGCCGGGTTTCGCGGATTTGTCGGGAGAGTTCACGCTCGAGAAGGCGGCCGATGGCAGCAAGCTGCTGATCGGCGCTGCCGACATCAACACTTTTCTGGGCACGGGCCTCGAAACACCGGACACGACGGACGACGTGGGGCTGGAAGTCCGCGGCGCCAACTTGGGTGTGTTGGTGCTCACGCCGCCGGGAGTTCCGAGTTCTTTCGCCTTGACGGCCTCGGGCAGCGTGGCGCTGGCGGGCCTCGACGGCTTGTCGATCTCAGGGGCAGTCGCGGTCGAGGTGAACAAGACGGGACAGACGGTCGACGAAGTGGTGAGCGGCGTGCCGGTTCGGTTCGACACACCCGCCCAGGTGCAAGTCATCCGTGGCATCGTCGCGATGGAAGTTGACGGTGCGTTCGCGTTGGGGGGTGAACTGATTGCGACCAAGACCCGCGGAGGGGCGGTCTTGGTCGATATCCCAGAACTGGTCCTTACCGTCAAGCCGCACGACGAAGAGTTGTTCACAATCGGCGGCGGCGCGAGGTTCAGCATCGGTGGCAGCGACGGTTTCCGCCTGCTGGACATGGGATTGAACAGCGTCACCGCGTTCGGTGCGACGTTCGACGTCGGCGGGGTTCTGCCGCGTTTCGGATCCTCGGAAAGTGGTGGTTCGGGAGGAGCCGCCGACGAATTCGCGATAGAGCTGACAAGTTTGCCGGGGCTGAGCGTCGATGCCAGCGTGCTCAACCGCCGCAAGTACATCGATGTGACCTACTTTGCCCCCCAAGGTACGGTTTGGGATGATAGCTTGATCGACGTCTCCGACTTCACCCTTGGGGGCACCGGCGTGGCAGACGCTGAAGTGGATCACGTCGAGTGGCTCGCCGGGGATACGTTCCGCTACTACCTGCGCGACAAGGATGCCGACAACGAGGTCGATCTGTTCGTGGCGGGCAACGGAGACGAACCCAACGTCGAACTGGCGTTTGAAGCGGGGAGTTGGGCAAACGGCAGTCCGAAGCAGACCTTCGCGATCGCGATCCGCGATGGCGGGGCAACCGGCGCCGGTGAGATGAGCGCCAACCCGCTAACGATCAAAGGGCCGCACATCGGGATCGAGGATTTCCAGTACAAGGGGGGCGGGCACCTGGCGATCACGCTCGGCATCGGGGCAGGCGAGGCGTTGTTGGATTTCGGCAACAAAGCCCAACAGGCGTCGTCCGGCATATCGGTCCAACTGACCGATGTGCTGGGCACGTTTGAAGTCGGTGCGGATTACGTCGCCGGCTCCTGGGACAACCTGACGGGAGCGTTTGGCTTCCAGGTGGAGCAATTGGAAGCCACCGTGCCCGATGTGCTGGGCGTCACGGCGGCCGGCATCCAGGTGAGCTACGACCCGCAGGACGACACCGTTGGCAAAGAGATCATCACGGTGGATTCAGCCTCCATCGAGGTTCCCAAGGTCGGCGCCACGGGCTTCATCGGACCGTACACGCGCCAGGACGGCACCACCATTCCAGGGCTCCGTGTGCGGAACAACGGTTTCAACCTGGGCGCGGCGGGACTCACGACGGACGTAGCGGTTGACTTGGAAGGCATCCTGGAGTTGACGGGCGTGGGCGTCGGCGTGGCGGACTTCGGTGTCACATTCGGCCAGGAGGTCGATTTCAACGGAGAGATCTTCATCGCCGCCGGCGGAGCCAAGCTGTTCCCTGGAAAGACATTATCCGCCACCATTCAGGACGGCACGGACGCGGATAACGAGGCCGTGCGGTGCGAGCTGACGTTTACCGACGGGCGCGTGGATGGATTCGAGTTCCAGGCCGACCAGTTCGAACTCAAGTTCGGCAGCTACCTGACCGTTACCGGCTCGGACATTCTGATCGACACGGGCGCGGGGCCGACGGACGAAGCCGTGTCGCTGGCGTCGCTGGGCGCGCACCTGAAGGCCGGGCCGCTGGACCTTGCCGGTGAGATGCGGAACTTCGCCTTCCTGGGCAACGGCTCGTTCGATACCAAGCCCGGCTTCGGCGTGTCGTTCAACCGCGACAGGGCAGACTCCAAAGCCTTCAAGTGGCCGTCCTGGTTGCCGATTCGCATCACCTCCGTGGGCGCCAAGTGGCGCAACATCAGTGCAGATCCTGCGGACTTCCAAATCACGGTGTCCGCGGCGGTGACCGGCTTGTACAACCTGCCGGTGAAGGTCAGCGGGGCGATCGAGGGGCTGGTGATCGACGTAGGGCTGCTCATGGATGGCAAGTTCCCAATCACCAGGTTGGAGTCCATGACCGTCGGCGTGGAAGGCAAGCTGTTCGGCGGGGAAGTCAAGGGCTCGCTCTTGGGCGGCATCCTGGCGTTCGACAACCAGGGCAACGTCCTGGACGGCGACAAGCCCGGTGTGGCCGACCGCGTGTTCTTCGTCGGCCTGGAAGGGGGCTTCGAGATGCCCGGCGTGGGCGGCATGTCAATCCGTCTGGCCCTCTCGGAACTCGGCCCGCTGGGCGTGTTGATCACGGCGGCCACGCCGACGGGCATCCTGCTGGAGCCGGTCAGCGGGCTGACAATCAACGACTTCGTGGCGGGCGTCGAGTTCTTCAAGACGCTGCCGTCGATCACCGAGACGGACGACCTCCGCGACCCGGAGTTCGCCGTCTCGACGGACATCGACCCGGCGGACTGGCTCGACTCCGTCCAGGCCCAGGTCGTGGCGCAGTACCGGCAGATCCAGAACCACCCGAACCAGGCCGGCTTCCTGGCGGCCTTCACCGAGCCCATGCTGATCACGGCGGGCTGCACGTTGTACTCCCAGTACGCTTCGCGATACACGTTCAGCGGCGACGTGCAGATGAAAATCAGCACCGACGGCAAGTTCATGGCTGCGGGGACGCTGAACTTCTTCAACAGCGCCCTGAGCACCACGGCCCGGCTGTATGCCGACCTGTCGCAAGTCGCCTCAGGCAATGCCACCATCCTCTTCCTGGCCGACGTCCCCGATCAACTCAAGCTGATGGTCATCCAGGGCAAGTTCCGGATGGAATTCCTGGATGATATGGGCGAGCCGTTCGAGGTGGTCCCGGGCCAGGCCCACGACACGTCGCTGTTGCCGGTGGCCAACCTGGCGTCGCCTGGAGCGGGCGGCGAGATCGGCCTGCAAACGCTCAAGGGCCGCGGCTACCTCGACGTGGCCTACGTAGCCAAGGGTGGCGCCGAGATCGATCCCTCAAGCATTCTGGACGGGGGCGCGGAATTCCGACTGCGGTTGCCCGGCGGCACGTTGCTTGACCTCACCGGCGTGCCCACGCAACCCGAGGGCTTTGCCGCGGCGAACAAGTTCCGCTACGCCTTGCCGCAAGCCGTCAACCTCGTGCCGGGCGAGTACACGGTGGAGTTCCTGCCCGGCAGTTTCGACAGCGTCTTTGACGGCACCCGGCGGACGAACGCAGCGGATACAGAGACGTTTCAGGTGACGGAGCCGGCTGCTCAACTGGCCGGGCCAAAGAACGGCGGGCAGATCGACCAAAGGGCCCTGAACCAGAGTGGCCATATCACCGTTCGTTTCCAGCCCGTCACGGGCAGCGAATTGGATCCCGGCTCGATTCTCGATCTTGCAGCGGAGTTCACCCTCGCGGGCCCCGGAGCGGGAACCTCGCAGCTCGGCCAGCCGACCGTGGCCGCCGAGGATGCAAACACCTACATCTACCCCGTCACCGGCCAGTTCGGGTTGGGGTTGGTCGAAGTGCAGTTCCTGCCCGACGGCTTTCGGGACAAGGCCGGCAATCGTAGCGGGATCGTCCCTGTCGAGACGTTTACGGTCACCGGCGCGACGGCCGACCTGCTCGTACGTTCCCAGGATGTCCAGAAGTTAAACGACACCGGCTACTTCGACGTCCGGTTTTCTCCGACCTACTTGGCGGCGATCGACGCCGGCTCGATTCTCGATCCCGCAGCGGAGTTCACGCTGTCCGGCCACGGGAAGGGAACCGCCGCAATCAACGACGGTCAGACCGAGCATCTCGACGCCCAGACGTTCCGCTATTACTTCAGCGGCAATTTCACGCCCGGCGAAGTGACGGTTGCGTTCACCGAGGGGAGCTTCCAAGACACGGCAGGGACTGCCAACCTTGGGGAGGAGGAGACGTTGGTGGTTCAGGGCCCGGCGGTCGAACTCCTCGCGCCGCAGGCGCGCATGGCCGGGGTCGCCCTGTCGTCCGTCGACTTGAAGTTCCGGCCGACGTGGGGCAATACGCTCGACGAAAATATTGTGCCGCAATTCATTCTGTCGGGCAGCGCCGTCCCCCAAGGCGTCACTGTCGGGAACCCGACGTCCCTTGGGGACGGAGTTTACCGCTACACGTTCTCTGGCAGTCTTCAACCCGGGGAAATAAAGCTCGCGTTTGCGGCAGGAGCCGTCCAGGATTCGGCCGGATATGCCTCGCTCGCTCACACCGAGGTCTTGACGATCGTCGAGTTGACGGCCGGTTTGGCCTATCCGTTGGCCGGCTCGCGGGTGTCGCTGGAGCAGGTCAATCAAGAGGGCTATCTGGACGTCACATTCGCCGATCCGCTCGGCGTGGGCCTTAACGTGGACAGCATCACGGACCAGGGGGCGGAAATCACGCTTTGGACGAAGGACGACCAGGGCCAGGAGATCCCGATCCATGGCGTCCATGTGGTCGGGAAGCCGGAACAGCTCTCCGGCAACACCTATCGGTACGGGTTCTCCGGCATGTTGCCGGCCGGGCCCGTCATCGTGAAGTACGCGGCCGGATCGTGGACGGACACGGCCGGCAACCCCGGCAGCGCCGGTGAGCAGGCGTTCCTGGCAACGCGGACGGCGGCAACCCTGTCGATCGACGTCGGCGGTTCGATCGAGTTGTTTGCGGGAAGCGCGGACCGGCGGTTGCTGGGCATCAGCGGCGGGGTGAGCGTGCGGGCCGAGATGGGAGGCCTGGGCACGCGCGTGACGGTGGACATGCACGGGCAGATCGATTTGGTCTACCTGGGCACGGTCGGCGCCTCGGCCGGCAGGTTCGTATTCGAGGATCCCGACCAGGGTAAGGCGGGGATGTGGGGTGCGCTGCGGATCGACAACAACTTCAAGAAGCTGGAGAGCCTGGGAATCGTCCTGGATGCCTATTGCCTGCTGGAGGTGAACACGACTAACGTGGAGAGGAGTGAGACGCTGACCTTGGCAGGCCAGGCCAAGGACGGCGGCGACCTGACGCGCACATTCGAACTTGGGCCGGAGATGTTCCGCATCGAGGCCGCGGGAATCGCCGCTCTGCACGTGCCGCCGCTGCTCAACGGCGGCAAACTGGGACGGGAGTTGGCGCATGTCGATGGCGCCCTTCTCCTCGACGTCAGCCGTGAAGGTATCGAGGCATTTGCTGCCGGCGAAATCCGGCTCGGCCCTTCCGGAGTCGGCTTCCATGCCGAGGCGCAAGGCGTGCTGATCGTCAACGACGATGGGTTCGCCGCGGATGTGGCCGTCACGCAGTCATTCGAGTTGGGGCCTGTCCTGGACTTCGAGAGCAAGGCGCACGTGACTCTCAACGTCACGGGAAAGGAACAGTCGGTGGAACTGCCGGAGGAAATGCTCGACTATCTTCCGGACGAGGCGTTGGATTCGCTTGGCGGCCCGAACGGAAGGAGCTATGCCGTGCCCGCCGGCCCGCCGCAACAGAATGGCCAGATCGGCGCTGCCGGCGTCTACGTGGTGGTCCGCGCGGAGGGCGAGTTGACCGTCGGGGGAGGCTTTGGGATGCAGGGGGACTTCTGGATGGAGGTCAGCCAGGAGCAGTTCTTCCTGGACGCGTCGGCAAGCTTGTCGCTTGGTCTGATCGGGTCGTTGTCCGCGGGCGGTGTTTTCATCGCCGATGCTTCGGGGACGCGCGCGTGGTGCGCGGTCGACGGCCAGTTGGGAAGCGACCAGCTCGGATTGAAGCTCGCCGATGCCCACGGTGTGTTCGAGGTTAACACCACTGGTTCGGACTGGAGTTTTGATCGCGACGGAAGAAGCATCCTCGTTCCGCGCGGGAGCTTCGGTGTCGCCGTCGATGCCAGCTTCGACTTTCCCGGATTCGCCGATGGAGGAGGAACCGCCTCCGTCACGTATGTCGACAACAAGCTTCGCTTCTACCTCGACGGGGAGCTGCATCTCGGCAATAGGTTGAATGTGGATGTCGATGCCTACGTTGGCGTCTACGACACCGGTGTGGTCGTCAACGCAAAGGTCGCTCTGGATCTCAATCTCCTCGGGATCCTGGACGTCAACGTCGATGGGCGGCTCCAGATCAACACGACCGCTGGCAACGTAAGCCGCTATGAGGCTCCGGTCACCAGCGGCGGCAACATCCTCTACAAGGAGGTTTCCTGCGTCGACGCCAACGGGGATCCGACGAGCATCCGCGCCCACTCGTTCTTCTTGGACGTCAAAGGCGACATGCGGCTGCTGGGAGCATTCACGCTCAGCGGCCAGGTGACCATCGACGTCGACGATCATGCCTGGACGATCGATATTCCCGATGTGTCGGCGAATGTCTTCGGAGTCATGAAGATCGATGCTGCCGGGTGGGTGAAGTCGACGGGTGAGTTCGATCTCGACTTCGCCGGCTTAACCAATCTGACATGGCTGGGCAACGGCTACCGCGGCGATCTGAACATCCACACCACGCTCGACGTGGACGCCGACCCCGACTTCACCTTCTTGGCTTCTGGAAGTGGATCCGCGAAGATCGCCGGGGTGACCGTGGCGGGGGCAATCATCGGTTTGAAGGCGTCCGGGGATCTCGGCGAAAGCATCCCCATCACGCTCTCTGCGGAAGGCCGCGGAAAGGTCTTCCAGGTCATATCAGGTGTGAAGAGCTTCTTCCATTGGATTGTTTCCGGCAAGTGGGTGACCAAGCAGCTTGGATTCAGCGTCCCGGTCGGAACCATCCAGCTTCCCGCGCAACTCGTCACGGAGCAGGAAACGCCTCCACCGTTGCTGGCCGGCGCGTCGGATGGTTCGGCTTGGGACAACGACGAACCGCCGGCCGACGGCATTCTCTTTCTGAATGTTGGCGATCGAGCCGGCTATCGAAACGTGGAGCCGACGAGCACGAAGGAGCAGTACACGATCACCCGTCTGGATTCGGGCACTATCCGGCTCGCCGCTTTCGGCGAGATCGAGGACTTCGAAGGAGTCACGACCGTCCGTGGCCGGTTCGGAACCGACGACGACGCGGTGAATCTCAACGTGGGGC
>Ga0123333_10006707_pt1 | contig 10028 bp, 9 predicted proteins | sample BioC12SIPDNA_3_FD_89957 | JGI IMG/M metagenome (GOLD analysis project Ga0123333, IMG submission 89957) | Anaerobic biogas reactor microbial communites from Washington, USA - Biogas_R2_B C12 SIP DNA | ecosystem: Engineered > Bioreactor > Anaerobic > Unclassified | place: Washington, USA...
GCGATTCTGCGGTGTTCGTGCCACGTGAAAAGACCTCAATTCTCGCTTCCCATGCCTCAGGTGGCGCTTTGCGCTCCACTTGGACAAAGGAAACGGCGATTCTGGGCCCTCAGTGGAGTGCTGAGCGCCAGACGGGGTCACTCACATGCCGGGAGTTCGTCGTCCGGCCCCGGGTAGGAGGCCTGGGCCCCGTGTCCGGTCACGGAGAACGCCCCCACGCGGGCAGCGAATTCAGCCGCCGGCACCAGATCATCACCGGCGACGAGACGGGCGACGAAGGCACCTGCGAACGCGTCACCGGCGCCGGTGGAGTCAACCGAGCTGACCGACGGGGTGGCGATGGGTGTGACTCCGGATGCATCCGCGACGAGGGCTCCCGCACCTCCGAGGGTGAGGACGACGGAGGGGAAGCCGGCGTCGAGAAGCGCCTGCGCCAGATCTGTCGGTTCCTCCGAGGGAATCCCGGCGCCGAGCTGCTCGAGGATGAGGCCGGCCTCGTGCTCGTTGGCCATGATGGGGTCAGCCTTAAGCAACGATGCCCGGTCGACCTCGATGACCGGTGCCAGGTTGACCACGACCCTTCCGGTGGCCAGGCGGACTGCCGCAGCGAAGCCGTCCGCGGGGATTTCACCCTGCAGCAGGACGAGCCCGGCGCCGGCGATGATATCAGCGCGTGATTCGACATAGGCGGCATCGACGGTGGCGTTGGCGCCGGGAACGACGACGATGTTGTTCTCGCCGTCCTCGGACACGGTGATCACCGCGAGCCCCGTGGTCTCATCCACCTCGGCCACTGACGACATGTCCACACCTGAGGAGTGCAGGTGCTCGGTGGCTGGCTCGGCGTAGGGATCCTTACCGACGGCCGCGACCATCGCCACCGAAGCACCCTGCAGCGCTGCGGCGACAGCCTGATTCGCACCCTTGCCACCGGCGGTGATGCCTCCTCCGCCACCCAACAGCGTTTCGCCGGGGGAGGGATGACGGGCGACGGTGACGGTCAGGTCGGCATTGATCGAACCGACGACGACAATGTCGGCGGTGGGGTGCTCGGTAGTCATGCCTCAATCCTCCCATGTCTGCGCGTTCCTGTGCGTCAACCCCGTCCGGAGACCGCTCCCCGTTTCCGTCGCGGACCGGCCACTCCTGGCTTAATGTCAGCATCATGACCAGTCGACACCGCCTCGCCGGCTCCTTCATCGCCCTGTTTGCCTCGACTCTCGCTCTCAGCGCCTGCAGCGCCGATGATTCTCACGATCAGGTCGTGGTCACCCAGGTGGTGACCTCGACGGTGGAGGCGGCGCCGCAGAGCACAGCTACGGAACAGGCAGAACCTGCCACTCCCACGGCCACGGCGACGCCCACCTCCGCCGCTCTGACCCCGGTCGAGGCGAGTGAGTTCAGCGGTTTCGGCGCTTATTCCTTCGACTTCCATACCGGCGGCCCGGCAACGGGTTTCTGTGTCATCGCCACTCCGGGGGACAGCGTGACCTGCAGTGGCACGGCCGATGATTCGGTGCCGGACGTGGAGGGACTGTTCAGTGGGCGGCCGAACGCAGTGACCCTCAACGAGGCCGGGACCGCGTACACCGTCTCGGAAGGCCCCCCTCCGCCGCCCCGGGACCTCAACATCGGGGAACAGGTCACGCTGGGCAGCGTCACCTGCTCGAAGCCCACCGATGATGTTCTCACCTGCGAGCTCGGGTCCCACGCCATCCGGGTCGAAGGCCCCGACCGCCGGATCACCACCTCCTAGCCGACAGGGATGACAGCAATGACAGACAACAACGACATTCGTAACCGCGCGCTCGGTGCCTGGTACGGGCAGCTCATCGGGGACAGCCTGGGTTCCCTGGTGGAGTTCCGTACCCAGGAGAGCATCGCCGCAGAGTACCCGGAGGGGGTGCGGGAGCTGGCGGACGGTGGGCCGTTCAGTCTCGCCGCGGGCCAGCCGACGGATGATTCGGAGCTGGCGCTGGCTCTGGCGAGGTCGCTGGTCCGCAACAACGGGTACGACCGGGAGGATGTGGTCGCCTCCTACCGGCGGTGGAGCAATTCGGATCCGTTCGATCATGGGGATGCCACCAGGTCGGCGTTCCGGTACGGCACCCCGAATCCGGGCACCCAGGCCAACGGTGCGCTCATGCGGGTCAGTCCGGTGGCGATCGCGTTCCATCGGGATCCCGCCCGGGCTGCGGACATCGCCCGGCAGGATGCCATGCTCTCGCATCCGAATGAGTTCTGTCAGCAGGTCAATGCGCTGTGGGTGCGGGTGCTGGCGGAGGTGATCGGTACGGGGGCGGATCCGTTGCCGTTGTTCCGGGAGCACGCCGGTGAGCTGCGCCCGCTCGTCGAGGAGGCGGAACGCGCAGCTCCGCCGGACGTCTTCGAGAAGCAGGGCTGGGTGCGTCACGCCTTCCAGCTCACGGTCTTCGAGGCCGCGCGTGGGGGCGGGTTCGAGGAGTCGCTGGTCCGCACCGTCGGCCGGGGTGGGGACACGGACACCAATGCGGCGATCGTCGGGGCGTTCCTCGGCGCGGTTCACGGGGTCGACGGGATTCCGCGGCGCTGGATCGACGCGGTGGATTCCTGCCGGCCGAAGCGCAACCGGCCGCCCGAGTACCACCCGAACGACGCCACCCGCCTCGTGGATGCGCTCCTGAGCATCGACAGCCCGCTCATCCCCGAGTGGATCGCCGCGGAGCTCGACGCGGGTCGCACGCAGCTGCAGGCCATGCTCGACGCCGCGCCTTTCGACACCGCGGCGGTGCGCACGGTCGCAGAATCCGGTGATTTCGAGATCGTCGACGGTCACGTCCGCCGCGCCGTCGCTCCGCCGTTCACGTGGTTCCCGGACCGCGAGCCGGCGCTGACCCCGGAGGGTCAGGGGCGGTGGTCGCTGACGGTGGAGGTCACGCCGGAGATGCGTGTCGACGCCCCCGTCCCCCTGCCCCGCGCCATCGGCGCGGTGTACGGCCTGTGGCGGCTGGGTCACCGTTCCCTGGACTCGCGCCTGGGTCCGCAGGCGGTGGTGATGACGGATGAGGGGGTGAGGGCGGCGTCGATAAGCAGGTTTGTGGGGGAGAAGGAGACGGTGCGGCTGGTGTTCGACCGGGCGGGCAGCTTCGACGTACGCTGAGCGGCGATGAAGAGACTGTTTGCTGCCCTCATCCCGTCCCGGGACGCCCGGGAACACCTGGTCGCGGCGGTGCGGCCGATCCGTGAGACGCATCCGCAGGCGCTGCGGTGGGTGGATCCGGACAACTGGCACATCACCCTGGCGTTCTACGGCCAACAGCCCAACGACCACTCCGACCTGGGGGTTCACCTCTCGCAGGCGGCCGCTGCCTCCCACCCGCTGACACTCAACCTGCGGGGTGCGGGCTCGTTCTCCCACCGGACGCTGTGGATGGGCATCATTGGGCAGGTGCGGCCGCTAAGGAACCTCATGGCCGACTGCGCCATCGATGAGGAGGTCAGCCAGAAACCGCACCTGACCATCGCGCGGTCGCGGGAGCGGTGGCTGGTCGGGGACATCGTGCACGCGCTGAGCATCTACGACGGCCCGGACTTCACCTGCGACGAGCTGGTGCTCATGGAATCCCATCTCGGGCGGGGCCGGGGTGGGGGACCGCGCTACGAGGTGCTGGAGACGGTCCGTCTATAGCCGCCTATAACCGGGGGATCGCCGCCAGCAGCGAGCGGGTGTACTCGTGCTGCGGGTCAGCCCACACCTGTTCGGTGGGGCCGTGTTCGACGATGCGGCCCTGGTGCATGACGGCGACGCTCGTGCAGACCTCCCGGACGACGGAGAGGTCGTGGGAGATGAACACCAGGGTGAGGCCGTATTCGTCGACGAGGCGGTCGAGCAGGTCGAGGACCTGGGCACGGACGGAGACGTCGAGGGCGGAGACGGGTTCGTCGGCCAGCAGGATCTCCGGTTTGCCGGCGACGGCGCGGGCGATGGAGATGCGCTGGCGTTGGCCGCCGGAGAACTGGTGCGGGTAGCGCCCGGCGGCGTCGGCCGGCAGGCCGACCTCGGCGAGGACCTCGGCGACGCGGGGCGTGCGGGCGGACCCACGACGCCCCATGCCCTCGGCGATGGACCGGCCGACGGACAGCCGGGGGTTGAGGGAGGAGTGGGGGTCCTGGAAGACGACCTGGACGCCGGCGTCGACCTCCACGACTCCGGAGTCGGGGGTGTCCAGGCCGGCGAACTGGCGCAGGAGGGTGGTCTTGCCGGAGCCGGAACCACCGACGACGCCGAGGCGTTCACCCCGGCGGACCTCGAGGGTGACATCGTCGAGTGCCAGCGTCGTCCCATAGCGGCGGGTGACCTCACGCAGCGCCAGGACCGGTTCGCCCACCGGCCCCACCTCGGCCGGCTGCCCCGGCAGGGAGGCGGCGACGAGTTTCTGGGTGTACGGGTGGGCGGGGGCGCGAAGGATCTGTCCGGTCGGGCCCGCCTCCACGATCTCGCCGCCGGACATCACCAGCACCCGCCGGCACATCCGGTTGATCACCCCGAGATCGTGGGTGATGAACAGCAGCGACACGCCCTTCTTGTCCACCAGTTCGTCGAGGAGATCGAGGATCTGGTCCTGGACGGTGACGTCGAGTGCGGTGGTGGGTTCGTCGCAGATGAGCAGCTCGGGGTCGTCCGCCAGGGCCATGGCGATGAGGACGCGCTGGCGTTGGCCGCCGGAGAGTTCGTGGGGGTAGGCGGTCATGCGGGCGGGGTCGAGGGCGACGTCCTCGAAGAGGTCGGCGACGTCCGTCCGGCCGGCGGCCTCGGCGACCTGTCTACCCACGGTCATGAGCGGGTCGAGGGCGGTCATGGGTTCCTGGAAGACCATGGACACCACGGAGCCGCGCAGCCGCCGCATGCGCCGGTCGTCGAGGCCGATGATCTCCTGGCCCATCACCTCCACGGACCCGGAGGCCGACAGCCCGCGGGGGAGCAGACCCATGACGGACAGGGCGGTCAGTGACTTGCCGGAGCCGGATTCGCCGATGATGCCCAGGCGTTCGCCGGGACCGAGGTCGAAGGAGATGTCATGCAGCAGCGGTGCCGGGGTGCCTGGGGTGCCGCCGGCGACGACCCGCAGGTCGGAGACGGTGAGGACGGATTTGCTCGGTGCGGTCATCGTCGGCTCCGGTGGGGGTCGAGGGCGTCGCGGAGTCCGTCGCCGAAGAGGTTGAAGCCCAGGACGGTGACGGCGATGGCCAGGCCGGGCCACAGGGCCAGCTGCGGGGCGGAGCCGAGGGAGGCCTGGGCGGACTGGAGCATGCGGCCCCAGGACGGGTCGGGCGGGGAGGTGCCCAGGCCGAGGAAGGACAGCGCGGCCTCGGCGAGGATGGCCAGGGCGAAGGCGACGGAGGCCTGGACGACGATGACCCCGCCGATGTTGGGTAGCACGTGCCGTACGGCGATGACCAGGCCGGGTACCCGGGAGACGCGGGCGGAGGCGATGTAGTCCTGAGTCATCACCTGCAGGGTGCCGGCGCGGGCGACGCGGGCGAATCCGGGGATGCCGGCGATGCCGATGGCCACCATCGCGGTGACGGTGGATGCCCCGAAGACGGCGCCGGTGATGATGGCCAGGAGGAGGGCGGGGAAGGCGAGCATGAGGTCGGCGCCGCGCATGATCAGGGCCTCGGTCCAGCCGCGCCGCATGCCGGCCCACACGCCGAAGGGCACGCCGATGAGGGCGGAGATGCCGACGGCGACGAGCCCGACGAACAGGGTGATCTGCGCGCCGGCCATGATGCGGGAGAACACGTCGCGCCCGTAGCGGTCGGTGCCCATGAGGTGCTCGCCGCTGGCGCCGAGGAGCCGGTCGGCGGGCACGGCGTGGACGGGGTCGTAGGGGGTCCACACGAGGGAGATCAGCGCCATGAGCACCGTCGCGGCGACGATGACCAGGCCGATCCAGCCGGAGACAGGGAGTCGTCTCATGCGCTCCTCCTGATCCGCGGGTCGATGAGCCGGTAGGCGACGTCGACGACGAGGTTGACCGTCAGCGTGAACACGACGAGCAGCATGACGATCGTCTGCACCGTCGTGAGGTCACGCCGGGCCACCGAGTCGAGCAGCATCGACCCGAGCCCGGGGATGAGGAACACGCGCTCGATGACCACGGCACCGACGATGAGCGAGGTCAGCTGCAGCCCGGTCACCGTGAGCACCGGGAGTGCGGCATTGCGCAGTCCGTGGCGCCACAGCGCCTCGCTTATCGACGCCCCCGTCGACCTCGCCGTCCGCATGAAGTCACGGTCCATGACCTCGAGGATCGCCGAACGCACGTAGCGGGTGAGGATCGCCGCCTGCACCGCCGTCAGCGCGATGACCGGCAGGATGAGCCGCTGGAGGAAACCACCGACGTCCTCGTTAGGTGGGATCCACCCGTTGGCCGGCACCCAGCCGAGCTGCACCGCGAACACGGTCACCAGGAGGATGCCGGCGAGGAAGGAGGGGATGGCGATGCCGATCTGGGAGGCCCCGGACACGGCGACCCCGTCGGGCCGGTCGGCGCGCCGGGCCGCCCACATGCCCAGCGGGACGGCGATGAGCAGGGAGGTGATCATGGCCACCCCGCAGAGGATGAGGGAGACCTGTGCCCGGTCGAGGACGAGAGGGGTGATGTCCTGGCGTGACGCCAGCGAGACCCCGAAGTCACCGGTGAGCAGACCACCCACCCACTCGAGGTACTGGACGACCAGCGGCCGGTTCGTCCCCAGCTGCTCCGCCAGCGCGGCGACGGCCTCATCGGTGGCGGTGACACCGAGGGCCACCCGTGCCGGGTCGCCCGGGATGGCGCGCAGCAGCAGGAAGATGGCCACCGAGGCGAGGAACAGGGAGACGAGGAAGCGGGCGATGACGCGGAGGATCATGACTTCTCCATTCCGGCCAGGGCCAGGGCGTCGGTGACCACCGTCGGGTTGATGCCGGTGACACCGGGGGAGGAGACGACGATGTTCGGCTGGTTGAACACCGTGAGCGCACCCGCCTCGGACATGATCGTGGCCACGGCCCGTTCCATGTCCGGCACGGGGTCGGCGGCGGTGTCCGCGGCGAGCAGATCGGCGCGGACCGATTCGTTGTCGTAGCCGAGGTAGTAGTCGGGGTTGCCGAACAACGCCGGGATGTCCCGGGGCTCCACGTGCGCCATGATCGACATGTCGTAGTCCTGCAGGGTCATCACCTCCGTGATCCACACCGCCGGGAACTCCACGCTGGTGAGGTTCACCTCGAAGCCGACGTCGGTGAGCTGCGAGTAGACCAGTTCGGAGATGTTCTGGGCGTACGGGAGGGAGGGGACGGCGATGGTGATCTCGGGGTGGTCCACGGCGGCGTCGGCAAGCAGCTGCCGGGAACGCTCCGGGTCGAAGGGGAGGTGGTCCTCGCCGGTGAACCACGGGTCGGTCGGCGGGACGGGTGCGCCACCGGTGTCGGTGGCCAGGCCCTCCCACACCACCTGGTTGACGGCGTCGCGGTCGATGGCATGCGCGACGGCCTGCCGCACCCGCACGTCGTCGAAGGGCGCGCGGTCATTGTTCATGGACACGATGACCTCGCCGTTGGTGGTGCCCACCTCCACGGTCACGTCCTCGGGCAGGGTGTCCAGCAGCTCGGGCGCCTGCATCGCCCACACCAGGTCGATGTCCCCGGAGCGCAGCGCGTTGACCGCCGAGGTGGCGTCGGCGAAGTAGCGGATCGCCGCATCCTGGTGGGCGGGCTGACCCCAGTAGTCCGCCCGGGTGGTGAAGGAGACGGACTCGCCCACCGAGAACCGGGCCACCTCGTAGGGGCCGGTGCCGACCGGGGTGGTGGCCAGCTGATCCACCCCCGTCGGCGACATCATCGCACCGGTGAGCGTGCCCATCGACCACAGCCACCGGTTCGACGGCCGCTCCAGGGTCACCCGCAGGGTGCGCGCGTCGACGGCCTCGGCGGCGGCGACGACGTCCATCTGCGACTTCAGCCCGTTCGTCCATTCGTCGCGCACGTAGTCGATGCTGAACGCCGCCGTCGCCGCGTCGAAGGGCGTGCCGTCGGAGAAGGTCACCCCCTCGCGCAAAGTGAAGGTGTAGACCGTGTTGTCCTCGCTGACCTCCCAGGAGGTGGCCAGGTGGGGGACGATCTCCCCGCTCTCGTCGATGCGGACGAGCCCCTCATAGACATTCGCCATGAGCGCCTGCGGGATCGCCGCCCCGCCGGTCGTGGTGAAGTCGAGGGACGCGGGCGCGCCGGTGGTGCCCACCACCAGGGCATCCTCCCCGGCGACCCGGCCCACCTGCGAGGCGGTGTGCCCGGCGGAGCAGGCCGCCAGCACCGCGCTGAGCAGGACCGCCATGACGGCGGCCACCCGACGAACTGTCATGCCCACAGGGTAGTGGGGCACGGTGTCCAGGGGGAAACTACCGGGGAAACTACCGGGGCCCCTCAGGGCCTGCAGGTGTGGAGATCATCGTCAGCCCCGACGGGGTGTCCCGGACGGAGTTGATGGTGAAACTTGCCTTGTCGAAGAGGTAGCGGTCGTCGGAGGACTCGATCGGGGTGCCCTCGGTGGTGAACGCACGTCGACGCACCCGGAGCAGGGGAGTACCCACCGGGACGTCGAGCAGGGCGGCGTCCTCCTCATCGGCGCCGATGGCGTCGATGGTCCGGGTCGCGGTGCGGATGTCCACCCCGGAGGTGATGAGGTGCTGGTAGATCGACCCGGAGTCGGTGTCGAACGCCAGGACATGCTGCCCGACCTCGAAGGGGTAGTTGAGCCGCTCCACCATGGCCGGTTCCCCGTCCATGAGGCGCAGGCGGAAGACGGAGACCACCGGCGCCCGGTCCGGGAGCTCGAGGGCCGCGGCGAGGGCGTCGTCGGCCGGTTTGCGGGTCACCCACTGCGTCACCTGCCCCGGTTCGATACCGGAACGCACGCACCACTGGCTGAAGGAAAAGATGTTGTCGAACGACTGCGTCGGTACCGTGTCCAGCACCCGCGAACGACGCCCCTGACCGGAGGAGATGACGCCCTCGCTGCGCAGGAGTGACAGTGCCTGCCGGACCGTGCCCCGGGCGGAGTCGAAACGCCGGCACAGCTCCGCCTCGGACGGCAGCGGATCACCCGGCTCGAAGGTGCCCTCCCGGATGGCGTTGCGGAGGTAGGCCGCTATCTCCTCGTACTGCTGGGGTCGGGCCACGGCTGTCTCCTCGGCGGATGAACTTCTCTGAACAAGGTCGGGGTATTGGTGGACATGTTACCGCCGATCCGGCAATCACACCCGGGGAAGCGGGTGACACGAGGGGATGTGAGCGCGGCCGAGTGGCTGACTTGGTTAACTTTACATGAACTTGTCTAGGCAGGAATGGCGGCGGCGGGGGTGGGGCGGAATGATGGCCCGCATGACCTCCACTCCTGATCTCATCGTCGTCGGCTCCGGCATCATCGGCCTGGCCACCGCCTTCCTCGCCCACGAACAGGGCCGTACCGTCACCGTCATCGACAGTGCCGACCGCCCCGTCGGCTCCTCCATCCAGAACTTCGGCCACGCCTGCTTCACCGGCCAGGCGGACATCATCCAGGACGTCGCCGCCGTGGCACGCGACGGCTGGCGCCGCGCCGCTGCGGCAGCCGGCTTCTGGGCCGCCGAGTCCGGGACCTGGATACCCGCCACCACCGATGCGGAGATGCAGGTCCTGCGGGAATTCGCCGACCATCGCGGCGCGGACCAGGTGACGCTTGTCGACGCCGCCGGGGTCGCCGCCGGCATCGGCCATCCCGGCCTCGCCGCGGTGGGTGGGGCCCACCTGCCGTGGGACATGCGGGTCAACCCCCGGGAGGCCGCCCCGGTGTTGGCCGACTGGCTGGCGCGTGAGGGAGTGGCATTCGTGTGGAACACCCAGGTCACCGGCGTGGCTGACGGGGTGGTCGAGACCGTGCGTGGCGACTTCCGGGCGACGGATGTCGTCGTCTGCCCCGGTTACCGCCTCATGGGGCTGTTCCCCGAGCTCGCGGAACGCCACGAGC
>Ga0123333_10006710_pt1 | contig 10026 bp, 10 predicted proteins | sample BioC12SIPDNA_3_FD_89957 | JGI IMG/M metagenome (GOLD analysis project Ga0123333, IMG submission 89957) | Anaerobic biogas reactor microbial communites from Washington, USA - Biogas_R2_B C12 SIP DNA | ecosystem: Engineered > Bioreactor > Anaerobic > Unclassified | place: Washington, USA...
GACGGTATGTCCTCAAGATAGTCACAGTCGACAAAGCGGACATCCTCCCACACATGGCCCTCGGCCTCAAAGGTGGCGATGTCTCTGATCCACCGCTTTTGCTCGTTCTCGATGCGGTAGATGGGGTCTTTGCCGCGACACTTGAGCAGCACGTGCACAGGGGCGCCCCGCTCAAACTGGGCCAGAAAGGCCTCATCGACGACGTGCACATGATCCCACGTGTAGCCCAGCCGCTCGAACGCCTCGAGGCTGCTGATCCAGCGCAGCTGCTCGTTCTCGAGCACATACACCTCGGGGCCAGGCCCCTTGAGCAGCAGGCCGTCGCGGATGACAAGCGCCTCGGCGTCTGGCAAGATGCGCGCCAGGCTCACGCCGTGGCCCGTCACGGGGATGTTGAACAGCGCCACCAGCAGCAGCGCCAGCAGCAACATGCGCCAGGCGGTGCGCCCCAGCCCGATGCTGGGCACCGGCTCAGGTGGCTGCCAGCCGGGCTCGCCGGGTTGCGGCTCTGCTGGCTTTTTGGCGGTTGTGGCGGGGCGTGGAGTCGTGCCACGGTTGGCCGCCGCGGCGGCAGGCGCCCCTGACAGCGGGCTGGGCGCCTCGGCATGGGCGGGCGCCCCCGCCGCGCGACGTCGCAGCTCCTGTCGCTCGATCAGGGCGTCGAGCAGGCGGTCGAGCGCCTCATCAGACGCCGAGGGCGACGGTCGTTGATTGCTGGTCATCTCGCCCTCCTAGCGCACCATCCAGAAACCCAGGACCTCGCCCAGGCTGCCGAACACGTTGGCGAAAAAGGTGCCGCCCAGGTTGCGGAACAGCTCAAACGGCAGGCTGGGCGCGCCCACAAAGGGTCGCAGTGTCCACGCCATCTGGCTGCCCACCAGGCCATAGAGCAGCACCCACAGCCGCATGATGGTGCGCCGCGAGCCGCTCGCCTCAGCGCTGTTGGCCACCACGGCCATGCCCTGGCTCAAAAAGCGCGCCCCGCGAAAGCCCACCACGGCGAAAATGGCCACGTTCAATAGTTTAAAGAACTGGTAGTTGCTGGTGGCCAGCAAGAAAAAGAGCGTCACCGGCGCAAAGGCCAGCAGCAGCACCGCCGACACGGTGATGGCCGTCAGCAGCAGCGCGGCGCTCTGCGGCAACGTCTGGTTCGAGCCGAACAGCACGCTGAAAAAGTAGAGCGTGGGCGCGCAGATGGCCGTGGTCGCCAGAAACAGCACCGGCAGCTTGACGGCCGAGCTCAGCGCCTGCAACACGCTGTGGCTCGAACCCAGCACGGCGCCATAGACGAACAGACACACCACGCTCGCCGCGATCATCTGGCGCATCTTGCGGGGCAGCTCTATGCTGTCGCGCACCTCGACGAAAAAGGGAAAGCGATTGCGCAAGATCGTCTCGACGATACTGAATGCTTTCATGCGTCCTTTCCTTTCCAACTCACCTCGCCGCCCGAGAGCAGCGCTTGTGTTGCAGACGCCGCTCGTGTGGCGCGGGTTCCCGCGACCCGCCCTCAGCGCCGCGCGATGGCCTCGCTCTCATACGCCCCGTAGGCATCGAGCGCGGCGAACAGAGCATACAGGTTCGCCACGGGGATATCGGGGGTGACGCCGTTGCCGGGCGCGGCCACCCAGCCCCCGCCCGCCATCAGGCCTCCGCATTGCTGCTGCACCATGGCCCGCACTGCCTCGGGCGGCCCCTCGCGCAGCACGCCCTGCAGGCCGATGGTGCCCTCGAGCGCGACATCACGCCCATATTCGCGCTTGATGGCGTACACGTCCAGCGCTTCGGGCTGCACCGTGCGCAGCGAGGTGACGCCGATGGCGATCAGGTCGGGGATTACCGCGGCATAGTTGCCGTCCGAGTGGTAGCGAAAGTGCACCTGCGGGTTGGCGCGGCGAGCGGCGGCGATCACCTCGGCCAGGCGCGGTTTGAGCCAGCGCCGCCACATGGCCGGGCTCAGAATCATGCCGCGCTGCCCGCCGATGTCGTCGTTGAGCGAGAGGCTGTCGACGCCCGCCGCAGCCAGCCGCTCGGCCTGGGCGCAGCGGATGCCCGTGACGCGATCGAGCAGCGCCGCCGCAAAGGCCGGCCGGTCGTACATATCCTCAAACAGGCGCACCTCGCCGCGCAGGCTCCAGGCGGTCTGAAAGATCCAGCCCACAAAGGCGTCGACGAACCAGCCCGCGGCGTGCAACGCGGCCACCTCGCCCTCGAGGTGGGCATGCTGCCACTCACCGATATAGTCGGGGAAGGGATAGGCGGCCAGGTCGCTCTGGTCGCGGGCCTGCTCGAGGGGCGGCAGCGGCGCCGAGAGGTGGTAGAGGTGCGCCGGGCGCGTGGCCACGCCCCACTCGGGGGGATAATCGTTCAGCGCCCAGTCGAGCCGCCACTCGACCGCGCGGTGCGCGTGATAGCGCCCAAAGCGCGCCAGCAGGTCGGGGCGCGGCTCGGGCGGGCGCAGGGCCACCGCCGCCACATCCCAGCCCCACAGCGCGGCCGGGTCGGCCCCAGGCGCACAGGCCGCCAGGGCGTCGAGCACGCCGGGCGTCAGGCTGGCATAGCGCGGCACGCGGTCGGGCTCGCGGTGGCCCAGCGCAGCCAGCATCCGTTGGCGGTGGTTCATCATTACGCCCCCTGCCAGACTTGGCCCACAGCTTGCCACAGGTGTCCGCCCGGCGTCAATGCCCGCGGGCGGGCGCACGCGCCACAGCAGCCATTGACAGCGCCCCCTGACACGCTCTATAATCGTTATGTCACCTGTTCATCCAGGGTGGGCTCTCCGGGGGAGAGAGCGCGCCGCCGGGCGAGTTGGGGTTGGGCCGGCGGCGCTGGTCTCGGGGCACCAGAGGTAAGCGTCATGGCCAAGTTCCTGGTCGTCCATCCTGTTGGCAGCGACTTGACGGTCGAGGCTGCCACGCCACTGGCCAGGGGTGCCAAGGCCAACTCATCGGCCGAGGCCTACTGGATCCGTAGCTGGTATGCGCTCCAAGAGGGCAAACTGTACTGCGAGTGGGATGCCGTCAACGCCGGGGCCGTGCAAAAGGCCCTCGAGAAGGCGGGCGCCAGCCTGCCGGCCGAGGCCCGCGCACCGGTCGAGGGCATCTATGAGCTCACGATGATGGTCGACGGCGAGTCGTTCCGTTGATCGCCGCGCAGCCACAAGCCGGGCCTGCGCCGCCGCCTGGTGCCCCGAGGACGGCCAGCGCCCGGCGCCTGACGCCGCTGTGCGGGCGCGTTACGGCGCCGCCACCTGCTCCAGGCCGCTGTCTAGCAGAAACTGGGCGCCCTGCTGCGCGATGAACAGCCGGATGAGGTAGGGGATCATCCTGCGGCGAAAGTCGCACTCGGCATGCGGCACGGTGGCGTTGGCCGCCGTGGCCCGGTGCGCAGGGCAGATGCCCTGGCACATCACCCGCCAGGTGCACACGGCGCACTCTGGCACGTCGCTCAGGCTGCGCGCGGCAGCCCCGCTTGCCTGCGCCAGCAGCGTCGCCAACGGCTGCTCGTGGATGTTGCCCAGCCGGTGCTGCGCCTGCGGCACGAATACGTCACAGGCATACACGTCGCCATTGACATCAAAGGCGACGGTGTCTCGTCCGGCCCCACAGGGCGTGCGCAGGCACATGTACGAAGGTTCGCCCACCAGGATATTGCGCGTCAGATACTTTGTCTGGCGTTCCTCGATGCGCTGCTCGGCCGTGGCCACGCTGGCATTGTGGGCCAGCGTGAGCTGCGTAAAGGCCCGATAGGCCTCAAAGAGCTGTTCGCCCGTCAGCTCAAGCCGCAGCGCGTTGTTGGCGCCCCTGCCGCCATAGAACACGGGGTTGAGCGACACCGCTCGCACCCCCAGCCGCCTGAACAGCGCAAACAGCGCGTCCATCTCGCGATAGTTGTCTCTCGTCAAGACCACAATGGCCCCAACACGCACGCCATAGGCCCTCAACAGGCTGATGCCCGCGACGATGCGCTCAAAAGAGCCGAGGCCGGCCCTGGTGCGGCGGTGGATGTCGTTGGTCTGCTCGTCGCCGTCGATGCTGACGCCCACAGAGATGTGGTTCGCCCTGATCCACTCGGCGTGCTCTGACGTCAGCAGCGTGGCGTTGGTCTGCACCTCAAAGCGCAGGTCGCGCGCATCCTGGCCGGCATAGTGGGCCACCACAGCGGCCATCACGTCGAAATTCAGCAGGGGTTCGCCGCCGTGAAAGAGGATGGTCGTGCGCTTGTGGTGCGGCCGGTTCAACGCCAGCATCTGCTCGACGATAGCCAGCGCGGTCTCGAGCGCCATGTGGTCGGCGCCATGCTGGCCAGCGGCCGGCTGGCAGGCGCTGGCATAGCAGTACGTGCAGGCCAGGTTGCACTGGCGGGTGAGGTTGAGCACGCCCAGCCCCGGCGAGCCGGCGGCACAGCCCGCCGTGACGGGCGCGGCGCTGTCGCGCCCTTGCACCAGCAGGCCCTGCTGCAGCAGCAGAGAGAGCAGGTCTGTGACCTGCTCTCGTGTTACCGTACCCGCCCAACTGTCGACGACCTCCTGGACGGTGCGCTGACCATCCAGAGACGCCGCCAAACGCAGCGCCGTCTCGTCCAGCGCCAGCCAGCGGCCGTTCTCGGGGCACACGGCCAGCTTGAGCCCCTCGTCGAGCGCAAACAGCTCGAGCGGCCGCAACGCCCAACGGTCTGTCAAGGCGATCATCTGGACGCCGCGCCCTGCGGCCCGGCGGTCGGCGGCAGCGGGCGCCTCACTAGCCTCTCGACAGGGTGAGGCCGCTTTTGGTGAGCGTCGACCGGATGGCATCGAGTTGCGCCTGCGGGATGGCCAGGCGCCAGCTGCGCGTCGCGTTCGACCCACGCAGGCTGACCCCCTGCTTGGCCAGAGAGAGCAGCAGGCTCTCGCTCATGGTGCCGCTCACGTTCTGCAACACGGCATCGGGTGCCTGGGCGAGGTATTCGTCGTCTTGCGAGGTGTTGATCCAGATCGGCCCCCCCTGGATCCACATGCCGTTGGAGCTATTGCCCCAGTCGTCTGTATCCTGCGCTACGCTGGGTGCGATGCGAATTCTGCTGGCAAGCTGCGGTGCGATGACTCGAACGTATTTGTCGCCGATCTCCATGCTCGTCGTCTCCTGTCACCACCAACCCATCGGGCCACAATGCAGATACAATAAGGGTTGAGCAGTCGATTGTCAAGGGTTTTACGGCCAAGAGCGCGCTGCGAGCGGCCCGGCGCTTGCGTGCCCTGCGCCTTGCGCCTACGCTGTGTCTGGCTCTCTAGTGACAGAGGAGCACGGTCATGCAGCCCCAGTACGTTTGCTGTGACGCCATCACCCTGGTGGGCATGTCGTTCTACGGCGATCCCTTTGCCAACGCGCCCGGCTGGTCGCAGGCCAACGAGATCGGGCGGCTGTGGGCGCGCTTTAGCGCCGCGCTCGAGCAGGGCCGTGGGCAGATCGTCGGCCTGCGCCAACCCGAGGAGGGCTTTGAGGTGCACATCGAGCCGCCCGAGGATCGCAAGGCGGGCAACCAGCGCACTGTGTTTGTGGGCGTGCAGGTCGAGCGCATCGCCCCGCCGCCGCTGGGCATGTTCTTTCTGGTGCTGCCGCCCGTCGAGTATGCCCGTTTTGCCCTGCACGGCGCCGAGATCACCGGCAACTGGGGTCAGCGCATCTATGAGCAGTGGCTGCCCAGCTCTGACCGCGCCGAGGCCCACCCCTACACCATCGAGTGGTATGGGCCGCGCTTTCGCGGCATGGACGACCCCACCTCAGAGCTCGAGGTGTGGGTGCCGGTGCGCCCCAGGCAGGGTTAGCGCCGCGGCGCAACACCCTTTGCGCCCTGCCGTCAGGGCGGCTATCATGCCCCTCGCGGCGGGCCGCTGGGCCACGCCGACACCCCACCACGGAGACCTGGCATGAGCAAGGCGATCGAGTTTCTGCAGAGCGCGGGCACCTTTTACGTGGCCACCTGCGAGGGCGCTCAGCCCCGCGTGCGCCCCTTTGGCGCCGTCACAGTGCATCAGGGGCGCGTCTACTTTTGCACCAACAACCAAAAGAACGTCTTTGCGCAACTGACGGCCAACCCCCTCGTCGAGATCTGCGCCTGCCAGGCCGATGGCGCCTGGATCCGCATCAGCGGTACGGCTGTGGTCGACCCGTCTGACGAGGCGCGCGCCGCCATGCTGGCGGCCAACCCCGGCCTCGGCCGCATGTATCGCCTGGGCGATGGCCTCTTTGAGGTGTTCTACCTGCGCGACGCCACGGCCTGCATCTATCGCTTTGGCGCCGACCCCGAGACGTTCGCGCTGTAGGGGCGCAGCACGCGTCTACAGCATCGCAAGCCCGCCGTGGGTGATGCCCGCCCCTGATCGGGTGAGCTTTACCCACGGCCCAGCGAGACGGCCATCTCGGCCACGCCGCGGGCCGCATCGCGTCGCTCGACGATGCCCGTCACCACGCGCTCGTCGGGCGCGGCCGGCGCCGCCGTGCCCTCGCAATCGAGGGCGACGCGGTCCCACAGCTCCAGGTCGACGCGCGTGGGGATGACCGCCTCGTCGTCACGCCAGCCCAGGGCGGCCAGGCCCAGCTCGCGGTCGCGTACGGTGTTGGCCATCGCTACGTTCAGGCCAATGCGCCCATCGTGCAGGGCCGCGCTGAGGCGCAGGCCCAGAGCCCAGGCATCGTCGATGGCCTCGGCCTCGGCATAGGCCCCGCCCGAGCTGATGCGCACGTTGGTGGCGGCCAGCGCCCGCGGCCCCAGGGTGGCGCGGCGCACCTCGTCGTTGGCGCCAATGGTCATCTGGGGGGCGCCGGCAACGGGCCAGGGCAGCGGCCAGAGCGCGCCGTCGGGGGCCACGCGCGCCACACAGCCGCCCAGCCGTAGCAGCGCCAGCACGCCCTCGAGGGCCGGCTGCCCGCTGTGCAGCGTGAACAGCGGCAGCGCACGCCCCAGCGCCGCCGCGCCGTCGTCGCGATAGCGCAGCCCCACGCGCGCGCACAGCTCGCCCAGCAGCCAGCGGATGGCGCGGTTCTTCCAGATGAGCGCCTCGGGCGCGCGCCACAGGCCCAGCAGCCCCAGCGCGTCGGTGCACTCGAGCCGCACCCGCCCGCCCGCATGACCCTCGCTGCGCTGCACGCGCACCAGGTGCCAGGGCGGCAGGTCTACCGTCTCCTCGCCGGCCGACGTCAGGTAGCCGCGCGAGAGCGTCACCTCGGCCAGCGGGCGCAGGGGCCCCTCGACGCGCAGCGGCAGCCCAGGGTTGGCCCATTCGCCCCTGGCATCGAGCAGCGTCACCGTCAGGTCTGACGGCCGCTGAGCGCGCTGCTGCAGCGTATAGGCGCTGGCCTCGACGGGCCCAAAGCACATCTGCCAGATGGGGTCCTCGCTGTAGGCCCGTGCCGAGAGCACCAGCCGGTCGTTGCCCAGGTAGATGGTCTGCTCGGAGGCATCGAACAGCGCCGCCAGCCGAGCGATGGTGTCGCCGGGCGCAGCCAGGGGCGTCTCGCAGCCATAGTGGGCCGCCTCGCCAGCAAAGCAGACGCGCGCCACCGGATAGCGCCAGCTCGCCGACTCGCCCGTCAGGCTGGCGTCATGCCGCTCGATCCAGGTGGCCACCAGCAGGCCCGCGCCCACCCTGCACAGCGCCGGGTAGCGATAGTCGGCCGCGCCGGGCGGCGTTTGATCGGCGCCAGGGGCCACGCACCGCGCCTCGCCATAGGTGCAACTAACAGGGTTGTAGCTCACCGCGTGGATGCTGCCCTTGATGGTGAACAGCAGCCGATAGCGCACCGCCCCGCCGGCGTCGGGCTGGTCATCCTCGCCGTCGCGCACCGCGGCGATGCCGTGGCCGCCGTTGGTGGTGGGCGAGCTCTGGGTATAGGGCCCGCTGATGGCCCCCGTGGCCGGGTCGCTGACGTAGGCGTGCACCTGATGCTCCTGGCAGAACACCCAGTTGGCCGCCGCCGCCACAAAAGCGGTGCGCGAGGCATCGCGCACCAGCACGGGCGCGCCCCACGAGAGGCCGTCGTCGGTAGAGATGAGCCGATAGACGCGGTCGCCCGCGCCCACATAGTAGGCGTACCAGCGGCCGGCCTGGTGGGCGATGGCGCAGTCGCCGTCGGGCAGGGCCACGCCCGTGCCGATGCGCGCCCAGGTGCGCCAGGCGTCGCCGGGGAAGAGCGTCGAGGCGATGCGCGCCAGCCACAGGTCGCCGTTGGCGTCGGTCTTGAGGCGCAGCATCCACGCGCCCGAGCTGGCCTGGGCCACAAAGGGCGTGTCGCGCGCGGCCGGCTGCCAGTCGAAACGGCGCCAGTGCAGGCGGCGGTCTCGCACGGTGACGCGGGCGATGGGCGCGCCGTTCCAGGCCGTGCCCGCGGCGCGCAGGGTGGGCGATATCTCGCGCATGGTGCGCTCCTTTCGTTGGCGGTGTGCAGAAACGGGGGTGCGGGGCTGGTTGCGACGTCTCGCCGTGGCGGTCGGGCCGTGGGCCTCGCGCGCCCTCACGCCGGCAGGGCCAGCACGCTCAGGGTGGTCGACGTGGTCTGGGTGGCGTCGCCGCCAAAGTAAAAGTGGAAGCGCGGCCGCAGGGTATAGCTCCCTGGCGGGTAGACGTCTGGCGTGGCAAAGCACAACGGCAGGGCATACCACTTGCCCGCGGCGGCATAGCCCAGCAGGGCCATGGGGGGCAGCGGCGCGCCGTTGAGCTCGACCTGCACATAGCCCAGCGGCGTGCGCAGGGTGGCGCAGTTCCAGTTAGTCATCTGCCACACCCAAAAGCGCGCTGGATAGACCGTCTCCAGCGTCACAGCCACGGTGGGGTGCGGCAGCTCCTGGTCGGCGACCGTCGAGGACAGCGGCGTGTTGCCGCTCTCGAACGATACGCCGCCCGTGGGCCACGTGGGCCCGCCGCCCAGCGGCGCCACGGCCAGCAGCGCGCCGTCATCCCACACCATCACCGCCAGCGCCTGCCCAGGCTGGGCCAGCTCGGCGGGACAGTCTCGCGCCAGAGGCACCTCATCGAGCAGCGCGCCAGGGCTCTGCTCGGGGCGCACGGCCACCGTGTGGCTGGCCGCGTCGTACAGTTCGACTACGCCGCGGATGATCTCCATATCACACCGCCTCATCCCAGGCCACGCGCAGATCGCCCTGCCAGCGCCGCGCCGCCAGGCGCCGCACCCCCCGCTCGAACTGCTCACGGCGCTCGCGGGCCCAGCGCGCCAGTTGGTCTGGCGTGGTGTGGGCCACGGTGACGGCGCCGGTGCGCGCCAGAGCGAGTTGCTCGGCGGCCGCGGCCGTTGCGCCCAGCACCAGCAGCGCCAGCCCCGTGCCGTCGAGGCTGGTGGTCGTGGCGCCATCCAGCCCGTCGACGAGGTGCGGGCGCGTATAGCGCACCTGCGCCTGCTGCACGCCATCGGCCGGCTGCTCGATGCTCAGCCAGAGCGTAGCCTCGTCGAGCCAGCGCCAGCCAGGCCGCAGCGGCGGGTGCGCGCCGGTGGCGTCGCAGGGGAACCAGACATCGCTCACCTCGAGCACCTCACCCAGCGGCGAAAGGTCGAGCGTGCGCGCGCCGGCCGCCGGTGTGAGGGTGTCTACCTGAGGCCAGGGGGCCAGCAGGTTGATCTCGTGCAGCGCGCGCCGCAGATGGGCGGTCAGCGCGTCGGTGCTCCAGATGGCGTGGTCGCTGTCGTTGAGCTCGGCCGCCATCTGGCCGAGCAGGATGGTCAGGGTCGACATGCCTAAACTTCCTTTCAGCGATGGTCTCGGTACGTTGGGCCACGCCCTGCGGCTGCGAGCGGCTGACTGCATCGAGCCCACAACTCGATCATACAGCCGGCGCGCGACAGCCAAAGGAGGCCGCCACAGCCAGCGTATGGCCCAACGCGTCGATGGGAGCAACGTCATGGGCCGATCGCGGCCCACCCCCTGCCCGCGCTGTCAGCGCGCCTCAGAAGGCGTTCGCGCCTCAGAAGGCGTTCGCGCCTCAGAAGGCGTTCGCGCCTCAGAAGGCGTTCGCGCCTCAGAAGGCGTTCGCGCCTC